>Ga0210003_1002727_pt1 | contig 14704 bp, 11 predicted proteins | sample LantaG_FD_182804 | JGI IMG/M metagenome (GOLD analysis project Ga0210003, IMG submission 182804) | Deep subsurface microbial communities from Baltic Sea to uncover new lineages of life (NeLLi) - Landsort_02402 metaG (SPAdes) (version 2) | ecosystem: Environmental > Aquatic > Marine > Oceanic >... | reverse complement strand
ATTCTCAACCGACGTTTGAAAATCATCGCGGTTTTACTTTTCGGTCTGGCTTTGGGCGCGTTTGCCGCTTTTCATTTCAGTCTCAATTGTTATGACCCCGGCCCGCGTCACCTTCTGAAAATTATCTCCGAAAAGGAAACCTATCGCCTTTACGGCCGGGTGGCCGACTGGCCGGACCTGAAGGAGGCCGGGACCGAGATAAAAATCGCCCTGGATTCCGTTCTTTCCGTTCGCACACGCCGGGTGACCGGGGGGGTGCTTTTGAAAATTGAGGACACTACCACCGCCCTGCAGCGGGGCGATTATGTCAACTTCACCGGCCGCGTCTATCCGGTCAGCGCCGAGAGACGGCTCGACGGTTTCGATTACCGCCGCTACCTGAATATGCGGGGGGTGTTCGGGATTGTCTATTTGCCGACGGCTCTGGATATCCGCGTCAACCGTCGACCCGAGACGGGCTTCTATCAACTCACCGATAAACTCAGACAGGCCGTCAAAGACAGTTTCCGAAGGAACCTTTCGCCCCGCACCGCCGCCCTGGCCAACGGTTTCCTGATAGGGGAGACGAGGGATATCCCGGCGGATATTTTCCAGATGTTTCGTGACAGCGGCACTTTCCATCTGCTGGCCGTGTCCGGCTCCAACGTGGCCCTGGTGCTCTTGTTCTTTCTGTTTGTCCTGCGGCCTCTCAACCTCAGTCGCCATACGAGAACCGCCATCCTGGCGGTTGTCATCGTGGTCTTTTGCGCGCTCTCTTACGGCGAACCGTCGGTGGTGCGGGCCTCGGTAATGGCGACGCTGGTCCTGGCCGCCCGTTTTTTTCAACGCCGTTACGATTTGAATAATATCATCGCCCTGACCGCCCTGATTATCCTGCTGGCCGAACCCGCCCAGCTTTTTGACGTCGGGTTTCAGCTCTCGTTCGTGACCGCCTGGGGCCTTATCTATATCACGCCCCGGTTGTCGGACATGTTCAAACCCCATCATTCGAAAAGGTGGTACCGCTGGCTGGTTTTTCCGGCAATGATTTCCCTTGTCGCCCAGGTCTGTTCGACCCCGGTAATTATCTATTATTTTGAACGGGTTCCGGCTCTATCGGTTCTGGCCAACCTGGTTATAGTTCCGCTGGTTTCGGTCGGGGTGTTGGGTCTTTTGGTTCTGCTGGCGGCGGATTTGATTTTGCCCCTGCTGGGGCAGTGGGTCGGTTCCCTGGTCAATATCGTTTTGAACCTGGTGGTCGAGGTTTTGAAAATCCTCGGCGGCGAGAATATCCCGGTGCTTAAAACCACCGGTTTTCTGCATGGTGATACGGCAGTTTTTTGTATCCTGGTTTTTTTCCTGTGGCTGGTTCTGGTCGTCAAGGCGCTGACGGTTAAATCGTTAAGGCGGGCGGTCCTGATTTCACTGTTAATCTTTCTTAATATTGGTCTTTTTTATGGTGCCGCTTTCAGCGGCCGCAAGGATAACTTGAAATTGGATATGATGAAAATACCCAACGGTGTGGCGGGAGTTATAAAACAAGACAATCAAAACAGCGGAGATTTGATAATCACCGATATGCTGGGCCGAAAATACCCGGTCGAGGAAAAAATTATGTCGCCGTTTCTGGGGCGGGCCGGGGTCGAGAAACTGGACCGTATTTTCATTCTGGCTGCCTCTTACAACGCCCTCGACGATATCCTGAGGCTGGCCGTCAATTTTAAAGCCTCACATATTTACGCCCCGGCCGGGCTGAAAGCCAGCCTGACCGATGTCCGGACGCTTTACGAAAATCCGGGGACTGATTCCATAGAACTTGTTTTCTACGCCGACGGTGCGGGAACTATCGACGGGACAGGATTTTATCCGTCCGCTAACGGACTCTGGGCGGTTTTTGAACGGGTTAAGATTCTCTTTGTCAATAAATTGTCGTTAGAAGCCACCGAGGTTCCGCCCGACTTTCGCGAGACCTTCATTGTCATCGGACAGAAGTGGTTGCCGGCGGCGGAGGACTGGCTTCGGCTCAGCCGGGTCGGTTTCGAGCGGATTGTCTGTTCAAAAATTGAACCTTACCGGCCGCCCCCGTCGGATTATGATGATATTTGTCCTGATAAAATCCTTCCGGAATACATCTACGACCTCGATAAAACCGGGTATCTCAGTTTAACCCTTCCGGTTCGATAAAAATGCTGCCTTCGGTGGCGTTTTCTCATAAAGAAAAGCCTGCAAACGCCCGATAAATACATAGAAATGCCTGAAATATATGTGGTTAAAAATTTTTAAACGGGTGGAATCGAAACAATGAGTCTATCAGGAAATTTAAAAACTGTTTCATTCCCAGATATCCTGCAGCTATTGGCGACCGGAAAAAAGACGGGCACGCTCGAGTGTAAAACCACGTCCCGTCAAAAAGAAGTCGCTTTTAAAGATGGTAATATAATTTTTGCCTCTTCGGTTAACTCTACGGAAGACCTTCTGGGAAACATGCTTTTGAAAAAAGGCAAAATCTCTAAAACCGATCTGGAACGGGCTATTACGCTGCACAAGCAGACGGGCCGCCAGCTGGGAACGACGCTTATCGACATGAATTTGTTCACCAAGGAAGAAATCGCCGAGTGCCTGAAACTCCAGATTGAAGAAATAGTCTATAATCTGTTCTCATGGAAAGAGGGCGATTTTGTTTTTCACGAAGGCGCTACCCCCAAGAACACACCGTTCTTGATCGAGTTGAACACCATGAATGTCATCATGGAGGGTACGCGTCGTATCGACGAGTGGATGGAAATACAGAAGGTAGTGCCGGACGACGACATGCTGATAAGCATCGTCAAGTCGCCGAAAGTCAACCGGGAAGAACTGGTTATTTCAGTGGATGAATTTCGTGTATTGGCCCTGATTAACGGGGAGCGGTCGCTTTCGGACCTGATCAATCTGTCGCCCATGGGCGAGTTTGTCACCTGCCGCGCCGTCTATCGCCTGGTTAACCAGAAGCTGGTCGAGGTGGCCGGGAAAAAGGACAGTGAAAATGAAATGCAGGAGGACGAGGAAGAGGTGGTCCTCTCGATAATCTTCAGCCTCTACAACAACTGCTTCTACCGGATTCGCTCTATTGTCGATGATGTCCTGGGTGAGCAGAACACGAATTTCGCTTCTTTCGCCGCCCAGTACCGGACCGGCCTGCTGGTTTTCTTCCCCGGGGTCGACCCCCACTCCGATTTGATGCCGACTTTTGATAAGTTCCTCACGGCCGTTCGGGCTGTGCCGTCCTCGATTCGCTACCATTCCCTGATGACGGTCCTGCAGAAAATGCTGTCCGAACAACTGATATATGTATACCAGATACTGGGGGCCGGACCGTTCCGGGAAACGATCACCAAGGTCAAGCGGGAAATTTCCGAACCGCTGGCGACCCGCCGGGAACTGGTAAAGAGTTTCGGTATCGAAGATAATTTTTATGGAATATTAAAACAGGCTGATAAAGTTGTTAAGTTAGTAAGAGGTTAATGATATGAAAAAGATTATTTTAACGGTAGCTTTTTTTACGGCGGCGACCGCCAACGCCCAGGCGGCTAATCTGGCCGTCATAACCAACCCACCGACCATCCTGAATATTCTGGTTTTCCTGTTTGCCTGCGCCTGTCTGTTTCTTTGCTCCCAGGTTTTGGGCCTGGTTAAGGGGGGACAACTGTCCAAGAGCTGGCAGATGTTTCTGTTGGGTTTTACCCTGCTGGCGTTAAGCCAGATTGCCAGTTTGCTGCATACTTTCGAGATTCTGGCTGTCCCAGGTTTCGTGGTGCCGGTAATGATGGTGCTGATGGTGGGCTTGTTTATGTACGGAATGTACGAGACAAAACGCATATTGAGCTGATTTAATTAATGTTGACATAACTAATTGTAAAACTTATATTTAGACAGCCAATAATAACAGGTGAAATCTAACATATTGTTCCAAGGGAACTTACAATAAGCGTATATGACCGTTTCAAGCGAAATAAATGATAGAATAGAAAAGTGCCAGAAAATAATGGAGTCGGATCCCAACTCGCAGATTTTTGCCGCTCTGGCCGATGCTCACCGCAAGAAAGGTGAGCTCGATAAAGCTTTTCGAATCTGTCAGAATGGATTGAAAATCCATCCTTCTTACGGCGCCGCGCATCTGGTCATGACCAAGATCAATATGGATCGGGGTCTATATGACTGGGCGGAAACCGAGATTAAAAAGGCTATTGAGCTGGACGGCAGCAGTCGGGCTATCGACATCCTACTCTCCGAGATTTTGATATACAAGGGGGAGTTTGTCGAGGCCGTTAAACTTCTTAAGAAATTACATCAGTCTGATCCGGACAACAAGCAGATAAAGAAACTTCTGGATATAGCCCGAAGGATACCCGAAGAGCAGAAGGTGATGATGTCACCGCAGCCGGGCACCATGATCGGAGTTTCCCCGGCCGATAAGGGAACCGACGACAAGAAGCGTTTTGAGGCCAAAGCGCCCCCGAAATTAAGCGCCGGGGATATCGTTCGCCAGTCGCTCACCCTGCCCGAGATGCACGGAGCGTTGTTCATCAACGGCGAGGGCCTGGTGACGGAATCGGAATGGACTCTGGATATCAACAACCAGAGCTGCGGCGCCATCATGTCCGAAATCGTCCTTTCCCTGACCCAGGAGATGGTGGACAATTCTTTCGGCCGGGTAAATACGGTTTTAATTGAAAACAGCCAGATGATTTTTTATCTCAGGAAAGTAGAAACCGGCATTTTCTTGTTTGTCGGCGACGCCCGGATAAGCCTGGGTAATATGCGTATGAAATTAAGCGGCCTGGTAGATAATTATCAGCCGAATTAAATAAGGAAGAGAGATGAAATTTAAAGAAAATATCGGACAACGGGTATCGTTGCTGACCTTGTTTGCGTTGATTATACCGCTGCTGTTTTTCCCCCAGATGTTCGGAACGCAATTGGCCAAGGCGTCGATCGTCATTTTTCTTTATGAACTGGTCTTTTATGGTTTTGTGATATTCCTCTTCAATCGGCGCGTGTCCCTCTGGGGGTTGGTGCAGGCAGCCGGCTTGTGTCTGGTCTTTCGCCTGGGTCTCTCGATAGCGTTAGGCCTTTTAATCACCGGTCTTTATGCCATGAGCCTGTCGGTTTCTTTGAAATTGGGATTATACAGTTATCTGCCCGGTGTTGTTTTTTACGCGGTTATAACACCTTTTATAATGAAACCCATGATTGATAAAATGAATAAAAAAGAAATAAAACCGTCACGGAAAGCGGACCGGAAGGCCGCTATGCAACTGTCCGAACCGATATGGTCTAATCCGGCAGCGTCCGAAGAAACCGCACCGATGCCCGTCCGTGAGACTCCCGTAGTCGCGATGGCCGCGCCGAAACCGGCGTCCCTTCCGGCTATGGGAAAAAAGGTACCGGTGATGGCCTCGTCTGAACCGGCGCCCGCCAGCGAACCATCGCGGGGTTTCCTGCAGTCGGATATTAACGGATTTGAACGAGCCATTCGGTATATCGGAGAACACGCAGCGGTGCATCTGGCCACGGTGGTGGATCATGAGGGGTTGATGCTGGCCAATTTCAAACGGGGCGATATCGACCCGGAAGCCTGGGCGCCCCTGGCCCTGGTTTTCTTCGAATCCAACCGGCAGGTTCTTAACCGGGCGGTAACCAACCCGCCGGAAAAAATCGATATCGTTTTAAAGGATCAGCGTATTGTCGTGGCGCGCGTCAGTAAAGCCAGCCTGATGGTGGTGGCGGAACGTCAGAGCGATGACTTCCTCAATATCAGAATCAACCAGGGTCTGGATATCATTAAAAAATACATTGATGAACGATACTCGAGAATTTTTGAAGATAATAAAGATAATGAAGATAAAGTGGAGAATATAAATGTATCAAGTACTCAATGAACTCAACAAAACACCCGGGATAACCGGTTCGATGGTGGTTGGTAATGACGGAATAGTTATCGCCGCCGACTTGGAAACCGGTTTCGAGGGTGACACCGTCGGGGCGCTGGCAGCCTCCATTACGTCTAATATCCAGAAGTCCCTGGAGCGTCTTCAGACCAGCCCACTGGCGCAGGTGACTATCGAGGCGGACCGAACAAAAATGTTTTTTACCGACGCCGGGCGACTGGGTATCCTGGTCGTGACCACCGAGCCGGAAGTGAACATCGGTTTGATCCGGTTGGAAATCAAGAATGCTCTGGACCGACTTAATATGGCCAGTTGAAGTCAGCGTTAAGGACGGGTTAAATTATGGTATCAATAAATTACTCAGCTCGGGAAGTATGCTGTAAAATCGTTTACTACGGTCCGGGTCTGTCAGGAAAGACGACCAATCTTCAGTACGTTCATTCCAAAGTACCGGGGAATACCCGCGGGGATTTGATCTCCCTGGCGACGGAAGCGGACCGGACCCTTTATTTTGATTTTCTGCCGATCAATATCGGTACGATTAACGGTTTTACCGCCAAGTTTCAACTTTATACCGTTCCCGGTCAGGTTTATTATAACGCCACCCGTAAACTTGTTTTACGGGGGGTGGACGGAATTGTTTTTGTAGCCGACAGCCAGCCGGAAAAGATGGACGAGAATATCGAATCCATCACCAATCTCGAGGAGAACTTGCGCGAATACGGTTACGATATCGCCAGTATTCCGCTGATTCTCCAATTCAACAAACGGGATTTGCCCGGAGTGTTGCCGGTAGAGGAGTTGAACGCCAAGTTGAACAAGTACGACTGGCCGACCTATGAAGCCTCGGCGACGATCGGCAACGGGGTGTTCGACACGCTCAAGAAAATCATCAAGATGGTGCTGGACAAGGCGAAATCGAACAGCGCCCCGAAGATAAGACAGGCTCCGGTCGCTGCGACGCCACCGCCGGTCGAGACGGCTCCGTCGGATGCCGCCGCTTCGTCCGAGGCAACTTCGGCGCCGCCGGAAGAAGCCCCGGAATTGGTTCGCCAACCGGCCGGGGAAGCCTTGTCGGAGGTACCGCCCTCGACACCCGAAGAAGTCAAGACCACTTCCACCGGCAAGATCGCCGTCACCGAGGCGGCTTACCGGCCTTATCCCGGATCGGAGCGTGAGACGACCCGGGAGAAGAAAATTTCATCGGCCGCCCTGAAATCGTCGCAAGAGGACGAGCTGGCCGCCGCTTCGCTGGAAAAGAATGTAATAGATAAACAAGATGATATAACCGAAGAACCACCTGTCAGGATGCATACCCCTCAAATGGCTCCTTCATTAAGGCGTCGTGAAGATGGGAAAAAGCGTGGATTCTTTAAACGTTTATTTGGAATAAAATAGGCATTTAGGAGGCCGAAATGTCAGATGACAGCCTTATAATTTATGAAGAAGAAATAAAGCAGATTGAGACGCTTCTCAACAAGTTGCTCAAAGGTGCCGAGGCTAAATGTGCCCTGCTGGTAGATAAAGACGGTCATATGATTACCCGTCAGGGTTTCACCCAGTCTCTGGACACCACTGCCTTGGGGGCGTTGCTGGCCGGTTCTTTTGCTTCGACCAAGGAAATCGCCCGCCTGGTCGGCGAGCCGGAGTTTTCTGTTTTGTTTCACCAGGGTAAGAAAGACCATATCCACATGTCCATCGTAGGTGAACGGTCTATTCTGGTAGTGATTTTTGACGACCGAACCACTATCGGAATGGTGCGTTTGTACGCTAAAGAAGCATCGGCGGAATTATCCAAAGTTTTCCAGGAAATCCAGAACAATTCTCAAAGGGGGGCGGGTATTTCTGAAGATTTCACCGAAGGGGCACAGGACAAGCTGGACGATATATTCCAGGATTGATTCGCGGCCGACTTCGGGTTGAAACGATGGTAAGGTCTAACGAATGATACCGCTAAGGGAATAAAGCTCAAATGTCGACCGAAATCAGTTCCATACTTGTCCAGGCCGGTAAAATCACTCCGGAGCAGGCTCAACAGGCTCTTGAAAAAGCCAAGGAGAAAAACGAAAAGTTTGAGTCGGTTCTGGTCGGGATGGGTATTTTCGATTCCGAAGATGCTATTGCCGGACTGATCGGAAAACATCTTAAAATCGGTAATCTTCGAATCAGCGATATCGAGCTGAACCCCGAAGTCGTCAAGCTCATTCCTCTGGATATTGCCCGGAAATTTAAAGTCATCGCCATCTCCAAGATTAATAAAAATCTGCTGGTGGCGATTAGCGACCCCAACAACATCTATGTTCTGGACGCTATCAAGTTCATTACCGGCTGTAACATTCAGCCGGTTATTTCCCCGGAATCGGCCATCGTCAAGGCTATCGACGCCAACTACGATGACAGCAGCGGCTTTTCCGATATTCTCAAGGGGATGGAGGAAGACCCCGACCTCGAGGTGGTTTCCACCGAGGAAGCTCCCAGCGAATCCGATCTGCTGTCCCAGATCCAGGACAAACCCTTGGTCAAACTGGTCAACTCTATCATCAGTGACGCTATCCGCATGGGCGCCTCGGATATCCATTTCGAAACCTACGAGAAAAAAATCAGGGTACGTTACCGTATCGACGGTGACCTGCGGGAAATGGCGCCGCTGCCGTTCAAGTACCGAGCGGCGATTGTTTCGCGTATCAAAATCATGGCTGATCTGGATATCTCGGAACGACGCCTGCCACAGGACGGCCGTATCAAAATCAAGATAGCCGGTCGAACGGTGGACCTGCGTGTCTCGGTGTTGCCGACCATTTTCGGCGAGAAGGTGGTTATGCGTATTCTGGATCCGCGGGCGCTCAAGGTGGATATGACCAAACTCGGTTTCCGCGAACCAGACCTGGCCAAATTCCAGGAACGTATCCGTTCCCCGTACGGCATTATCCTGGTCACCGGGCCGACCGGATCCGGTAAGACGACCACCCTGTATTCGGCCCTGCAACAGTTGAACACCATCGACGTCAACATCATGACGGCGGAAGACCCGGTCGAGTTCAACTTCGAAGGTATCAACCAGGTGGCGGTGAAAGCGAATATCGGTTTGACGTTCGCCACGGCCCTGCGGTCTTTCCTGCGGCAGGACCCCGATATCGTCATGCTTGGTGAGATTCGTGACGGTGAGACGGCCGATATCGCCATCAAGGCGGCGCTTACCGGTCACCTGGTGTTTTCCACGCTGCACACCAACGACGCCCCGTCCTCGATTACCAGGCTGATCGACATGGGCGTGCCCTATTACCTGGTGGCCTCGGCTACCCGCCTCATCATGGCGCAACGTATGACCCGGAAAATATGTGATTCATGCAAGGAAGAGATCAACCTGACTCAGGAGCAGGTGGACAGCCTGAAGGTCCCTGATGAACTGATGAAAAATATCCGGGCATTCAAGGGCAAGGGTTGTAAAGAGTGCAACAATACCGGGAAATCCGGACGAATCGGCATTTATGAAGTTATGCCTTTATCACCGGCCATCGAAGCTCTGATATTGTCCCAGGCGCCCGATAGCGAAATCAGAAAAGTTGCCCTGGAAGAGGGGATGTTCTCCCTGCGTATGGCCGCTGTCGACAAGATGAAAAAAGGGGTAATCAGTATCGACGAATTATTCGCCACCACTTCCTCCTAAACCCCGGTCAATTCTAAATCTACTGCTTTCAATCAGTTAAAAGCCGATTTGTTTGCAAAATAAGTCAAGATTTGGCTTTAAAATCCGATATTTAAAGTATGTAAGTGTGATTATGCAGCAGAGGCTGGGTATTCTAAATTAGGAGTTTTTATACATGTTAAATCTGCGAGAACTGTTGGAAGAAATGGTAAAGTTGGGTGCCTCGGACCTGCATTTGACGGTCGGCTCACCGCCTGTGGTCAGAGTGGACGGAAAACTTCTGAGACTGAAATATGATTTTTTGAACAGCGAGCAAACCAAGAAACTAGCCTACTCGATGCTTAACGAGAAACAGAAACTCAAATTCGAACAGAATTCGGAACTTGACTTTTCCTTCGGTATCGAGCAGATGAGCCGTTTCCGTTGTAATATGTTCGTGCAGCGGGGTAATATCGCCGTGGTTCTTCGCCAGATTCCCTATAAAATAAAATCATTTGAAGAGCTGGGCCTGCCGCAGGTTATCGCGGAATTCGCCAAACTGCCGCGCGGCCTGGTGCTCGTCACCGGTCCGACGGGCTCTGGTAAATCTACTACCCTGGCGGCTATAATCGACAAGATCAACAAAGAAAGAGCCGTCCATATTATCACCGTCGAAGACCCGATCGAGTATCTCCACCGGCACCAGACGGCGCTCGTCAACCAGCGCGAGGTTTATTCCGATACGACGTCGTTCGCCTCGGCCTTGAAATACGCCCTGCGAGAGGACCCGGATGTCGTCCTGGTGGGCGAGATGCGCGACCTGGAAACCATCGAGTCGGCCCTGAGGATTTCCGAAACAGGTCACCTGGCTTTCGCAACGTTGCATACCAACTCCTGCGCCGAATCGATAAACCGTATCGTCGACGTGTTCCCGACCAACCAGCAGGAACAGATTCGGGTCACCCTGTCGTTCACGCTGCAGGCAGTGGTTTCGCAGACTTTGATTCCCAGGGTCGGCGGCGGCCGGGTGCTCTGCATGGAAATCATGGTCGCCACCCCGGCCATAAGGGCTATTATCCGGGAAGACAAAATTCACCAGATTTATTCCATGATCCAGTCGGGGCAGAAATACGGTATGAAGACCCTGAACCAGTCCCTGTCCGAGCTGTATCAATCCGGAAAGGTTACCATAAATGACGTCATGGGTCACAGTAACAATATTCAGGAGCTCAACGAAATGCTTTCACGGCAAAAATCATCTGCATATTAGTCAGGGGTTTGATGAAGAAAGGATAAATTTATTATGCCAGTTTTTGAATATAAAGGAAAGACCATAGCTGGTGCTCCTGTTCAGGGGACGATGAAAGCCAACAAGAAGGAGGACCTGGAAAGAATCCTCCGGCAGAATCGTATTCTGGTAAAATCGATTACCAAGAAAGCTCCCGATATCCAGATAAAATTCGGGACCGGTATTAAGAAAATCGACGTATCCCGTTTTACGCGTCAGTTCGCGACGATGATCGGCGCCGGTCTGCCGATGGTGCAGTGTCTGGATATTCTGTCGTCCCAGATGGAGAATAAGGAACTGGCTAAAGTAGTGAGCCAGGTAAAAGAGGGCGTACAGGGCGGGGCGACGCTTTCGGACGCCCTGTCAAGGCACCCGAAAATATTCGACCCGCTTTATACCAACATGGTCGAGGCCGGTGAAATCGGCGGAGCCCTGGACGCTATCCTGGTCCGGTTGGCCATCTACCGCGAAAAATCCGACCAGCTAGTCAGGAAAGTCAAGGGGGCCATGGTTTACCCGACCGTAATCGCCGTGGTGGCCACCCTCGTCACTATCGGTATGCTGGTCTGGATCGTGCCTACTTTCGCCAAGATGTTCGGCGGGGTGGGTGCCGAACTGCCGGCTCCAACCCTGATAGTGCTCGGTTTATCGCACTTTTTGCAAGCTAATTTCCTCTACCTGATTATCGGAGCGGTGGGTGCGCTGGTTGCATTTATCTGGTGGAAAAAGACTCCGGCGGGCGCTCTCTTGTTTGACAAGTTTCTTTTGAAAACCCCGGTTTTCGGCAACCTGGTCAGGAAATCCTCCATAGCCCGTTTTTCCCGGACGCTGGGAACGCTGCTGGCTTCGGGAGTATCGATTATCGAGGCTCTGGAAATCACCGCCAAGACGGCTGGTAACCTGGTCGTAGCCAGGGCCATCAACAAATCGGTGCTGTCCATTGCCGAGGGCGATACCATCACCGGGCCGCTAAAAGAAACCGGCGTATTCCCGCCCATGGTAACCCAGATGATCGGAGTGGGTGAGAAGACCGGCGGTCTCGATGAAATGCTCAATAAAATCGCCGATTTCTATGATGAGGAAGTCGATGAAGCGGTGACGGCCCTGACCTCGATTATCGAACCGATTATTATTGTTCTCATGGGTGTCGTGATCGGCGGTATTCTGATCGCCATGTATCTGCCGATGTTCGATATTATCGGCAAGATTTAATATCCCGGTTCATGACCGGTTCGCTAAATCTGATAATGGCATAAATGAGGTATAACGGCATCCGTAATGGGTGCCGTTCGTTTTATGGATAATAAACATACGATATATCAGGGCTGGTTCCTGCCGCTCAGGCTGGCTACCTATGTCATCCTGGTGGCGGTGGTGGTATTCTGGATGAGTTTTCCGGGCTACCTCCGGCTGGAATTTATTATCTATTCCTTCTTTACTCTGGGTCTCGCGGTGGCCGTGGCCGTCGAAAAAAAGCTGCCGCTGCGGGCGGTTACGCAGACTGTTATCATTCTGCAGTTTGTATTCGAAATTATCATCGACTCGGCGGTAATCTACGCTACGGGTAATGTCAATTCTCCCTTCTCGGCGCTGTTCCTGTTGACCATCGTTTCCGCCGCCCTGGCCTATCGGCTGGTGGGGACGCTTATCGTCGCATCACTGGTTTCGGTCGCCTACGCTTTTATAATCTGGTTCGGTCTGAGTATTTCCGATGATTATGAGATTACTGTCAAAGCCCTTCGAACCATCTTCTCCGCCCAGGATTCGGTCTTTTATTCCATTTTCATCCATATCCTGATTTTTTACCTGGTCGCTTTCATTTCCGGGTATCTCGCGGAGAAACTGAGTTCCCGAGACCGGGAGCTGGCCGATACCTCGCTGGCTTTGAAACGAGCCCGGCTGGAAACCGATGATATTCTCCGCAATCTCAATTCCGGTCTCCTGACGGTGGACGCCCAGGGGGCTATCATCTATTTCAACCAGGCGGCGGAGAAAATCCTGGGGTACCGGGAGGAGGACGTCAAGGGCATGCAGTGCGAAGAGGTTTTTTCGGAACGCATGCCGGAACTGGCCCGAAGCCTGCGGGAAGGATTGCAGTCGCAGCTTGAATATCCCCGCAAGGAACTGGAGATTATCACCGGCAATCGCAGGAAAATTCCGCTCGGTCTGTCTACCTCGATTTTAACCGAGGACAAGAATATCCTTCGCGGCGTTATAGCCATCTTTTCGGATTTGTCCGATGCCAAGGTGCTGGAAAACAAGGTTCGGGCGGCTGACCGCCTGGCCGCGGTGGGGGAGATGTCGGCCTCTATCGCGCATGAAATCAGGAATCCCCTGGCGGCCATTTCCGGTTCCGTGGAAGTCCTGAAAAACGAATTGCAACTTACCGGCGAAAACACCCGCCTGATGGAGTTGATTATTAAGGAATCGCACCGCTTGAGTAAGATACTCAGCGATTTTCTCCTGTACGCCAGAATCGGGCGGCCCAATTACTGTAAAGTGGAACTGTGCCACCTGATCAGCGATGTTATCGAAATTACCCGACATCACAATTCTTTCCAACAAAATATCAATATCGGATTGGAAACCGACGAAGCCATCGTTTACGTGGTGGGCGATGAAGACCTGATCAAACAGTTATTGATGAACCTGGCCATTAACGCCTGCGAGGCTTTTGACGGTAATGGGGGTAATATTACCTTCAAGATAATCAGCGCCCCCGGCAACGAAAAGGTAACCCTTTTGACCCGGGACGACGGTCCGGGTATACCCGACCGGGTACTGGAAAAGATTTTTCAGCCGTTTTATTCCACCAAAAAACAGGGTACGGGGCTGGGACTTTCCATCGTCCACCGGATTTGTTCGCTTCTCAAATTAAGCCTAGATGTCGAACCGCAGGCCGGGGCGGGTACAACCTTTGTCATTGAGTTTAAAAACTTTTCCCCTGATAAAGCCACCTCCGTCAAAAATACCGTGGCTGTCCCGACCCGATAAACCCATCAAAAACATATTATTTTTTGGCCTTGCTTTTACCGTATCTTTGTATAATTTGTAATCTTAATATTAATTTTTAACGGAGTGATAATATGTTCGCGATAAGAAAACCGCTTTTTTTCACCTTTTTGCTTATTATTATGATAGCCGCCGGCTGTAAGCCGCCGGTTTTGAACGATGAAAATACCGATCAATTCAGTGATTTTATAATAGCCCGGGCCGATAACGGCTATAGCCTGTCAGCCCGTGATTTTTACGAAAAAGTCGCCGCCAGCACTTATCTCGCCAAGGGCGGTTATCTGGATGAGGCGACCATCAAGTATATTCTCGACAGCGTAGTAGTCGATTCCCTGACCGGTTTCGAGGCCGAAAAACTCAATCTCAATGATTATTACTACGACAACTGGAATTACGAACTGCGGTATCATGACTACCTGGTTCAGGTTTATCTGTATGAGAAAATTTACAGCCAGGTTTCAGCCGATTCCCAGGAGGTTGTTGATTTTTACAAGAACCGGCCGGATTTATACACGGTCGAGGAACAGCTGGATCTGTACCATATCTTTCTGTCCAAACAGGGTTTGAAAGAATCCAAGGATTCGGTTTATTTTAAATCTCTCAACGACGAACAACTCGAGAAAGAGCTTGAAGAATATACTTTTAAAATATACAAGATGCTGGCTTTTGAGCCGTTTCAAAATGTCGCCTATATGTATTCTCATGACGAGATATCGCGCCGGGGAAGCGGGGCGGCCGGCTGGACCACCCGCGGCGTTTATATCGACCCGTTCGATTCGGTGGCTTTCTCCCTCGAACCGGGCGAGTACTCCGAACCTTATAAGGATAAAGACGGCTGGCACATCATTTATATGAACGATTACCTCGCGG
>Ga0210003_1002724_pt1 | contig 14706 bp, 10 predicted proteins | sample LantaG_FD_182804 | JGI IMG/M metagenome (GOLD analysis project Ga0210003, IMG submission 182804) | Deep subsurface microbial communities from Baltic Sea to uncover new lineages of life (NeLLi) - Landsort_02402 metaG (SPAdes) (version 2) | ecosystem: Environmental > Aquatic > Marine > Oceanic >... | reverse complement strand
CCGACCCAGCCGGATTGAACGGCGCCGCCTCCGGCATCTACCAATAACGTCACGGGAGGCGCCGAATCGGTCGTGGCCGATGCTCCACCAGAGAAGCCGGTCGCGTTCTGATTCGTACTCTTGTCGCGGGCCTGCACACTGTACGTATACTCCGTGCCCGCACTAAGGCCCGTATCAGTATAACTCGTGCTGTCCTGCCAGCCGCTGTCGTTGCCGCCGCCAACAGTGCACGCGAAGTAATATTCAACACCACTTGTGTCAGTTGCCGTCGTCGCAACCATCGCTATCGAAGTCGTTCCCGTAGAATACGGCACAGTTACCCACGTCATCGGGTCAGGACTCGGCGGCGTAGTATCAGGCGCAGCCTGCGTCGTCGCGCTCGCCGACGCAGACGCGGTGCCGGTGTTGACAAAAGCATCTCTCATCTGAACCGTATAGGTGTACTCGGTAGCGGGCTGCAAGCCGCTATCCGTATAGACCGGATTCGTGGTCCAACTGCTGTCGTTACCACCGCCCGCTGTACAAGCAAAGTAATACTCAACCGGACCGCTCACATCGCTGCCGGTCGTTGCTGTCATTATAATCTCAGTATCGCTAATCGCAGCCGGAGGCGAAGCAAACGTCGCCGGGTCAGGCGTCGGCGCAGCAGTATCTGTCGTCGTCGCATTCGCCGGGCTCGATGCAGTACCCGTATTCAGCAAACTGTCACGCATCTGAACCGTGTAACTGTACTGAGTGGCGGGCTGCAAACCACTATCGGTATAGACCGGATTCGTGATCCAACTGCTGTCGTTTCCGCCGCCTGCTGTACAAGCGAAGTAGTACTCAACCGGACCGCTCACATCGCTGCCGGTCGTTGCCGTCATTGTAATCTCGGTATCGCTAACCGCCGCCGGAGGCGAAGCAAACGTCGCCGGGTCAGGCGTCGGCGGCTCGGTATCCGGCGCTGCCTCGGACCAAGCCGAAACAACCACTTCATCGATGTAGATGTCATCGTTATTGCCGCTGGCATCACACATAAAACGAATCTTCATGTCGGTGGGGAAGTTGTAAGTCCCTTCGTTGATAATCACATCGGTTATGTGATAGAACTGGTCATTGACGAATTCGTCGCCGCGGTCATAGTCAGCCACGGTATGCCAGGCGCTTCCATCATAGTACTGCACCCAGAAATCCTCGCCGGACTCCATCGAGTGAGGATAGAACCAGAAATCAACCTTTATCTGGGTATATCCCGGCCCATCGACATCGATGCCATTGGTGTGATAGAACGAGGAAGATACTCCGCTATTGTCCTGGATGTCCGCGGCGTTGTTTCCCTGATGGGCGTATGTGCCTGCGGTGTACAGGGAACAATCTCCGCCGCCATCGGTGTAGCTGCCCCAGCCGGACTCGAAGTCGTCGTTGGTCAGCTCCACCCAGTTTGCAAAGGCAGCGCCCGTCAAACTCAGCGTCAACACCATTGCAAGTACCACGTTCAGTTTCTTACACATAATTCAGGCCTCCTAAAACCGATTCGAGTTACTAAATTGTATTTCTTGAAACTCTTGCTTTCCGGGTCAAACATCAAGAGTTATCCTTTCTTGTTTTGGTTTTTCTCTGCCGCGGCACAAAGTGCGATATCGGGGTTCGAACATCCACATTTATTGTGGATGTAACGCGCAGAGAAATTGCATAGTTGAAATGACCTTCGGCCTCCGTACCTCTTTCTCTCCTGAACCAGTCTTCTCCCATTCCTTTGCTTCTCACCTCGTCTAACTTTGCGCGCACACCTCGCGCTCATTTCGTACCACGTGCTTTTCCGGCACAGGTTCGGAACTCTTCCGCGCGGCGGTTAGGCTCTTGCTCTCTAACACCTCCTGCCAAAGCTGCACGGCAAGAACTTCATGCTGCGCGCCAACACTAAAAAGAGCATCTTCAAATTTGGACTGTTCACAGAAATGCACCTTCCACTCGTAACCACTATGAGTCAATTGGCACACATCTACGTACGCCAAACTCACGTGCCCGCCGTCCACTAAAAATAAGGAGCATACAAACTATAGCTTTGCCTTGGCTGTGTCAACAAAAATCTTGCAAAAAAAGCAACATTTTTTTCTTGGTTCTGGCCGCTTACTATTTATGTCGTTTATCTGTAACGGCTTAGCAGCTTGCCGAACTTCAAAAAATTTTCGCAATTTTCTATTTCATATTATGGAGGTCGTGTATTGGTATGTGTTTTTCACACGCAAAAGCATCCTTTTTCTCAATAAATGGGGAATGCTTACAAAAGAATGGAGCCAATGGGATTCGAACCCACGACCTCTTGCATGCCATGCAAGCGCTCTCCCAACTGAGCTATGGCCCCGGTTTGGTGTAATCTTAACAGATAAGCCGGGTTCCGGCAAACAAATTTTTGGCGGGGGTGTGCGGCGTTTGTGCTTTTGCCGTAGCAAGGGTATAATCGCCTCAGGGCTTACGTTCTGTCAATAAGCCATATCGGCAGCATTTTTTGAGTAGATTCAGAACTTTGGTAGTAAGACAAAAGATATTCATAACCGGTCGTGTTCAGGGGGTTGGCTTTCGGCCTGCGGTGTATCGGCTGGCCAGAGGGTTGGGTCTTGGCGGCTTTGTCTGCAACGACACAAAGGGTGTGAGGCTTGAACTGCAGGGCGAGCAGGAGCACATCAGCGAGTTTCTGGAACGACTGCAGGGTGTGGACAAGCCGCCGCTGGCGGAGATAAGGACGTGTAAAGCAGCCGACATACCGGAAGTTGCCGGTGAGGAGCAATTCCACATCGAGACGAGTGACTCGGCGGGCACGGCACTGGCGGAGGTTTCGGCTGATATGGCTGTGTGCCGCGACTGTCTTGCCGAGATGCGGGATAAGAGCGACTTTCGGGAGCGGTATCCGTTTATTAACTGCACGAACTGCGGGCCGAGATATTCGATAATCAGGACGATTCCGTACGACCGGCCTAATACGACGATGTCGGCGTTCAAGATGTGCGACCGATGCGCGGGACAGTATAACGATGTTTCGGACCGTCGTTTTCATGCTCAGCCCGTTGCGTGCGGGGGGTGCGGGCCGAAGATTTGGCTTGCCGATAGTGCCGGACGGGTGCTGCAGAGCGGAAGCGACGAGACAATTGCCGAGACGGCTCGGCTGCTGCTGGCGGGAAAGATTGCCGCCATAAAGGGAATCGGCGGGTTCCATTTGGCCGTCAACGCGCTTGATGATGATGCAGTGCGAAGACTCCGGCAGCGCAAAAGACGCGACCACAAGCCTTTTGCCATAATGGCTGAATCGGTCGAGCAGGTAAGCAAATACGCGGTTGTCGGCAAGCCGGCTGAGGCGGTTTTGAAGAGTCCGCAATGTCCCGTTGTGCTGCTGCCAAAAAGAGAGAACTCGCAGATAGCACCGTCGGTTGCCGAGGGCGTCGATACGTTCGGATTTATGCTGTGCTATGCACCGCTGCACTACCTGCTTTTCGGGCAGGGTCTGGAGGTGCTGGTGATGACGAGCGGCAATATTTCGGATGAGCCGTTGATATGCGAGAACGGCCAGGCCCTGGAAAGGCTGGGCGGCGTTGCCGACGTTTTTTTGATGCATGACAGAGAGATTTACCGGCGGGTTGATGATTCGGTCGTGCATTTTATTGACGGTGAGCCTGTGCTTTTGCGGCGGGCCAGGGGTTACGTTCCGACGCCGATTGCAATTGAAGAAGACTGCGGGCAGGACATATTCGCTGCCGGGGCGGATATGAAGAACACATTCTGCCTGGTAAAGGGCAATCAGCTTATCTGCAGCGAGCATATAGGCGACCTTGAGGATGCGGAGGTTTATCATCACTATATTGATTCTATCGAGCATCTGCGCAAGCTGTTCGAGGTCGAGCCGCAGACGGTGGTGTGCGACCTTCATCCGGGGTATTTTTCGACGCAGTATGCACTTTCGCTGACCGGCAAAAAAATCACGCAGGTTCAGCATCACTGGGCGCATATCGCTTCTGTTCTGGCTGAGAACAACGTTGGCGGGCCGGTCATCGGGCTTGTGTGCGACGGGACCGGGTACGCGACCGACGACAGGATATGGGGCTGTGAGTGTATGATTGCGACGCTGGATGGTTTTGAGCAGTTCGGGCATCTTTCTTATTATCTGTTGGCCGGGGCGGACAAGGCAAGCAAGGAGGCGATTCGCCCGGTTCTGGGCCTGCTGAAGAAAGCCCGGGCAGAAGAGTTCGAGCCGGCTGAATTCGACTGGCTGCTCGAGCGGATTGAGCCGGACCGGAAAAGGCGAAAGGTGATAGTCGAGCAGTTGAACAAACGAGTCAACACGCTCGAGACGTCGAGCCTTGGGCGAGTTTTTGATGCGGTTGCTGCGATGGTGGGACTGGGAAGCTATAATCATTTTGAGGCCCAGCTTCCAATGGCCCTTGAGGCGGCTGCAGAAAAGGACATTGAGGATGGTTACGATTTCGAGCTGGTTGAACGTGCGGGCGAACCGGTTCTGCTGGAGTTGGGTAAAGTGATAATAGCTTTGGTGGGTGACGTTAAGAAGGGACTGCCGGCTGGGGTCATCTCGGCGAAGTTCCATAACACCCTTGCTGTCGCACTGTTTGAGATGACTAAAGCAGCAAGAGAAGGCACAGAATTAAATACGGTTGCACTGAGCGGGGGCGTTTTCTGCAACAGGTTTTTGACGAATCGGCTTGTCAGGCTCTTGAGGAAAAACGATTTTGACGTATTGTTTAACAGGATGGTCCCGTCGAATGACGGCGGGATAGCTCTGGGCCAGGCCGCGATAGCAGCGAGGTTCATTTCCGGAGGGTGATATGGGCGGCGCCTGTCGCGAATATCGTTGTGAACGGGGTTTATTTTCGTAAGCCTTTGTGCAGACTTGGTTTGCGCTGGTTTTTGGCCTTTTCGGGAATTGGCTTTGTTTTTTGGCGCCTCCAGGGGCGATTTTTCTTCGTAAAGCCTTGTTATAGCTGAGGTTACACTCATTAGCAGCCCTCCGGAAATTGGCTTTGTTTTGCATAAAAGGTATTGTTTTGTGCGCGCATACGCCTGCAACGGGGGAAAGAAATCAAAGAGCAAAATGCAAAAAGCAAAAATGCGGAGGCCCTCTGCGCGGGCGGAATTAGATTGCTTCTCGCATGTGGTAGCTCGTATTTGGCGAAGTTTGGCAAGGGTCGGAGTTTTTTTGATAGGCATAATCGCACCTCAAAAGTAAACGCGCAGGGGTACCAATGTACCCTTCATATTTAGGCCGACCTGCGCGTTTCGTGCGAAAATTCGGGTATTTTTGGAGTTTTGGAAATCGTAAGTGCTTATATAGAAGGGAGTAAGAATTTTTCAAAATTTCCGGTTTTTGCCGCTGGGCGCCTGCGCATTTGTGTCGATATTCGGGAGCAGGAGAACAGAAGGCAGAAGGCAGAAGGCAGGAGGCTCGCCTTCGGCGAATCTGCGCTCCGACGTATGGGGATTTGGTTGCTTTTTGGCGGAGGTTGTTTAGAATCAGGGATGGAATCGTGGTTGCGGTATTCGCGTTGAGAACAAATTTTAGGATAGAAGGAAAATCATGTTTAAGTGGATAGAAAAAATACTGCCTTTCGGAAAGAAAGAACCTTCTGATGAGGAATTTAACGCTCATTATGAGCTAAAAAAGGAAGGCTTAGAAAAGATTCTTGGACCGATGGATGATGTAGTCGGCCATGCATTGATTCCTTTTCAAGTTGGCGGAGCTGTGGATATGTATTATTTCAGTAAGCATCTGCGAGGTACCGTTTTTGCGACGATGGAACTGATCAAGCCGGATGGAACCGGGCCTAAGCCCAATCAAAGAGGAACATATGAATTGATTACCTGCACAAAATTGAAGAACACCCTGGATTTAAAAGAAACATACAAAGAACGAGAAAAAAGGATTGAGGAAAACAAGCTGACGCCATTTGAAAAAATGGAGTGCAGGATGAAAGCCATCATGACACGGATTGGATTTTATTCATTCGATGCAGTTACTCAACCCGGAGAAACAGCTGATTTGCCCTGGGATGATGGTGAAACTAATCACTTAATTTTCGATGAATACAGTACGCGAGAAAACCCATTTGTAATTAATGGCAATCAGCATGGTCTTTTATTAATTATGGAGATTTTCCCTTCTGAGCTAAAATATGCAAAAGAGAATGGTTCGAGTGCTCTTTTTGAAAAATTAAAAGCAAACGATGTTTACCCATATTCTGATATGGACCGTCAACCTGTGGTATAATAAATGCAAGCAATTTTCCAACTATCAGAGGTCAGTGGTTTTTTGATGCGACGCTGTACAGATAGGATTTGAAGAGGGATTTGAGTAACAATCGAGTTGAGAAAGGGAGATTTAAATATGAGTAAAGAATATAGCTGGTTGAGATTGGCGGTTATTTGATTTTTCTTGGCGATTCAAGATGGAATTGCCTGGGCGGCAAGTGCGGGTTTGTGCCTTGCCGGAATGCTTTGCGTTGGCAATTTTGATGTAGCCGAATTCGAGAGAGTTGTCGTTAGACAAAAAAGTACCCCCGCATTAACCTTGTAAATGCGGGGCTGGGAGGACAGGTTTAATTGCCTTGGGGAAACGAATGAGGAGAGTTGTATTCTTTGGTTGCATAGTCTCAGTGGGTTTGTTACTTGGTGGATGCAAAGAGAGTCCCGAAGAAGGGTCATTAAAAAAAAGTGAAAAGAGTTTTGAAGGAGGTTCGATGACATCGCGCGAAGTGTTGATAAAAAAGATTAAACAACAGGCTGAAGCTGCAAGCATCACTTTCAAGGAAAGTACGCCCGAAGAGTTTATGGCGTTAGCTAACGTAGCACCGAGTCCAAGGCCGATTGTATCTCTGGAGGACTTCTTCGAAGGAAATAACGACCTTGGTTCAATTGGCTGTAATCTGATAGAACATCCGGGAATAGAAACGTTCTACAAAGTCCTGAAGGATATACGTGAAAGAGACGATGTGCAGGATGTAATAATCGAAATAAGTCAAATAGAGGAAACAGACGAAACAATGTGGCCGTTTTCAGAAACAGTTTATATCCTGACGTCGGCAGATATAGGTAAGGTGAAAGAATGGATGAAGCCGCTTAAAGCGGATGAGTTTTTTGAGGGATGGTTTGGTGGCAAGGCCAGCGCTGCTCCGGAACTTCAGGCGGGAATCAAGGTTTACGGTGCTTGGTGGGATTAGATTCCTTCTGGTATCTGGTAGCTCGTGTTTCGTGAATCGTATCTCGTGAATTGTAGCTCGTGAATTGTGTTTCGTGAATTGGAGCTCGGAGGACCCAGCACTAATTTACCAATTCATGCGGGGCAGGGAGGACAGGTTTAATTCCTGGCCAAGCTATTTGGCGGTTTTGACGTCGTCGATGCGGTAGGCGATTTTCGCCAAAGGTTCTTCGGTATTGGGCAGGTCCCGGAACTTAACTATTCCGCGGGTAGTTATGTCCTTAGCGCCCGTGCGAAAAGAAAGTGCGTATATCATAGAAGACGATTCGGCGAAGTTGGCATCTTTGATAATTTTGCGACCATTCAACGAGACCGTGTACTTGCCGGTGGTGCAATCGGCACGGATTACAAACTTCTGCCAGACATCGGCTTTGTAAGGCGTGATGTCAACCGGTGTCATTCGGCCATCGGCATAACGGTGCTTAAAATCGAAGACATTGTATTTTACAGGCAACGCAGCCGGATCATGGCTCAAGGCATCATCGCCGACGATGGTTTTGGATTGTCCATTCCATTGCCAGAAAAGTTTAAGCTTAGCTTTTCCATAGGACGATTCGAATTCGAGGGTGACGGGCATTTTTTGGCCTTTGGTCATGTCGATTTTGCCCGAGCGATCGGGTTTTTGTGAGAGCCCGTCGATGACGGTGGTGTCTGCGATTTGGAGACGGATACCATCGGCAGCTTGGGCGTTAAAAGTGACCTGGCCGGTATAGGGTGCCTGGATAAAACCTGTCCACCTTGCGCTCCAGGTGCTGCCCCGGCTTTTGCCCCAGTTCTGATCGACACTTAGCAGTGGATAGACGTTGAGCAGATTATCAAGACTTTTTTCAGGGTCGTCAAAACCCACGTTGTTGTAATAGGTACCCACAAGGCCAGAGCCCCGCGGCAGTTTTGTTTCAGCCTGCTTGGGTACTGGTCCCCTGACGGCCTGTATTTGTCCCTGCTCGTTGAGAACAACACGCACAGGACGCGTGCCCAGTTCACCGAGAAGTTCCATTATGAGTTGGCCTCGGTCGGCCTGCGCGGCTTTGACACGGAAACTCACGTTGACACTCTTGCTCTGTGGGAACGTGCGGATAGCGCGGGCGTAATCAGTTGGTTCACGGTCCTCAAGCAGCAGGTAATGATTACCGCCTTCTGCTGCGATACTGACCGGTGCCCATATGGGACTGTAAGTGTTCCACTCGGGAACTCGCGGCCCGGTCGCCACATTATCGAAGCTATCGTTTACATGTTTCTTTGCATCAGCGACAATCGGTATCGGAACTCTGCTGACCCAGATGTCCTCCTTGTTCACGCTGTAGATAACCCAGATAGAGTCGTTGTTCAGGGTCTGGGCGTCGCCTCCCCATTCAGCGACGCCGCGCAGGTACTGTGGGCCTCCACCCTTTGCTCTGCCGGCGTAGCGCTGGGGTGACACCTCGCCGTGGATTACTCGCATGTCGCGGAAGGTAATGCCGTCGTCGCTGGTGGTAACGGCCATGGGGTAACGCGCACTGCGCTGGGGAATATAAATCATTGCGTATCGGCCATCCGGTGTTTTCTGTGCCCATAGTTTTCCGCTGCCGCCAACGATTGTCTTTGGGATTACCGGCAGCGACCAGGTTTTGCCCTCGTCGGTTGATTGCGTCGTGAAACCCATTTTGCACAATCCAACCAGCGTACCGTCCTTGCGGTGGAAGAAACAAAGGGCCTTGCCGAATACCCAAAAATCACCCATACCACCGATTTTGCCGCCGGGCCAGTTCTTCTCGTCGTGCCATTTCATACGGCGCTCGCCCAATAACACGCCATAATCCTGCTGTTCGAGCAGAGGTCGATTGTCGACTGCTTCGCGACAGGCCTTCACGAAACCTTTGTCTCTGCTTTTTTCGAATGAAGGCGGACGACCCGGCCCGGGCTTGACCAACGTATAGACTTCGCCCAGCCTATGGTCGGGCGTTATCTCGCGAACCAACAATATTTCCTTCTCGGCTTCACGAATGTCGTCGGTCGGGAAGAAGCCCGCCGCAAAGACGAGCATACGGCCGTTGCTCGAATGGAAAAAATAAAACCGGAGGTTATAGGCCTGGCCGTAAGGAAACAAATCTCGCGGCTTCGACCAGGTAAATCCGTCGGTGGATGTGGAGTAGAGAACGTGGCACGGAGGGATGTCTTCGTCCTTGTGGGTCATGTCCCAAACCGCGTAAAGCCTTCCCTTCCAACAGCCTATGCCCGGGTGATGCTGATACGTCCAGCCAAGATGATTCTGCGAGTCGGAGGGGGGCAAGGAAGGTGGGTGCTTACGATTGGCCCGGCTGATTTGGATGTTCTGTACGCCCGGACTATACATCAGGTGCCCGTCTGGCGCCCAACGGTCCGGCAAGCCAGGGCCCAAATATTGCAGCGGCAGTTCATCGCTGCCCGGTTGTACCGTGGAATCCTCGTGTCTGGCAGCTTGCCGCACTGCCGACGTAAGCTGAGAAAGCAAAGGGTTCTCCACAGCATAAATAAGACTCGACAACCCTGTTACAACAACACAGGTCAATATAGACAGTTTCATCATCTTAAGCATGCAAGTCTCCTTGTTGATAAGCACTCGCCGATACAAATCTTATCGTGTGAGTAGGCCATTTTTGTTTGATGTCTTTAGTAATCATAATTCCAACAATCGGTCAGTTTGAGTAATTTAGCGAGGTTTTTTAGAGAGGATTCCTGACCCTTTTTCGCGCTCTCGTCCAACTTTTTACTTTTATGTTGCTGTTTTTTCCGCGACCAGGTCGCCGACTTCGCTGGTTGAGTAACCCATTTTTCCTGCCTGGAGCGATTTTATTTTATTGGCGGTTACGAACATCACGGCCTTTTCGACGGCGTCGGCGGCCTTTTGCTCACCGAGTGTTTCGAGCATCATCTGGGCGGCGCAAATTGCGGCGAGGGGATTAATCACACCCTTGCCGGTGTATTTCGGCGCGCTTCCGCCGATTGGCTCGAACATACTCACGCCGGCCGGGTTGATGTTTCCGCCGGCGGCGATTCCCATACCGCCCTGCGTTATGGCGCCGAGGTCGGTGATAATGTCGCCGAACATATTTCCGGTTACGATTACGTCGAACCACTCAGGGTTTTTGACCATCCACATACAGGTGGCGTCGACGTGGTAGTATTCCCGGTTGATGTCTGGATATTCGGCGTTGCCCATTTCGTGGAAGGCGCGTTCCCACAGGTCATAGATATAAGTTAGCACGTTGGTTTTTCCGGAGAGAGCGAGGGTGTTTTTGTCACCTTTTCCGCGTGTTTTTTTGCCGTGCTTTGCGGCGTATTCGAATGCGTACCTGAGGCAGCGGTCGACCTGGAAGCGGTTGTAAACAGCGGACTGGACGGCCACTTCGTTGGGTGTGCCTTTCATTGTAAAGCCGCCGGTGCCGGTGTACTGGTCGCCGGTATTCTCACGAACCACCACATAATCGATATCGTTCGGACCTTTATCTTTCAGCGGAGTTTCCACGCCGGGATAGAGCTTGACCGGCCTCAGGTTGATGTACTGGTCCAGCTCAAAACGCAGTTTTAAGAGTATTCCTTTCTCCAGGATACCCGGTGCTACTTCAGGGTGACCTACCGCACCGAGCAAAATAGTATCGAATTTGCGAAGCTCCTCAATGGCACTATCGGGCAGAGTCTCGCCGGTTCTTTTGTATCTTTCGCCGCCGAAGTCGAATTCTGTCAAATCGACTTTGAAATTGAATTTGTCGGCGGCGACCTTTAACACTTTGACCGCCTCAGCCGTCACTTCCGGCCCGGTTCCGTCGCCGGGGATTACAGCAATCTTGTACACCTTCAATTCTCCTTGTCGTAAAAACACTACGTATCAGTTTATCTTATACGCTGGTTCTGCTTTTCTCTTCTTTGTTCTCAACCCTCGCCCTGGGTAGTTTAGCCCCGGTATCATTCAGCCAGGCGGTCAACTTTGCATCGAGCTGGCTGACTTTTTCGGGCATGTTTTCCGAAAGGTCGTTCGTCTCAGAAAGGTCGTCTTTGAGATTGAACAGTTCGTATTTTTTTCCTTCGTATCTTCTAATCAATTTCCAGTTGCCGCTTCGGACAATACTGTAAGGGACAATTTCATCCCTGTAATGCGGGAAGTGCCAGTAGATGGCGTCTCTGGGCAAACCGGCGGTTCCATTGGATTTGAAGTGTCTGACGAGGGACAGACCGTCGATGCGGCGGTCGGCAGGCGGCGCAACGCGCGCCAGTTGGCAAACGGTCGGCAGGTAATCGACGCTGGTGACCGGCTCGTGGCTGATGGTGCCGGCTTTTACGACGCCGGGGCAGCGGATTATCAGCGGCACGCGGATACCTCCCTCGTACGGGTAGCCTTTGCCCGCGCGCAGCGGCGCATTGTTGGTGAACCGTGAAAGTCCGCCGTTGTCACCGGTGAAGATTATCACCGTTCTGTCGGTTACGTTGGTTTCTTTCAGCGCGGACATAATGCGGCCCACGGCTTCGTCCACACTTTGTATCATCGCGGCGTATTTGGCGCTCTTCTGGCCGTATCGAGGCTTCGTGCGGTATCTCGAAGTAATCTCTTCCTTTGCCTGGATTGGGACATGTACCGCATAGTGAGCCATATAGAGGAAAAACGGTTTGTCGCTGTGCTGCTTAATAAAGGCTGCGGCCTCATCGGCCTCGCGGTCGGTGAGGTATTCGCCCTCTCGTCGAGGTTTTAGAGTCGGGATGCCCTGCTTGATTCTCTTACTCTTGTATGGGTCAAAGTAGCTTGGCGGCATGCCGAAGTGACATCCGCCTATATTGAAGTCGAAGCCCTGCTTTTGCGGATACCACGCATCGTGACCTAAGTGCCATTTGCCGATATGACAGCAGGTGTATCCGGCGGGTTTGAGGATTTCGGCAATGGTAACTTCGTCCAGCTCCATCCAGTATGGGTTGGGCGGACATAATAATTTCCTTTTGCTGTTGCCGACATATTCGGTAGGGCCTTTCTCATTTGGGTCGGTCCGATTGCCCTCGAAATCAAGCCAGCGTATCCAATCGGTAACTCCTACACGAGCAGGATACCTTCCGGTCATAACTGCCGCCCGGGTCGGTGAACAGACGGCACAGGCAGCGTATGCATCGGTGAACCGCATCCCCTCAGCGGCGAGCCTGTCTATATTCGGCGTCTCGTAAAACCTGCTGCCGTAGCAGCCGGCGTCCATCCAGCCCAAATCATCAATCAGAAAGAAGACAAAATTGAGTTTTTTCGCAGACGAGTTGTTTGCAGTCCTCCTGGAGCCGCCTGCGCATCCCGGCAGCATCATTGCCGCCGCACCTGCACCAATCTTTTTCAAAAAATCACGTCGATTCATAAATCGTTCTCTTTTGACTTTTAACTTTTTACTTTTTTATCTGCCGATACTATACTCCCTAAGAAGCGGCTTATCAACAAAATCGCGGAACGAAAGTCGAGTCCAATTCAATGCATAACATTCAAGATAACCCATCCCAATCCAAGTGTAGAAGCATCCACGGTTAGTGAGTACGGAAATCGTTGTATGGAGTCCGGAGACTGACCGCAACATATATCTCAAGCAAGGCTTGGCGGACAGGGTTAGCTACCTCAACAAACCTCACGTCCATCTCTCGAATCCGAGTTTTGGCCTGATCGAAGGCGGCGCGAAAGGCAGGATCCTGCATTAGTTTGCTCCTCGAGCCTTCCTTCTTATATGAGGCATCTAAATGACCTGTAGCCTCACGGGCAAGTCGGAAAGCGAAAGCAGCCATCCTGTGGGTCGCACCAGGCCGAGAATGACGGGCAATTCGGCCGCGAATATTCTTGCTTCTCCCTACATAGAGATGCTCTTGATCTTCGGAGAATAGGTAGATGCCTTCCTTTGGCATTCCCTTGGGAAGCGAAACAGGTGTAAACGGCTCCATTGCCAACAAGCGACGGAACAATGGGTCAAGTCTCTCAGTCACTTCCGCAAAATGTGGATTCATTGATGATGCCCAACATAATAATATACAACATTTATCCGCCACTTGCCCACCATCCGTTTGGCGGGTGCGTCTGGCGGACTTCTTGTTACTCTACCGCAAATAAAATGTCAACATAAAAATAGCCTAAAGAGAACAAAATCCGTGAAACTTGTGCCTGCTGAAGCGGGTATCTGTGAAATCTGTGGTTACCTTTATTTCTTTTTAATATGCTCCAGCAGACCACCGGCGTTTATTATATCGAGTGCGAAGTCGGGCAGCGGCGCAAACTTGATATCAATACCTGCCGTTTTGTTTTTAATCAAGCCGGCTTTGTAATCGATGTCTAGCTCATCGCCGTTGTTGATTTTGTCGAGGGAGTCGGGCAGTTCGATTAGATAGAAGCCGCCGTTGATGGCGTTTCGGTAGAAGATTCTGGCGAATGATTTTGCGATGACGGTTTGTATGCCCGCGCCTCGGATGGCCCAGACGGCGTGCTCCCTGCTCGAACCGCAGCCGAAATCCTCGCCCGCAACTATTATGTCACCCGCCTGCACGTTCTTAATAAAGTCTGGGTCCAAATCTTCAAGGCAATGCCTTGCCAGTTCAGCTTGGTCATCGGTGTTCAAATAGCGAGCCGGTATGACCTCATCGGTATTAATATGGTCTCTCTTGTAAACATGTGCCTTACTCATCGCTCAGCTCCTTCGCTCGCAAGCTCTAAATCCTAATTTCTAAACTCTAAACAATATCAAAATCCAAATAACAAATGTTCAAAAACATCATGTGCTCTTGGTTACAATCGAACCAAAAATGTACGTCAACTCACGAGCTTCATTTTCTAAAGGTTGCCTTTCCTGTTCAAGTTCACTATTACCGCCGGTATCGACCAATCTCAGCCAGTATCTGCTTTCTTTTGCCTCCTTTCGGCATATTTTAATTCGCATCAAAAAATCCTTTTTACTCAGAGCTTCATTCGCCTCGATGTAGTTTGCACCAACTGAGCCGGATGCTCTTACAAGTTGTTTGCTATCTTCAGTATTAGCTAATGTTTTGTCTAATGTCTTGACGAAGCTTCTCACATTCTTAGCAAATTCAAGTGTCCTGTCTTCCAAGTCATATTGTTTTGCATTTTGTATTTTGGTCATTCGAATCTGTTTAGTATTTAGGATTTAGATATTAGAATTTTCAAAGGTATTCCCTCGGGTCTGTTAGTTTTCCTTCGATTGCGCTGGCAGCGGCGGTTGCGGGGCTGGCAAGGTAGACTTCGCTTTTTGGGTGTCCCATTCGGCCGACGAAGTTTCTGTTCGTAGTGCTGACGCATTTTTCGCCGGCGGCCAGGACGCCCATAAAGCCGCCCAGGCAGGCTCCGCAGGTCGGCGCGGCGATTACGCAGCCGGCATCGTAGAATATATCGAACAGGCCTTCGTCCATCGCCTGTTTCCAGATTGTCGGCGTTGCCGGCACAACTATTGTGCGAATGGCGGCAGATTTGCCTTTAAGGATTTTTGCTGCAA
>Ga0210003_1002723_pt1 | contig 14706 bp, 11 predicted proteins | sample LantaG_FD_182804 | JGI IMG/M metagenome (GOLD analysis project Ga0210003, IMG submission 182804) | Deep subsurface microbial communities from Baltic Sea to uncover new lineages of life (NeLLi) - Landsort_02402 metaG (SPAdes) (version 2) | ecosystem: Environmental > Aquatic > Marine > Oceanic >... | reverse complement strand
CCCATCCACCCACCCACTCCTTTCCCTCCCGCCATTCACCTTTCGCCAGCGACCACAGCAGGGCTCCGTAGACCCGCATCAGCTGCTGCATGTCGACGGAGTCCGCCTTGTTGAGCACCACGCGGACCTTGTCGTCGTGGCCGCGCAGCGCCGTGATCACCTCCTTGAACTCGTCGGAGACGTCGAGCTTGGCCGGGTCGAACAGCAGCAGGATCAGGTCGCAGCGCGCCGCGAACCAGCTGCAGACCTCGACGAAGTCGAACGAGCGCGCGATGCGCTGCTTCTCGCCCGACAGGATCCCGGGGGTGTCAACCAGCGTCATGTGCCTGAGGATCCCGCTTGGGGCGTGGCAGCCGGCACCCTCGAACCGCGCCAGGAACGAGTTGCCGAAGGCGGCAAGCCCCGACCAGGCGAGCGACGGGTTGACGGCCAGGGTGGCTCCCGGAGTCCTCCGGTCCTCAAGCGCGTGCGAGATGGCGACGACGCGGTCGGTCGAAGGTTCCGGCCCGATGTTGGCTCCGGGGTATTTCCTCCCCAGCAAGTGCTCGATAAAGGTCGTTTTCCCGGTCGAGTACTGGCCCAGCAGCAGCACCGAGGGCTTGGCGTCGAAGTCGGAGTCGGTGAGGCAGGCCGAGAAGAAGGAGCCGAACTTGTAGGCCTCCTCGACGGGCTTGACTGCGTTGTTGAAAGGTTTTTTTTGACAGATTTTTGAGGTGTTTTTTTTTCCCGAGGTTTGGGCTTTTCTGGGCTTCCTTTCGCGCGCTCTCTCGCTCCCTTCTCCGTTTCTCGCCCCGCTCTTCATGTTCTCGCTCGCTCTCTCGTTCACGGTATCCATTTCTTATCTCTTGCTCACCCTTGCTGAAGTAGATCTGCTTGAGCCCGTCGACGACGCCCGTGATCGCCTTCATCGACGGCTGCGAGGAGCCCTTGCCGCCGCCGCCGCCGGGCCTCTTCCCGTTATCCTGCCGCTGCGAAGGAGAGCCCGCTGCCGCGGAGGAAGAGGCCTGCGCGTACGCGTACTGCTGCTGAGAAGGGGAGGGAGCGCCGCTCCCGGAGGGAGAGGGCCGCGCGCCGCCGCCGCCGCTGTCGTCCCTCCCTCCCGCCACCGACGCCGCCGCCGCCTCGACCCCCTCGAGCGCCGGGGGGTCCAGGTCGGCCCTCGCCGCGGCCCCGGCGTACGCCTCCGCGCTCAGGTCGTCCGTCCCGGACCGCTGCGCGATCCCGATGAGCTCCATGGCCTTCGCGAAGCTCCTCCGGTCGAGGAAGCCTCGGCGGCCGGCGTCGGCGAGCGTCCAGACCTTGGCCAGCGTCGGGCGCGGGAGGCCCGAGCGCTCGAAGAACGCGACCGCGTCGGCCCCGGTGAGCTTGCCGTCGTTGTCTGCGGAGGGAGATTGTTTTTTTTGGAGCAAGGTTGGGAGAGAGAGGGTGCGCGAGGTTTGAGGCGAAAGGCGGAGGTGGAGGAGGTGGAGGAGGTCGAGAGAAAGCAAAACCGCGACGGGGGAAAAAAACAATCGCGCCGCTGCTGCCTTCTTTCTCTCTTGTTCCCATGCTTCGTCTCGCGCGCTCCTCTTCACTGCGCGCGAGAGAAGAGAAGCGCTCGCAGCAAGCCTCCGACACGCACCGGCGTCCGCGAGCTGGAACCATGCCGCGAAGAGCCGCTCATTGTCGAGCGAGCGAGGGATCACAGCCTCGCCGAAAGGGTTGAGAGACATCTTCGCCGCAATCGAAGGGCGAGAGTAACAAATGACTTGCACCCCACTTCTCCTTTTCGTCACTTTTTTTATTTTCCTCTGTTTCTTTACAAAAGCACCCACCGCTGACCCGCTCTCATCACTGCTGGGGAGCCAGCGCCGAGATCCTCCTGGAGAGCTCCTCGAGAGAGAACGAAGGGATCAGGGTCTTCTGCTTCCTCTGGGGCGTGATCGTCGCAACGGGGGGGGCGGCGCTCGCCTTGGGCCTCTTGAGCAGCGGCGGCAGCCGGGGCGCCGCCTCTGCCGCCGCCTCCGCTGCCGCCGCCGCTGCTCTGTTTGGCGGCAGCGGAGACGGAGGCGGCCTCTTCTTCGCCTCGACCCCCTGCGGGCTCGCGGGCACGGAGGCAGCAGCAGCAGCAGCAGAAGCGCTTGGAGGGGGAGGATGTCTCCTCCGCTCGTGTTCGCTCCTCCCCTCCTCCCCAGGCTCGGCTGAGCTCGGGAGCGCCACGCTCGCCCTCGCTGCAGCAACGCTCGCTCCCCACTCTTTCGCTTTCGCGCCCCTCTCTCTTTCGCCGAGCCTCCACTCGAGCTCCGCGATCCTTTCTCGCGCCGATCCCAGAGCCGCCGCGAGCTCGACCCTGGAAGGGAGCCCGGCGCGAGCAAAGGCGGCGGAGGCGGAGGCGCCAGCAGCATAGGAGGACTCTTCTTCTTCTTCTTCTTCTTCCGCGAGCAGCAAGGGCGGGGCGAGCCGGAGCGAGGCCGTTCCCGGCACGAGAGGAGGCCTTGGCTTCTTCTTCGCCCCTTCTGGCATCTGCTGCGCTCCTCTGTGCAGGCCCACGGCCGCGGCGCACGCGGAAGAAATCCCCGCCCCGAGGGGCTCGTCGCGGGGCCCGGCGTCAAACGGCGGCGCGAGCCGGCCGCTGCGCAACCCGCACAGCAGCGCCCTCGCGTGCTGGTTCCTCCCCTTCTTCCACACGAGCGCCGGGGACTCCCTCTCGGCCTCGAACTTGGCGCACCAGCGGAGGACGCGGCAGCGGAGCGTCTTCTCGAGCGAGAGGGCGTGGCGGCGGAGGTTCCAGACGAGCTGAAGGGGGTGAGCAGGGAGGAAGAGGCGGCAGCGGGAAGTAGGAGGGGTGGTTGAGAGTTTTTTTCTTTTTTTCTTTCTTGGAGCTTCGAACGGAAGCGAAGCTCATTTCACCTCGTTCAAAACACTACCTGCTTCCTCCCAATTACCTTGTCGAGCTCGTCGTCGAGGCGCTGACAGGCGCGGGCCTCGTCGAACTGCGCTGACCAGGAGGCGTGGCGCCAGTCGATGTCGGCGCTGGAGGGCATTGAAAAATTGGGCGACGTCGTAACCGAAGATTGGCGAAGGGCGGGTTTTCTTTGTCGTCGTTTCTTCTCTCTATATCGCTGCGCGTCTCTCTCTCGCTCTTCTTTTGCACGACGCTGCTTCGATCTCGGACGCGCGAGAGAAGCACGTGGCTCGAAGAAGCTCAGGAGAGCGCGAGTGGACTTATTGAATTTCCTGAATGGGGGAGGAAAAAAGGGAGCGAGAGAGAGAGAGAGAGAGTGCATCGAAGCGAGAGAAAAGCAAAGCAAAAAGACAGAGATGCAGCGGAGCTCGCCATTTTTTCTTCCTCTTTCTTTCATTTCGCTTTTCGATGACCTCGGCCGAAGCAATGGCGGTCGATGCCGCTTCTCCGCCCGCTCAAAAAGGCAGCAGCAGCAGCCGCTTCCGCCTCCAGCCCGTCGCGGAGCTCGTGGGCCACGATGGTCGATGCTGGGGTATCGACTGGAGCCCCGAAGGTGAGTGAGAGAGAGAGAGAGAGAGTAGAGAGAGAAAGAGAGCAGAGAGAAAAGGGAAGCAAGCGATCTCACAACCTTATTCGTTCGAGAGCTCTCCCAACGCTCACGCTCTTCTCTCGCCAACACACAAAAAGGCGACACCCTCGCGTCCTGCGGCGCCGACCGCACCGTCCGCACCTGGCATCAGCTCCGAAGCAGCAGCAGCAGCAGCAGCAGATCTGCAGGAGGAGGGAAGGGAGGTCGCTGGGCCCCGGACGCGGTCCTCGAGGAGTCTCAGGCGAGGGCGGTCCGGGCCGTCGCCTGGGCGCCGCCCCCCGCCGCCGCCGCCGGGGCCGCCGCCGGGGCCGCCGCCGCCTCCGGGGGCAAGGGCGAGCGACGCCGGAGCGGTCTGAGATGGCGCAGGCGGCGCCTCGCCGCGGCGTCCTTCGACGCCTCCGTCGCCGTCTGGGAGGAGGAGAGGCCGGCGGCGCCTCCCCCGGGCGGCGAGATCGGCGACGACGACGACGGCGGCGGCGGCGGCGCAGGCGGCGGCGGCGGCGGCGACGACGAGCCGACGCTCTGGTCGCAGGTCGCTCTGCTGCAGGGCCACGAGTCCGAGGTCAAGGGCGTGGCGTGGTCGCCGCTCCCGGGGGCGACCGAGGCGGGAGAAGGAGCCGGGGGCAGCTCGGAGGCGGAGGACGAAGAGGGGGCCGAGGGGGGCGACGGCGGCGGCGAAAACCCCCCTCCTCCTCCCTCCTCTTCTCGGCCCCCTCCCCCCCCCCCTCTTCCGGCCGACGGGGAGGGCTGCATCCTCGCCACCTGCGGCAGGGACCGCTCGGTCTGGCTCTGGGAGTCCGTCCCGGCCTCCCCTCCCGTCTCCGCCTCCTCCGGCTGCGAGTTCGAGTGCGTCGACGTCAAGCAGGGACACTCGGGGGACGTCAAGGGGCTCGCGTGGCACCCCTCGGGCTCGGTGCTCGTGTCCGCCTCCTACGACGGCACCGTCAGGCTGTGGGTCCCCGAGGGCGGGGCGTCGGAGGGGGGGGCCGGGGGAGGCGGCGGCGGAGGAGGAGCGGGAGGAGCGGGAGGAGGGGGGAACGCCGCCGCCGTCGGCGACGAGTGGCTCTGTGGCCAGGAGGTCAAAGGTGCGCACGGGGGGGAGACGGTCTGGTCCTTCGCCTTCGAGCCCCGAAGAACGGGGAGGAAAAAGAGCCGAGGAAGCGAGTTCGGGGCCGTGCGGGCCGCGAGCTGCGGAGGCGACGGCCGCGTCTCCGTCTGGCGCTGCCCGCTGCCTCTCGCGGGCGAGCAGCCGGCGGCGACGGAGGCGCTCCGGTGGCAGCCCGGCGCCGTCGCCCGTTCCGCCGCGCCCCCTGCCCTCGGAGGCAGAGTGAGGCCGGCGTACAGCGTCGACTGGAGCCCGTGCGGGCGTTGGATAGCCTGCGGCGGCGGGGACGACTTCGTGCGGGTGTTCAGGGCGCCGCCGCGAGAAGGCGAAGATGAGGAAGGAGGAGAAGACGAGGGAGGAGAGGGAGGAGAAGAGGAGAAGAAAGGGGCGCCGGCGACGGGAGAAGTCATTTTGGAGCTCGCGGCGGAGGCGCGCCCTCTCCCCCCGTGCGAGGTCAACTGCGTGAAATGGAGGCGAGGAAGAAAGAGGAAGGACCATCCGATGCTGGCCGCGGCGTGCGACGACGGTGTGGTGAGGCTTTGGAGGCTCGAGGAGGGAGGGGAGTGAGATTGGAAAGAGGGAAAGAGGTTGAAAGGAAAAAACGATCAAAAAAGTTCAAAAAAGCAAAACTTTTTTTGTTTTTACAAAGCGCGTTGTTGCGAAACCTCTCCAGAACGACGATTTTACTGCTGCCCCCCCCCGCGGCACTTGACGGAGACGAGCTCGACGCCCCTGTCGGGCCAGCGCCCCTCCTGAGCGTTCGAGAAGGCCGACGTCGAAGTCAAAGTCGAGGTCGGAGGAAGAGGGAGCACCAGGGCCGTCAGCTCGCCGCCGTCGACGCACCCGGAGTCGATCCCCGTGGCCCACGCCTCCAGCTGCACCCCGCTTCTCGAGTCGTGACCGAAGACGACGTGCCGGCTCTGTCCCCGGAATGAGGACCAGGCTTTGGCCCATGGCACCCCCTCGCCGACGGCGGCCGCCGCTCGGTACCGAACCTCCCCTCCTCCCCCTCTCCTCCCGCTCCTTCCTCTCTCTTTTCCTCCTCCTCCCTCCTCGGGGCGTCCTCTCTCCTCCCCCTTCCCTCCGCCGCCGCCGCCGCCACGCCTGCCCTGGTCGAGCGCACCCCGGGCGCGGCTTCGTTCCTTCTCTGCTTCCTGCCTCTTGCTCCTTTCGCTTCCTTTTTCGTGTTTGTGGAAGAGCGTGCGCAGCAGCCACTTCCAGCACCTGACGACGATGCTGCCGCCTTGGCCGTCGCCGCCGCCGCCGCCGTCGCCGTCGCCAGAGACCTGGACGACGCCTCTCATGGTGAACACATCGCTGGGGTTCTGTCTGTTGACCGCGACGCCGGGTACCAGGCCCGCGTGCACGGCCACGGCCGCCACGGCCGGGATCTGCAGCGTCCAGGGCAGCTCGCGGAGGAACGTGGCGTCGGCCTCCGTGAGGTTCCTGACGAACCCGAAGTCCTCGCCTCCCGTGGCCCCTCTCGAGACTTTGGGCAGGGCGCCGCCGTGCTTCCTGTAGAAGTCGTAGGCCGCCAGAGCCGCGTCGTCGTGGTTGCCCCGCACGGCGAGCGCCCCCAGCTCGCGCGCGATCCGGAGCGCGCGCGGGGAGTCGGGCCCCTTAGAGACAACGTCGCCGAGCAGGACCAGAGTGTCCCTCCCCTTGGCGAAGCCGACTTTTCGGAGGAGTTCGGCCAGATCGTCGGCACAGCCGTGGACGTCCCCGACAAAGACGAGGCGGTGGCCGCCGCTTCCCGCAGAGTATAGGCAATTGGAAGGGGAAGGGGAAGAGGAACAGGCGCCGAGGAAGAGCAGCGAAGCGTGCAGCGCCGGCGGAAGGGCAGACGCGGCGTCGTCGAGCGCCGCAAAGTACCCCCTTCCCGACCTCGCCTCCAACAGCCTCTTCGTGGGTGCCTCGCATAGAGCGTCGAGAGCTCGCGAAGGCGAAAAGAAGAGGGAGTCTGGCTCGGGGACGGAGGAGGGCGAAGGGGGTGGGGCCGGGAGCAAGAAAAGGAGGAGGGCGAGGGCGCCAGCGCCGGCAAGGAATGCGGCGAGGTGGGACGCAAAATGTTTCAACGCTTTCGTGTTCTGCCTCCTATGACTCCGTTGTACCGCGGTTTCGGCCAGCTCGCGGTCGAGCTCGTCCTGAGACGCCGGAGTCGTGGGCCTCGATGGAGACATTAGAGAGCGAGAGTCGAGGGACGACGGCATCGTGCCTTTTTTTTCCGGCGCCGTCAGCGTTGTCGCCGTCGAAAAAATGCTTTCGATTTCATTTTCGTTTTTTCGTTCTTTTTTCTTTTCGCTCATCGCTTTTTCTTTTTTTTCGTTCGGGTCTTTTGACCATCCCAAGAATGACGACGGATCACTTCAAACAGATCAAACCGGGTCCACGTAAGTGTCTGTCGTGCTTGCGAATTGAGAGAAGAAGAAGAGAGACAGAGGGGGCGCGCGGAGAAGCGCGAAAATGGTGGTCACACTAGATTGATCCCTCGAGCTCACCGCTCGCTTGCTCGTCCTCTTCAAAAACAAAATACTCAACGCCGCCTCTCCCACCAGGCCCGGCCGACGAGCCCAACGGCGCCTCCGACATCCTCGCCTTCTTCAATCTCCGCCGCCTCCACGACCTGACGCAGAGCGGCACCTTCGTGCGGCAGCAGCAGGAGCAGGCGAGGCAGCAGGGCCAGCAGCAGGGCGGCGGCTTTGGCGTCGGCGGCGGCGGCGGCATCCCGGGCGACACCCGGCTCTGGAAGCGCGGCCCCGCCACCGGCCTCGCGCCGCTCGCCTCGAAGCCTGCCCCTTCGATCCCGGCCGGGTCCCGCCCCAGGCTGCTGGCAGCGCCGCTGGCGAGGTCCCTTGCAAGCCTGGAGAGTGGGGGGCCGTGGAGCCTGGGGGACGGCGAGCGGGGCGAGCTCGTGGCCGAGGGCTCGGGCGAGGAGAGCGCCGCCGTGGTGCTGCTCCCCGTGACTGGGAGAGGAGGAGCGACGGCGGCGGCAGCGGCTGCAGCTGCTCCGCAACAGGCCCTTTCTCCTCCCGCGCCTGCCGGAGCTGGGGCCGGGGCCGGGGCTGCTGCGGCGTCTCCCGCGAAGCCGAAGATCAAGCTGAAGGTCAAGTTTGGAGGAGGCGCGAAGAAGAGCTGAGAGCGCTTTTGCACGCCCTTTTCTTTCGGCTCATGCAAGGAATTGAATTGCACCACACTGTAAACAAGAACCTGGATCGAAGGAATGACATCGAGGGAGAGAAATGGGAGAGGGCATTAAGGAGTGTAGTGGAGAAACAAAAAAGGTTTTTTTTTTCGGTCCGATGGCTTTGTCGCCAAAGATGAGACGGAAAAAAGTGAAAGAAAAATAACGACGATCGAACAACCGATTGAAAATTTCAATGGGCTCTCGTGGGTTTCTGACCCGCAGCGGTCGCCGCAGAGGTCTGCTCGGCCCTTTTTTCCCACGGGAGAGCATCTGCGTCCTCTTCCTGGCGATCTCGATTATTACTGCAGCGTTAGGGAGCAACGGAGTGGCTTCCGCCGATGACGCTTCCGGCGCTGCTCGAGCGTCGACGACGATCTCCTCAACCTCGGCCTCGACCTCCTCAACCTCGGCCTCGGCCTCCTCGTTCCTCCCTCGCGACTGGGGCAAGAAGAACATCGACGCCGAGCTCGGCTCCCTCGACCCGGAGACGCCCGTGCTGGTCGAGTTCTATGCCCACTGGTGCCCGACCTGCCAGCGCTTCGCCCCGGAGTTCGAAAAGGCCGCCAGGGCGCTGCTGGAGAAGAGCAGCAGCAGCAGCGACGATTCGAACTTCAAGATCGCCGTCGCGAGGGTCGACTGCGCCGACGAGGCCGCGACCTGCGTCCGCTTCGGCGTGCCTCACTTTCCCTTCATCCGGTTCGGCTCCGCCGCGGCCTTTCTGGCGAAGCAGTCCCCGGAGCTCGAGACGTTCGACGGGGCAAGGAAAGGGAAGGCGGTCGCAGCCTGGGGCGAGCTGAAGGCCCGGGCGCTGATCGCGAAGAACGGGGGCGGGGCCGGCCGAGGCGGCGGCGACGTGGGAGCGCTCGCCACGCAACCTCCGCCGCCGCCGCCCCCGCCGCCACCAGCGCTCAAAGAAGAAGAACGGAAATCGCGGAAGGAAGAAGACCACGCACACGAGGGGCCCCCGCCGCCGCCACCGCCGCCGCCGCCGCCGCCGCCGCCGCCGCACCCGCACCCGCCTTTGCGCTTCGACGAGGGAGACGTCTTGAAGGCGACGATTCTGGCTTTCCGCTACTCGCTCGACTCGGGCGCCGTCGCGGCGGCGCGCGGCGGCCCCAATGCCGCGGCGTCGCTCGCGGCGCTCGAGGAGTTCTCGCTGCTGCTTTCGAGGGCGCACCCGATCCCCGCCTGCCGCACGGGGGCCGCGGAGATGCTGCGGGCGATCAGGGGGCTCCCGAGCAGCTCGAGCGGCCCGAAAGGGACCAAGGACGGCGCCGCGGGCCTCGACTCGCTCCGCGCCGCTGCGGCCGGCGTCTGTGGCGGGGGACGGGTCGAGCCCGCCGCGTGGGGCTCCTGCGCCTCAGCCCGGGCCGACGGACGCGGGAGGGGCTACACCTGCGGCCTCTGGCAGCTGTTCCACGCCGCGGCGGCGAACCTCCCTCCCCCCTCCGCGAGAGCGGCAGCAGCAGCAGCAGGGAAGGGTAAGCAGGAGCGGGAGCGGGTGCGGGAGGGGCAGGGGGGGGAGGCTCCTCCTCCGGGCCGGCTCTGGGCGTCGGCCGTCAGGGGCTGGGTGCGGCACTTCTTCACCTGCCACGAGTGCGCCGCGCACTTCGAGTCGATGGCATCCGCGGAGAGCGGGGGCTCCACCGGCGTCCGAACCGCCGAGGAGGCGTCGCTGTGGGCCTGGAGGGCGCACAACAGGGTCAACGCGAGGCTCGCCGCCGAGGAGGAGGCGGAGGCGGTCGGGAACGGCGGCAGCGGCGCTTCTTCGGGCGGAGACGGGGTGCACGCCAAGGTGCAGTGGCCCCCTCGAGAGCTGTGCCCTCGGTGCCGCCGCAGGGGCCAGCGGATAGGAGAGAAGGAGGGCGGCGGGGACGATGAGTGGGACGAGGGCGAGGTGCTGGCGTTCCTGAAGGGGTACTACGAAGGAAGCGGAGGAAAAACCTCGACGCCGTCGCTCGGCCGGCGCGTCGACCCCGGAGGCGCGAAAAAGAGGAAGGAGAACACGAATGCTTCCCTCGCGGCCTCTTCCTCCTCTTCTTCTCTTCCCAGGCTTCCCTCGTCCTCCTCCACGACGTCGACCGCTCTCGTGTTGCTGGCCGTGTTCGCGTTCGTGGCGTTCGGGATAGCGGCCGGGGCGAGGGCGGCGCCGAGGGCTAAGAAAAGCTTGTTGTAAAAAGAAGATAAAAGTTGTTTCGTTCACTATTTTCGATTTTCGCCTTCCGACGGGCGCTGCTCTTCCCCCCCTCGTCTCGCTTTCTTCAGGCACGACTGCCCAGCCACGATGGAAGCAGAGCGCTTCTCCTCCAAGTTAGCGGCCTTAGAAATCGAACGAGGAGGACGAGGAGCAAGACAGAGGCGATAGCGAAAACAAAGCAGAGAATGTGAGACTCACCCCCCCCCCAAAAAAAAAAAAAAACGCCAGAGTCGTCGTCCGCCTCCGACCGCTCTCCTCCGGCGAGAGGGAAGCGAAAGCAGCAGCAGCGGCAGGGCGGAGGTGCGCCCATCCGACGCCGTGCGGCAAAGGGCTCACCCTGAGCGGCGTCGGGAACGCTTCCTCGACGGCAGCGACCAGCGCGACGGCCGCGACGGCCCCAACCGCCGCCGCCGCTTCCTCTCCCCCTACGAACGACGCCAGCAGCTTCTCCTTTCCGGACGGCGTCTTGGGCGAGGGCGCCACGCAGCAGCAGACGTACGATTCCGTGGCCGAGGTCGTTGACGGGGTGCTGCTCGGGAAATCGGCGTCGATCGTGGCGTACGGTGAGAAGGAAGCTTGAGTTTTTTTGTTTTTTTCTTCGATCTCGTCGACGATGCCCTCTTTCTTCTTGCTTCCTTCGTTCTCTCTCTCTCTCTCTCTCTCTCTCTCTCTCTCTCTCTCTCTCTCTCTCTCTCTCTCTCTCTCTCTCTCTCTCTCTCTCTCTCTCTCTCTCTCTCTCTCTCTCTCTCTCTCTCTCGGCCCTCAACCTCTCTCCTCGCCTCGGCTCTTTCTCTCTCTCTCTCCTCAAACATCGAAAAACCTTATGCAGGTCAGACCGGAGCGGGGAAGACGCACACTCTCTTCGGAGGCAAAGGCGAAGGCGACGACGCGGGTGTCGCCCCCCGCGCCCTCTGGTCCCTCTGCCGCGCCCTCGTCGCCTCCGGGGGGAAGACCTCGGGCGCCTCCATGACCGTCTCGGCCGTCGAGATCTACTGCGACAGGGTTCGATGCCTGCTCACCAAGGGAGCCGGAGCCAAGGCCGCCGCCGGCGCCGTCGTCACCGTAGGCGCGAGCGCCGCCGACGGCGGCGTGACCCTGCAGGGCGCCGCCGTCCGCGAGGTCGACCTCTCTTCCGCCGCGGCCGCCGCCGCCTCCGTCTCCGCGCTGCTTTCCGAGGCGGCCAGGGCCCGCGTCGTTGCCTCGACGGGGATGAACGCCTCCTCGTCGAGGTCGCACGCCGTCATCATCGCGACGGTCGTTGCCCCGACGGCGACGGGTCCGTCGACCTCGTCCTCTTCTCCTGCGGCCTCTTCTTCCTCCTCGGCGGCGGCGGCGGCGACGGCAAAAGCGGCGGCGGCGGCAGAGGCGGGGACCGCACTGACGGTCGCGACGAGGGCCAGGCTCGCCCTGGCGGACCTCGCCGGCTCCGAGCGCGCCTCGAGGGCCCACGCGGGCTCGGCATCCGGGAGCGTCGTCGCCGCGGAGGGGAGGGCGATCAACGCGTCGCTGACGGCGCTGGGCAAGGTCGTCGCGGCGCTCGCGGAGGAGGCGGGAGGGGAAGCCGTGGCGGCGAGCTTCTCGCCCTCTTCTTCCTCGAGCCCCTCGCCCTCCTCGTCTGCCTCCTCCGCCTCCAGGCGCAGCAGCGGCCACGTCCCCTACCGCGACTCGTCGCTGACCCGCGTCCTCCGCGACTGCCTCGACGGCTCGTCGCGCGCGGCCTTCCTCGTCTGCGCCTCGCCCGCGGCGGACGACGCCCGCGAGACGCTCGGCTCGCTGCGCTTCGGCTCGCGCGCGCGCGGGCTCGTCGCGGCGGTGCAAGTGGGAGCCGTGCAGAGTTCGATCCCGGCGCCGAGGACGCCCGCCGAGGACGAGGAGACGAGGAGGAAGGCGCAGGAGAAGAATTGGGCGGGGAGGGAGAAGAAGAAGACCATCGGAGGCGCGACGCCGCCGCTGGGGAGGCGCAGCGGCAGCGGCGGGGGGATCCAAGAGGGAGAGGAGGGAGAAGAGGGCGGCGGGAGCGAGCAGACGTCTTCTTCTTCCTCTCCTCCGCGCCTCTTCTCCTCCATGTCGAGGAAGCAGCGGGGCGCGGTCGCTGCGCTTCTCTGTGCCGCGCAGCTCGCGGCGGTGTTTGCCTTGGTGCAGCAGGCGGAATGATGGAGAAGGAAAGAAAAAGAGAGCGAGAGAGAAAGAGAGAGGGGGAGAAACCGTGTTTTTCATGCATTTTTCGTCCCAGTCATGTTACCAGAGAAAGTGTTTGGGGCTCTTTTTTTTATAAATCGAGCGCCATTTCAAAAATAAACATGGTTGTGTTGGCGAGTGGTGCGTTCTTGAAGGCAGGCAGGATGCGGAGGCATTCGTCTCTTTTTGTATAACGAAATCATTGGGAGGTGGTTGTGGTGTTTTCTTTTCTTTTGGGAGGCGCGGCATCGAAAAAAAAAAAACTCGGCCCGGCCGTTCTCCTCTCTCGTTTTATCCCAATCGTTCGTTTCGTTTTGCGTCCCTCGTGGACTCTTTCACAAACTCAAGCAGCGAGCCCAAAGGCACTCAAAAACGCCTTGAAGAACCCCAGCGTCCCGGCCGAGGGCACCCCGAGCGAGTTGCACGTCGACGACGCGTACCCTCTCGCACAGTCGCGGTCGCGGTCGAAGCTCCAGTAGTGCACGCCCGCGAGCCCCTTCGCCAGCGCCCAGCTCGACATCGACTGCGCGTTTGCAATCGTAAAGTGCTCGTCGATGACGTCGTTGCCTCCGATCATCGGCGTCAGCTCGATCCGCGAATACGCGACGCCGTACGCCGATTTCAAAGATTCCGCGGCCGCGACGGCCGACTTGCCCATGTCGCACAGGTTTGTCAGAGGGTCGATGACGCACACGTACTTGTTGGGGGGGCCGTAGTCCATTACCATGAGGTTGATCAGGGAGGAAGAGCTTTTGTGGTGGTTTTGGAGTTTTTTCGAGGAGGAGAAGAAGAGGGAGGGGAGGTCGAGTTTTTTTTTCCCCAAGGTGAGTTGTTCCCTTCAAGAAAAAAAAAACGAGAAGAGAAGAGAAGAGAGGAGAAAAGGTACTACTCACAAGCCGGCCGCGGCGATCGCCTTCATGACCGAGTCCCCCTGCGCGTTGAGGTTGGACGAGTTCGAGTACCCTCCGAGCGTCGCAAGCGTGAAGGAGAACCGCATCGCCGGGAACGCGACCGCCGCGGCCTTGGCGGCGGCGACGAGCGCGGCGACCTCGGCCTGCGTCTGCGAGCCCTCGATGTCGAAGTCGACGCCCACCATCGAGGGCGTCTTGTAGTAATTGATAAAGTCCAGGAACTTGGCGGGCGACGAGCAGGTGAATTTCCCGGCGGCGCCTCCCGTCGAGACGACGTACTTGATCGACGTAGCGTCCAGGGCCGCGACGGTGCCCTTCTTGAAGGCGTCGCGCGCGATGCCGGCCCAGTTCTCGGCGCCGCACTCGCCCGTCGCGAACGCCAGAGTGACCGCCCGGGAGTTGGCGGGAGCGTTGGCCGAGATAACGGACACCAAGGTCTGCTGCGAGCCCGTGACCTGGGTCCCTGCCTCGAAGGTGTTCCAGTTCATGCTGATGCCCACGTCCTTGTACGGGGCGAAGAGGAGCGACGAGGCATTGGACGGCGGCGGAGGCGGCGGCGGCGGCGAAGGGGTTGCGGTCGGAGAGCTCGTCGCCGTGGGCGCGGGCGGCGCCGTCGGGGCCGGAGAGGGCGCGGGCGTCGCCGTCGGGACGGGCGGGGGAGACGCCGGGCAGGCGTAGTTGTACCCCCAGTCGCAGTAGCGCGGCGCCGGGTTGAAGACCAGCCCGGCCGGGCAGGCCTGCGCCGCGCCCGAGGACCCGGCCGCGCCGCACTGCAGGAAGGAGGCGCACGCCGGGTCCCAGGGGTTGGCGACGGCGCCGCCGGCCGGGGCCGAGGAGCCGCAGGCCGCGGCGACGCACTCGGCCGTCGGCGAGGCGCAGCCCGGGGCCGGGGTGGCAGTGGGGGCCGTCGTCGTCGCCGGGGGCGTCGTCGTCGCGGGAGGCGTCGTCGTCGCCGGAGGCGTCGTCGTCGCGGGAGGCGTCGTCGTGGCCGGAGGCGTCGTCGTCGCGGGAGGCGTCGTCGTCGCCGGGGGCGTCGTCGGCGCGGGAGGCGTCGTCGTCGCCGGGGGCGTCGTCGGCGCGGGAGGCGTCGTCGTCGCCGGAGGCGTCGGCGGCGGCGGCGTCGACGGGCTCGGCGCCGCCGTCGGGCTCGGCGTCGGCGCCGCGGTCGGCGAGGGAGACGCCGGGCAGGCGTAGTTGTACTTCCAGTCGCAGTAGCTGCGCGCCGGGTTGAAGACCAGGCCGGCCGGGCAGGCCTGCGCCGCGCCGCGGTCGGCCCAGCACTGCACGTACGAGGCGCAGGCGGGGTCCCACGGGTTGGCGAGCAGCGCCGACCCCCTTCCGAGGCAGAGCTGGCCGAGGCAGGCGGTGGTCGCGGCAGTGCAGGAGGTCGCGACAGCCGCCTCTGCTGCTGAGGCTTCGGGCTGGGCCTCCTGGCAGAGGGCCAGGGGGGCGGCGGCGAGGGCCGCCGCGAGGAGGAGGACTGTTTGGTGCGTTGAGGGTGAGTGAGAGAGAGAGAGAGAGAGAGAGAGAGAGAGAGAGAGAGAGAGAGAGAGAGAGAGAAAGAGAGAGAGAGAGAGAGAGAGAGAGAGAGAGAGAGA
>Ga0210003_1002722_pt1 | contig 14707 bp, 20 predicted proteins | sample LantaG_FD_182804 | JGI IMG/M metagenome (GOLD analysis project Ga0210003, IMG submission 182804) | Deep subsurface microbial communities from Baltic Sea to uncover new lineages of life (NeLLi) - Landsort_02402 metaG (SPAdes) (version 2) | ecosystem: Environmental > Aquatic > Marine > Oceanic >... | reverse complement strand
TAAGCCTAGAGGTAGAGAAACTAAAAATAATAAACTAAATTTGCAGGATGAAATACAAGACAAGAGAAGAACTGTTATCCGTTCCGAGAACGAAGCTGACCGTACACGAAAGGGTGGCTCAATTGACATTAAAGGAAAATCCCGATATGACGTTGGAAGAAGCGACAGAGTTGTTAGAGATGATACCGTAGTACAAACTATATCTCTTAGTCAAAAAGAAGCTCAGGATTTAGAAAAAAGATTAGGTGATAAAGCTGTGTTGGACACAGAGTTTTATGAAACTAATGACGCTGAATTATTTCACAAATCAATTACTGACTCTACAAAGAATAATAAATACGCAGCAAGTGTATTTGTTTACCCTGTATCTGAATACGAAAACTCAAGATTATTTTTAACAGCAGATGGAAAGGCAGGTCTTGCTATTACAGCAGATGGCGATATAATTTCTGTGTTCTCTAGTGGAAAAGGAAAAGGTAGAGTTCCTCAGTTAATAGTTACAGCAATAAAAGAAGGAGCTACTTCTTTAGACCATTACGATACAGTTCTCACAAAGTATTATGCTGACTTTGGTTTTGTTCCTGCTGCTAAAGTTAAGTGGAACAATGAGTTTGCACCTGATGGATGGAGCAAAGAAACATTCAAGGCTTTTAATAATGGAGAGCCTGATGTTGTTGCCATGGTTTATGATGGTGGTAACAGACAAACCATAACTGAACGAGTAGGTACGTTTGAAAGTGTTAAACCCAAGCTAGAAAAAGCACCATATGTTACTGAATGGAATGATGCTAAAGCTTTACAGGAGTCTGCTAAACCTAGTAGAGGTAGAGAGCAGCAAGAGCAAGAGATATTTGACTATGTTACAGCTGCAAGAGAAGATAACTTTAGAGATGAGGTTACTAAAGATTTCTTAGTAAGAATAAAAAAGTATCCTATTAAGTTAGTTAATAGAATGATGGAGGTGGATGTAGATTTATTCAAGACTCTTCCAAAAACTTTTGGTAGTCTAACAAGTGGATTCAATTCCGGACTAAGACTATACAAAAGAACAAAAGCTTTCGAACAAAAATTAATCAAGGCTAACAAAAGAAAAAAGGTTAAGCTAACAGAGCAACAGATAGCTGACCAAACTATAGAGTTCCTAAAGAAACAACCTGAGTATTTAAAAGAGGGAGATGGAAAGTATCTAACCACTAAACAAGCTATGCTTCAGGTGGAGTTTCAAAGAAGTGTTGGCACACGAACAAGTGAAAGTATGCAGGATAAACTTACTGAGGCACGCAAGCAAGTACAGGAAAGAAAACGTGGAGCTAAGAGTTTGCAAAAAGCTAAGGCTGCTGTCAGAAACTTTATTAGAAAGTCTTTACCTTCAGACATCTACACTCGTAGTGAGGTGATGAGCTTGGTTAGAAAAGTAACCAATGCAACAGAAGCTAACATCGAAAACATATTTGATGAGGTCTTAGAGTTTGTTAATCTAAAAAACAACACAAGACTAGAAAAGAAAATAAACAATATACTAAACGGAAAGTACGAGACTACAGTTGCAGGACGAAAGAAAGGTTCTAAGATAAGTCTTGAGATGAAGGAACGTATAGAACGTATTGCTAAAGATAGGCTAGCTCCAACAGCTACAGCAGAAGAAGTAGAGGCTGAGAATCAAAGACTTACAGAAGAGTTCAATGCTATTGATGGAAAGAAAAACTTAACTGAAGGAGACTATAGCAGAGCTGTAGATATTCAGGTTCTGATAAACCTAAACAACTCGGTGTTAATGGAGAACAATAATGTCAATAAGACAGGTTCTTTAGATGTGGCTGCTACTATGTTAGAAGAGATGGTATTTGAAGGCAGGTCAGAGCTTAGACAAATACTTGAAGATGCACACAAAAAATATAACGATGATGCATCGATGGCTTATGAAGAAGTAACAGGTCAAAAGGTAGACCTAAATGATAAGGGTGAGCAGGAAGGAGTAGATTTATCTAATCAAAAGTTACTTAACAAGAAAAGAAACAAAACAAAATCTGTAATTAAGAAGTTTCTAAATACACTTTCAACTAATGTTACAAAGTTTTTTAATGAGACTGAAGCACTAGATGGTTTAATGGATTTAGTGTCTAAGCTACCCGGTGAAATGTTTGGCGGTAGATTACAGATAAAGGTAACAGGTCGAGTAGATTCATCATCAAGAATGTACAAGCAAAGAATGATGCAGCAAGAAGAGATTGTTGCTAAGAAACTTGAAGAGCTGTTCGGTAAAAAGTGGAGGAATAAAGTAAGGGCACTCAACAAGCAAGAGGTTGCGTATGTTCTAGACTCTAACGAGGTAAGTCAAGCACAAGAAGCTTTTGATAACGACCCAAGCTTAAAGAACAAGCTGAATCTAAAAGAGGTATTGTTAAAGAACGAAACTAAAATGTCTCAGAACGAGATGCTTTACTACTATAACTTATACAAAGACCCTGCTAACAGAGGCTCGTTTGAGGCTACGTTTGGTAAGGACTATGCTCGTATAATGGAAGAGATAGAATCAAAGATAGACAATAACCTTAAAGAGTTTGGTGATTGGCAAGTCAATGAGTTTTATCCTTCATTGTATTCTCATTACAACGAAACATACAAAGCTCTGTATAGAACTAACATGCCTTGGAATAGATACTATTCAGGTATGATATATAGAAACGACACTCAAGGGAATCCTGTTGAGCAGGAACCTTTGGATTTACTTTCTCAAAAAAGTATAATGAATACGTCAGTTGGTACAGCATCAACTAAAGCTAGAGTTCAAAACAACTTACCAATTAGGAAGATGAATTCTATGAATGTTATGTCAACATACTTGCGTGACATGGAATACTTTGCTGCGTATGGGGAAACAATTCGTGACATTCACAAAATGTTTAACAATAAAAATGTGCGTACTGCAATAGAAGCTGTGCATGGAGAGTACGTAAACAGATTGATTAACAATATGATTGGTAAGATTGCCAACAACGGAGTAAGAAACAATCCTGCAGATAGAGTTATAAATCAAATGCAGAATGCTTTTATATTTTCTCGTATTGGTTTGAATCCAACAGTAATGCTCAAGCAGTTAACTTCTATGATAACTTACGCTAATGATATTGGTGTAAGAAATTGGTTGAAGTATTCGTTGAAGACTATTCCTCAAATGAAAAGTGTATTCAAGGAGATGTCTAAGAATTCTGTGTACATGCAGGATAGAAATAGTCAATCCATTACTAGAGTAATAGAATCATATTCTAAAGAAGGTATGGTAGAGATGGTGCCTAATCAGTATTGGGATAACTATGTAAACTTTATTATGTACACCACAAAGTTTGGTGATAAGGCTGCAATATATTTAGGAGGGGCACCCAACTATCTGTACTACAAAGCTCAAGCAAAGAAACGTGGTCTTACTGAAGAGCAGGCTCAACAAGAAGCTATTATAAAGTTTGAGAAAGATACCAAGAGAACTCAGCAGTCTATGGACTTGCAGGATAAAGATTTCTATCAAACAGCAGGTGCATATCAAAGAGCATTGAACATGTTCTTAACCACACCTAAGCAATACTTACGTAAGGAAATACAATCAACTCGTAACCTGTATCGTAAACTAAAAGCTTGGGACAGAAACGCAGGTAAAGGAACGCTAGGACAAAACCTTAGAACCTTTATTACTTATCACTTCGTTGCCCCTGCTTTGTTTCAGTATGTAGCCTTGGGATTACCCGGACTACTGAGGGGAAAAAGAGATGACGATGATGAGGATATGTTAAGAGCTATGCTTGTTGGAAACTTAAATGCTTTGTTTATAGTTGGTGAAGTCATAAGTGGAGTGGCTGATTTAGCACAAGGTAAATCATACGTAGGTGAATCTGTTAGAAGTCTTGCTCCATTGATGTTGACAACAAGGCTGCTTAAGTTAGCTGATAGAGCTAGGAATACTAAAGACCCGAAGAAAAGAAAGGCTGCTTTTGAAAAACTATACGTAGAATTAGCTGCGACTCCCGGTCTTCCTGCCATTCAGATTCACAGGTTTATAAAGAACCTTGACAAGCTAGGAGAAGGAGATGACGCAGGTAAAGATTTGCTTAGACTGCTTAACTTTTCTGACTATGTAATATCAGGTCCAAAGAATAAGAAGAGTTCCTCTACAGGTCCTAGTATACAAGAACAGAATGCTAAGTATTATAAGGAACAAGAAAGAAAAAAGAAACAAGCTGAAACATTGTCTCGTAGAGAAAGACCTACATCAAACAGGAGAGCAAGACCTACTAGACGAAGAAGAACTAACTAGATATGCCATTCAAAAAAGTAGGAGAGAATAGAAACGTTAGTCCAAGTGGTAGGGTATTTACTGATAAACAAGTAAGGCTCTACCATGCGACAGACGGATTCACTAAAGATATAAAGAAACCTAGGGGTTTAAAACCAAGGAAGAGATATCTAAAGTCTTAATCATATATATCCCAACACCATATAGGAGTTTTCTTTCCAACGTATGAGCCACTCACGTTGTATGTAAAGTATTCAAACGCATCCAATGGACTCATATCCTTCTCTAATATTCTAAGGCTCTTAGAGACAGAGTATATTAGTCTCATTTCTTTTTCATCTACACCAATGATTGCATCATCAAAGCCATCGGCTTTTAAAAACTCTTCTTCGTAGTGATGTTCTGTTATAGATTCAATCATATACTTATTGTTTAGTAGTACCTAAAGTACCTTAGTGTTTTTTGTTTGTCATAATAAATCATAAGCTCTTGGTCGTTGACTGCTCCTTCTCTTGGTTTACGTCCACCCCACTTAATATTCCCTTCTATCTTTGATGCCTGCCCATAAACTATACCATCATCACAAGCCCATATAATTACAGGGTTTAATCTTTTGTCACAAAGCTTTACTATTTTCCTACAGGCTACAGGTAAAGGGTAGCAGTTGTCAATATTTTTATATCTCCCTTTGACTTCAGCATATGCAATAAGCTTTCCGTCTTCATCAAATATTTTATAATCAATATCGTTTGGGTCTAGCTTTTTAAAACTTCCATTAAATCTTTTTACAAAATATTGTATAGCTTTTTTTTCTCTACTTAAATCCTTGTCTGTTTCAAACCTAGTGCTCATAAATTATGTCTTTCATTTGAGTGTAGTTCTGCGTGACATCTAGAACATAGTAGTACGCACTTGTTTATTTCTTCCTGTATACTTTCAATAGAGTAGCCCAACTCTTGAGCATTTCCAATAGCAAATTTTTTATTGTCTTGTGCGTGATGAAATTCTAAAGCAGAGGTTTTAAAACTTGAGTGAGTCTCAGATGAGTATCCACATTTTTCACACCCTCTTGAACTCTTATAATTATTTACCCAAGCTTTTATTTTATTATTTCTTTTTTTATTATAACTTCTTTTGCATGGTTTACAGAGAGTATCCTTTATCATTCTGCCTGCAAGGGTTACGTGACCGGAGCCATAAAACTCTGACTCATCCTTTGCTTGCTTACAAACTCTGCATGTCTTAGAAGTCATCATGAAGAGAGTCCATTAATAACTTAAGTTCTAATTGAGTTTTCTTAATTGCTTTTTTTGTTTCCTCATATTCTCTATCACAAAGAGATTCATATATTTCAGCATTATTAGAGTGAAGGGCGTTCATCAAATCATTGATGTATGTTATTCTTTTTTTTTCTAATGCTGCACTCATAATGTTAATCCATTAAATGTAAGAACTTCTCTCCAAGTTCTTTGTCTACCTTTTTTATTAATCGGTATATTTTTCTAGAGGTTTTGTTTACTTCTTCTACTTCTTTTTTACTAGAGTTAATACCTAGGTTTGTGTACTGATTGCAGTCCAATCTAAGCAGTTCATCTACCTTTTTTTTATTGCTCCAAGTTTTAAACTCTACAATTTTTTCGATATCACTAAGTGTATATTCCATATCTGTGTTAAATTTAACATATTTTTTTTTAAAATTCTGAAGATTCTTTATTTAATTTTAGTTCCAAAAGTTCTGCCTCAGCTTTTGATAGTCTTGATTCTATATCTAAGTAGGCTTGTAATAATTCACCATGAGTAAAATCAAACACAGGATTGTTCTCATCTTCAAAAATTGTTTTGCATACTTTATATTGTCCATAAAGCTCAGGCTCATACTTAAAATAATTCTTAGCATTCCTTACACAATTAATAATTGTTGCATGATTTTTTCCTAGCTGCTCTCCTATTCTTTGATAGGTCACTCCCCTTTCATGCAGGATGTATGAATAAATTAACCTTGCGTTTACATATGCTCTCTCTCTAGTTTTTTTATAGATGTCAAGCTGCATCTCTGCTTGTACAATTTTACCTAGCAATCTCATTTGAGAATCTGTTACCATAATTTAATTTAATTTTAATCGCCTCTATAAATTTCTGTATTGGCGTAATCTTTAAGTTCTTTTAATCTATATTTCTGTAGCTCTGATACCTTTCCTATCTTAGTCTTACACTCCACAAACAAAACGTCTGAGTTTTTTGGTATAGCAATCAAGTCGGGTATACCATTCTTGTTAGTCACCGTAAGTTTAATCACATAGTAACCATCATCTTCTAACTGCTTGATTCTTTTCTTCTGTATCTTTTGTTCTGTCATACTACAAAGATAACAAACCCTTCTTGAAATGATTTATGGTATAGTCCTTTTTGTTTATCACAGTTTTATATATATCTTTTTCTATACCATCTTTTGAGAAGACCCAATAGACATCGTTCTTTAACCTCTCTTTAGTTGTCATCCTATCTCTTGACTGCCAATAGCTTGTTGCTGAGAAGTCTATGTTATAATATACAAGAGCTTCTGCATTCTTTAAACTTATTCCTTCACGACCACTTACAATTTGTAGTGCTATAGATTTTTTTGTAGTATCAAACTTATCTAGTTCAGTAGTTATATCATCACCAAATATTTCTTGAATAGCTTTTAGTTCCTGTCTAAATTTATAGAATATTCCTATCTTTTTTCCTTTAAAATATTTCCTTATGAACTCTGCCTTGCTGTAATCTAATATAACTCCCTTGTTAGATTCAAATATAATTGTACCCGAATATAACTGATGCAGTTTATTCATTAGCTTTGCCGGTGTGTCTCCTAATATAGTTTCATCCTTGCCCTCAACAACATTGTGTCTCTTTAATCTTGTAGCTACCTCATAGGTAGAGCTTTTCATTTCAACCTCTAATACTTTCTCTGTTGTTTCTACTTTAAACCCTGCCTCTTTTTGTGTGTAGCTTATTGTATATGGCTTCATAGTATTAAGTATGCTTATCTTACCTTTGCTATAGTCATTGATATACATGGAGTTTATTTTCTTCCTTGTCACCTTCACATAGTCTTGAGTAAATGCATAAAAGTTTTTGAAATGATTGAAGGGATTCGTTGGGATGCCATACACTTGATGGTACATTTGGCTGTAGCTTTCAGGTGTAGGAGTTCCGGACAACAGGCACACGCAACAATTATATTTTCTAATAAACTCTTTTATATTCTTTGCTCTGTTACTTGGTTTAGGAAAGGCACCTAACCCATGAGCTTCATCCAATACTAAAAAATCACAACGAGTAATCATAAGCTTATGCATTGACTCATAGTTAATAACTTCACACTTATAGCTTGGGTTGAGTAGCTTGTAATCTGCTACGATAGATGATATAGCTTTCTTCTTTGTTATAAACACAACATGTTTAAAGCCACATGCTTGAGCTATTCCTAAAGACGTTAATGTCTTACCGGTTCTAACCTCCATAGCAAGGTAGATAAAGTTATATTTATTTATTACCTCCCTCGCTTTATTTATTATCTTCTTTTGATAGGGTCTCCAACTTAGTTTCATAGTGTTTTGTTTTATATCTTATTCAAATCCCTCTTGCTTATACTTTACAATCTTAGCACACTTCTCATACTCTTCCATCCCACTAAAATATTCTTCCATATCATCTAATACTTCTGTGGTTGCACCTTCACTAGGCATGTGAATAAAATATCCTTCATCATTCTCTATGAAATCTATTATATCTTTTTTGTTTATAATAACATCATAAGAATTTCTAACAGCTAAATCAAGGTGCTCCATGTCAAAACCCATGTCTTCGTTTACGTATCTACTCATATTATTTTATCTCTTCTTTTCTTTTAATTCTCATCCATCTTCCTAGTGGGTCTCTTCCTTGCTCCGGTGCAGCTCCTGTTATAAAATTAGCATAGGATACTAACCACTTGTTAAACTTAATACGACTGATAGTAAGCTTAGCCTTGGGTGCGTAGTCGGGGTACTCAGATATAAAATCATAGTAACAATCTTGCATGTGTATTCTATGGTCAACTTGCAGCTTGTCATTAGCTATTGTTCCATCTATCACACCACACCATTCAATGAAGTCATGACAAGTCTCAGCAGATAGCTGTCTGATTTTCAAATTTACAAATTTACTTTTTACCAATCCTTTGCTTAGGTAAATCTGCAGGCAACTAATCATATAGTTATCAAACAGGCACCACTCTTGGTCATCCCAATCACCAAACATTAATTTACCAAACTCATCTAAAGGAGAATAGTTTTTATTATAATGTTGGTGAAGCTCAAGCTCCCATTTTCTACGAGCAAATGAATTACCACTACCCTTGATAGCATAGTTAGTTGTGATGGCAATCTTTGGTGACTTACTGAATGGTATCTTAATAGCATCCTTATTCTTTTTCTCTAACGTTAATCCCTCTGTCACAACACTAAACAATCTTTCAAAGTCAAAGTATTTTTTTACATCATCAAACACTAGAATCTGTGTATCAGCTGATACAAGTTGATATGCAAAGCTACGTTCAAATGTAAACGACTTACCATCTATAGTAACCACCTTCTTCATTTGACTTAATGCATTCATAAATATTCCCTTACCTGTTCCACCCTCCGGGGAATCAGATATTACTTCATCGTTTAAGATAACAGCAGGGCAATAGCTTAAGTTCTTATGACCATGCATCATGAAACCTATGGTAGATTCCATTGATTCAATCCTGTCATCTTCCTTCTTACACACGTTTAATATAAACGTTTTGTAATCAGAGGTACCCGACTCACATACACCAAACTTCCTATCTATCACGTGGTCTTTCCAAACATACCCACCCAAATCAATATAGTCTAAGATGTCTATGGTGTCTTTAGAAATTTTTACTGCACAATTTTTAAAGTAAATGTATGATGTGTTCTTGGTATCTTCAATAAAGTAAATATCTATTGTAGATAGCAGAGAGAGAAACTCTTCCTTAAAAAACCTAGTGTTGTCTGCAAAGTAATTATATATACTTGCATCATCAAGGTATATCAAGTGACTAAGAACAAAATCTTTTATTTGTTTCTCATCCGTATGGTCTATAAGATTGTTTGTTACTTTAACAAAGACATAGTTCTTACTTCCTTCCGGACAATACTTATAGAATCCATTGTCTTCAAGGAATTGTTTGAATAGAATATGTACCACCTTGATAACTCCCTTGTCACTCTTTGTCCAAAACTTCTGCTCTTTGTTCTCATCATCCACTCTTTGCAACACAGAGTCTATTACGTTTTCTTTTATTTCAGAGTCAAGAAGTTGAGACTTGATTTCTTTTTTTGATACACCTCTTCGTAGTTTTATCTTGATGTTATTAATTCTCTCATCATCCTCATAGTATTTAGTACCAAAGTTCTGAGTCTGTGCGTAAGCTGAATCAATTGTCTGTTGTATCTCCTTGTGCCCAAAGCCATCTGCTTCATAGTTACTTAGTACATAACTTGCTAGAGATTTGTTCACTCCAAAATCATTGAAGGCAGAGGCAAGAACAAATGTATTGTTGTTACGTAGTCCCTCAACCATTGGATATTTTTTTACCCACCACTTAGTAAGTATCTCTACAACTTTGTTCTCGTCTGTGATTGGTAGTGTAGGCAGGTCACGAAGGGAATGCTTTTCTTCGTATACTTTTTCTTCTATCTTATCCCACTCACTAGAGTTCTCGTTAACATAAATTAGTGGGTCATAACTTTCATAGCATACACGAGATAAGTTCTTACATGTTACATCAAACCTAGGGTTATCAAAATGTTTAGCTAATGAATTGAAATAGTTTACATGATTCTCTGCATCCTTTGGTATCTTAACCAACACCTTTAAACCTAGTCCCGATGGTGATATGAATACAGAATAAACAAATTTGTTTTTTGTTATGTTCTCTTTGTCTTGAAGTAGCTCTTTGTTTTTCTCATACCCATCAAAGTCAAGACACATAATTCCTGTGTGCTCTTGTAGGCTGCTGTCATTTCTTTTGTTAAAGATTCCGGAGAAACATATTGCAGGTAGTAACTTTTTTAATTCGTTTCTTTCTGTCTTTCTTTTTTCAGCTCTGATTTGTTTAACCAACTCCTTAGTAGCACCATCTTTTATTCTTTGAAGTATGTGCTCAACCGGTCTGTGGAATGGAGTGTCGGTCTCTTTAATGTTTTTAAATATAGTAATCTTCTGTTCAGATGTCATTGTTTGTAGTGCTTTATGTTAAGTTTATGTCGAGTTTAGTTCTGATTATCAATGAGTTGCATACTATGTTAACTTTTTTACCTCGTATACAGAAAGTAAAAGTAAAATAAATAAATAAAAATATAGGGAAAGATGAGTAAAACTTTTACATCTCGACATCCTTCCCTTGTATTTTTAGAATGGTAAATCATCCTCTTGTACAGGTGCTTGGTTTGGAGCTGTGTCCACCCCATTACCCTGTGTCTTAGGCACAAATGTATCAAGCTCAAGGTAGTACTTACCTGCTTTTGATTGGTTACAATTTAAGTTAACCCATCCGTTCTTTTGATGTTGTTTCAAAAATGAAATTGCATCATCTACTTTTACACTAATTCTTCCAACAACAAAGTCGGGTGCGTTCTCTCTTCTCTTGAATGAGAAACCATCTGCAAAGATTTTTTCTTCTGCCATAATTTAATTTTTAATAATTGATTTTTGTTCCATGAGTTTTATAGTTTGGACTACGCAATAATTGTAGTCATGGATATTATTATATTCCAATGGAACTTCTAGAATATAATGAGTCCGTTTATTTTTATACCACCTTGTTGATGTAATAAGATTTAATGTCCTTGGTTTTTTTTTCACCAAAGTATTTATGGTAGACCTCAAGTGCCTGCTCAACCTTGTGCTTACCTCTATCATAGCTCTCGTCAGATAGCTCAAACCTGCCCAACACATTTGTAGACTTATCAATAACGAGAAACAAAATAGGCTTGCCAAATAGCTCACGATATATATACCCTTGCGAATCATAGTTGTAATTGTATATGCTGTTATGAAATTTTGTTATGTCTCCACATGTCTTCAAGTCAATGACATAATCTTTATGTACGATGTCTGCCTTACCTTTCCATAAAGCTCCACCATTGTGCTCGCCTATGTTCTTAACGTTAGGCTCTTCATACTTGTTGGCTTTGTCTTGAATCATCTCATAGAAATCAAAGTTACTAAGCATGGTATCACACCACCGGTCAACATCTTCTTGCTCTCCTTTAAGCATAGCGAATGGGAGTTTATTTTCTGCACAAAACTCCTTATATATCTTTGTGTTTCTGCTACTAGCATCTACAATAAGATAATTTCCTACCTTCTCCGGCTCTAGCATCTTACAATGAAAGTATCTACCCATTAGAAATGCTTTGCTGTCTCCTTGTGGAACACCAAACATCGCAGGGTTACGCAGTAGTGTGCCTATGTCAGAATTAGAGAGGAATTGTCTACCAATCCCTCCGTAATACTCTTCGTCTATCTTCAGTAAGTTTAAAACTTTCTTGGTTACTTTACTCTCCATCTATTGTTTCCTTTATTTGATTCTCCCACTTGGTAGTAACCTTATATTTCTTGCTGATGTTATTTATTATCCACTCCAAACCCTTGGCTTTGTGTGTTGCAACATAACTTAAAACATCAATCATCTTCTCATCATTAAGCTCCATCAATGCCTCTTTAGGCACTACCTCTTTTGGAGTTAATACTTCATGACTTGGCTCCGGTAAATCTTCACCGGCATAGATATAAATTCCCATACCAAACATGGCTAGGTTTTTAACTAGACATCTCATCATAGTCTTGTTGATATCAAACATGGTGGCTCCTGCCACTTGCTTGTCTCCGTATCTTGTGGTGTAGCTATACTCTTCCTTCTTCATAGCTTTGTTTGCTCCATCCATAACAGGCAACCACATTGATAGGGTCTCTCCTTGTATTGTTACTGATGAGTGACACATAAAGCCAAGTGCCTCATCGTAATCTGTCTCATGCATTTGATAGGTAGCATCCGGACAAGCCTTCTTTACCTCGCTCCATGCCCATGCCCATGACAGGTAGGTTAGATTGTTTTTCTTCTCTGCTTTCTTATTAACATTAATCGCTGACAATTTTTCAAAGGTAGTCAGTTCCCTTTCTTCAGACTTTTTCATTTTACTTGATTTAGTTTATTAATTATTTTACTATACTTACTTAATATTCCTACTCTTGAATTTTTTAATTTGGTAATTTGTTTAGGGTTTTTTTTACCATTAACCTCAGCCTTTATTGACTCTTCCACCTGTCTAAGTTTTAGCTTATAGTTCTCTATCGCTGTCTGATAAACACCATACCTCCAACCCCCCTTTAAAAATGGGTCAATGTTTTTAACCTCATTATAAAAGTCTCCACCTGTTGATGTGTTTAATATAGATACTTGTTGTGTGTCGTGGTCATAAACAATCTTAATACCAAAGACCATTCTTGATTCATATCCTGCACCATCTAAGTTGGATGAGAAACCATCTTCCTTTGCCTCTTCCCATATGTCTTTCAAGCTCATGTACTTATACATCCTGCAAACGTGTCAATAAATATTTATAATCTTCATCCGACTGAATGAGATTTGTTACAGCCTGTATACCATGCAGTACACTTGAGTGTCCTATATCGTACCCTGCCTCAGACATATACTTCTGTATGTATTTTAATTTCATTGGTCTGTTGTAGCACAGGTAATAAAGAACGTGTCTAGCATCTACAATCTCTCTTACTTTACTCTTTTGAAACAGCTCTCCTTTGGTTATTCCGTACAGCTCAATGACCTGCTCAACGTACTCGTTAAATATATTTCTTTTCATTCTTAAATTGTTTTAATGACATCAGATAATTTAACATACCAATGCCCTTGGTTTAATATTCTTTTACATTTACTCCAAAGGTTTGGTGTAGGCTCATATCCTATCCTCATACCTATGTCTATCTTTAATCTAATGGCTTCACCTAGTTCTTCTATGTTATGAATTAGGCTGATGGTATCGTCATCATACAATACATACAAATCAATAGCATCGCTGTTGAATATCTTGGTAGCATCTTCGGTAACTAACCACCAACATAAACCATCTTTGAATTTTCGCAGCTTACTTATTCCCATCACCATATTTGTTTTGCAAGGCTTGGATATAACTCTTGGGTAAACCCTTCTGCTTTGCATCAAGTATCATGGCTGATAGTTTCCTAGCATCATATTCTTTCTTGGTTATCTGTAAAGATGGGTCAAAATATTCCTCCGGATACTTCTCTCTTACCGCCTCTTTGATGGCTATGGTCATGCTTGATTGCACCGACTCATTTTCCATTGCAAGTATCAGCACCTCATGTGCGTGCTCTTTATCTAGCCAAGGGTACTCCTTAATCACTTCATCTGTGTGCCACATGTAGTCTACACAATACCCATACATGTGTAGGATTTGTGTTGCTTGGTTTACGTAATCTTCCTTTGTTATTTTTGCCATTGGTTTATTTTTACTACACCGGACAGAGACTCTGTTATGTCAGCCAAGTCTTTGTCATCTGCCCAACGGGTTAGTATATGATTTAAAAGAAACGTGTCATCAGCTATGCATCTTGACATAGAGTTGAAGTTCTCTATCACCTGTTCGTTGTGTCCATTATAGGTGTTTAGTTTAATGCCTTTCGGTTGAAGGCTGTTCAAGAAGTCTTGAAAGTTTTTTGGTTTATCTGCCATAGTGTTTTGTTTTTAAGTTGTACAATATTAATAAATTAATTAGACAATTCCTAATCAATTACTATTTATTTTATTTCTCTGCTTGAAAATTAATTACATCCTCATTCGGATGGTCATCAAAATAATCCTTAAGCTTTGTGCCTAGCTCGTTTGAGACAGTATGTTCTCGCACTTGATTATAGTCAGGTGTTTTTTACCGTAGCGCTTAGTGTACAACAACGGGTATAGTTAATAATTTTACTTTTTTAGCTACATACCTTTCGTGCAGTTCATCAATTGCTTCAAATTTTTCATTATCAGTCCATTCTGTATTGTTTGTTATTAACCTCAATTCATCCCTAAAATTCTTCATAATTATTATATTTTGTTTTTCAAATCCGTTAAAATTACTTTCCATACCCAAACCGTTAGGCTTCATTTGGTTTCGTTAATAGTATATGCCTAACTCTATCAATATACAATTTACACTTACCACATTGCTTTGTTTGTGGTTGTAATATTGGTTCTTTGCATTTGCATTTTTCTTGCTTATCCATATCTTTATTTTTTAAATTAAACGAAAGCCTAACAATATATAACACACATTAAAACGATGTGTTATACTAAACGTT
>Ga0210003_1002721_pt1 | contig 14707 bp, 13 predicted proteins | sample LantaG_FD_182804 | JGI IMG/M metagenome (GOLD analysis project Ga0210003, IMG submission 182804) | Deep subsurface microbial communities from Baltic Sea to uncover new lineages of life (NeLLi) - Landsort_02402 metaG (SPAdes) (version 2) | ecosystem: Environmental > Aquatic > Marine > Oceanic >... | reverse complement strand
GCGAAGCGATGGCCCAGCAGCGGCTCGACGCCGTGGTGGCCGTGTTGCCGGAACACGTCGAGTATCTCACCGGCCATCGCTGGGACCACCGCTTCTCGCCGCTCGTCGCCCTTGCCGCCGACGGCTCTTGTTTGCTCGTCTGTCCAGACAAGCCCGCGCTGGATTCGGCCGCCGACGACGTGCGGACCTACGAGGCCAAGTGGAAATCCACGCTGCGAAACGACCAGCGGCACTCGTCTGCGGAGGTGCTGGCCGATTGGCTCGCCGGCCGGAGGATCGGCCGCGTCGGCGTCGAGTTCTCTGCCTGCCCGCCCCACCTGACCGGCCGGCTCAGGACCGCGACGCTCGCCGATATTGAGCCGACGCTTCTGGCCATGCGGCGGCGGAAGGATCCCGACGAGGTGCTTCTCATCCGGCGGGCCGTCGCCGCCTGCGGTCGCATGTATGAAGTGGCCCGGGAGATGATCGCCCCGGGCGTCAACGAGCTCGAGGTGTTCTCGGCCCTGCAGGCCGCGGCCGTGTCGGCCTGCGGCGAGATGCTCACCGGCACGGGCAACGACTACGCCTGTGGGGTCCGCGGCGGCCCGCCCCGCGACCGTTGCTGCGAAGCAGGAGAGCTCTTCATTCTCGACCTCGGCCCCGCCTACCGGGGCTACTTCGCCGACACGTCCCGGGCGATCGCCGTGGACGGCAAGCCCACCGACCTTCAGCTGGCCGCCTGGGAACGGGTCTGTGGGGCTCTGACACTCGTCGAGCGGGTCGCCCGGCCGGGAGTTCGCTGCCGCGAGATCTACGACGAAGTCTTCGCGTGGCTGGCCGACTCGCCCGTGGGCAGTTGGTCGAGCCACTTGGGCCACGGCATCGGTCTCTTTCCCCATGAGGCCCCCCACCTCAACCCGTCCTGGGACGACGTGCTCGCCGAGGGAGAGGTGATCGCCGTCGAGCCGGCCCTCTACGATCCCGCCCTCCGCTCTGGCCTGCGGCTCGAGAACGACTATCTCGTGACGGCCACGGGCCTCGAGCTCCTGAGCCCGTTTCCGCTCGCGCTTGTGTGATGGGGCGTCGGCTCCGGCGCGAGCCTCCACCCATACAAGCCCCCGGCGCGAGCCTCCACCCATACAAGCCCCCGGCGCGAGCCTCCACCCATACAAGCCCCCGGCGCGAGCCGGGGGACTGCGACCAAGTGCACCGATTGATTGGGCTGGACCGGTTGCCGCGGTGAACGTCTGACGAAATTGAAAACGGGCTCGCCCAACCACCCGCCGTCCCCGGGCTCGCGCCCGGGGCTTGTATGGGAACAGCCGTCCCCGGGCTCGCGCCCGGGGCTTGTATGGGTGCCTAAACGGTCGGGGATCGCCTACATTATTGACGACTTCACCCCAATCCCCGGCCGTCCCCCGAGGCTCTCCTGATGCACGCCCCTCCATCCACCGCCAGCCGCTGGCATGTCCTCGCTGACCACGTGCTTGCCGGCGGCGAGATCGACCGCCGCGAGGCGTTGGCAGTCCTCGAATCGCCCGACGAGGAACTCCTCGACCTCTTGGCCGCGGCCTACCGGGTTCGCCATCGGGCCTTCGGCAACACCGTGCAACTCTTCTTCCTCATGAATGCCAAAAGCGGGCTCTGCCCAGAAGACTGCGGCTACTGCTCGCAGTCGAAGGTCTCGGAGGCCGAAATCCCCCGCTACAACCTCCTCTCCGCCCCGAAGCTCATGGAGGCGGCCCGCCTGGCCGCAGAACGGCAGTCGAAGACCTTCTGCATCGTGATCTCGGCCCGTGGCCCGACAGAGCGGGAGATCGACTTCGTCTGCGAGATCACCCCGCGGATCAAGGCGGAGTATGGCCTCAACGTCTGCGCCTGCCTCGGCCTGCTCACGCCCGAAGAGGCCCGGCGGCTCGCCGCCGCGGGCGTGGACAAGGTCAACCACAACCTCAACACGAGCGAGCGATACTACGACGAGGTCTGTTCGACCCACACCTACGCCGACCGGATGGCCACCCTTGCCGCCTGCCGGGCCGCCGGCCTGGCCCTCTGCAGTGGCGGGATCATGGGCATGGGGGAGTCTTCCGCCGACCTCGTCGACATGGCTTTTGAACTTCGATCCCTGCGGGTCGAGTCGATCCCACTCAACTTCCTGAATTCCATCGAGGGCACGCCGCTGGAAGGCGTCGACCGGGTCAATCCCCGCGACTGCCTCAGAGGCCTGGCCATGATGCGGCTGGTGAATCCTACCGCCGAAATTCGGATCGCCGGCGGCCGCGAGATTCACCTCGCCAGTCTCCAGCCGCTGGGACTCTACGCGGCCAACTCGATGTTTGTGGGCGACTATCTGACCACGAAGGGCCAACTCCCCGAGGCCGACTACAAGATGATCGAGGACTTGGGATTCACGATCACCCGTGGCGCCGAAGCCGCCGAGCCCGCGCCCGTGATGGGCTAGGCGGGCCCTAGACGCCGGGGGCGTCTGCGGTGCTGACATCCGCACTCGATTCACACACGACCGGGGCCCGTCAGCTGCTGCCCAGGCTCATCAGCAATTCCGCCATCTCACCGGCGGCATGCGTGTTGCCCTGCCCGCGGGCGGCCTCGATGCCCTCGCGGAGGGCGCGACGGGCGTCCTCGACCTGTCCGCGAGCCGCCAGGAATTGCCCGGCCATCTGCAGGGCCGGCACGTACGGGGGCGTGCCACGGCCGAGATCCTCGAGAATCCCCAGGCCGGCCTCCCACTCACCGGTTGATTCCAGTTCGAGCGCCAGGCTATAGCGAAGGAAGACGTCGCCGGGATCATCTCGGAGCAAGGCCTCGATCTTCTCGCGTCGTGTCGTGCTCAAGGTGCGGTTCCTTTCCCGGTCGCCTGGTTCGGTGTCGTCGTGATGGTCGGATCGATCCGCATGAGCCGCCGGGGGCCGCCGCCGGAAGCAACCACGAGCGTCCGCTCCGACGCCGCCGCCACGTCGCGGGCCGCGGCGACTGCCGCCACCAGCGTTGGGCGGATCTCCTGCTTCCCCTCGCGCACAACCGCATCGAGCCGCCACAGGCCGGCCCGGCCATCAGCCCCCCCGGTCGCCGCGGCCCAGAGCAGGCCGTCACCCCGGCCGAAGGCGATTCCACCGATGCCCTTCACGCCGGCGGCGAGTCGCAGCAGTTCGTGGCCTGCCGCGTCGTAGAAGGCGATCTGCTCGTCATCCGCCGAGCCGCGGAGGGCGAGCACGATCTCGTCGCTCGGGCTCACCGCCGCAGCGATCGGCCGCAGCCCGTCGGGCAATCGCGGACAAGAGCGATCCGTCAGCGGCCCGAGCCTGACGCCAGCCACGGCAGCCCGCAGCACCGGCAGAAGCGGCGGAGGCAGGCCCGCGACCGCCAGCCACCCCCGGGCGTGGCTCACCGCGATGCTCACCTCGGCCGTCGACCCGCTGGCCGTGCCGATGCGGATCAACTGGATCGGTTCGGCCGGATCGGCCGCCCCCCCGGGCTCCGTGCGATAGGTTCGCAGCGACCATTCGTCTCCCGCTCGGCAGACCACCGCCACAACGTCGCCCGGGAGGCAGCCGACGGCTACCGGACGAGGCAAGGCCGGATTGGCAGGCGCCACGAGATCCCGACCCTTCTCCGGGCGGAGCGGATCGAAGGCCACGATCGCCCGCCGTCCTTCATCGACACACACCACGGTCTGGCCATTGGCGGTGACCGCGAGTCGGCCGGCTGCCAACTCGGGGCCTTGGGGCACGACCTCAGCCCCGCCACCGACCCGGGCGGCGGTGCCGAGCGAAGCCGCGGTCGCGATCAGGGCAAACGCCGTTCCGCGGCGCATGGGCATCACCCCGCGGCCGCCGGCAGACCGTGGGCGGCCTCCCAGACGGCGATAGCGTCGACGTGCCGCAACGAGAGGGCGATGTCGTCGAGCCCCTCGAGCAGGCACTGCCGGCGAAAGGGGTCAACGGTGAAGCTCCGCTCAAACCCGGCGTCGTCCTTGATGGTGCAGGCCCGCAGGTCGACATGGAGCCGGTACAACCCGCCCGCCGCCATCACCCTCCGGAAGAGTTCGGCCACATCCTCTTCGGAGAGCTTCACCGGCACCATCCCGTTCTGGAAGCAGTTATTGAAGAAGATGTCGGCGAAGGTGGGAGCGATCACGACGCGGAAGCCGTAGTCGGCCAGAGCCCAGGGGGCATGCTCCCGGCTCGAACCACAGCCGAAGTTCCGCCGGGCCAGAAGGATCGTGGCTCCGGCCGCCTCGGGACGGTTGAGTTCGAAGGCGGGATCGAGCGACCCGTCGGGCAGAAACCGCCAGTCGAAGAATAGGAACTGGCCGAAACCGGTCCGCTCGATCCGCTTGAGAAACTGCTTGGGGATGATCTGGTCGGTGTCGACATTCGCCCGGTCGAGGGCCGCAACGGTGCCGGTGTGCGTCGTGAACGGTTCCATGTTCAGCGATACTCCCAGCCACGAATGTCGACGAAGTGGCCCCGCACGGCCGCTGCGGCCGCCATCGCCGGAGAGACAAGGTGGGTCCGCCCGCCCTTGCCCTGCCGCCCCTCGAAGTTGCGGTTGCTCGTCGAGGCACACCGCTCGCCTGGGGCGAGCGTGTCGGGATTCATGCCCAGGCACATGCTGCAGCCGGCTTCACGCCAGTCGAAGCCAGCTTCGACAAACACGCGATCGAGCCCCTCCTCCTCGGCCTGCCGCTTCACGCGGCCGCTGCCGGGCACCACCATCGCCTGGACGGCGGGGGCCACGCGATAGCCGCGAACCACGCTCGCCGCCGCCCGCAGGTCCTCGATCCGGCTGTTGGTGCAGGATCCGATAAACACCCGATCGAGCGGAATGCCGACGATCGGCGTGCCACCGGCCAGGCCCATGTATTCAAGGGCCCGCACCGCGCTCGACCGGTCATGGGGATCGGCAAACTCACCCGGGTCGGGCACGCGGCCGTCCACTCCCGTAACCTGCGCCGGATTGGTGCCCCAGGTGACCTGCGGCACCACGTCGGCTGCCGAGAACACCTCCACCCGGTCGTAGACCGCGCCTGGGTCGCTCGGCAGCCGCTCCCAGGCCGCCACAGCCCGGTCAAAATCCCGCGGCGCGAAGTCGCGACCTCGCAGATAGTCAAACGTGATCGCGTCGGGGGCGATCATCCCGGCCCGGGCCCCCGCTTCGATCGACATGTTGCAGACCGTCATCCGCTCCGCCATGCCCAGGGCCCGGATGCAGTCTCCCGTGTACTCAAAGACCGAGCCGGCACCCCCTTCGGTCGAGAGCCGGCCGATCAGGTGCAAGACGAGATCCTTGGCCGTCACACCGGCCGCCAGCCGGCCGTTTACCCGGATCTCGAACGACCTCGGCTTCGCCTGGCGGAGCGTCTGCGTGGCCAGCACGTGCTCGACCTCGCTCGTACCGATCCCGAAGGCGAGGGCGCCCAGCGCCCCGTGGGTGGCCGTGTGGCTGTCGCCGCACACGATCGTCATGCCCGGTTGGGTGATCCCGAGTTCGGGACCAATCACGTGAACGATGCCCTGATCGGCGTCGCCGAGGTCGAACAACCGGACCCCGAACTCCCGGCAGTTGGCCCGCAGCGTGTCGATCTGCTGCTTCGAGACCGGGTCGGCGATCGGCAGCCGCCGGTCGGTCGTGGGCACGTTGTGGTCGGGCGTGGCGAATGTGGCCTCAGGCCGGCGGACCCGTCGACCCGCGAGCCTGAGCCCCTCAAAGGCCTGGGGGCTGGTCACCTCGTGGACGAGGTGCAGGTCGATATAGATGAGCGGCAGTTCGCCGGCCGGGAAACAGACGACGTGGTCGTCCCAGATCTTGTCGAGGAGCGTGCGCGGGGATGCCATGGGAGGGGTGAGAGGAGCGGGATTGAAGGAATTTCCCCACTATAGCAGAGCCGATGAGCAGAGCCGATGCCCTTCCGCGGCAGACGCTTCTGGCTCGAGAGAACCGCTCAGCTAGCCCGCTTCAGGACCGCGCTTGCCGCCCGCTTCTCGAGGGTTGCCCGCGGCAGAACCTGCCACGGCCCGCTGGCACCGGTTTCCACGAGGACGGTCGTCTCCGCGGACACAAGCCGCTGGATAAAAAACCAGGACCGCTCCAGATACCGCTCATCATTATCTGCCGAGACGAGCACGAGGTCGAACTGGCCGAGTTGGTTGCAGAGCCGGGCCAGCGACGAATCGACGTTGCCCGGCACGAGCTGCACGCGGCCCAGTGGGTGGAGCATGCGATGGGCCTGCTTGAGCGAGACACCCGGCGGGTCGCTGGGATCGCGACCTTCGAAGCGGTCGAGACCGACATACCGAATTTCGCCCTGGGCGGATCGGGTTGCCAGCCGCAGCAACCGCTCGGTCCGCACAAGGGTGCCGAGGCCGAGTTCGAGGATCCGGCGGGGCGTGTGCCGCAGCACGTGCCGGTACACGGCCCGGTCCGTGGCCGGACGCGACAGTCTCGTGAGCCACACCGTTCCAAGCCAGCCGAGCTTCGCCATCGACGTCATCACCCCCATCATGCCTCGGGGGTATCAGTCGGCAGCCCGCCCGCGTCGGACCACCACCGCCCCAGAGCGACTGTCATCGGTGGAGACGGCCTGCTGGCTAGAGCCGGCGATCCGGTCCCCTCAAGCCTTGCCGGACTGTCGCGAGCCGACCCTGGTTGGCGGCGGTCATGGCGTCGCGTCGATCTTTCGCACGGCCTCCGCGGCCGCGTCCCGCACCAGGCGCGAGGGATCGTCCTCGGCGAGCAGTTCGAGCATCGGGAGGGCGGTCTTGGCCGCCGGCCCGATCTCGCCGAGAGCCACGGCCGCCTCGAGCCGCACGATGTCGCGATCCCGCTGCAGCGCGTGCCGCAGTTTGGGGATCGCCGCGTCGAAAAGCGTCCGGTCTTCGGGATTGATCTTGAGCGCCGCCCAGACGGCGACTGTGGCCATCAGCTCGTCGTCTGATTCGGCGAGGCGGCGGATCAATGGTTCGGCCGGCAGGGCGGCCGGGCCGATCCGGCCGAGGGCGTAGGCGGCGGCGTAGCGAAGCGAAGGCTCCGCGGCGGCGTCTTCGAGCACCCGCTGGAGCGGGCCGATCGCCTCTTCCGCCCCAGGACCGACCGCGGCAATGGCCATGGCCGACTCAGTGCGGTAGTTGTCGTCGGCATCGGAAAGCCCGGCCACGATCTCAGCAAGCGCCGGCCGGGCCGCCGGCCCAATCTCGGCCAGCAGTTCCATCGCGATCGGCCGCAGAGCCGGCTTGGAAAGGGCTCCCTGGAGGGCAGCGGTGGCATCACCCTCGAGCCGGATGATCGCTCCGCCGGTTGCCATGACGACCTCCGGATCGGGATCGGCCAGCAGGGCGACGAAGGTCGCGGCCAATTCTAGGCGCTCGGGCTTGTCGAGGACGTCGGTCAGCCCTGAGAGCCCTTCCACGGCAGCTCGCCGCAACGCCGGCGACTCGCTTGCCAGACTGGCTTGGAGACGGTCGGTGGCACGGCCGCGAAGCTCGGCATCGTCGGGGTTGATCCTGGCCCGGGCCCAGCTGGCAAGGGCAGCGATGAAGGGATCGTCTGAGTCGGCGGCTCGTGCCAGCGGTTCGTCGGCCTCTGCAACCTCGATCTGCCCCAGCGCGTAGGCGGCCACATACTGGAGCGACGCATCAGACGACCCCAGGGCCGCGATGAGTTCGGGGCCGGCCACCTTGGCCGGAGCACCAATGCGAGCGAGTGCCAGAATCGATTGCACGCGGTCCTCGATCTCCCCCGAGCTGGCCAGCCTCGCCAAGGGCTCGGCCGCAGCAGCTGCGGCGGGGCCGATCTCGGCGAGCACCACCTCAGCCCAAAACCGGCTCTTGGGGTCGTTGAGCGCCTCGATCAGAAACGGCACCGCCTCCTCCCCCATATCGGCGAGGGTGTGGAGAGCGGGCATCACGGCGACCGGATCGGCGTCGCCCAACTGCTGCCGAACCATGGCGAGCAACTGTTGCTTCGACGTGCTGACCTGTCGCAGGGATCGCGCTGCTGCCCGTCGGGCTCGGGGATCGGGATGCACAAGCGTGCCCACCAGCGGTTCAACCGTCGCGTCATAGATGGCGGCCTCGGCGACAAGGAGCTCGGCTCGGGAATCGTCGCCGCGGATGTGGCCGATTGCCGCGGCGGCCTGGGTGACGGTGATCGGATCCTCATCGGCCAACAGCCCGACGAGTGCCGGTACGGCCGGTGCTGCACCACGGCCCATCAGCCCGATGGCGCGGGCCGCATGCCAGCGAACCCGCGGCTCCTCGTCAGTCATCGCCTTGACCAACGGCCCGAGTGCCTCGATCCCGCCACGCCGCCGGGTCGCGATGGCATCGATCGTGATCACGCGGGTGCGGCTGTCGTTGGTGGTGGTGAGGGTCTTGATGAGTTCGGCCAACTCGTCGGCCTGCACGACGGGAGCCGGCTCGGGCTCAGGCGTTGGCTCGGGCTCGGGTGCCGGATCGGCTGTCGGCTCGGCCACCGAGACGGCCGGCTTCGGGCCGGGCTTGGTGGCCGACGAGCAGCCGGTGGCTAGGGCGAGCCCGCCGAGCATGGCCAAGAACAACAGGACAACGGGACGAGCGGGCGATGGCATGATGGAAAGTCTGCTCCGACGAGGCACAAAAATTACCGAATCCGCCAAGGGACGAACCGGCCGCTTGCTGTCGCTCAATTGACGGGCCTTTGAGTATACTGAGAGATTGAATAGAAGGTCGAATTCACGTTCCTGGCTGGTGGCGTTTGGTCAGGTCTTTTTGCCCGTGAGGTGTGGCATGAATTTCCGGTTCCATCGATCGCTTGGATTGATTGTTGCGAGGTCAGTTCGAGGTTGCCAAGCAGCGATCCTGACCGGGATCGCGGTGGCCCTTACTGCCCTGGCCGCCGAGGCCCAATGGGGGGGAGGAGGGGGCTGGGGCATGAACTGGTCCTCGACCGCCCAGGAGGGAGCCGACAGGGGCCTCGCTGCCGTGGTTCAGGCCCAGGGCTACGCCAACCTTCAAAACTCCGAAGCCGCCAAGAATTGGGAGCAGGCCAAGACGCTCGAGATGCAGAATCGGCTGCGCTGGTCGGAGACCTACTTCGAGATGCGGCAGGTAAATCGGGACAAGCGGGCCGACGAGGCCGGTCCGCGTGTGACGCAGGAGCAGGCGATCCGGCTGGCGAGGATGGCCGCTCAGCCGCGATTGGGATCGACGCAACTCGATCCGGTCACCGGCCACATCGAGTATCCACTCATTCTCACGCAGGACATCTATAAGGATTACCGCGACCGCCTTGACGGCCTGTTCGCCAACCGGGCCGCCTCGGGGGGCAGCATCCGGTACGACGATTTTCTGGCGATCCAAACGACAGTCTCGCGGTTCGTCGAGACGCTGCAGAAGCATGTCAGCGAATATGCGGCGGGCGACTATGGCAGGGCGCGAAACTTCCTCGACAGCCTCGTTCTCGAGGCCCGCTCGCCCGCCGGCTGAGCGTCAGTCGTGGGTCGCCCGGACGCGGAGCAGAAGCGGCACCGCTGCCGCCCGCAAGAGGCACGAGGCGATAAACACCACGGCATACGCTGTGGTTGTTTCCCCCAGCGCCCGAAGGATGAGGCCGCCACAACCGGCCCCCGCCACCGTGGCGATGGCGATTCCGAGGTTGTACACGCCGACCACGTTGCCCCGCTCGCGATCCCCCGCCACCTCGAAGAGCAACAACGCCACTGCCAGCTCGTAGGCCGCCCAGCAGGTGCCCGCCAGGAGTTGCACGCCAACGAGCCAGCTCACGTTGGCGGTCGGCAGCCAGAGGAGCACGAGCGGCACGATCGTCAGGCTCGAGTAGCGGAGCAGCCGCCACGGTCCCAGCCGCGATCCGAGCCTGCCGATGGCCGGCAGCAGGACCGCCTTGACGAGGATCCCGGCCGCGATCACAACGAGAAACTGGCCGTAGCTGAAACCGAGCGCATCGAGCATGTAGGGCGTGAAGTAGGGACCGGCAATCTGGAGGCCGAACATGAAGCAGCAGAGGAAGGCCACGAGGCGACCGGTGCGGCCCGAGGCCGCATCCCGCCAACTCGCCCGCACGCGGGCGATCAATCCGCCGGCGGAATCCAGCCCGGCGGCGACCAGGGCCGCCCGCCGGGGCCGTTCCCGACAGGCCCAAAGGCAAAAGGCGGAGACGAACCGGGCCACGGCCGCGACGCCAAACAGCAACGCGAAACCGATCAGCGGCGTGTCGCGGGTATCCTCCGTCTGGAGCAGCAGCGCCGCCATCACGAAGCCGACGAACACCGCGATCTGCCCGACCCGGTTCCGCTGGGCGAAGTAGCGCGTGCGGAGCCGACCCGGCACAAGCCCCGCCATCCACGCGACCCAGGCTGGCGCTGATGCCATGCCGGCCGACCAGTACACGCTCGCTGCCGCCAGCAGATGCCAGGCTTCCGCCCGGCCCCGCATCGCCCACACGATGAACGGCAGAAAACTGGCGGCCTGGACTGCCACGCAGAGGATCACCCACCGTCGGTTGCCACCAACGCGATGCACCACGAACGGGGCCGCCAACTGGACCGTCGCGCCCACCAGAAGCGGCACGCTGGCCACCATCCCCGCCACGATCGGTCCCAGCCCCAGGGCCAGGGCGAAGGCCGGTAGATACGTCTCCCCTCAGCCGACCATCACGCTGTAGGCAGCGGCGTCGATCGTGCTCACAGCGAGGTCGCGGCGGAGTGAGCCGCGTGGGGGAAGCCGGTGGAAAAACAAGGCGGGCGGGAACTGCTCCGATGCCGCGGACGTGCCCCCTTGTCTATACTTTCCTGCTCAATCGCTCCAGCGGCCGCGATTCCGCGGGTCGGCCCGGACGAACTACTCCCGGAGTTACTCCATGAAGGCCCTCGTCACGGGCGGAACCGGTTTCGTCGGCACCCGGCTGCTGCGGCTGCTCGACAGCCCGATCGTGCTCTCTCGGAACGTGGAGCGGGCCCGGCGTGCCGTGGGGGGCGCCAGCGGTCGGGTGCTTGCCTGGGATCCACTCGACGGTCCGCCCCCTGCCGAGGCCTTCGACGGCGTGGACGTTGTCTTCCACCTCGCCGGCGAGTCGGTGGCGGAGGGCCGTTGGACCGCTGCCCAGAAGGCCCGCATCCGCGAGAGCCGCGTCTTGGGCACGCGGCACTTGGTGGAGGGCATCTCACGGGCCGAGCGGCGGCCGCGGGTGCTGGTCTCGGCCTCCGCCGTGGGTTACTACGGCGATCGCGGCGACGAGGAACTCACCGAGAGTTCGCCTCCGGCCGCCGACTTTCTCGCCGAGGTCTGCATCGCCTGGGAGAAGGAGGCGCTTGCCGCCGAGGAAGCGGGCGTGCGGGTGGTGACGGCACGAACAGGCATCGTGCTCGGGGCTGGCGGCGGGGCGCTGGGAAAGATGCTCACGCCCTTCAAGCTCGGGGCCGGCGGTCCGCTCGGCAACGGCCGGCAGTGGATGCCCTGGATCCACGTCGACGACCTTGCCCGGCTCTACCTCCACGCCGCCGACACCGACGCGGTCCGCGGGCCGATGAATGCCGTCGCCCCCAATCCCGTCCGCAACAGCGAGTTCACAAAAGCCCTCGGGCGGGCGGTCCACCGGCCGGCCTTCATGCCAGCCCCCTACTTCGGCCTGCGGCTGCTGTTCGGCGAATTCGCCAAGGTGCTGTTTGCGTCGCAGCGGGTCATCCCCAAGGTTGCCCTCGAGACTGGCTTCCGATTCGAGTTTCCGGAGATCGGCCCCGCCCTGCAGCAAATCATCGTGGCAACGGCCGCCTAACAGCTTTTCCCCCCTCGAGGTTCAAGGCCGGGCACCTGGTCCACGTGCCGCCCGCGTGAGGCGGTCGCGGATCGCCTGCCACGCTTCCTCCACCGGGGGCGGGTCAACGACGATCCTGTCGAGCTGCCGCTGATCGAGCGCGTGGAGGGTCGCGAAGAGCTGGCGGGCATAGCCCGCCGGGTCGACCGGCATCGGCACCGCCACGAGATCGCGGGACGCGGCGAGTTCGCGGCTGCGGTCGTCGGCCACCAACACAAGCCAGCCCACCCGGTGGCCGGCGGCGAGCAGTTGGGCGACTCTGCCGGAAGGGTCTGCCGGCATCTCCAGGGGCGTCGCTGGGGCGTAGTGCCGTGCCTGGAGACCGGGTGAGCGGGCCAGAGCCGCGGCCGATGCGGCGTCTTCCGGGCGTCGAGCGAGCGGACCGACCACCTTCTCGAGGTCGTCCCGCGACAGGGGGCCGGGCCTCAGGATCCGGGGCGGGCGGGTTGTGCAGTCAACCACGGTCGACTCGATGCCCCGCTCGCAGGGACCAGCGTCGAGGATGAGGTCGATGCGGTTGCCGAGGCCCGCGAGGACGTGGTGGGCTGTTGTGGGGGAAAGCCTCTCGGAGCGATTTCCGCTCGGGGCCGCCAGCGGGATTCCCGCCCGCTCGATGAGCCGGCGGGCGAGCGGATGGCCCGGGCACCGCAGGGCCACGGTGTCGCCTCCGGCGGTCACGATCAGCGGCACACGTTCTTCCCGCGGCACCACGACCGTTACCGGCCCGGGCCACAACTTCCGCGTGATCGCCTCGGCCGCCTGCGGCCAGTCAGCGGCGAGCGATCTGGCCATCTCGGCATCAGCTACGTGAACGATGAGCGGGTTGGTGGCCGGTCGCCCCTTGGCCCGGAAGATCCCCTCGACGGCCAGCTCGTCGAGCGCATTGGCGGCCAGGCCGTAGACCGTCTCCGTCGGGACCGCAACGAGCCCTCCGCGCCGCAACACCTCGGCGGCCCGGTCGAGCGTCGCATCGGTCGCTGCGGGTGGCGCCGGCTGACCCGGAGGCCATTCGATCCGCAGGATCTCGGGAAGCGGGCGGGGCATCATCACACCTTGATTCACCCCGCGGCCGTGAGCAAGATACCCTTGGTCACGACCGGGGTTTCCGGTCGGTTTTATCCATAGCCCGCGGCCACCCAATCTGGAAAGTGCCTCCCGTGTCCCAGGCGTCTGCTCCCCCGCTCGTCGGCGTCGTGATGGGCAGCCGGTCCGACTGGACAACGCTCCAGCGGGCGGCCGAGGTGCTCGAGCAATTCGGCGTGCCGCATGCCTGCGAGGTCGTTTCGGCCCACCGCACGCCCGAGAAGCTCACTGACTACGCGAAGTCGGCGGCCGATCGCGGCCTGCGGGTCATCATCGCTGGTGCTGGCGGCGCCGCTCACCTGCCGGGGATGCTCGCGGCCCAGACCCACCTGCCGGTGCTCGGCGTGCCGGTTGAGTCAGCGGTGCTTCGCGGCATCGACTCGCTCCTCTCGATCGTGCAGATGCCGGCGGGCGTGCCGGTCGGGACGCTCGCCATCGGCCCGGCCGGAGCAGCCAACGCCGCGGTCTTGGCCGTGTCGATCCTGGCACTCGCCGACGCGACGCTCCGCGGCAAACTGCTGGCCTACCGTGCCGAGCAGACCGCCCGCGTGCTGCGGGAAGACCTCACTGGCGAATCGACCGCCTGGTCGGAAAAGACATCGGAGCGGTAACCATGCCGACGGCAGGAAGCCCGCGTGTCGACGCCCGGCCGATCCTGCCCGGAGCCACGCTCGGCATTCTCGGCGGCGGCCAACTCGGCAGCATGTTCGCGATGGCCGCCCGGCGGATGGGCTATCGCGTGGAGGCGATTTCCGACGTGGCCGACTGCCCGGCCGCCCGGCACTGCGACCGGCTGCACGTAGGCTGCTACGACGACCCGGCCTTCCTCGCGGCGGCAGCCGCCGGCCTCGACGTTGTCACGTTCGAGTTTGAGAACGTGCCGGCGGCCGCTGGCGAGGCGCTCGCCGCGGTCGTGCCCGTTCGGCCCCACCCGCAGGTGCTGTTCACGACCCAGGACCGGGGCCGCGAGAAGGAGTTTCTCGTGCGGCATGGCTTTGCCTGTGCACCGCACCGCCTCATCCGCTCGCGGGCAGAACTCGAGGCGGCCGTGGCCGTGATCGGCCTGCCCGCCGTGCTCAAGACGGCCGCCTTCGGCTACGACGGCAAGGGACAGGCGATGCTCGTGACAGCGGACGACGTTGAGCCAGCCTGGATCACACTTGGCGCTCGCCCCGGCGGACCGCGGGAGTGCGTGCTCGAGGGCTGGGTCGATTTCGACTGCGAGATCTCGGTGGTGGCGGCCCGCGGGCTCGATGGCACGACCGTGGCCTTTGCTCCCTCCCGCAACTCCCACGCCCGCCACATCCTCGACGTCTCGAGCGTGCCGGCCGGCCTGCCGGAACCGGTGCATGCCGCTGCCATCGACATCGCCACACGAGTCCTCGTGGCCCTCGACGTGGTCGGGGTGGCCTGCGTCGAGTTCTTTGTCACGAAAGATGGCCGCGTGCTCGTCAACGAGATCGCCCCGCGGACCCACAACTCCGGGCACCTCACGATCGAGGCCTGCGAGACGAGCCAGTTTGAGCAGCAGGTTCGGGCCGTGTGCGGCCTGCCACTGGGCTCGACGCGGCAGCTGGCCCCGGCGGCGATGGCAAACCTCCTGGGCGACTGCTGGCACGCCGGGGGCGGCCCGAGCCGCGAGCCCGACTGGGCGGCCGCTCTGGCGGTGCCGGGCGTACGGCTGCACCTCTACGGCAAGAGTGAGCCCAACCCCGGTCGGAAGATGGGCCATGTCACGGCCGTCGCCGATTCGGTCGCCGAGGCCGTCGCACGGGTCACCGCCGCCCGGCGAGCCGCCTGCCGGGCGTGAGCGGCGAGC
>Ga0210003_1002719_pt1 | contig 14713 bp, 14 predicted proteins | sample LantaG_FD_182804 | JGI IMG/M metagenome (GOLD analysis project Ga0210003, IMG submission 182804) | Deep subsurface microbial communities from Baltic Sea to uncover new lineages of life (NeLLi) - Landsort_02402 metaG (SPAdes) (version 2) | ecosystem: Environmental > Aquatic > Marine > Oceanic >... | reverse complement strand
GGAACGGACATGGACAATATGCGTCAACCGGACCATGCGGATACAGCCCATCCTCGTCGGACCCCTGACCGGAGGGACCCAGAGTGTAGAAAGTAGCATGGATCCCTACGCCCTCATACGTTTCAGACCCGTCGTTGCGCACCATTCCCGTTACCTTGTATTTACCGTCTTCGATGCGGACAGCGTCCACCTGGACGGTAAACGGCGGACCAGGGCTCGTCTCCTCAAGTCGGGTGATTTCTAACGATGATGCATCGGTCGTTGTGGTCGCTCCCGCTGAGGCAGACTGGGACAGTGAAGAGGCTGGCGCTTCGGTCGGTATCCCGGTCGGCACGTTAGTCGGCGCGATGGTCACCGTCGCGGATGGGGCACCTGTAGGCGTCGGTGTCGGCGTGTGCGTGGAAGCCACCGTGGGTAACGGGGTATAAGTAGGATAGGGCGTATAGGTGGGGTAAGGCGTATAGGTAGCCGCCGGCGGGTCAGCGCTTTGCGCTTCCCTGACCACTGGAGCTAAGGTGGCCGTCCCTGGTACGCCACAGGCTGTTAGCAAGACAGTGGTCAAAAGCATCGGAATCACGTAGTGTCCTGTTTTCAAGAGTTGGTATCGCACTTCAATCCTCCCAATTCACCAATCTACCAGTTTCCCAATCCACCAACCTATTCGTACCGCAGCGCCTCAATGGGGTTCAGGCCCGCTGCCTGGTTGGCGGGATAGATGCCAAAGAACAACCCGATGGCAAACGAAAAGCCCACGGCCAGCAGTATGGAATTAAGCGTGACCAGCGAGTTCATCACCCCTGTCATATCCACCAGTTGGGCCAGGCCCATACCCAGCAAGATACCCAGCAACCCACCCAGCAGGCTCAAGACCACCGCCTCCATCAGGAACTGGGTCAAGATATCAGCCTTCCGGGCACCCACCGCCTTGCGGATGCCGATCTCTCGCGTCCGCTCCGTCACCGAGACCAGCATGATGTTCATAATGCCGATGCCCCCCACCAAGAGCGAGATGCCAGCGATGGCCCCCAGGAAGACTGTCATGATGCCTGTTATCTCGCTGGCCATCTCCAGCATGTCGGCCTGGTTCATCACGCTAAAGTCGGCATCTTCGTCTGGGTCGAGGTCGTGGCGACTCCGCAATAGCGCATCTATCTGATCTTCGACCGCCGCCGTCTGATCATCCGAAACCGCCACCACACTGACCTGCGACACCACGAGTTCCCCCTGGGCGTTGCGCCCACTAAAGATCTTGGTCTGGGCCGTCGAGATGGGCACAAACACGGCGTCATCCGTGCTGCTCATCATCGAGTCGCCTTCCTCTTCCAGGACACCGATCACAGTCAAGGAAACCCGTCCGCCATTCTCGCCGGAGAGGGCAACCTTGATCTTTTGTCCTATGGGGTCAAAGCCGCCAAAGAGATCTTGTGCCGCTTGATACCCCAGCACAGCCACGTTGGCTCGTTTGTCCATGTCCCTCTCCGCGATGAAACTGCCGCTAGCCACCTCCAACCCGAACGCCTCTTGGTACTCGGCCGTCACTCCGGTCACCGAGCCGTTGATGTTAGTGTCGCCAAAGATGATCTGGGTGCTCTGGCCATACTGCGGAGCGACGACCGACGCATCAGGCACGTTACGCGGATCGGCGATGGCCTCGGCGTCGGCGTAAGTGAGCGTGGTGGCGCTGCCACTCGTGCCCCTCACGCCGCCCATACTGGTAGCGCCAGGAGACACGAAGAGCAGGTTGGTGCCGACGCTGGTAATCTGTTCCGTGATGGAAACCTGCGCCCCCTCGCCGACGGACATCAACGCGATGACGGCCCCCACGCCGATGATCACGCCCAACATAGTCAGGGCTGAGCGCATCTTGTTGACCAGCAGCCCATCCAGGGCCACCCGCACATTCTCCAGTAAGTCCGCTATCCACGCTATCATTGTCTCACCTCATCCACGACCAGTCCGTCCCGCAACCGCACGATCCGCTCCGCCTGAACACCGAGTTCCTCATCGTGCGTGACCATCACCACAGTGATGCCCCCTTCCTCGTGTAGACGATGGATGACTTCCATCACCTCAGCGCCCGACTTGGAGTCCAGGTTCCCCGTCGGCTCATCCGCCATGATGATGGCTGGGTTGTTGACCAGAGCACGAGCGATGGCCACCCGCTGCTGCTCCCCGCCGGATAACTCGGTCGGCTGGTGGTCCATCCGGTCCCCCAGCCCCACCATCTCCAGCGCCTCTCGCGCCCGTCGCTCCCGCTCGGATGCCGGTATCCGCGCCCCATTTCGAAAGTACTGCATGGGCAGCATCACCTGCTTCAGCGCGCTGGTGCGGGCCAATAGATTGAAGGTCTGGAAGATGAAGCCGATCTGCTGGTTGCGAATGGCCGCCAGTTGGTTCTCGTCCATGCCGCCCACCTCGACGCCGTCCAGCCGGTAGACACCCGAGGTCGGTGTGTCCAGGCAACCGATGACGTGCATCAGCGTGGATTTGCCGGAGCCGGAAGGCCCCATAATCGCCATCCACTCCCCTTGCTCGATCTGCAACGATACTCCGCGCAGGGCGTGGACCTCTACTTCGCCCATAAGGTAAACCTTGGTGACGTTCTCTATCTCAATCATATCAATGCCCTCCGCCCAAGAACCGTCCCGGCCCAAAGCCGACGCCGGGCTGCCCACCGCCAGCGTTCTGGGAAGACAAGGCAACGACGCTGACTACATCCCCTTCCTCCAGGCCGCTGGTGATCTCGACCTCGGTATCGGTCATCATTCCCAATTCCACTTCCACCCGCTCAATCCGATCATCGCCCATCCGGTCTACATAGGTGTACCCATCCTCGGCATGGACGGCGCGCAACGGGATGATCAGCGCGTTCTCCTGGCTGGCCGTGGTGATCTCCACGTCGGCCGTCATTCCGGCGCGCGCAGGGAGTGTGGTTGGCGAAAGTTGCACGGTCACCGGGTAGAGCACCACGCCCGATTGGGTCTCCGCCACCGGCGCGATCTCGGTCACTTCACCGCTCAATTCGACATTGGGGAAAGCATCCAAAGTCACGACGACCTCTTGCCCCACGCTCACCTGCGCGATGTCCGTCTCGTCGAGGTTGATCTCCACGACCAGCATCGCCAGTTCACTCAGCACGACGGCGGTCTGTCCGGCGCTCGCCATCTCGCCCTCGTGGACGGTCAGCACAGTGACGGTGCCACCCACCGGCGCGGTCAACACCGTCTCCTCCAACGCCCGCTGCGCCGAGACCCGCTTCAATTGAGCCTGAGAGAGCGAGAGTTCCAACTCTTCCAGATTGAGCGGCTCGCTCTCCAGGGCTACCTGCGCGTTGAGCACCTTTGTCCAGGCATCTTGCACCTCGCGCTCGCTAATGCCGGTGACTTCCAGGTTGTAGCTCGCCTGCGCGACTTCCAGGTTATACTGGGCCTCTTCCAGCGCCTTCTCGGTCGCCTCACGTTCGTTCTCTAGAGCGGTCTTCATCCGCCTGACGTTCAGTTCCCAATCGCGGGCCGGGTCCCACGCGGTGTCGTAGTCCTCCTGGGCGTCGGCAAGGCGGTCCCGAGCCTGTTCCAGGTTGACACGAGCCGACGTGAGCTGATCGCCGATGCGCGCAGCGAGAGCGAATGCTTCGTCGTATGCCGTCTGGGCCGACTCCAGTTCCGCCTGCGCCAATCCCGCCTCCGCATTGATCTGCGCCGTCGCCAGGTTGATCTCCGCCTGACGGATCTGCGCCTCGGCCTCAGCGACCGCTTCGCGGGCATCGGCGTCGTCCAACCAGGCCAGCACGTCGCCCGCTTCCACCACGTCCCCAACCTCCACCAGCACCCCGGCCACGCGCCCGCTCGAAAGGAACGCCAGTGCCACCTCATCGTTCGGCGCCAGGCTGCCGCCGGCGTCAACCGTCACCCGCAGCATGCCCCGCTCCACGACGGCCGTCTCCATTGATGCCTGGGCCTCAGCCACGGCCTGCCGCTGGCCAGCGATATACCAGTAGCCAGCAAAGCCCAGCCCTCCGACCACGACGACGACTGCTATGACGATCCACCATTTCTTGCTCATACGTTTCCTCCTGTAAAGTTTGCCATCAGTTTACAAGAGTCTTGTGGAGGAATTATGAAGATTCGATGGAAGGATAGTGGAGATCTGGAAAGAGGCTGCGTGGGAGTGTGGGAGTATGGGAGTGTGGGAGATCACTTATTCTCTTGGTCTTGACAAATCACTCAGAATATGATATTCTAGTATTAGACTATTCTACTGCTATAGTAAAGGCGAGCATGATGACTAACGCGGAACTGGCTATTCTGAGCCTCATCGCCGAGCGGCCCCGCCACGGCTACGCGATTGAGCAGGTGATCGAGGAGCGCGGGATGCGAGAGTGGACAGAGATCGGCTTCTCCTCCATCTACTACCTGCTCAGAAAATTGGAGCGGGCGGGGCTGATCGCAGGGCAACTGGAGGAAGCCGAGCGCGGCCCGGCACACAAGGTCTACCACCTCACGCCGGCTGGGGTGGAGGCGCGGCACGCTGGTGTGCTCGACGCGCTCTCCGTGCCCTGCCGCTGTTACCCACCCCTGCAGTTGGGGCTCGCTGGTCTCCCCGGCATTCCGCCCGCCGAGGCACTGGCGGCGTTACGGAAGTACCACGACGCTCTGGTCGCCCGGCTGGAGCACGTGCAGGCCCGCCGGGAGAGCCAGTGCCCCCTACCTTACTTTGTGGACGCGATGTTCGACCACAGCGTGACGATGATCCGGGCTGAGATGGAGTGGATCACGCAGTTTATGTCACAACTGGAGGAACGGCAATGACACTCAAACCATTGGAAGGCTTCAAGTCGCTGGAGACACATCACTGCGTCACTGGCTCAATGCGCCACGTCTACATCCACAACGACCACGACGTCAGCGAGGACATGCTGCTGGGAATAGGCGCAGGTATAAGTTTCAGTTATTGGCACTTCAAGGGGCAGACTCCCTTCATGGGCGGGCGAGGCAACGTGAGCCGGCCAGACGAAGAGGGGTTGGAGAAGACCGCGGGGAGGCACACCGGTGTGGTGGTCGAAGCGTACACCACCTCCAGCGCGCGCAAGGCGGAGCGGACGCTGCTGGAGATGCTCGGCGTGGGCCAGCCGGTGATGATCCAGTGCGACATGGGATTCCTGCCCTACTTCGACTTTGGCGACAAAGAGTATCACTTCGGCGGGCACGCGGTGGTGGTTTGCGGGTATGATGCAGAGACACACCAGGTGCTCATCGCTGACCGGGACGAGGAATTGCACCCGGTTTCGATGGAGGACCTGGAGAAGGCGCGTGGCTCCACCCACAAGCCCTTCCCGCCCAAACACAAGTGGTACACCTTCGACTTTAGCCAGAAGCGCCAGCCCACCGCCGGCGAGGTGCGAGAGGCCATCGCCGAACAGACAAAAGGAATGCTGGAGCCGCCCATCAGCAACATCGGCGTCAAGGGCATCCGCAAGGCGGCCCGGCGCGCGCTCAAGTGGCCTGACCTGATGGATGAGAAGGCGCTACGCTTTACGCTGTTCAATGCCTATATCTTTATTGACGCAGAGGGTGGCACGGGCGGAGGGCTGTTCCGCTACATGTTCAGCCGCTTCCTGCGCGAGGCTGCCGAGATCACGGGAGACGCGCGCCTGAACGAAAGTGCCGACGAGTTCTGGCGCATCGGTGATAGGTGGCAAGAGATCGCGGAAATCTTCAAGCGGGGATCGGAGGTTAAAGATCCGGTTGCCGTGCTTGCGGAGACGACGGCCCCGATGATGGAGATAGCCGACCTGGAGGAGACGGCGTGGGGGCGGTTGCGGGAGGTGATTTGTTGAGAATGCGGCGAAGAGGTAGAATTAGGTTATGGTTCAAGTCACACTCTCAGAGGACCTATCAGTAACATTTCAACCCAACAAGAGCGACCCCGTTCATCGCTGGTATCCCTACCTGGAGGGCTTCTCTGGCCGCTTCGTTGCCCGCGTGCTGGATGAGTGCAACGTAAGGCACGGCATTGTACTGGACCCATTCTCCGGCTGTGGAACGACCCCTTTTGAAGTGTTCCAGCGCGGGTTAGATGCTATAGGGCTTGACGTTAACCCTGTGATGCAATTTGTTGCCGACGTCAAGACCAACACGTTGCCGACCATCGCTGCGCGCGTCCAGCAAGGCTCCCTCGACTTAGTAGCACTGGCCGACCACTTCCTGCTAATGCAGATGCAGCCGCCCCCCGAAATGGACCCCGCTGAGGAGATTTCTCCTGTCTTCCTCAACAAGGATTACTTCGCGTTGCCAGTACTACAGAAGATTGCCTATCTCAAACACTACATCCGGACCGTCGCCGAAGACGATGAACCGTTGGCACGTCTGCTACGTCTGGCTCTCGCCGCCATTTTAGTAGACGTCTCTAATATGACGCGCCGTGCCGACCTGCGCTTTCGGCGCAAGCGACAGGAAGATGCGCCGGTCTTCAAGCGCTTTAGCGATGTGCTAGCAATGATGAGTGAAGACATTCACCGCTTTCCCATCCAGGGGCTCGGAACTGCACACAACCTGTTGACCGACGCGCGTGCTATGCCACTGGACACCAGAAGCGTTGACATTGTAATCACATCTCCACCCTACCTGAATGGTACTAACTACATTCGCAATACCAAACTTGAACTTTGGATCCTGGATTATCTGCGCTGCGAAGAACAGATGAGCGAACTGCACGGTAGCCTGCTCACAGCGGGTATCAACACTGTCCGGGCTTCACAAGAGACTAAGAATAAGAGTTCGTTCGCCTCCGTAGAAGAGATCGTGCGCTCGCTTGGACCGGTCGCCTACGACCGCCGGATTCCGTTGATGGTCGTAGGCTACTTTGAGGACATGTTCACAGTATTCACCGAACTCTGGCGGGTGCTCAAGCCAGGCGGCAAGGCAACTATCGTGGTGGGGGATTCGGCTTTCTCCGGGATACACGTGCCGACAGACAGACTACTGAGTGAAATTGGACAGACCGCCGGTTTGCGGCTGGACGAGACTTGCGTCGTCCGCACGCGCCGTTCACGGGGTGGGATGGAACTCCACGAGAGCATACTGACCTACACAAAGGAGTAGACGATGATGATTGCCAAACGTCGCGATCGCCACCAGGTACGGGATGTCTCTGGTCGTGGCTTTGCCTTGCACTTACGTTGCTTCGGTGTAGCCTTGACCAAGATGTATAGTTGGATTGATGACCACCGCGACGCCGTCACCAACCTGCTGACGAGGGAACTGCATGGCGAGGAGTTCGATGCCCGAATGAGCGTTGCAGGTATCGCCCGGGGCGATTACCGCCCCGACCGAGCGTTAGACTTGACGGGAGCAGCCGCCTATATCCGCGAGAAGCGAGTCTTTATGAAGTATCTGGGGTTGGCTCGCGCCGACGGTATTGTCACCCAGCGCATGATCCGATACGTCCAGCAAGTCGAAGGGGGCACCAACCCCAACGAACTGCTGCGACAGTATGGCGTCGAGGTCAAACTGGCCTGCCCGCAGGTCAGGACATACCGCTACCGGTCAGGACAGAAACAGGCCAGTTACGCTCACTATCGTATCCGGCCCTACGTGATGTTACTCTATGCACTCAGACAAGCCAAGGATGCTGGGGTAATCCTCAACACTGATGATATTGTGCTGTCTGTTCTACGCTTCTATCCGCCGCAGAAGATTGATCCGATCACGGAGGCATCCCCCAAGGCCCAGATAGACGCCCATATCCAGTCTCGGTCGGGTGGTGCTATTGACTACGAAGCCCATTTCCGCGCGCTTCACCAAGAGGTCGAAGCAGAGTTGGCCACAGAGTTCTCCGACCCGATTACCTTCAAGCAGAAGTGCCGCAACGCTGCTAACGAGGCATGGTGCTTTCTGATCTTCGCTGAGAAAGTGGGGCTGGTAGACACCGTCGCCCGTCAACCATCCCATTGGTCTGCTACGCAGCAGGAGTATGAAAAGGCGGGCAGGAGAACGCCCCCCACAAAGTACCAGGAGGTCTATCTAACGCCGATAGGTGAGAGGTTATTGGCCGAGGCTGATACTCGAAACCCGGTATGGTTCGCGGATCTCCAGTCACTGGCCGAATCGCAGCACGAAGCATTGGAACTGGCTTCGATCATTGCACGACTGGCCGCTCATGAACCAGTGCCCGATGCCGAACTGCCCCAGGCTATGTGCAGCAGGCTAACCGTTCTCAGCATTCACCCAATTCCATCGAAAGAAGGCTGGCTGGCCGAGAGAACTCCACTGTTCCACTTCGAGTATGATCTTCCATAGGAGTCGAGGATGCAGATCACTTTTCCCATCATCACATCCCCTGAGGCGGAGCGCAGCGACTTTCTGGAGTACTTTCAGGCCCTCGCCGACTCCGATTTCCAAGAGATGGTTGCCATCTCTCCCTTCGTGGACGTATTCATCATTGAGAACCTGGTGCGTCGTTGTGTCTTCAACTCGCGTCGCCTGACTATCGTTACCCGATATGGAGGACATAGCATCACCAATCGCCAACGCCAGTACATAAATGAGGCCATCAACGAACTGCGGGAGATAGAGCGAACTAAAGACCCGTCTATCCGTAACCGTATTGTGTGGTACGAGAACAGACGGGTTCACGCTAAATTAGTGATCGTAGACTGGAGGCGGGTACTGTTCGGCTCTCAGAACTTCACCCAGTATGGAGGGTTGACCGGTAATTATGAATTAGGGGCATTGATCGAAAACGGAGAAGAATTTGAGGAGTTGCGCACTTTCGTTAGTCAAATCACTGCGGGAGGTACAGCCCGCTGCCTGTATCCCGACTAGCCCGCCGCCGGAGAAATAGAAACTGGTGTCGCACAGTGCTACCCTGGTCGCATACGCCGTGCGACTCACAGTCCTCAACGTTCTCGCTCTCCAATCCAATGAACTCAAAACCGTTGACGCTCACGTAAGGCAAGATTTCTTCGCCCATTCGACGGCCCCTGGTAGCGCCCAGATGCATGATACACAAACCTGCCGGCTTGATCAATCGGTCGAAAGCCCGCAGCACATCAGCGTAGATGCCGATGTCCTTGCGCTGCTTCTCCTCGAGAAACTGATCTTTCATTGCCACCTGGTCTTCCCAGTCCCACCCACAAAACCACAGCCGAATCCAATTGCTAGAATAGAAGCGCGTGCTCTGGATAAAGGGCGGCGAAGTGATGATCACATCTACCCGTTTGTCAAGCGCCAGGTCGAAGATCGACGCGTGATGAGCATCGCCCTCGACAAACGTATCTGGCAGGGGTTCAGCCAACATTCGGCGCACCTTATCGCGCAGTGAAGTCATAAGGGATTTGTAAACAAATGGGCCCGTTGGCGCAAATGGGGTAATGCCATGCGACCGTCGACTAAGCGCGTAAGGCCGATTGCCGTGCAAAATATGGAGCAGACAGGCCATCACGAACGAAATCTCTGGGCTGTGCTCATGGGCCCACTGCCTGAAGAACTCACGTGCCTTCAGTATCTCAATGAAAGTATCAGGATGGTAGTATTCCTGAATGGGGCGATTGACGCTAATCTGCACCGACTCTGCCACTCTCGGTGGCAACACATAATCATTGAGGAACTCTACCAACTCATTCAGTATCTGTTCAACCCTGTCCGCATCTACTCGCCGCACTTTTGCCAAGGTGCTATGATAAGCAATTGGATTGATGTCCCCACCAATGCCCACGCGACCTTGTAAACCTGCCTCGAAGGGAATGGTACCCACGCCAGAGAACGGATCAAGTACCCGCTCACCAGGCCGAGTGAATATTTTGACCAGGAAATGAGCGATGGCAGGCTTCAGCTTACCCTGGTAGGAACAAAGCGAGTGCAGGGGATGGCCCCAATTGCGCTTAGCATACGGGCGAGCACGGTAGGGCAATTGCTGAGCGAATAGTCGCGCGCGCTGCTTCACCGGCACCTGCTGGTTGAGTAGGGGCATTGGCTCCACGAAATCAAACGCCAACTGAGTGGGCTGGTCAGTCATTACAAGCCTCATTGTCGCGCTCATGCATCTCGGGCAGTGCAACCAGATCGTGAACTGTACCAGACTCCTGTACTTCACCCAACACATAGTCAGGTTGTGCTTCCCGCAAGATGCGGGGGCCGGTGCTCTCCTGGACCAATAATCGCCGGAAGTCTGGCAGCGAGATGATCACGGCTGTAGGTGAACCAAAGCGTTTCACGATGTAGCGTGTACGGTTCTGTGCCACATCGTCTAGCAACCGGCCAAAGTTGTTCTGAGCTTCAGTGGAGCCAATTGTTTTGGTTGTCATAGTCTCCTCATCATTCTATCCAATTTGGATAACTTTGTACACATTATAACGAACAATTGTTCTTTTGTCAAGACCACGAAAAGGAAGCCGGTGGTGCTTGTATGGGACAGGAGTTGCGCTCGTTAGCTGCCAGAAGCGAGGTCGGGAGGTGCAGTGCAAGAGGGAAAGGATAACAACAGAAGCAGGCCAGTCTGACCAGGGTGACGCAGGGCGCGCCGAGCGCACAAGTGCGCCCTTGTCCTTTGCTGTGAGAGATGGTAGACTCCATATATATCAAACTGGTTGGTAGAGACACGAGCAATGGCCAGACCAATCCGGTTATTCGTGAGCAGCAGCCCCGATCTGATGCCGGAACGGGAGGCGCTGGGCCAGACGGTGGCCGAGTTGCCCGTGTCGGTGGGCTGGGAGATCAAGCACACCCCCAGGGCGGACGAGGACGCCCGCGGACCGTTGGCCTTCGTCGAGCGCTGCGACCTGTACCTGGTGGTGCTGGGGGCCGACTTTGCTGCTCCAATGGGCGCCGAGTGGCGGCAGGCGCGGGGCATGGGCAAGCCATTGCTGGCCTATCGCAAGCGTGTGCTCTACAGCCCCTCGGCCCAGATGCTGCTGCGCCAGTCAGACGTGGAGTGGACGGCGTTTCAGTCCCCGCAGGAACTCAAGGCGCAAGTGACCCGGTCCCTGGCACAGGCAGTGCTCGAGCGCGCCGAGCAGTTCGGGCTGCACCTGGACGAGGTCGAGGCACTGCTGGCGCTGGTGGGGACGGAGGAGGAGGAAGAGGAAACGCCCGCCGAGCCGGACCGTCGTCGGGGAGCCGGGCGGGGCGCTGTGATCCTGGGCCGTGGGGCGTGAGGGAAAACATAATGCGTCATTCCGAGCGAGCGTAGCGAGTCGAGGAATCTCCGTGCACGGGGCTGAACCTGGCTACGCCGTTCAGCCCCGTTATGGTATAATACACACTGATGCAATTCCAAGGAGCGAAGAGTTGTCCAGAACCGGAACCGTAGCGCGCGTGGCCGGCGTGGTGGTAGACGCGGAGTTCGCCTCCGGCGACCTGCCCAGCATCCACAACAGTCTGCTGATCCAGCGTGACGATGGACCGGAACTGGCCATTGAAGTGCAGGAGCACATCGACCCCCGCACAGTGCGGGCAATTGCTATGGGCAGCACGGCCGGCCTCCGCCGGGGGCTGCCGGTGCTAGACACCGGCCACCCCATCCGCGTCCCGGTGGGCCGGGCGACCCTGGGGCGCATGTTCAACGTCCTGGGCCAGCCCATTGACGGACGACCCGCGCCCAGGGGGACAGAGTGGCACCCGATCCACACTGCGTCACCGCCACTGCGCGAGCAACGGATAGTGGTTGAGCCGTTCGTCACCGGCATCAAGGCCATTGACCTGCTGACCCCCTACCCACGCGGCGGCAAGATCGGCCTTTTCGGTGGCGCGGGAGTGGGCAAGACGATGCTGATGATCGAACTCATGCGCCACACCATCCGCGAGCACGCAGGGCTAGTGGTCTTCGCTGGCGTGGGCGAGCGCAGCCGCGAGGGCAACGAACTGTGGCTGGAGATGCAGCGCAGCGGGGTACTCGATAGCACCGTCCTGGTCTTCGGGCAGATGAACGAACCGCCAGGAGCGCGGCTGCGGGTGGCGCTCACTGCACTGACGATGGCCGAGTACTTCCGCGACCACGAACGACGTCCGGTGCTGGTGTTCATTGACAACATCTTCCGCTACATCCAGGCTGGCGCGGAGGTGTCGGCGCTGCTGGGACGGTTGCCCAGCGCCGTGGGCTACCAGCCCACGCTGGAAAGCGAGATGGGCGAACTGCAGGAGCGCATCACCACCACCAGTCGTGGCAGCGTCACCTCCGTGCAGGCGGTCTACGTGCCAGCCGACGACCTGACCGACCCAGCAGTCGTGGCGACCTTTGCCCACCTGGACGCGGCGACCATTCTTTCGCGCCGCCAGGCCAGCCTGGGCCTCTACCCGGCTATTGACCCGCTGGAATCCAACAGCACGTTGCTCACGCCCACCGGCGTGGGGGAGGAACACTACGCCATCGCCACGGAGGTGCGGGCGCTGCTGGCCCGCTACCAGGAACTACAGGACGTGATCGCTATCCTGGGAATGGAAGAACTGAGCACAGAGGACCGTCTGGCGGTCAACCGGGCGCGGCGGGTGCAACGCTTCCTCACGCAGCCATTCTCCGTCTCTGAGCCATTCACCGGGCTGCCCGGCCGCTACGTGCCGCTGGCCGAGACATTGTGCGGTTTCCGTGAGATTCTAGAAGGCCGCCACGACGACCTGCCGGAGCAGGCGTTTTATATGGTCGGCACGATTGATGAGGTCGTGGGCAGAGCGAAAGGGAGACAAGGAGACAAGGAGACAAGGAGACAAGGAGACAAGGGGACGAGAGGTGATTAAGCCGCTACGTCTGATGGTGTTAACGCCGGCTAAGACATTGCTCGAGGTAGAGGAAGCGACCTGGGTGCAGGCCCGCCTGGCCGACGGCGGCGGCATCAGCGTCTATCCTGGCCACGCGCCGCTCCTGGCCGAGACGGTCACCGCCCCGCTGCGCTACGCCGACGGGTCGGGCGAGCACGCGCTGGACCTGGAGGCGGGTATCTTGCAGGTGGACCGCGACGGCGTGACGATTTTCACCAGTGAGCCAGTCCAGACTTCCGAAGTCTCGGAGACTTCCTTCGAAAGTCCCAGAAATGTAGGAGAGAAGTATGTCACCAAATAATGTGATGGAAAACGATGAGTTCTTTGCCGAAGCCGGACGAAGGCTCTACGACCGGGTGATCATCGAAATGTTTCGCCGAGCGTACAAGTCAAATATTGACTTGCTACCCTTCGCCAAGGATAAACTCGTTCAGATCTGCCAGGAACTGGACATCGTGATCAACAATGTCCCAGATATACCCTACCACTACCGCACCGGGCGATCCGACCTGCCCGACGAAATCCTGAATACGGGCAATTGGGTCATTGAGGGAGCTGGCAAAGGCAAGTATGCCTTCATCAGGCTTAAGCGTGCCCCCTATATTCACGTGCCGGACGACCTGTACGTCACTGAAATTCCAGAAGCGACTCCCGACATCGTCCTGAAATATGGCGGCATGGATGAGCAAGCCATGCTTACCAGGATTCGTTACAATCGTCTGGTGGATACCTTCCTGTCGCTGACAGCATATCACTTGCAAGGTCACGTCCGCTCTTCTGTGCAAGACATCGGTCAGGTGGAGGTGGATGACCTGTACATGGGCGTTGATACCGCTGGCGAGTGGTACGTGATACCTATTGAAGCCAAGAGCGTAGGACTGAAAGAGCGACTGGGCGTTATTCAGATCCGGCAGATGATTCTCTTCGCCAGGCAGCACTACGGCGATCTTACTTTACGGCCCATTGGGATCAAACCGCTGGGCGATGGCTCATACGTGTTTCTGGAATTCGACGACGAAGCAGAACTCGAAGTGATATCTGTCAAGCGATATGCGCGCTATAAATTGGTGCGAGATGATACGCGGGAGTTCCACGAGGCTCACTGAGCAGGAGTCTGTCCTGAATGGCTGTTACTGACCTCGTACAAAAAGGCAGAGAAAGGCAACTACTCAACGACGACAGCATCCACAGGTGGTATCGTTTTGTCCTCGCGTTCCCCGATCGCCTCGTCACCGAGATGTGTGAACGGTTCAACGCGGCTCAAGGCAATGTTATACTCGATCCGTTCTGTGGAACCGGCACGACTCTGGTGGAATGTCAGAAAATGGGCCTCAATGCTATCGGACTTGAGGCGAATCCTGCCTGTGTCTTCGCATCGCGGGTAAAGATTACGTGGGACGTTGACACCGCACAACTGCGCGTCGCACTGCAAGAGATCGTCGAGCGAGTCCGGCCAATTTGCGATGAATTGACTTTCTCGGCACAGCCTCTCTTCGCCGATGTGTTCAACGCCGATAACTCGAAGAAACGACTGCTTGCCAATTCTCCAGAGGGACAGTACTTCGTTTCTTCCGGTATGCTGAAAAGAGGATGGCTGAGCGAAATCCCATTCTACAAGGTACTTGCGCTCTTGGAAGAAATCAAGGCACTGGAGGCTGAAGGCAAGATCAAAGATGCTCTCAGGCTGGCTTTGGTAGCCATTCTGGTTGAAACAGCCAGCAACGTCAGTTTTGGCCCTGAAATATACGTCTCTGGCCACAAAGACGACGTTGATGTATTGGGCGCATTTCGCGACAAAGTTGAGATGATGATCTCTGACCTCGAGACTATGCAGGCAGCCTTTCCTGTTGGTCAGTCTCTGGTATTATCAGGCGACGCGCGGGAGTGTGCTCGCGTCCTGGCTCAAAACGACGTGCAGCACGTTGACTTTGTCATCACATCTCCACCTTATCCCACGGAAAAGG
>Ga0210003_1002718_pt1 | contig 14713 bp, 8 predicted proteins | sample LantaG_FD_182804 | JGI IMG/M metagenome (GOLD analysis project Ga0210003, IMG submission 182804) | Deep subsurface microbial communities from Baltic Sea to uncover new lineages of life (NeLLi) - Landsort_02402 metaG (SPAdes) (version 2) | ecosystem: Environmental > Aquatic > Marine > Oceanic >... | reverse complement strand
TGCATCTTCAAATGAATGTCCCCTGTTGATTCTCTTAAGTGTTTTATCATAGCATGATTCAATGCCATATTCCACTGAGAGATAGCAACGCTGAGAAATATCCTTCAGCAATGCAAGCCTGTCATCATCTATACAATCGGGTCGTGTACCGATAATCAGCCCAATGATTCCCGGATACCGCAATGCCTCCTCATATAATGATTTCAGGGTTTCAACAGGTGCGTAAGTATTTGAATATGCCTGGAAATAAGCAAGGTAGGATACCGCTTCACGGTATCTCTTTTTATGGAACTCTATCCCCTCCTCTATCTGCCGGGAAACGGATTTTTCAGGGATACAGTACGAGGGATTGAATGCATCATTGTTGCAAAATGTACAGCCTCCGGTACCTTTCGTACCGTCGCGGTTTGGACAGGTGAATCCTGCATCAATGGAAACCTTCTGAACTCTTGCTCCAAAGAGTTTTCTGAAGTAATCAGGGTATGCATTGAACCTCCTGCCATGTCCCCATGGGAATTCACTATTTTTCTTCGATTCCGGCATCAGGCTTCTACTATTTTATTTTTGTCAACATACCACAGGTAACCTTTAATATCCCTGTATCCCATCTCTTTGAGCAGGTTGCGATACTGGTTCACCTGTCCGGTATAACGCTCATTCTCTTCACCAAACTTGAAATCGATTATTGTTGCATTATCACCCTCTATTATTATCCTGTCCGGCCGGCGGGTCTGACCCGATGGCAGGAGTATCTCTGCCTCTTTCATTACATTTAATCCGGGACTGAACCATTCCGATGCCGGAGATGATGCAACCAGCTCCTCCAGTTTTCTTTCAAGCTGAGTGGTTTCAGATGAAGCTATTCTTCCTTCAAGCACCAGTTGCTTTACTGCAGCGGGAATATCATCTGCCGTATCAATGCTTTCGAAAACACTGTGCATCAGCTTCCCATAGTTTATCTTCTGCCTGATGGCTTCACCGCCTTCCGTAAAATAGTTTTCACCATGCAGCTTCAGCCGTAGCGATCCCGGTTTCCTGCTGACGATATAGTGCTTTGATATCAGATCCCTGTTCACCCGGTTTTCCTCTTTGCTTTCAGGAATCTCTCCATACTCAAATATCTTATTTTCAGCATCATAACAACATGACATGATGATACCTGATTCACCGGCAGGATTTTCATCTGAAGTAACTGCATCCTTAAGGGTCTTTGCAATACCTTCAGCTTTAGAGGGAGTTTCCGGAGCAAAGGCCCAGATAGTATCAATTGCTCTTGTCAGTGCAACATAAAGAAGGTTGATATTGTCGATATGAACGGAAAATCTTTCATCGTTATAATAACCGGCAAAAATGGTTTCAGCAAGAGCAGTGCCATACCTTACAGGCACTATCCCCAGTTCATCAAAGGGAGGTGACCCAGGCTGCACCCATAATATGGGCTGTTTCGAGGATTTATGATCCAGGTTCCATGAAATGAAAGGGAGGATAACGATTCTGAATTGAAGCCCTTTTGATTTATGTATGGTGAATACTCTTGCAGCATCCTGGTTTGCCGGCAGTACCAACGATTTTGTTTTGCCGGTTGTCTCCCACCACTCCAGAAATGATTGAAAATCAGCACCTTTAATTCCTGAAAAACCAAGCACAAGATCCTGGAAAGCATCGAGATATGCAACATTCCAGGAATAGCTGCCCAGGTCAAAAAAGTCGATAATACTTTCTGTGGCCTCAAAGAGCGGAAGCTGGCCGGCCTTTATCATAAACGGTTCGTATCCTTCAGGAAAACAACCATGAGAACCATCCTCCAGCGTGCTGCGGAAGAGAGGGATCTTATCTGCATCTTCATATCCCGTGGCCAGCAGGTAAAACCTTAACATCTGAGCCCTGCTGATCATATCTACGGGATTATTAAGCACTTTTATTACCGATATGATGAAAGTAATGGCATGAGAACCGGACAGTAACAATGAATCATTTGAAACTATATTGTAATTATACTTTTGTTTTTGCTCCGGCCCGGCATCCGCGCTATACTCAATCATTCTCCTTACTACGGCTTCTCCATCCCTTGCCTCCCTTACTAAAATACCGACATCTGAAGCCTTATATCCTTTATCCTGAACGGCTTCGATCACTGAAGGGAGCTTTTCAAGTACGATTTCCTTCCATTTCCGGGTAATCTTGCCGCGTTTCCCATTTTCCTGTCCGTTTTTGACTTCTCGTTCATCATCGATGAACTCAAGCCTGACATAGCCTCCACTACGTTTATCAGGATCGACCTGTATTGCTTCAGCATACAGTTTTTTGAAGTCTGCTGAAGAGTGATCTTCTGAAAATGTCTCTTCGGTTTGTGCCGGGATTAATGAAAATAGAGAGTTGTTGAACCTGATAATATTTGAGCGGCTTCTCCAGTTAGTCACCAGTGGTTCACTCAGGAATCTCTTACTGTCAATCAGCTTATCTTTCATATCTGCAAGTATGTGCCAATCGCTGTTCCTCCACCTGTATATCGATTGTTTAATATCACCCACGACAAGATTGTCGCATCCACGGCCCATGCTTTCATTTATCAGCGGATCAATATTTTTCCATTGCAGACGTGATGTATCCTGGAATTCATCGATCATATAATTCTCGTATATGTTACCGATCTTTTCATAAATAAAAGGTGCCTGGTCTTCCCCTGTTATAAGGCTGAGCACCTCGCCGGCCTCAGAAAGCAGAAAACTGTTCTCAGAAGAGGCAACCTGATGCACTTTATCCAGCACATCTCTTAGAATTCCCAGGGCATATATGTTTAAAAGAATGGCAGTTGCACTTTTGTAATTTATGATATTACTGTCATAGAACATGATAGCTTCCTTCAGATATTTCTCCAGTCCAGTAGATATTGCTTCCACAAGCTGCGGGGCAGGCTTCCCTGATGACCATATAGGGGGATCATCGAGGATTTTCATAACATAAGAATTCGCTTTAATTATGTTTCCTGTTGCCAGAGATCTTATATAATTCGGTATCCCTCTTCCCTTCTGGTAGAACATATCATCAGTAAGAGCATTTTCTATAAATATCTGCTCGCATTTTTTACCAAGAGTCTGCAGATTTTCTTCAAATGTTCTCTTCAGATCATGTAGCTTTTTGATATAGTCAAGAAGGAACTCTTTATTTTCAAGGTTAGCCCTCTCCTCATTTGAAAGGATCCTGAATTTCTCCTTGAAAAGCTCTTCTGCCAGTTTCATAATATCGCCCCTGAGGTCCCAGCTTCTTCCCTCCTCAAGATTAGCAATAACATATTGGTTAAGCCATTTTCTTAACTGGCCATCGCCTGCTGAAGAAGCGATCATTTCATCAACGGCCGTTGAGAGTATTATGCTGTGATCCAGCTCTATATTGAACCCGGTATGAAGACCGGCTTCTCTTGTGAATGCGCGAAGCACTTTCTGAAAAAATGCATCGATGGTACATACCGAGAAACGCGAGAAATCGTGAAGTATTGAAAAGAGGATCTCCCCGGCTTCCTGCCTGATGTTCTCCTCGCTCCTGCCGGTATCTTTTAACAGTCCGGGCAGGTATTCGGATTTACCTCCTGTAGAGAGGATATGGAGTTGATCCAATATCCGGCTTTTCATTTCGGCGGTGGCCTTGTTTGTAAAGGTCACGGCCAGTATCTTACGGTAGTTATACCGCGATCTGAAAAGATGTGTCAGGTAAATACCTGCAAGTCTGAATGTTTTGCCCGATCCTGCGGATGCGCTGTATATGGTGAGAGTGCCGGTTCCCATGTTATAAAGATAATTATTTTATCCCTTTGATTATTCTTATCCTCACCCTTTGCCTGATTAAATGTACTCACCCCCAAACCCCATATCTTTACAGACACGTACCCATCCCCCAACCCCCTTCCCTGCTTACGCAAGGAAGGGGGCTAAATCATTGTATATTAGAATATTCCCCCTCTTTGCGCAAGCAGAGAGGGGGAAAAGAAGGGGGTGAGTACGTGCACAACTTTTTATATCTTTACCGCATGAAGAAACGTGTAATCATCGGCCTCTCCGGTGGTGTCGACTCCAGCGTAGCAGCCTGGGTTCTGAAGGAACAGGGTTATGATGTAGCGGGTCTCTTTATGAGGAACTGGCACGACACTACCGGTTTGCTTCAGAGCGATTGCCACTGGGAAGATGACCTTATGTTTGCCGAGATGGTGGCAAAGAAGCTGAAGATACCTTTTCATTTTGTCGATCTGAGTGAGCCTTACAGGAAAAGGGTAATAGACTACATGTTTTCTGAATATGAAAAGGGACGAACTCCCAATCCAGATATACTCTGCAACAGGGAAATAAAATTCGACTCATTTGCAGAAGAAGCCAGAAAATTAGGATGTGACTTTGTTGCCACCGGACATTATTGTATAAAAGACGAAATAAGTGTAAACAACACACTTATTTACAGACTCCTTGCAGGGGAGGATAAAAACAAGGATCAGAGTTATTTCCTGTGCCAGGTAAGCCAGGAGCAGCTTGCCTGTGCACTTTTTCCCATAGGCAACCTTACCAAAGCCGAGGTACGTAAAACAGCTGACAGGGTCGGGCTTGCAACTGCCCAACGTAAAGATTCACAGGGAATCTGTTTTGTCGGAAAGGTGGATCTGCCGACCTTCCTACAACAGAAGTTGAAAGCAAAAAAGGGGGATACTGTAGAAATTAAAGAAGGAGTTGAAGGCCCTCCGTCGCTAAAGCTTTGGAGGGTAAAAGTTGAAGGGGATTTGAATGAAAAATCTATGTCAGATAAGATGCTGTCTGAACTGACTGAACCTGTCAGATATAAACCTTCAGATGGAAGGATTGTCGGGAAACATAACGGGGCTCACTTCTTTACAATCGGCCAGAGGAAAGGAATAAATGTCGGAGGATATGAAAAACCTTTGTTTGTTATTGCCACTGATGTAGAAAAGAATATTATTTATGTCGGTGAGGGTCAGTCCCACCCGGGATTATACAGAAATGGGCTCCTCGTAAAGAAAGATGAGATCCACTGGATCAGAACTGATCTTGCCATGGATGAAGATGAAAGTCGTGAATATATGGTAAGGATCAGGTATCGTCAGCCGTTACAGAGGGCAAAGCTATTCAGACGAAAAGAAGGTATGTATATCATATTCAATAAATTACAACGAGGCATCGCTCCCGGGCAGTTTGCCGCCTGGTATGACGGGGATGAAGTGATCGGATCGGGAGTAATTAGCCGGTGACTGGCAACCGTCGTTTTAACCACGGATTACACAGAGACCACGGAAACTAAACTGAGGCAGATCATTGCACCATTATACCGCCATACCTTTGCACCGTTATACCGTTAAATAAAAAAGGGACCTCTTATTCAGGGTCCCTCTTAAATATAGCAAACAGAAAATTAAAGATTATATACCAGGCCAACACTGACCGACAATGATTTGTTTGTAAATCCAAAGCCGTTGTCAACATTGCTTAAGTCCTGAAAGCCATGTTTATAGCGCAATTCACCAATGATCGACAAGTTTCCAAAATTCCATCTTGCCCCTGCTCCTGCTATGGGAGCAAATTCGTTGAACATTATACGTTCTGTGATATCATCTTTGTATGCACGGTATATTTCTTCTATTTCTGATATCTTACGGACAATCGTCGTATTTCCCAGGATATTAATGCCCCAATTGACTCCCGCATATAAATAGGGCGATAAGCCAATCTCTGAAAAAGTGTATTTAAAGAATAGCGGTACATCGGCATAGAAAAGATCCATATTGACATGATCAATTTCGGATGATTCTCCATACGTTTGCAATACAGGGCTTTGCTCAGAATAAATATATGTCTCGATAATATTGTCGGCACCATATTTGGAATAATTTCCTTCAATCTGTAATCCCAGTTTGCCGGTGATATTATACCCGAATACAATACCGTACGAGATATTATCAAATGTCATTTCTGCAAAGTCTCTTTCCGATTTTACTATCGATTCAAAATCGACTACACTATAGCCCGCCTTTACTCCGATAAAGAATTTACCTTCTCCGGAAATACTTTCAGAGTCCTGGGCTGTTAATCCGCCTGAGAATACTACTATTATTATAAACAACAGTAATATTTTCTTCATAAGCAAATAATTTAAATAACAGGCAGGCATTTCACCTGCCTGTTAATAATTACCACTATTGTTCGATGGTCCGTTTGCCGGTACCAAAGTTAACATCCCTTACGTAGGCTTTACCTGCAGTGGCCACAACTGTTGAAGATGGCGAGAATGCAGAAGCTTTAGCTGTATTCGGATTATTTTTACCGATATATCCGCTGCCCTGGTTGGTCATGATAACATTGGTAACACGACCCTCTTTTACTACAGCCACACCCTCAGCTCCGGAACCTTTGCCAGGTATAGAGGCGGTGAAAGTGAGTGTAGGAGGTGTGTCGTACCCAAATCCCTGTGTAAACGGATAACCTCCAGTAAACCCTACTCCTGATATTCTTCCATCGGTTTCAACAACACATCTTCCTACTGCTGTCATTGATGAGAATGGTACGGTAATATTAACTGTCGGAATTACGTAATATCCTGAACCCGGATTGGTTACAGTGATTTCAGCGACTCTTCCGTCAACTATTGTTGCCGTAGCAGCGGCGCCTGAACCAAAACCGTTTGCAGCAGCCGTATCTGCCACTATAATTTCAATCTTTGGAGCAATAACATAACCGGCGCCCGGATTTGTAATCTGGATGTAGTCAATTTGTCCTGATTCCGGATTGGCCTGTGCTATAGCTTCAGCATCACTGTTATATGTAGTGATCTCAATGAAATAATCGTCATCTTCATAATATGTTTCATAATCGTATCCTGAACCCGGATCAGTTATTGTAAGGCCTGTAACAACTCCGCCACTTACGGTAGCTGTTATTACAGCAGCACTTGTAACAGCAGGAACAAAATCATCACCTTCTCCTCCATCCTGCATAATGAATACGTTAGGCGGAGCAGTATAGCCCTGACCATGGTTATAGATCTCAACTCCTGACAACACTCCGTTCCCGAGAACAGGACTGGCTTCTGCCTGTACCCCGGCACCTGCAGGAGGATCAATCAGAACAGTCACGTCGTCATCTTCATCAACAACATAACCACTACCCGGTGTGTCAACTACAAGATCCATAATTTCCCATGTGATTAATGCTGTAGCAGCAGCTCCGCTGCCGTTACCATCTACAGGTGTGAAAGCAACAGTAGGCGCTGCATCAAAGAAATCACCGCCATCATTTAAAGTAACTGATCTGACACCCATGTCGAATTTTACGTCGCAATCGCCGGAAAATTCAGCCGAAACAGTACCATCATCAAGGAAAATGCTGGTTACATCATCATAACCGACACCAGGTGCATTCAGAGAAATGTCTGTCACCGGGAATCCACGCACTGCAGTAGCAGAAGCGCCTGTTCCGTCGCCGGTAAATGTAAATGTGGGATTTGATGTATAACCCTGTCCACCATCAGTTATCGATATATCAGTAATTGCTCCGGCAGATATAGTTGCAGTTGCTGTCGCACCAAATCCTCCGCCGCCTGAAATAGTAACTTCAGCGAAAGTATAACCTGAGCCTCCAACCAGAGGGACTACATATCCGATTACTTCACCCACAGTATTGATCGTTACATCAGCCGTTGCTCCTGTTCCACCACCGGTAATTGTAGCTGTTGGGGTAGATAAGAATAAGGTTGGATTCGTACCCTGGTAAGTGATGGAATGGAGAGGATTATCCACTGTCATCTCAGCTGTTGCATCGCTCCAAGTTGAAAAGTTGTCGGAAATAGTTACAATTGGTTCATCAGTATACCCTGATCCCATTGCAGTCATGGCAATTGAATCAACATATGCATTCATTATTGCATGGGCTGTTGCTCCGGTTCCGGTACCTGTGATTGTTACGCCTGGAGCTGTTGCGGTATAGCCTGATCCCTCAACATCAAGTACAAGATCAACCACTGACCAGGAGAATTCGAGATCAGCAGCTGCCTGTGTTTCCACTGTTTCCACGAAAGATACTTCAGGGCTGTCACCGGGAGCATAGCCTGATCCCGCACTGGTAATTGTAACTCCTGTAACCTTTCCTCCGCTTACTACAGCTGTACCCTCAGCCTGAACAGGATTATAACCTGATCCAGGTGCAATATATACGCGGGGAACCTGTGTATAACCTTCGCCCTGGTCCACCATGTTGATTGAGACAATACCTGAACTGGCTAGTACTGCTGTTGCTTCTGCAACAGTTGTAGGTTGAGCATCCGGTGTTCCTGTGGGAGCTGAGTATGTTACATAAGCAGACTGTACATTAGTTAAACCTGTACCATTAGTTGGTATAGAACTGTATGTCATAGCAGACGGAGGACCAAACATTGTCCTGACAGTCTGGACACCCCATACCGGTACGCTGTTCAGTGTAGCCTGTAACAGTGATTGATCAGCTGCAAATTCATCGGAAGAAAGTTCATATGGCAATCCATCAGGAGTTGACGGAACCTGCAATGTGAATGATCCATCAGCTGCAGTGGTCGTTTCAAATACAGTGCTGTGGAATGCTATCTGCCTAATGAGTGCATAATAATCGAATTCCCAGAAGCTGCAATAGTCACACTGGACAACATCATAAAATGGCATCTGGAGGTATTTGTAAACAAAATGAGAATCCTCCACATCGATTGTTGCTGTAACCTTTACATTAGCTGCCGGTTCAGGTGCATCATTTGTAAGGTCAGTTTCTACTGTGGCAATACCAGAAATTGTGGAAAGATCATCTGACATTGAGAACATGGGCACCATGGTCCCTGCCTGTCTTACGAGACTGTAGGCATTTACATAAACTGAATCCGGGAGTGCGGGTAAAACAGCAATAAAATCGATTTCACAATATCCGGTCTTCTGGACATTTACTGTAACGCTTCCAATTCTCAGATCACTGAATGTAGCTATTCCGCTGGCATCAGTTGTTGAAGTGAGTATTTGTCCATACTGTGATACTGTGACAGTCACTCCATCCATGCCTGTACCACCTTTGCCTGGATTGTCACCTTTATCGTATTCACTGTAGCTAAGCCATGAGGCATCTGTAGCAAGGACCGCAATAACTGAATAGTCAATGATACCACCTGCTTTCTTCAGGGAATCACGTAATAACTCCATTTCCATCGCGAACTCGTTATCCAACATTGCCTGGGCAGTAGCAAGCGAATCTTTCAGAAGTTCAAGATCCTCCTGGTTGGCATAGGCATCCTCTTCAGTAAATACATCTTTTGTACATGAAGAAGTAAAAGCAATGAATCCGAGAAAGACAAGGATTCCAATTTTAAAGATTTGTTTCATAAGTTTCTGATTTTTAGTTAAATAAATTATTTGTCTATTCTATACTGATAAAATTAAACAGTTTAAAAAAAATATTAGGTTCATTTTTTCTTAAAACCAACTTGTTTACTGAATTGTTCAGAAACAAAAAAATATTATTTGTGGAAAATTAAATTAACCACATTAACGGTCAGGTTTAAGTTTTACAAAAATAATCAGATAAGAAAATTACGATAAAAAGTGATATAAGTCAAGTTTTTTTGACGAGATGCTGTTATTTTATTGTTAAGATTAGAATATTAATGATAGAATCTTCTCAGGAGAGCCTGTTCTTATAATCTTCGTATCCGAACTCACGGAGAATTTTGAATTTCCCTTCCCTGGTCCAGATACCTATCGAGGGGTGTTGTACGCCATTAAAGGTGGTTGTTTTGACCATTGTATAATGGATCATATCAAGGAAAATGATCTTATCACCCGTTTTCAGCTCTTTATCGAATGACCAGTTGCCTATAAAATCACCAGACAGACAGGAGTTCCCGCCTAATCTATAAACCATCTTTCCGGGTACAGGATCAGTTCCGCCCAGTATCTTAGGCTTATAGGGCATTTCAAGGCAGTCAGGCATGTGGGCAGTGAAGGAAACATTGAGAATGGCTGTCTTAATTTCCTGGTTCTCAACAACATCTTCTACTGTTGCAACCAGCTCTCCTGTTTCCCAGGCAAAAGCACTTCCGGGCTCAAGGATGACTTGCAGTCCGGTTCTTTCCCTGAAATCTTTAAGAATTTCGATCAGATGACCGGTATCATAATCTTTTTCGGTAATTAGATGTCCTCCACCCATATTTATCCATTTTATGGCGGAGAACAAACTGCCGAATTTATTCTCAACAATCCTGAGAACCTTTTCAAGAGCATTAGAATCAGACTCAAAAAGCATATGAAAATGAAGTCCCTCAATACCCTCAGGTATACCACCAGCTAGATCGCCTGCAGTTATTCCCAGTCTCGACCCCAGAGAACATGGATTGTACATGCCGTTGCTGACTTCTGAGAACTCCGGATTGATCCTTAGTCCGGGAGATATTTTTTTCGAATATATTTTAATTTTGTTCGAATATTTATCATATTGCCTGAGTGAATTAAAAGTGATATGGGAACTGTAATTCATTATTGACTCAAACTCATCCTGCCTGTAAACCGGTGAATATGTATGAGCCGGAGAACCGATCTCCTCATAACAGAGCCTGGCTTCATGGAGTGAGCTAGCCGCGGCACCGGAGAAATACTCCTTCAGAATATCAAATACACCCCACATGGCAAATCCCTTAAAAGCAAGGATGATCTCTGCACCGGAAGCATCAGCGACATGACGTATCAGAGAGAGATTCTTGCGGAATCTGTCTTCATCGATTACATATGATGGAGAAGGTATTATTGAGTAATCTACAGACATTTATCATTATGTTATACATTACATTTATCACCACGGATTTACACAGATCATTATTCAGGTTTCCTCCGTGTCAATCTGTGTTCGTGGTAAAATTCTTATAGTTCAAGGTCGATATCATGCAGCTCCACCCACGGCAATCCAAGCAGAGTTAGCTGTTCCATAAAAGGATCCGGATCAAACTCCTCAACATTGAATACACCTTCCTTCTTCCAGATGCCTTTAAGGTACATCATTGCACCAATTGCAGCTGGCACACCGGTAGTATAGCTTACCGCCTGAGCGCCTGTCTCCTTATATGCTGCCTCGTGACTGCAATTATTATAGATGTAATATGTTTTATCCTTTCCGTCTTTAATTCCCCTGATGCGGCAGCCTATTGAGGTCCAACCTGTGTAATTCTCACCAAGGTTGCCGGGATCAGGGAGCACTGCTTTCAGGAATTTGATAGGTACTATCTCTCGCCCGTCAAACATAACAGGTTCAATACCGGCCATTCCTATATTCTGTATCACACGCAGGTGGGTAAGGTATTCCTGACCGAAAGTCATCCAGAATCTTGCTCTCTTGAGAGTCGGGAAGTTTTTAACAAGAGATTCAAGTTCTTCATGGTAAATAAGATAGGACTCTTTCGAACCTATTTCGGGGTAATTCAGGGGCTTATGGATCTGGTGAGGTTTTGTGTGTATCCATTCACCATTCTCCCAGTATTTACCCTTCTGGGTAACTTCGCGTATATTGATTTCGGGATTAAAATTTGTAGCAAATGGTTTTCCGTGATCTCCGGCATTACAATCGACAATATCGAGGTAATTAATCTCATCAAAATGATGTTTGGCAGCATATGCTGTAAAGACAGATGTAACACCCGGGTCGAAACCGCAGCCAAGTATTGCGGTTAAGCCCTCATTCTTATATCTTTCCTGGTAGGCCCATTGCCAGCTGTATTCAAATTTAGCCTCATCAAGGGGTTCATAGTTGGCTGTATCGAGATAGGCTACACCTGTCTCGAGACAGGCATCCATGATATGAAGATCCTGGTATGGCAGAGCTACATTTACCACGACATCAGGATTAAATGATTGTATCAGGCTTACCAGCTCAGGCACTTTATCGGCATCGACCTCTGCCGTTTGAATGCGGTCACCACCGATCCTGGAAGCTATGGTATCACATTTTGACTTTGTTCTGCTGGCCAGCATTATTTCATTGAAAACCTCCGGCAATGAGGCCATTTTATGAACAACAACAGTACCTACTCCCCCTGCTCCTATTACCATTACTTTTCCCATATAAACTTCTTATTTTAAGCTTTATATAAGTATTTCACCAAATAATTTTCTTAATACTACCCTCTATGTTTCAAATATACTATTAATAAATGACCATCCAATGGTTATTCATATTCTCTGATTATCTTTATAACATGATTTTTCTGATGAGAATGGCATGAAGTTGATCAATCCTCTTATTATTCTCAGGATATTAAGTACTATCCTTCTTATTGAGACAATCTCATTCCTGATTTGCCTGCCGGTAGCAGTAATATATAAGGAGCCTCTTTTCCCCTTGCTCCTTTCAGCTGCATTTACCGGTCTTTTATTTATTATTTTAAGAATAATTACATGGAATGAAGAGACGGCCAAACTAAGCAACCGGGACGGTTATTTAGCAGTAACACTCTCCTGGCTTGTCTTTTCCATTATGGGTTCATTGCCATATCTTATCAGTGGGACAATCCCCTCATTCATTGATGCTTTTTTTGAATCAGCTTCCGGATTCACAACTACAGGAGCTTCAATATTGCATAATATTGAGGTTCTCCCCTATTCCATTCTTTTCTGGAGAAGCTTCACGCACTGGATCGGAGGTTTGGGTATCATTGTACTGGTCATAATCATTCTCCCCTCGCTCAGGATAACCGCTCAGCAGTTAATGGGACTGGAATCGTCGTTAAAGGAAAAAATACATCCTAAAACAAAAGCTGTTGGATTGAGGCTTCTTTTCCTGTATCTGGGACTTACAATCTTTGAAGTATTATTTCTGTATCTGGGAGAGATGAATCTCTTTGACAGTATATGTCATACCTTCGGCACTGTAGCCACGGGTGGTTTCTCAACAAAAAATGCCAGCATAGCTGCATATTCTGCATATTCTCAGTATGTAATTTCTGTATTTATGCTGTTGTCAGGTATCAGTTTTGTCGCTTACTATTACATGGTAAAACTGCAGTTCAATAAAGTAAAACATAATGAGGAACTCTGGTTTTACCTGGGTACTATTTCAGTTGCAATAATCATTATTATTGGAATACTGTCTGTAAAATCAACAAGCTCTTTTGAAGTGGTTCTCAGGGAGGGGATATTCCAGACAATATCAATAATTACTACAACCGGTTATGTTACTGCTGATTACTTATTATGGCCCCCTGCTGCCATTGCCCTGATATTCATTCTGTTATTTGCCGGGGCAAATACAGGTTCATCGACCAGCAGCATCAAAATGGCAAGACATCTGGTTGTCCTTAAAAATATCAGGAATATTTTCACAAGACTTTTCCATTCGAATGTCATTACCCAGATTAAACTAAACGGTAAACCTGTTTCAGAAAAAGCGAATACTTCGGTCATATCCTTTGTAATACTCTACCTGTTCATTTTCCTTATCGGTACAATTATTATAACCATGACAGGTCTCGATCCCATAACTTCAGCCAGCGGTGTTGCAGCAACACTGGGCAATGTTGGTCCTGCCCTCGGATCGTTAGGTCCGGTATGTAACTATGCACACCTGCCTGATTTCACCAAGCTAATATTCATTATTTTAATGATTGTGGGAAGACTTGAGATCATAGCAGTCTTTGCCCTTTTCACCAAATCGTTCTGGAAGCTATGACCGGCTATCGGTGTCCGGTGATCAGAGTTATGTATTGTTCAACACGGAACTTATAGTCGCAGATTTTATTTACTGAAGAATTCTCTCACATTTTCCAGGTCTTCCGGTGTTCCTACCGTTAACCAGTAGCCGCCGTCTTCCCTGTAAGTAACTATCTTATGTGAATCTGCCAGGTGAAGATACAGGGCTGTCATTGTATAAACACCTTCACTCATATAATTGAATATCTCAGGATTTATTATATGCCTTCCCGAAAAGGCTATTTCCATCATGGTTTCTGTTTCTTCTCCGGCAATTATCTTTTCCCCGGTAGCCTTATTACACCATCCTTTCAGCAAACCTTCGCGGTCAACGAGAAAAAACCTTTCACCGGCGCGATTTCGCACTGCCAGGGTTGCAAGCCCCTTCATATCAAGGTGATAGCGGTACAATACGGAGATATCCAGATCAGTCAGAGTGTCTGCATTATACAGCATGAATGGGTTATTGTCAAAGAAGTCTCTTGCCTTATACAATCCTCCGCCTGTTTCAAGCAGCATATCCCGTTCGTCTGAGACGGAGATTTTATATCCATCCTTTTTAAGTCTCACAATTTCCTGCTCGACCAGATCTGCCAGATGATGAATGTTAATAATGATATCGTCAAATCCGGAAGCGGTGCAATTTTCAACGGCAAGTCGAAGAAGGCTTTTCCCGTTTATTTCGAGAAGAGCCTTGGGAATGGTCTCGGTTAGTTTACCAAGCCGTGTTCCCTTTCCGGCTGCCATGATCATTGCTTTCATAGTTAGTTATTACTGATTTTCGGATGAGAGCCGCCTGAATACTGCTGAATCAGGGATAGATCTTATGGTTTTATACAATTCAGGCAGAGCAATGTGGCGCTCAGCCTTTCCTGCTACCTGCGTCAGCAAATGAACTCCCGGTACTATACTTTCCGTAAATGTGGGCTTCTGCTCATAAAGACCTCTGAAGCCGAAAGCCCCCAGAGCCTGCATGACACG
>Ga0210003_1002717_pt1 | contig 14716 bp, 27 predicted proteins | sample LantaG_FD_182804 | JGI IMG/M metagenome (GOLD analysis project Ga0210003, IMG submission 182804) | Deep subsurface microbial communities from Baltic Sea to uncover new lineages of life (NeLLi) - Landsort_02402 metaG (SPAdes) (version 2) | ecosystem: Environmental > Aquatic > Marine > Oceanic >... | reverse complement strand
TATAATTTCCAACATATGTATCAAACTCATCAAAAACATCGTATGAGATTCTTGTGACAGAATAACGTGATGAGGATTTGAAATGACCATCGCTCAAATCCTTAGATTCCTCTGCGGAATCCTCTGGTGGTTTATTTAACTTTCGTTTCATGTCTACCATTTTTCTACCAAGCAATTCATTCTCAACTAGAATTGTTTTATTCAGGAACATTGGAAGTTGATCGAAAAACCATGTTTTCCCTGTTCCTGGTTCACCATGGACTAATATCACCCATCGCATATTATTATATTCTTTGGCAATCTTTCCAAAATTCTCCAATCTATTTAGCATGCTTTTCATTTTAGATGGGAGAAGTAGATCAAGATTTTCCTGCTTTCTATACAATCTCCTAATAACTGTAGACATGAATGTATTTATTCTTCCACTAGTATCTTCTAACCAACCAATAGGATCGCATCGATTAAAATAATAATTACAATAAGGTTCCCAAGTTCCGATTGATATTTCAAACCATGCCTTTTTTATTTTAAAACAAAATACTTTTTTACCAATAACACTATCAGATTTATCATATTTTATTCTATTGAAATATTTTATGCCTGTTGCACCTTTCATTTTTTTCTCAACAATATCCAAAAATAAATTCATATCTATCTTATTGAACCAATCATCAGGAAGATTTGCGTCATTTCTAAAACCAGATCCTCTATTAAATTTTTTATATTTTATTATTTTCTTGGTGTTGTCTATAATACTACGTTTGAGATAATACGATGGTATGAATGGTCCAAATAAAGAGTTCGTTAATAGATCATCATCAAAAACATTATCATATTTATGAGTATATATTTTATTTAGTATCCCCAATGCTTGTGCATATTGTATCATATTATTTTCCTCCTTTTTTAGTAACCTCAGCAAACCCACGTTCTAACATCTCTTTTTTACATCTTGATTCTATGGATGCAACTATCATATCATCCAAATCCCCATCTGAAATTTCAAAATTTGCAACTCCATATTCTCTATTATAAAAATCAACTATTTTTTTCTTCTCTTGCAAACTATAAAAATTTCTATCTAAATTGATCGTTTCGTTGATCCTCCCATCTCGAACTACTGATGGATCTATCTTATCTTTATGGTTTGTAATTAAAATTATTAAACCTTTTGATTCATCTAATGATTCTTTGAACATATTAACAAGAAATGATTTTCCTGTTTCAATAGTTTTATCACTGGCATAGTTTCCAACATACATATCAAATTCATCGAATACATCATAAGCTATTTCGCTAACTCCAGAAAGTTTCTGCTCTGCTTTATCTGAACATAGCTTCGGTGATTCGCATATCTCATCACATTCATCATTTGATGGTGCTGATGATGTTTCATAAAATTTCTTTCTCACTTCAGTCATCTTTTTAGAAAGAATTGATGTTTCGACTAGTTTTATTTTATTAGTAAACATTGGGAGATTTTTAAACAACCAGGTTTTCCCAGTTCCAGGTTCGCCATGAACCAATATTACCCACCTAAGATGTGGATATTTTGCACACACCCTTCCGAGATTTTCTATTCTTTCTAGAGTTTCTTTAAATTTTTCTGGTATAAGATCATCCATCTGTTTTGTTATTCTATATTCATTCCTAATCGTGGATGCAATAAAAGTATTTATCCGTCTACTTGTGAAATACGCATATGCTGTCTTTCTTTTATTTTGCAGAAAAACACATTTTATCCCAGGAAGATCAAATGATATCTCAAACCATATATCTTTTATTTTAAATGAGTACATTGGTTTTCTATCACATGCATAATAAAAAAGATTTCCATTTGTCGGTATCTCTTCATCAACATAAAGTTTTTTAAGATATTTCACACCCTTTGCATCGGATAGAGCCTTATATATGCTAGACAACAATTTCCGAACGTCTATCTCTGTCCACCATGAATCAGGAAGAACAACATCCGAACTATATGTATGATCAATATACATCTTCTTATATTTTAATAGATATCTTGTGTAATCAATTGATTCTTTGTTGAAAGTATTTGATGGGATGAAAGCACCAATTATGGAATTCTTCAATACATTGTTCCAATCTCTGGAATCACTTTTGTAATTATACATACGTCCGAGAATTCCTAGCGCATTTTGATATGTTACCATGAAAAGCCCTCCTCGTTTTTGTGCAAGCCAAAATCACGTTTTTATTTTAATTATGTTCTCTATTTAATTAACATTAATTATTTTTAAGTTTTCTCCATTGGAGTATAATTTTCATTTTGCTCTAAACACCTCTTTCATAAGAAATTCGCTCAGTGATCCTAATTCTTCAACTTCTAGATCTTCAAATGTGAAGCGCTGACTATAAATCTTATCGTCCATATCTTTTAGGTCTGCATGAAACACATTTCCTTTTGGACACATGAATATTAAATTTCCACCCTCGTGGGTTTTATTTTTTGCTATTAATAGAAAATCTCCACTCTTAAAGAATGGATATGTTTTTCTTAAAAATAATGTGCATTTAATCATATCCTTTTCTGTGGCTGACATAAATGGACACAGACCACCACCGGTTGTCTTGTCATATATATCTCCATACTTCATAAGAATTGCTTTTAGTTTGTTATGAATAGAAAAACCTAATTTTTTTTCAGCTTTTTCTATAGCTTCTTCTTTATATGGAGCTTTTGCACAAACAAAATTAACTCTATTATGTTCAATATATTTCATAACATTGGATTGTTGGACTTCGAGCAATATCAAAGCAAATTCCAAAAATATATTATTCATTATTCAACTCCCCGATATGTTTTTCTCTTTCCCCACGATTGAGGCATATATAATTATCCACTTTGCCTTCTATCTGTCCTATTATATAATCAATAGCATTTTCTGGGTGACACTGTTCACCACATGTGAATGCATCTATCAGTGCAGTCCCATATTCTGGCCATGTATGTATAGAAATATGTGATTCTAATAGTAAACAATAAACCGTCACACCTTGCGGATCAAACATTCTACCTTCTATATGCAGAATAGTTGCATTGGCAATAGTGGCTGCTTTCATTATTATAGTTTTTAACTTTTCATAACTATTTATCAAATCTATATTACAATTATTGACATCAGCTATTATGTGTTTACCAAGCCTTTCCATCTCATAAAATCTCCTTTTGTTTAGTATGATTTATTAAATAAGAAATGAAAATAGGAGAGGAAATTCCTCTCCTATTTTATAATATTTCAATATGAGACAATATTATTTTTTTGCTTTTGCTTTTGCGGCTGCTTCTTTTGCTTTTGCGGCTGCTGCCACTTCTTTTTCTTTGTCTTTCTTTTTAGAATCTTTTCCTTTATTTTTCAACTCTTTAATTTTCTTTTGATATTTATCTTTAATCTTTTTCTGTTTAGCTTTGTCTTTAGTTGCCAACTTCAACTCTGAAAACATATCTTTCATAGCTCTGCTGATTTTTCCTTTCACTGCATCATCTTTCTTTTCTGTAAGAAATTTGAAGAAGTTTTCCAATACAATTACATTATTCACTTTGAGAATGTTTGCTATATGTACACACTCCAGTTTATAAAACGTATTGGCAATTACTTCTTTCTTGAGCGCCTCTGCGAAAAATTTAACTTCTGATTTTGAGAATGAGAGTTTCATTTAATTCCTCCTAGAATTATATTGCGATTCCTGTGCCAATTTTTTGACACTTTCTTTCATTTTTAATTGACATAATCCAATTTATTATTAACCTTTATTATTTTCCATTAAAAACTTATTTGGCTTTTCATCATCTAATATTTTCTTAGCATATTCTTTAGCAATATTTTCATCTTGATAAGAATAATCTAATAATATAGTTGCCCCTGTATTTAAATGCAACATCAGACTCCACTCATCTGTGTTATATTTCTTAATAACATCTATATATAAAACCGATTCTTTTTTAAGCATTATAATATGTCCATCATTAATCTTAAATTCAATCGTCATTTCTTTCTCCTTTACCAATTTTTGTTTGGAGGAGTTTCTTAATTTTACGATAAGCTTCCAAATCTTCAATGTTATCGTCCACCAATTCTGGGTGAAATAAATCAATATTTTTGTCCACAATTTTATCCCCCTTTCTTATCATCCTTTTTATTATAATTAGAAATGGTATCTCTTATAAGCTTCAATCTAATTTTTTCTTCCCGTTCCCTAAATTTTTCTTTCTCTTCACGCAGCTTGACTTCCAAAATATTTTCTGACATTTTACCTCACATAAGTAATTTCACAATAAACATTCCAAATGAAATACCTAAAAATGTAAATACTAAATGATTCAATTCTAACCAAGCATCTTCTAAAATATTCTCCATACTAAATACCTCCGAAATATAATTATGGATAAGGAGGTGGTCCAACAGGATTTGGTCCTGGTTCTGGAGGATTTATCTGTTCATCCTTCAGCTTAAATGTAACACTCTGATCTTTCTCGTGATCCAATTTCAATTGTAATGCATACAGTTTGGTTATATGATCCAGAATGCCTGTTTTAACCATTGTATTGGGATCGAAGTAAAATACCCCATTATCCAAATAAAACAATATATTATAAATATTTTTCCCAGTGTCAGTTAACTGTAAAAAATCTATACTCGCTAATGTGAATGTCGGATCAATCTGTCTATATTTTCTAAACTGATCCAATAAATCTAAATCCATCTGATTAAAATCAAACGCATTAAGTGCAGATGGATTATTACTTTTATACCTAACTTCTCCAAGTGCAGACATATTTGCTCTTGCGCTTATATTTGGTGGGTAGATATTGGCTCTCGTATAATATGCAAATGTATGAGTAACTGTCGGATCTACAAAATCATCACCAAATATCAATCTAAATATATTCATTGTTTTTAATTCATCAGAATTTATATTTCCCTGTAATAAATTATCAGGATCATATTTGAATATATTATCATGAAATTCAGTCAATGCTTGATCCATTTCTGGATAATAAATATTTGCCATTTATATCATTCTCCCATTTATTGTTTCGACGTAAGTATTCATAAGCGGACCATCTATACCATCAACACATATCTTATTAGAAACCGAATATGCAAAAATGGTTATCATTAAAAAAATAACATAAAGTCCAATTTGTCTAAACGCAATCTGTCTATCATATTCGCCCAATGTCGTCAGAAGAAATAATCTTCCAATATTTAAAAATATGACAGTGAGCATAAAAATTACTATATGAGTCATATTTCATCTCCAATTATTTTTTTACTTCAACAAAAGAATCTTTAGTTTCCCACAATTTAACGGAATATAATTCAGCAAATGTATCATATTCCATAAAAGAATATTCCAATTTATTAAAAATATATTCAGCTAAATTTTCTACTGTCGGATTTATTGTGTCGAATGGTTTTATATCATTAATTAAAGAATGATCAAATTTATCAATCACTTCTTTAACATTCGATTTCAGAACTTTAAAATCTAAAACCATTCCTTGTTCATTTAACATAGGTGAAAATAATGTCACATGTAACGAAAAACTATGACCATGCATATTTGCACACGGACCGTCATAATCTCTCAGAAAGTGTGCTGCCTCAAATGTATATTCCTTTGTTAAGAAATATTTCATATCTCGTCCTCCCATTTTTAACGACAAAAAAATTATAAACCATTTTCCAAATGTTTTGACAATATTTCCTGTATATCAGAATATGTATACCCAATATCATTATTATTTATTATAATGTGATATGTTTCCATGTCTGATAATGGTTCATTTGCCCCTCGGTGCGTCATGCACAAATGTTGTGCTCTTATTCCTACTCCAAAGATGTGTGGTTCAATATTGTCATTTACATAATTTGCTATTTGTCTTGTCAGTTCTTCTTGTATCTGTGGTCTTCTAGAATAATAATCAACTATTCTAGAAAATTTACTCAACCCAACTACTCTCTTATTTGGAATATAATAAATAGTGGCGTGTCCTTTGAATGGAACAAAATGATGGCTACATAAACTTTTAACCAATATTTTATTCACAATTACGGGAGATAAGCTATCTGGATGCTCATTGATGAATGTTTTTAATGTTGGAGGTTCTTCAAAACATCCTTGAAATAATTCATCGACATACATTTTCGCAATTCTGAACGGTGTTTCTTTTATATGTTGCTTTGGTGCAACATCATTATCAAATCCATTTAGTTCAGTGATAATATTTTCAAAAAAATTCTGTATCTTTTTTCTTAAAATTCCTTTCTGCTGTGTGGATAATTTAACATAATCTCTTTTTTCATTCATAAATTAATCCTTCTTTTCTGAATAAAAAATGAGGATCTCATTGAGTAAATCTCCAAGACCCTCATTTTTGTTTTTAAAGAAAACGTAAGCTATAGTGAAGTACCTTCGTAGATTCTGATAAAATAATTCTTTATTTTCTCTATTTCCATTAATATATTGTTTTATCTCACCAACTATGAATTTTGTATGTGTATAAAAAGTTAAATGATCTTTGTTATCAGGATCGAGATGCTCACTAAGAATAAATAATAGTGATCTTTCTATTATTTTCAGGGTTTCAATTTTGTCTAATTCTGTAACATTTCGGTTACTACTCAGTTTTTTTTAAGTAATGTTAAGTCTCCAAACTCTTTAAGGTACTGCTCAATGAGTTCATCAATGTGTTTCTGCACATAAGTAAGAACACCGAGTTTGCCAGCAATCTCGAATGCTTTCTCAACAGCCTTCTGGTACTTTTCCTGGGATGTTGGTTTGTCTGCTTGTTTGGCAGCCCACACTTCAACCCAGTCACATGCCCTAGCAACGGCTTTCTTAGCAACCTTATCCATAAGTTCACTATTCTCAAGACCAAACTTCTTAAGAATACGAAATAGGATCACCATCAGCATAACACCAACTGCCCCACCATAAGTATTCATGATGTATCCGATGATTGTGCCGATAACTGGAAGCCATCCTGCATCACCTACATCAACCACAACTTCATCAGTTGCAAAGCCGGCAAATGATAGGCATAGCATAAGAACGAGAATCATCATGTTTCCAATCTTCATATTTCCTCCTCTAAGATTAAAAAATCACACCATATGTGATTTTGTTTTTGTTCCCTAATTTTAAGGACAAAAAAATAAATTAAATATAAAAAGCGGAGTCGCTGTTGAATACGCAACAGCGACTCCATAAAAAGCGCAAGTTTCATATATGACTCATGCCCTCCTGTGGGCGAATCACCTTAGTCATCGACACGTTTGAAATTATCATATCGATTCAGTTTTTTACTATTTTTTATTTTTTTAATGGACGTCTCCATTTTATTCTTCACCATTCCCTTGAAGTTTTCGTCGGCAAGTTTGAGCAATGCTCCAGTTTTGCCAACAAATTTAGAAATACGATAAGGTATTCCTATTTTCTCTCCCTCATTATTTGTTGTTAAAATTTCGAGAACATCTCTTATACGTAAATCAGCTATTTTTCTGAGCATTCTTTTCCTCCAATACTTGTATAATTTCCTGGGCAACATCTGCCCTTCCCTTTTGATATTCACTAATTGGTTTTGTGGCGATCTCATTTGAACAAAAATCTTCCACACGATCATAATTGTCATTTGGTTTGTATGGCTTTCTTGATGAGGAAACAAACACATCTACCAATGTTGCAAACTGTCCCGAATTCACTATTGCATCCATATCCCCATTTGAAAAAGTTGAATTTAGATGTCTGTCTAAATCGGAAAGGCTTCCATTATTATAACCAGCTATAGTTCCCATGATATTATATACGATTGCTACTTTTTCCTGAATTTTGGTAATGCTTTCCAAATGTTCAATTATTAATTTTTTCATGTCATCATGAACTTTCATTCTCATTCTCCTATATTTATAAAGATCCCCAGATAGAAAACCTATTATTATTTCATCAAGATTCAGAAGTTTCTGGATTTTCCACCAGTTGTGTTGCTGTGCGGAAAGACATGTACGGAGGTGGTGGTACTTGCTCAGCCGATGGGCTGCTGCCGATAATATATCTAGAAGGATCACTCTCTTCACTCCTTTCTAGCCTAGTAGATTTTTTTCTAATTTTTGCTGTTACTTTTGTTGGTGGTTCTTCTTCTATTTCTTTTTTAGGTTGTGATTTCAATCTTTCTTCTTCTATCATTTCTAACATTTCACTGGCCAGATCTTCTCTTCCTTTTATATACTCACTTTTTACGTCAGACCCCACTTTTTCCATCATATCAACATCAACCTTGAACATTCCTAGTTCATTTTTACAATATTCTTCCATAGATAAAATATTATCATTTGGTTTAAATCTGATCATATCATCATCCAATATTGCTTTGAGCACTTTTAAGAATTGAATTGCTTTTAGCGGAACATCATCTGATCCACATCTAAAATGAGATTCCATTTTATTACAAAGATAATCCAACGTATTTCCATTGTGCAGTGCATGAATAATACTTTTAAATGCTGATTGTGCATAATCAAATTTTTGATGTAAATGTGATCTCCCACCAGTTTTCTTAAAATCCTGGTATATCAATTCTAGAAAAGGGAGAATGTCTCTCATGGATTCATAATCTGATGCCATATATACTCCCCATTATTTATTTTTAGATTTCTCTTTTGCTTCTTCGACAAATTCCATTATCTCGGATGCAAAATCTTCTCTTCCTTCTAAATACTTTGTTTTCTTTTTTGGTTTTGTTGTTATCTCATCCATGCAATATTCTTCCAGATTGACAATATTATCATTAAGAGAATATGATCCTGTTGGTGTTTCACCATTGATGAGTTTAAGAATTTTAATAAACATCTGTTTTCGTTCATTCGTATCCAAAATGGAACGAACATTTTTTATTACTGCTTTCGAGTTTGTTGGTGGTTGTGGGGAAAGATGCAAGAATGCTAGTGAAATTTTTCTCAAGTCATCAGAGAATGATGGATTTTTTATGATTGATGATGTGTTTTTAACATCATCAACGAATATATAATTGATAGTCCGAATTCTATCACCTATTTCCACTGAAGCTGTTTTCATTTTACTCATTTTTTACTCCTTATTAGTCTTTGTCATTTCGTAAAGTTCTCCGTATACTTCTTCTGCGAAATCAGCTCTCCCTTTAAAATATTCATCTTTTTTGTCATAATCGTCTGAGAATTCACCCTCACAATAATTAATTGCAGAATTTATTATTTTATCATCCGTTTTTAAAACTCCAATATTTCTACCCCCGACAATGCTTGTCATAATGGTCGATTCTGTTTCTGGAAAAAGACCTTTTACTGATGTTCTAAATTTTGTTGCATCTTCCGTTTTTGATAATTCCATCAGTGCATTTGCCAAATAAACAAGTTTACTGTTTGATATCATTTTTTCTCCTTTTAGAATTCCATATACTTAAGATTTAATCTCTTACCGCAAGTCGGACAAGCGATGATTGGCAGTTTGTTTTCATCAAAAGAAATCGTGTATTTAACACATGCTTCTAAAAATGATGAAAAAAATCCACAATCACAATCATAATTGCTCACATTCAACACTCCTTCATAGTTATTTTAAATTTATACAAATAGTTTTCAAACAGGAATTGTTTTTCAGTAATCGCATAGGATTTATATGCACAGTATGGACAACACACATTATATCTGTGATAAATATCAGATATCTGTTGTGCACCAACGAACTGAAGAGTGAATTTCCTATCGACTTTTCTATCACAATTCCCACAAGTATATCCGACATCTATCAAATATTGGATGATATCGACATCTTCATGTTTATAATCCTTCATTCGACTATCTTAAATTTAAGTGGTGATTCATTCATATAGCCATGGTCTATTAAAAAATTTCTACTAGTTTGTGTGATATTTCTGTTTCCACATTTTGGGCAGATGCTGAAATATTTATATAACACATCGTTATCATTTCCTTCACATGGTTGTTTAGAAATAAATTTAAATTTAAAATCTTTATTATTTTTTTGTCGGCAATCTCTGTTATCACAACACCAATGCACATCTATCAAATGCTGCATAATATTAAAATTCTCAAATCTATAATCATTCATTCTATAACCTCTATTTTAAAGGTTGGATGGAATAATGATATTAGTGCATTGACTGTTTGTTCATCCATGTGATATGTTTTTTCATTTTTTATTATTTCAATATCATACTCTTCTTCCCATCCACAATCTTTACACACACAATTAAATGTCACACAATACATGTTACTTCTTTCTATATATTTAGCAGAAATAAATTCATATCTTATATGTTCACTGTTCCTTGGACACCCATTGTCATAATATTCATCATTTTCTTCATCATAACATTCATCGTCATTACAACATTCATACTCAAGTTTTGACATCAATTTATTGAATAATTGTTGATCGCGTATATGTTCAAACATTTTCATAAAAAATCCTAATTATTTATTATCGTAATTTCAAAACACTTTCCGATTCCTATAATATCATATAAATTTTTAAGGAACGCTGCCTTGTTTGGATAGTTATAAACTGCAGACGGACTGACTGGAGTGATATCGTGTTCATATATATCCTGCCACCCACAATTAGCACACACACATTTGAAGAATAAAATGGTACCATAATTATATACATCCACTCTATAATATTCAAGATTAATAAATTTCGATTGTCCATGACAGAAAGTGCGCTCTTCCCCACAACAAACATAAGAAAGTCGATTCTTCATAAGATAATTAAATTCTTCTTTATCTTTTTTATCAATTAATCGTTTTTTAAAATTCATTTGTCTACTTCCCTATAAAATTCTCTAACTTTCATCAAAATTTTTCCAAGATGATTTTCACCCTCGTTTGTTTTCAAACATATCCCCCAGAACTTATCACCCCAATAATTACCTTCTATCAGATCTTCATCATCAGTTGATAATAACATTTTTCTCACACATGGAGCTTTAAATTTAAAGATGATGATTCTTTCCATTTCATTGAGCTTAACCAAATTCCAATCTTCTCTTATATCCACAAGAAGGCGCCCTACCTTTTTGGCTTCTGCTGCTGTTCTTAATGCCGCTATAGAAAATCTTTTAGATCTGTCAAGAGTCTTTTGTGATTGATATGCGTGTTCTGCTGAAGGATAAAATATTCCATCTATCACAACCCGACAAGGAAAAAAATTTGATAAAAATGCGTACCTATCTCTAAACAAATTTATCATACTTCTTGCATTTTCTCCTTCAGCTTCTGATTTCCATATTCTAACATTTTATTTTTAGAATTTGCCTCTATAGAAGCAACAGTCATGTCACCCAATTCAGAATTAGAGACATCATATTCTTCTGGCAGCCCATAATAAGTTTTATAATATTCAAAAATGTTTCTTTTTTCTTCCACTGTATAGAAATCTTTTTCCATCATTATTACTTCATTTACACGGCCATCACGAATAACTGATGGATCTATTTTGTCTTTGTGATTAGTGATCAAAATAATAATTCCAGATGCTTTATCTAATTCTTCTTTAAACCTGCTCACCATAAAAGATTTTTTCTGGTCTATTGAATTCTCTTCCACGTAATTACCAACATACTTATCAAATTCATCTATTATTTCCATTCTAAGATGAGGAACTCTCCCACTGTTTATATTCTTTTTAAGTTTCCTGTGTGGTTTCGAATTCCAAGAGCTCGGGCTTGATGGTTTTGGTGATCCTCCATCATCTTTATATGTAGATAGAGAATTATAGTAATCATTTAATCTTTTTTGCATATCACTATCCACTGAAACGACACAGTTGGACATCACAGATGGAATCTGATTAAATAACCATGTCTTCCCAGTTCCAGGTTCACCATGGACTAAAAATACCCATCTCAGTTGTGGATATTTGTGGGACACCTGCGTGAACCTTTTGATTTTTTCTATTGTGTTGTGGAATTTATCTGGAAATAATTTTACTGATTTCATTTTATTTAAATATTCCTGTTTAATCTCGAGGAATATTCTTTCGAGCAGTTTTTCTAAATACTGTACATACTGCGCGTTATTACATTTCAAAAATGAGTTGAATGACATTTCTGCTTCAAATTTTGTATACTTGTACCTCAATTTAATAATATTATTTTTGAGTTTAAACTGACAAATATCATTGACTGCTACAATACTATCATCATATTCAGATTCATCCAAAAGAGATTCAATTCTTGAAACATATTTCGATTTTTTTAATACTCGTTCACAACAATCATACAATTCTCTCAAAGTGAAATTCATTGTTGTTTCCAGACCCAAACTATATGAACAAGACAGTGTCTGTTTATATATTTTTTTATTCCTGAGAAATTCTTTTGTATTTTCTATTTTTTCCACATCAAGAAAAAAACCAATAGGAGCTATCGGTTCAAACAGAGTTCTTTCTAGAAAATTGTGCACTGTTCCGCTTGGTCCGTCGGTATACGTACATTCGAATGCGTTTTTTATCCAAAAGGAAAAAACGCTAAATAAACTTTTTATCATCAATCCTCCATTATTATGTAAACTACTATCAACACAAAAAAAGCAGAGATAACTAAAAAATTACCTCTGCTTATATTTTATGATTTCGATGATGATGCTGGCAATGCCTTCTTTCCGACCTTTTTATCATCGGATGGATATTCTGGGCGCTTGTGATAAATAGCCTCCAGTTCTCTTGGGAGTATTCTTCTTATCACTCTCACAACACCCAATTCCAATTTATCAATCTGTCCATCATCTGTCAAACTTTCAATTGTATTGGAAACCAATTTTATTTTGGAATCCAGATCATCAATTTCACCATTAGGATACTTTGCTTTTGCTGTCGATTCAACAATATCACATATCATCAATATTGCACTTTCGACTGTGGGAGGAGATGCGAATTTATACCTATATACATCTTCCTCTACATCTTTTGATTTACAGAAAAAATAATGCACAACACTATTACCATGATGATGCAATATATTTCTTATAATTTCCACGGGAAATTCACATTCCATAAGAATAGCAACGCCATCCGATACATGTCTAGAAATTAGCTGATACGATATATATGGATCCAATTTATCATGTGGGTTTTCTTCATCACCTGTTAAATTTTCAAAGAAATATTTCGGATTGAAAATTTTTCCAATATCATGATAAACTGCAGAACATCTCAATCTATCTCTATCAACTAAAAATTCAGGAAGCTCATTTGCAACAGAATCACATAAATTAGACACATTTAAACAATGTTTAAATGATGCTGGTGCAACAACTTTAAATTTTTCCAAAAGTGCATGAGATGGATCGCATAAACTTTTGTATGTTTCTTTATCTACATTATCACCCATAGCAACTCCTCATTTGGTTCTAACAACCGTTATCTTTTTTCCATGTTTGTCTATATAAGAGATTTTAATATTATCTTTGGGTTTATGCTCATTAAATCTCATTATTTGCTCAAAAGATAATTGATCATCACCACTTTTAGTCTTATTCTTTTTTCTTTCTGACGCGCTCTTTGGTCTGACATACTGTTCAACTTCGGACACGTCGAAATCTATATCAATCGTTCCTTCATCAAAACTTTCAACGGTTCCGATGAATGTTGGTTCCACCGGTCCCACATCTTTGGAATATATGTTCGATGTTATAAAGCCTATTCTGTTTTTCTTTTTCCTCTTATTAATCCCAGTAATACTCTTCATCCGTTCACCCGCTTTATCCCAATTATCCTCTTTCAATATAGGATTGTGATTTGGATTTTCTTCATCATATGAATCTAGTTTCGTCTGAGTGAACACCATGCAATCGGTTTTAATTTCTTTCCACGGTTTTGCTTGTTTTCCTATTGGCTCGATATTTTTTATTTTATTAATCGTTTTCTTTATTTGACCTTTTCTAACATGTTCGATATCGGAATATAATAACCATAATGATGCCACTTCTAATCCAAATTTTTTATGCACCATACACAAATCAAACATTTTGGATAACAAAGAAAAATAATGCCCATTAAAAAGTTTTCTTATTCCTTTTGGTGAAGGCAATTTAGAAATTAAATAATTTAAATTTGCCTCCATAATGTTTCTTTCTTCTGTGAGCCATAGTGTACCAATAGATCTTTCTTTTGATAAATTATTTTTTTCGCTCATTTTAAAACTTACGCTCCTTTTTAATATGGAGGAGAGAGTGGGATTCGAACCCACGGAGGTTTTGACGCCCCACCGGTTTTCAAGACCGGCACCATAAACCAGACTCGGTCATCTCTCCATTATTTCATTTCGTAGGATCATCAGTCTCCAGAACTTTTTTTCTAGATTCTTCCAATTCTCTAGTTTTTATTTCTTTATCGACCTTTTTATAGAATGATTCCTGTGTCCTATCCAACATTTCCTCGAGTTCAATTTCGGGAATATTATGATACATTATAAATTCACCTATCATCATAAAAACATCACATATTTCACCCTTGAAATGTTCAATATCACACTTACCACGTCTTAAGTGATTTGCGGCTACGCTCAACTCGCCCAGTTCTTCCATTAATTGCAAATATTGTTTATCTTCACCCCATAACGCGAATGCCTTTTTAACATATTCCTGAAATTTTATTTCACTATCATAGTCATTCACTCAAAAGCTCCTTTATT
>Ga0210003_1002716_pt1 | contig 14719 bp, 9 predicted proteins | sample LantaG_FD_182804 | JGI IMG/M metagenome (GOLD analysis project Ga0210003, IMG submission 182804) | Deep subsurface microbial communities from Baltic Sea to uncover new lineages of life (NeLLi) - Landsort_02402 metaG (SPAdes) (version 2) | ecosystem: Environmental > Aquatic > Marine > Oceanic >... | reverse complement strand
CGCGGGCATCTCCAGCCGCTGCGCCTCGGCCAGCATCGGAGTGATCTTCGCAGCACCATCGAGCATCGAGTACTCGGTGTGGTTATGCAGGTGAACAAAAGACCCTGAGGACCCTGAGGAGCCGCCGAAAGAATCGCTCATAGGGACGTCAGTCTATGACCGGCCGCCGACAGCGCGCGGCGTGTCGCCTCGCGTGTCTCCCATGGTCCAGAACGGCGCAGATCTCACACCGACGACGGCTCGTCCGACGCCCGGTCGACTCCCACCCGGCGCACCGAATCGACGGTGAAGACCGCGAGCGCGGCCCAGATCAACCCAATACCCACCCGACGCGCGGGCGGCATCGATTCATGGCCCAGCAGCCCGCGTCTCAGCCGTCGTGGCGGCGTAGACCGTCCAAGGCATGCTGCAAATCGGCAGGGTACGGACTGCTGATCTCTACTCGCCGCCCATCGGCTGGATGGACGAAGGCCAGGGACTTGGCGTGCAGCCATTGACGTTCGAGCCCGAGCTTTTTGGCCAGCGTCGGATCGGCGCCGTAGGTCATATCACCGCAGCATGGGTGATGCAATGCGGCGAAGTGGACCCTGATCTGGTGGGTGCGGCCCGTCTCGAGCTCGATATCGAGCAGGCTTGCCGCCTGGTGGGCCTCCAACGTGTCGTAGTGGGTCACGCTGGACCGGCCGTCTTCGACAACGGCGAACTTCCAGTGGTGCCCGCGGTGGCGGCCGATCGGCGCATCGATGGTTCCGCTGGACGGGTCCGGGTGGCCTTGGACGAGCGCGTGGTACCGCTTCTCGACGGTGCGCTGTTTGAATGCCCGTTTGAGGACGGTGTAGGCCCGCTCGGACAAGGCCACCATCATCACCCCGGAGGTGCCGACATCCAGCCGGTGCACAATGCCCTGGCGTTCGTGGATCCCCGAGGTGCTGATCCGGAATCCCGCCGCCGCCAGCCCGCCCAGCACCGTCGGACCGTGCCAGCCGACGGTCGCGTGCGCAGCCACCCCGGGCGGTTTGTCGACCACGACGATGTCATCGTCGGCGTACAGAATCGACATGCCCTCGATCTCGACCGGCGTGTTCTCCACTGGAGCGGGCGCTTCGGGCAGTCGCACCTCCAGCCACGCCCCGGCGATCAGCTTGTCGGATTTGCCCGCGCGGGCGCCGTCCAGCTCGACGGCGCCCTCCTCGGCCAGCATCGCGACCGCGGTGCGCGACAGCCCGAGCAGCCGGGCCAGACCGGCATCGACCCGCAGGCCCGCCAGTCCTTCGGGAACGGGCATAGAACGTGTGGTCATCAGTCCCCGGATTCGGTTTCCGGCTGGCGCCTCCCGACGGAATCCTCGCCGCCGTCCGGCTGGCGCCTCCCGACGGAATCCTCGCCGCCGTCCGGCTGGCGCCTCCCGACGGAATCCTCGCCGCCGTCCGGCTGGCGCCTCCCGACGGAATCCTCGCCGCCGTCCGGCTGGCGCCTCCCGACGGAATCCTCGCCGCCGTCCGGCTGGCGCCTCCCGACGGAATCCTCGCCGCCGTCCGGCTGGCGCCTCCCGACGGTGTCAAAGTCGAAGCCGAACAGCGACAACGCGACCAGCAGGATCGCCCCGCAGACCACAGACGGGTCGGCCACATTGAACACCGGCCACCATCCGATGGACAGAAAGTCCACGACGTGGCCGCGCAGCGGGCCGGGCGAACGGAAGAACCGATCCACCAGGTTGCCCATCGCGCCGCCGAGAATCATCCCGAGGCCCAGAGCCCACCAAGGGGATACCAGCCGACGACCCATCCAGATGATGCCGAAGACGACACCGGTCGCGACCAGCGTGAGTACCCAGGTGTATCCGGTGGCCATCGAGAAAGCCGCGCCTGAATTTCGGACCAACGTCCAGGTCACGGTATCGCCAATGATCGACACCGGCTGGCCAGGCGTCAGCAGTCGCACGGCGATTACCTTGGTGACGATGTCCAGGGCAAGCACCACCCCCGCCACGGCAAGAAGAAGGCGCAGCCGACGCCGGGGCGTACCGTCCGCTGGCTGCGCGCCTCCGTCGCCGGTTGCCGACTCGGCCGGGCTCGATGATTCATCAGTCACGCCCCCCATCATCGCAAAGTGCGGGTGAGGAACAATTCCACCCATGCACCGCCTCGTCGTCATAGCCACCGGTGGGACGATTTCGACCAGTACAGACGGCGACGGCGTAAGACGCCCCGCCTTATCCGGAGCGGACCTCACCGAAGGCCTGGACGTCACGGTCATCGACGCGATGTCGATGGACAGCTCACAGTTGACCCCGGCGGACTGGGACGTGATCGCCACGACGGTCCGAAGCGCGTCCCGCACTGCTGGCGTCGGCGGCATCGTCGTGACCCACGGCAGCGACACCATGGAGGAGACCGCGCTGTGGCTCGACCTCACCTACCAAGGTGAGGCGCCAGTGGTGCTTACCGGCGGGCTGCGCAGCGCCGACGCTTCCGATGCCGACGGTCCTGGCAACCTGCGAGACGCCCTTACCGTCGCCGGCGCCCCGGGAGCCCGCGGCCTCGGTGTGACCGTGAGCTTCGCCGGCGCGGTCTTCGAGCCGATCGGTCTGCACAAGGTGACCGCCGGCAACCTGCAGGCCTTCGCGGGGTTCACGATGGGCTCGGTAGGCGGAAACGAGTTCGCCCAGGTCCGAAGCCGGAAGGACCGTCCGTTCTTCGGCGACCTTGCTGCTGCCGATGCCCCGCGAGTGGACATCGTGGTCACCTATCCTGGCGCCGACGCCGTCGCGCTGGACGCATGTGTGGCAGCCGGCGCCCGTGGAATCGTGCTGGAAGCGCCGGGGGCCGGAAACGCTCCGACGGCGGTCATCGACGCTGTACGGCGACACTGCAGTGGCGGTGTCGCGGTGGCGGTGTCTACCCGTGTCCCTGGCGGGCCCGTCAGCCCGTCATACGGACCGGGGCGCGCACTCGCGGATGCGGGGGCGTTCGTCGTTCCGCGGCTTCGGCCTTCGCAGGCGCGCGTGATGCTTATGGCCGCACTGGCCGCCGGATCATCGGCGCGGGGTGTATTCGAGCGCTGGGGCTGATAGCGAGGAAGGGGCGATCGCTTCACCGTCTCCACGGTTCACCCCCTCCACGGTCTACGGCGTGTTCTGGTAGCGCGCCAGCTCAGCGACGAAGTCCGGCCAGTCCAGACTGTCCACCGGATTGGCATGCGTCACCGCAGGGTCGTCGTCGGCGAAGGTCCGCGCCGAGCCGGCTCCGGTACTGCGGGTCTCGAAGCGCGCCGTCATCACCCCGTGGCCTGCGCCCTGGACCCACCCGTGCCCGAACTGGGTGTGCGCCACATCGTCACCGATACGCCAGAGTGGAGCCGCCGGGCCGGGTTCCGCGGGTGGCTGCGGTGAACCGACGCGGGCCACCTCGTCGGTTGCCATCAACTCGAGAGCCGGGAACAGTGACTCCTGCTGGACGTCGGACAGACCGGAAAAGCCCACTCCGACAAGGCGAATCGGACCGATCTCGATCGGATCGAGGAGAAGTCGGCGCGCGGTGGCATTCAACGTCGCCGCGTCGGTGGTCGCATACGGCAGGGTCGCCGACCTGGTGAGCGTACTCATGTCGGACTTCTTCAATTTGACGGTCACGGTGCGGGCCCCGCGGCCGTCCTTGAGCAGGCGCCGGTGTGCATGCTCGCCGATCGGACCCGTTGCCTCGCGAAGCTGATCGATAGTCGTCAGGTCTTCGGGGAATGTCGACTCGGCGCTGATCTGCTTTGCCGGCGCGTTCTCGGCGACCGGCCGATCGTCGATACCTCGCGCCAGTCGGTGCAGCGCCGGTCCGACGGTCGGCCCGAGGATGTTCGCCACCTCGGCGTCCGACAGCGCCGCCAACGCACCGATGGTCCCGATGCCGAGCCGGTGCAGCTTTTCGTCGGCCACCGGCCCGATACCCCAGAGCCTGCGCACCGGCAGCGTGTCGAGCAGGGCGAGTTCCTCCTCGCGGGATACGACTGTGACGCCGTCCGGTTTGGCCAGGCCTGAGGCGATCTTGGCGATCTGCTTACCCGATCCGGCACCGACAGAGGCGACCAGTCCGGTCACCGCGGCCACTTCGGCCCGCAGCGTCTCGCAGAACAGCGCAGCCTGGGCAGACGAGGCACCGGCGAGCTCAGCGGGCTCACCGAAAGCCTCATCGAACGACAACTGCTCGAGCACCGGCACCAGCGTGCGCACCGTTTCGAAGACGCGGCGGCTCGCCAGCCCGTACACCACACCGCGCGGCGGCAGCACCACCGCGGCTGCACCGATCAGCCGGCGCGCCTGATGCATCGGCATCGCCGATCGGGCACCGAAGACCCGCGCCTCGTAACTGGCACCTGCGACCACACCGCGCCCGCCGAGGCCGCCGACCAGCACGGGGCGACCCCCCAGGGTAGGCCGGGTCAGCTGCTCCACGGATGCAAAGAACGCATCCATGTCCAGGTGCAGGACCCACCTCGCGCCCACACCTGCCGATATTAGGCGTTCAGGTCAAAATTGAAGATCCGGTTAGCCTGACCTCATGGCACACCCAGGCGCGCAGGCTTCCGATGTTCCGATTCGGGATTCTGCGATCCGGCTCGGGCAGTTCCTGAAACTGGCCGGCCTCATCGACTCCGGCGCCGACGCCAAGTCGGTGATCGCCGACGGTTTGGTGACCGTCAATGGCGACGTCGAAACCCGGCGCGGCAGACAGCTTCATCACGGTGATGTCGTGGTGTTCTCCGACCGTGGCGCCCGGGTTGCGTGATCTGCCCGCGAAAGTGCAGTCAAGGTCGTAGTGCGGGTCTTAGCCTCAAGTGATCGCTGCACGCTCGGCGCGGCGCAGCCCTGTCGACGGAAGGCACCATCAAGCCTTAGCGATTGCGACCCGCACGCCGTCGCCGATCTCGACAGCCTGCTCAAGATCCCCGAACTCGAAGCTCGTCGCGAGGATCTCCTGCGCGATCAGATCCCGGTGCGTGCGCGCCCAGGCCGCATGCTGCTCAGGCACCGAGACCACCACCGAGATCCGGTCGGAGACATCCAATCCGGTGGTCTTCCGCAGTTCCTGCAGCTCGCGAATACGGTCCTTGGCCCAGCCCTCGGCCTCCAGCTCGGGGGTGACTGTTCCGTCGAGCACCACCAGCCCCGCTCCGTCGGCAAGTGCGGCCGTCCAATCGGGGTCGGCGGCGACGAGTTTCGAGCTGAACTCCTCAGGGAGAAGGACCGCGGGCCCGGCTTCCAGGGTGCCGTCGCTTCTGAGCACGCCCTCCCCCGCCTTGACAGCCTTGATCGCTGCCTGGACATCCTTTCCGATCCGGGGTCCGGCCGCACGCGCGTTGACAGCAAGTTCGAAGCGACCGTGGGCGGCGATGTCATCGCTGAGCTCCACGGACTTCACGTTGAGTTCGTCGGCGATCAGGTACCGGTAAGGCTCGAGTGCGGCCGGATCAACTGACGTGCTCAAGGCGACCGTCAGCTTCGATAGCGGCAAGCGGACACGCAGCTGCTTGGCCTTCCGCAGTGACGATCCGGTCGAGGCCACCTCCCGCACCAGGTCCATGTCGGCGACCAGCCGCGGATCAGCGGGCACCGACCCGGCGTCGGGCCAGTCGGTCAGGTGTACGGACCGCCCCTCGGTGAGCCCGCGCCAGATCACCTCGGTAATCAGCGGAAGCAGCGGGGCGGCCAGCCGACTGGTCACCTCCAGCACGGTGTGTAACGTGTCGATCGCGTCGGCGTCCTCGTCCCAGAACCGCGAACGCGATCGCCGGACATACCAATTCGTGAGGGCCTCGGTGAACTGACGGAGCTGATCGCACGCCACCGAAATGTCGCAGACATCCAGTGACGACGTCAGGCTGTCGCGCAGCACTGCCAGCTTGGCCAGGATGTAGCGGTCCAGCACGTGGGTTGAATCCGTGCGCCAGACACCCTTTTTCGGTGCGTAGAGGGCCAGAAAGGTGTATGCGTTCCACAGCGGCAGCAGCACCTGCCGGACACCCTCACGGATGCCCTGCTCGGTGACGATCAGGTTGCCGCCGCGCAGGATCGGCGACGCCATCAGGAACCAGCGCATGGCGTCGGAGCCGTCCCGGTCGAACACCTCGGTGACGTTGGGATAGTTGCGCAGCGACTTGCTCATCTTCTGACCGTCGTTGCCCAGCACGATCCCATGCGAGACGCAGGTCCGGAATGCCGGCTTGTCGAACAACGCCGTCGCCAGGATATGCAGGGTGTAGAACCAGCCGCGGGTCTGCCCGACGTACTCAACGATGAAGTCACCGGGGAAATGAGCCTCGGCACCGGCGTGATTGCCCGCGAACCACTCCTGGTTCTCGAACGGATAGTGCACCTGTGCATACGGCATCGATCCCGAGTCGAACCACACGTCGAGCACATCGGGAATGCGACGCATCGTCGACCGACCGGTCGGATCATCGGGGTTGGGCCGGGTCAGTTCGTCGATGAAAGGTCGGTGCAGATTGTCCGGGCGCACCCCGAAGTCTCTTTCGAGTTCGTCGAGGCTGCCATACACATCGATACGCGGATACTCCGGATCATCGGATTTCCATACCGGAATCGGCGTACCCCAGTAGCGGTTTCGCGAGATAGACCAGTCACGGGCGCCTTGCAGCCACTTGCCGAACTGTCCGTACTTGACGTGCTCGGGATACCAGGTGATCTCCTGGTTGAGTTCCACCATGCGGTCGCGGAATTGGGTGACCTTGATGAACCATGACGACACCGCACGGTAGATCAGCGGGTTCCGGCAACGCCAGCAATGCGGGTAGGAGTGATCGTAGGTCTCGTGGCGCAGCAACACCGCGCCGTTGACTTGTGCGGCCCCACTCTGATTCTTGAGGTCCCGGATGATCTGGGGGTTCGCGTCGAACACGTGCTGGCCCCCGTACTCGGGGACAGTCTCATCGAATCGTCCCTTGGCGTCGACCGGCGTGACGGCCTCGATGCCGGCCGCCTGTGCGGTGGCCATATCGTCCTCGCCGTACGCCGGCGCCAGGTGGACCAATCCGGTGCCGTCGTCGGTGCTGACAAAGTCGGCGGGCAGCACAGAGAATACGTTGGGCGAGTCGACCCCCATTTCATTGAAGTACGGAAACGGTGGCGCGTAGTGCACGCCGAGAAGATCCCGGCCGGGGTAGGTGGCCAAAATCTGCGGTTCGTCCCCAAGTTCCCGCTCGTAGGCACCCAGGCGGGCAGCTGCCAGCACGTAGCGTCGCCCGTCGGGCGCCTCGACGAGGACGTAGTCGACATCGGGGTTGACCGCGACGGCCTGGTTGGACGGCAACGTCCACGGAGTCGTGGTCCAGATCAGCAGGTAGGCCCCCAGCAGGTCCTGCGCTCCGCTGACGACCCGATAGCCGACGGTCACCGCCGGATCCTGCCGGTTCTGGTAGACGTCGTCGTCCATGCGAAGTTCGTGACTGGACAGCGGTGTCTCGTCGTTCCAGCAGTAGGGCAGCACCCGGTTGCCCTCATAGGCCAGGTCCTTGTCCCACAGCTGCTTGAACGCCCAGATCACCGACTCCATGAAACCGAGATCCAGCGTCTTGTAGTCGTTGTCGAAGTCGACCCAGCGCGCCTGACGGGTGACGTAGGAGCGCCATTCGTCGGTGTACTTGAGCACCGACGCTCGACAGGCGTCGTTGAACTTCTCGATGCCCATCGCCTCGATCTGGCCCTTGTCTGTGATACCGAGTTGGCGCTGCACTTCCAGTTCAGCGGGCAGGCCGTGGGTGTCCCAGCCGAATCGGCGCTCGACCTTGTAACCACGCATGGTGCGGTAACGCGGCACGATGTCCTTGACATATCCAGTGAGCAGGTGCCCGTAGTGCGGAAGTCCGTTGGCGAACGGCGGCCCGTCGTAGAACACATATTCCGGTGCACCGTCGCGATTATCGATGCTGGCACGGAAGGTGTCGTCGCTGGACCAATAGGCCAATACGTCAGCTTCGAGCGCCGGGAACTTCGGCGCCCCGGCGCCGGGCTTCGGGTAGGCGGTCACGTAGGTGCGTCTCCTGTGCCAGATGTCGTTCAGGCACGGGGACGACGTCGCGCCGGTGCGCGAGCGCCGCGGTACCACCCCGCTTGCGCACCCGCGGTGCGCCGCTCAAGGAAGGCGATGACGGGCCCACCCGTTCGGTTCTACTGGGCGAGGCGGTTCGGAATCGACCCGCGGAACGCTGTTCTTCCGAAAGCTCCCCGGTGATGGCCGGATCGACGCTGGTGGCTCACAGCCTAGCTGGCCAGCTCAGATCGCTGTCCGGGCGCGGTCGGCGTACGGCGCGCCGAACTCCTGCACCGGCGCGAAGCCGTTCTTGCGGGCCAGCCCCGCACCGCGGCGGATCAACGCGGCAGTCGCGATGAAGCCCGCCTGGTCCGGGACGACCAGTGGCGTGAGTAGACGGTTGTGCACGTAGCCGAAAGCCAGCCCGGACTCCGGATCCGCCCAGCCCAGGGAACCGCCGAGACCCACGTGCCCGAACCCGGGCAGAATCCCGCCGAACGGCAGCCCGTGATAGCCGAGGTGGAAGGCCATCGGCATGAACATGGCGTGGTCAGGCCGCATGCTCGGCCGTCCCACCAGCGCCGCGGTGGTCTCGCTGGAAAGAAATTGCGTGCCGTCGATGCGTCCGCCGTTGGCGATCGCGCCATACATGCGGGCCAGCGCACGGGCGGTGGCGACGCCGTTGGCTGCGGGCATCTCGCTGTCAAGCAACGGGATATCACCCTGCACAAGCGCTTTGATACCGGGGGAATACATCGTTCCGAATGCGCCCGAGAACGGCAGAGCGGCCACCCGCGGTGCCAACAGGTTGAATATCGGGTTTTGCAGCGCGCTCTGCGGGCCGATGATCTGTGCGGCCTGCGTCGGTGCCTGCGCGGGCGGCCGACCCAGGTGCAGCCCATCGGTGTTCAGCGGCTCGGCCACCTCGGTGCGCACCAACTCGCGCATCCCCTTACCGGTGACCGCGCGCGCCAGGCCGGACAACAGCCAGCCGAAGGTCAGCGCATGGTAGGCGGGCTTGCCCAGCAGCCAACTGACTGGTTCAGCGGCCAGCCTCGCTTCCATCCGGACGTGGTCGAGAAGTTCATGCTTGGCCGCACCGTTCAGATGAGCCAGACCCGCGCGGTGTCTCAGTGCGTCGCGCACGGTAATGCCCGACTTGCCATTGGCGCCGAACTCCGGCCAGTACTCGGCAACCGGGGCGTCGTAATCGATCAGCCCACGGTCGGCCAGCCGGTGGATAACGGTCGCGGCCACCCCTTTGGTGGCGGAGAACACCATGGTGCCGGTGTCGGCGTTCCAGTGCCGTCGTCCTCGCCGGTCCGACCAGCCGGTCCAGATGTCGACGACGGGCTCGCCATCGAGATAGACGGCCAGCGCGCCGCCGCCGAGGCGGCGCCACGGGAACATCTTCGCGAACAGGCCAACCGCGCAGGCAAAGTTCTCATCGGCCGCACCCTGGACACCATGCGGCAGGGCACAGCCATCGACACCGTCTGGGAGCCCCGCGTCGCGCTCCCGGTTGTTGACGCCCGTCACAATAAGTTGAATTTACTCCCGTTACGCGGCAAAGAACCCAGGAGTTACCGATTTGTTAACCCGCGGAATTCGGCGACTGGTCGGCGGCATCGAGTATCTGCTGCGCAGCAAGCGCCGGAGTCAGTTCACCGTCGCGAACCTGGCGCTCGATATCAGAGCGGATCTGGCGCACCTCCGGACTGGTCAACACCCGGTCCAAGACCGTGTCGCGGACCATCGACCAGGTCCATTCCACCCGCTGGATGCGCCTGCGAGCATCGAATTCACCTGCCTCGGTGAGTACTTCGCGATGCCTGAGTATCGTTTCCCAGAGCTCGGCCAGGCCGGCACCGTGCAGCGCGCTCATCGTCAAGACTGGTGGACGCCAGAGGGTTTCACGCGGATAAATCAGGCGGATGGCACCGGCCAGCTCCCGCGCCGCCGCCTTGGCCTCCACCGCATGCTCCCCGTCAGCCTTGTTGACCACAACGATGTCGGCGAGCTCAAGCACACCTTTCTTGATGCCCTGCAGTTGATCACCAGTCCGGGCCAGCGTCAGGAACACAAAGGTGTCCACCATGTTGGCAACCGCCACCTCAGACTGACCCACCCCGACGGTCTCCACCAGGATGACGTCATAGCCCGCCGACTCCAGCAACACGATCGTCTCGCGGGTCGCCCTCGCGACGCCGCCCAGCGTCCCCGAAGTGGGTGACGGTCGGATGTAGGCATCGGCATGAACCGCCAGGCGCGCCATGCGGGTCTTGTCGCCGAGGATCGAGCCGCCGGTACGGGTTGACGAAGGGTCCACGGCCAGCACGGCGACGCGGTGCCCCTGCTCGATGAGGTACATGCCGAGCGCCTCGATGGTGGTCGACTTGCCCACCCCCGGAACCCCGGTGATGCCGACGTGGAAGGCTTCGTCGGCATCGGACTGGGAGCTGGCCCGGGAGCTCTTTCCGCTTGCAGGCGAGAGCTCCAGCAGCAGTTCCTGGGCCCGCTGGCGGTGGTCGGCACGGGTGGACTCCACCAGCGTTATCGCCCTCGCCAACGCCGAGCGGTCACCACGGCGGAGCGCAGCCGCCAACTCACTGACAGGTTGGCTCATTTATTTCAGCGGGTATCCGAGGCGTTCAGCCAGCTTGCCCAGCAGACCGATCGCCGCGTCGGCGATGACGGTGCCTGGCGGGAAGATCGCTGTGGCGCCTGCGGCATAGAGCTCGTCGAAGTCGCCTGGGGGAATGACACCGCCGACGACAATCATGATGTCGGGCCTGCCGACCTCAACGAGGGCATCCCGCAGCGCAGGGACCAAAGTCAGGTGGCCCGCGGCAAGAGAAGACACTCCGACGACGTGGACATCATTGTCGGCGGCCTGGCGCGCCACTTCATCCGGCGTGGAAAACAGCGACCCCACATCGACATCGAATCCGATGTCGGCGAAGGCCGTCGCGATCACCTTCTGTCCGCGGTCGTGGCCATCCTGACCCATCTTGGCCACCAGGATCCTGGGCCTGCGGCCATCGGCCTCGGCGAACTTCTCGACCAGTTCGGTTGCTACTGACATCTTCCCGGCAGTTTGCCCCATACCAACCTCGTCTCGGTACACACCGGCGATGGTCCGGATCTCAGCCCGGTGACGGCCGTACACCTTCTCTAACGCGTCGGAGATCTCCCCGACCGTTGCCTTGGCGCGTGCCGCGTTGATCGCCAGCGCCAATAGATTGTTGCCCAGCCCGCCGGTATCACTCCCCGATACCGCTGCCGCGCGGGTCAGTTCGGCCAGCGCTGCCTGCGTCGCGGCGTCATCCCGGTCGGCGCGCAGAAGCTCGAGCTTGGCGATCTGTTCGGCACGCACCCGGCTGTTCTCGACCTTGAGTACCTCGATCTCATGGTCGGCGCCGTCGGCGGCCACCTGGTACTTGTTCACCCCGATCACGGTCTGTTGGCCGGAGTCGATGCGTGCCTGGGTGCGCGCGGCAGCCTCCTCGATACGCAGCTTCGGAATGCCCGCATCGATGGCCTGGGCCATGCCGCCGTGTTCGGCGACCTCCTGGATATGTGAGCGTGCGCGGGCCGCCAACTGGTAGGTCAGCCACTCCACGTAGTAGGAACCGCCCCAGGGGTCGATCGGTCGGGTGGTACCCGACTCCTGCTGCAGCAAGAGTTGGGTGTTGCGGGCGATGCGGGCAGAGAAGTCGGTCGGCAATGCCAGCGCTTCGTCGAGCGCGTTGGTGTGCAGCGACTGGGTGTGCCCCTGAGTTGCGGCCATCGCCTCGACGCAAGTTCTGGCGACGTTGTTGAATGGGTCCTGAGCGGTCAACGACCAGCCCGAGGTCTGCGAATGCGTGCGCAATGAACGGGATTTCGGGTTCTGAGGCTCGAACTGTGCGACGAGCTCACTCCACAACAGCCGGCCCGCCCGTAGTTTGGCGACCTCCATGAAGAAGTTCATGCCGATGCCCCAGAAGAAGGACAGCCGCGGGGCGAACTTGTCGATGTCGAGCCCGGCAGCCAAGCCGGCCTTGATGTACTCGACTCCGTCGGCCAGTGTGTAGGCCAACTCCAGATCCGCTGTGGCGCCAGCCTCCTGGATGTGATATCCGGAGATCGAAATACTGTTGTACTTGGGCATTTTCGCGCTGCTGTAGCCGAATATGTCGGAGATGATCCGCATCGACGGCTCGGGCGGATAGATGTAGGTGTTGCGAACCATGAACTCTTTGAGGATGTCGTTCTGGATGGTCCCAGCGAGCTTCTCGGGCGGCACGCCCTGTTCTTCGGCAGCCGCGACATAGAGCGCGAGTATCGGCAGCACCGCACCGTTCATCGTCATCGACACCGACACCGACGACAGGTCGATTCCGTCGAAAAGCTGACGCATGTCGAGGATGGAATCGATGGCCACACCGGCCATTCCAACGTCGCCGGCCACCCGCGGGTGGTCGGAGTCATAACCTCGGTGGGTGGCCAGATCAAAGGCCACCGAGAGGCCCTTCTGCCCAGCGGCCAGGTTCCGCCGATAGAACGCGTTGGATTCCGCGGCGGTGGAGAAGCCCGCGTATTGCCGGATTGTCCACGGCTGGTTGACGTACATGGTCGGGTAGGGACCGCGAACGAAGGGCGGCTCCCCCGGCAGGCTACCCAGCGGATAGCCGGCGCTGACCACATCATCGCGATCGGCTGCGATGTAGACCGGTTTAACGTCTATCCCCTCGGGGGTGATCCAGTCGAGCTGGTCGGCGGTGTACCCGTGCGCGGTGGCCGCCGCGGAAACCTGTTCGACGACATCGGCCGCCGTGGGAGGTACCGGCGCGTGCCCACCGCGTAGTGGAACTTCGGCGAAGCTGCCGATGCTCAGGCTGGTATCCGGAGTCACCTCACCGCGCCCTTGATGCGTGGTCATCGCGTCATGCCCCCAATCGGGTCAGCAGATCCGACAACGCCTGGACCGCATCGATCGCCGCGGTCAGATAGCCGTCGGGTCGAGAATCAGCTTCGATGACCGCCTTCTCCGGTCCGGCCAGCAGAATGTGGCGCACACCGGCCAGGCGTGCGGCCTCGACGATTCCCGAGGCCTCGCTCGCATAGCGGCCATCCGTGCCGCAGATCACGGCGACCTCGGCGCAGCCGGCATCGGCCACTGCCTGGTCGACCCCGGCGGCGTCCAGCGGGCCGGGATTGACCGCCTCGATCCCGCCGGAGGCCAGAAGGTTCGACGTGAATGTGGTGCGAATGTTGTGCTCCGCGAGCGGACCGAGCGGCAGCAGCAGCACCGTGGGCCGGGCACCCGAGTTCTCCAGGCGGACATCCGAACGGTTCCGCAGCATTTCGAAATCCGTCGCGTAGCGGCGCACCGCCGGCAGCGAATCACCCTGCGGGAGAGGAATTTCAGACAGGTTTGGGTACTCGTTCACGCCAGTCAAGGCGGTGCGCCGATGGGCGATGTCATCCGCACGGAGCTTGGCGACCTCGGCGATGCGCCCGCTGACGTGGTCCCTGGCGGCTTCGAAACCACCGTGGGCCTCGATCTCCTGAAGGTGTCCCCACGCCTGTTCGGCCAGCTGGCCGGTGAGGTCCTCGACGAACCACGAGCCGCCCGACGGGTCGAGCACGCGTCCGATATGGGACTCCTCAAGCAGCAGCAACTGGGTGTTTCGTGCGATGCGTCGCGCGAAACTGCGCACAGTGCCGGGAAATCCACCGGGAATCGCGATATCGAACGGGTGCACCAGCACAGTGTCAGCACCACCGATGCCCGCCGAGAAGGCGGCCACGGTGGTGCGCAACATGTTCACCCATGGATCGCGCTGCGCCATCATGGCCAACGAGGTGCTCGCGTGCACAGTCACACCGCCCGCCTCGGGCTCCCCGACGACATCGGCCACCCGGGCCCAGAGTTGGCGAGCAGCGCGAAGTTTCGCGATGGACATAAACTGGTCGTCGTCGGCGGCGAACCGGAAACTGATCTGCCCAAGCGCCGCTGCGGTAGGCAGACCTGCGTCGACCAACCGGCGCAGATAGGCCACGCCCGCAGCGATAGAGGCACCGAGTTCCCATGATGCGTTAGCGCCCAGGTTGTGGAAGACCGGACCATCTACGGTGATCGCCCGCACATGCCCGCCGTATCCGATGACCTTCTCCGCAGTCGCCAACACATCGCCAAGACTGGGAGCGGGCCGTTCGGCCAGCGGCGCAGTGAGTGGATCGGCGCCGAGGTCCACCGATAACCGGGACCGCTGATCGTCGTTCAGTCCGGTGAGAAGAGAAAGCAGCGCATCCGCCGCGGCGGCGTAGGTCGAACCGTCACCAGCGATTTCCAGCACAACGGGTACAAGGTCGAGGAATACGCCGTCGAGTAAACGCTCGAGCTCCGCAGGCCGAACGCACACCGCAGCGCCTTCTTTGCCATCACCTGCACCGTTGCCCTTGCCCTTGCTATGGCCCGTGCCCTTGCTATGGCCGCCCACCTTCAGCACCAGCGCGCTGACACCCTCGGTCAGCGCGAGCAGCACCAACCCATTCTCGTCATCCTCATTCTCGTCATCCGCGGTGGACCCGTCGGCTGGAAACGCCTCGGCGACCTTCCAACCCGACTTCACATCACGCAGGGCATCGCCGCCGCGCACGAACGGCCAGCGGCCCGGCAACCCCGGCTCGGT
>Ga0210003_1002714_pt1 | contig 14728 bp, 11 predicted proteins | sample LantaG_FD_182804 | JGI IMG/M metagenome (GOLD analysis project Ga0210003, IMG submission 182804) | Deep subsurface microbial communities from Baltic Sea to uncover new lineages of life (NeLLi) - Landsort_02402 metaG (SPAdes) (version 2) | ecosystem: Environmental > Aquatic > Marine > Oceanic >... | reverse complement strand
CCCCCCCCCCCCCCACACACACACACACCTCTTCCTCTCGAAACCGAATGAAAAAAAAACAGGGCGACGTCCCTCCGCCGCTACTTCGACTTCGACAACGCCATCAAGTACCACGTCTGGCTCGCCGTCATCGGCGCCGCGGCGGGCACGCTCCACGGCGTCTTCGTGACAGCCGCGGCCCTGACCTGGACGCGCAGGCCCGCGGACGAGCAGGTCCGGCTCGGCTCGCCGCGGGCGCTCGCGCTTGGGGACATCGCGTCGACGAGGGCGTTCGTGACTGGCTGGGTCCTAGTGCTGCTGATCGCGGTCACGTACCCGTTCGCCACGGGCTGGCCCAAGCGCTCGGCCCGCCTCCGCGGAACTAAACTTGGGGCCGCTCTCAATTGTTTCACCAATTTCTGGCTCACGCACCATCTCCTTATCATAGTCTTTCCGATCGTGCTCGTCGCGCACTGCGTAGGCATCCCGACCTCGGAGCTACTGGCCGAGGAACGGTCGGGGCAGCTGTTCCTCAGGAAGGCCAACAAAATGTTGTTGCTGCTGCTTCCCCCGCTGGCGATCTACGCGCTGGAGAGGGTCTTGCGGATGTGGCGGTCGACGAGGCCGACGCCCGTGCTGTCGGCCAAGCTGTTCCCCGCGAGCAGCACGAGTGCGAGCGGCGACGGCAACGAAAACGGCAACAACACCAACGGCAGCAGCGGCGGCGGGATCCTGGAGCTCCGCGTGAAAAAGCCTAGAGGCTTCAGGTTCACTTCGGGCCAGTACATCCACCTGTGCTGCCCCGCGATCTCGTCTTTTGAGTAAGGGATGCTTTTTTTTGCTTTTCTTCTCGAAACGGACCGGGGGAAGCAAAAAAACAATTCACTCTCTCTCTCTCTCTCTCTCTCTCTCTCTCTTTCTCTCTCTCTCTCTCTCTCTCTCTCTCTCTCTCTCTCTCTCTCTCTCTCTCTCTCTCTCTCTCTCTCTCTCTCTCTCTCTCTCGACCTCTTCTCGACCTCTTCTCGAAAACAAACTTTCACCAGATGGCACCCCTTCACGCTCGCGTCCGCCCCGCAGGACCCCTTCCTCCTCATCGTCATCAAGGACGTCGGAGACTGGACCCACGCCCTGCACGAGCTCGTCCGGGAAAAGGGCGAGGCCAGGGACGGGAGGCTGCTGTTGCCGTCGGCGGCATCGGCGAGGCCAGGAGCAGCGGTGGCGGCGGCGACGACGGCGGCGAAGCCGACATCGGCGGCTTCTCCCACGTTCTCCGTCGTCGCTGCGGCGTCCCCCAGGGACGTCACAGCTCCGAAAAAGTCCTTATTTGAGGGCAGCAGGGACCTGGAGTCGCAGCTCTCGGCTGCAGCTGCTGCAGCGGCAGCGGCGGCTTCGGGAGGTCTTCCTCCGCTCCCTCCGGGGACGACGACGACGACTTCTCTCGCCAGGGGCAGCTCGCTCTCCGCTCCGCTCCCCCTTCTCGCAGCCGCAATTGGAGAACACCACCAGCATCCTCCGCTGACCAAGAGGGTCTCGTTTGCCGAAGAGAAAGTCGCGGCGTTGGCTGAGGAGGCGACGAAAGGGCAAGGCAGCGGTGGCTGCGATAAGCGGGGCCCTGCTCCTTGTCCTCCTCCTCCATCTGCTGCTGCTGCTCAGCGAACAGGCACGGCTCGAAGCAGAAGAAAGACCCGAGACAGCGACATACCCTACAGCTTTAGCATCGACGGGCCGTGGGGAGCGCCGACGCAGGTTTGTTTCTTTGTTTTGCTCTTTTTTCTTTCCTGGTCGAATTTCAAGAACACACCTTGTCTTTCAGAGCTCTCTCTCTCTCTCTCTCTCTCACACACCCCGCTCCTTTTTCTCTCTCTCGTCGAAAAAAAACCGACGACGAGCAGGAATTCGCCGACTACGACGTCGTCGTCCTCCTCGGCGCGGGCATCGGCGTCACGCCTATGGCCAGCGTCCTGCGCTCGCTGGCCCACGAGCTCGCGCACGCCCGCTGCCCCAGCTGCGCGCGCGTCAACGAGGCGCTCGTCAGCGAGAGGATCAGGCAGAGCCGCGTCTACTTCCACTGGATCCTGCCGAACAACGAGGGGGTGCAGTGGTTTGCCGATGTGCTGTTCGGGATATCCGCAGCGGACACGCTGGGGATGTTTGACCTGAACCTGCATTTCACGAGGGTCGACGGCGGAAAGGGAAAGGGCGACGAGAGGAGCGGAGGAGGAGGGAGAGGAGGAGCAGCAGCAAACGGCAGCAACAAGGGCGGCGTCGCCATCCACTCTGGCAGGCCCGACTTTGACCGGATCCTGGTGAGTTTTGCTTTCTTTATTTTCTTGCTTTGCGCCGATTTCTGAGGGGCGAGAGAGCGATTTCTGTGAGGGGCGATTTCTGTGGGGGGACCGAAAACTTGAAGAAGAAGAAACTCACTCTTCGAGCTTTTTTTCAAAAACAAAAGCAAATCCAAAAATAGGGAGAGGTGAAAGCCTCGCATCCCGACGAGCACATCGGCGTCTTCTTCTGCGGCCCCGGCGGATTGAGCTCCGGGATCAGGGAGACGTGCCGGAGCCTGAACAGGCGCACGACCGCGACAGGGGCAGGGGGCGGCGGCGGCGGAGGAGGAGGAGGCCAGGCGAGCGAGGACGGCAGCGGCGGTGGCGGGGCCAGGGCGGCTGCGGCGAGCGAGAGCGGGTGCAGCACCCGCTCTTCGAGCCGCAGGAGCGGCTTTGGCGGCGGCGGAGGAGGCGAGATCTCCTTCTTCGAGGAGGTCTTCTGCAAGAACGAAGCCGCCACGACCAAGGTGGCGCGGAAGAAGAAGTAGGAGTGGAGCGAGGGGAGGGGGGCGAGGAAGTGGACAGGGAAGTAGAAGGAAGGGAGTGAGGGAGCAGCTGAGTTAGAGAGGAAGAAAGGGGTAGAGCTTTTGTCAACACAGGCGTTTTTATTTTCCTTTTCAATATCACCTTCTTCTCTCCCGTGCCTTTTCCTACTTTTTCCTTGAGATCTTCCACCGGCTTTCGTTTCAACCCCACTCGCGAAAAAGAGGTGAGCGAGGGCCCGGGGGGGTTTCGCAGTCGGCAAGGGCGATGACGACGGGCCACCTCCCGAAAACAGAGCGGCATCTTCCTCGTCTAGCCGGCTAGGGTGGTTGACGAAGCCACTTCGTCTTGACGAAGTCGCGACTCGCGATTTCGTTCGTCTCGGCCTTCCTCCTGTCGGTCGAGGCGCAGCAGACGATCGGAGTGGGGCGCGCGGGCTCCGAGGGCCTGCGTGCGCTCGGCCGTGCTCGAAACCATGCAGGTGGTCTTCGGGCAGCTGCCGACCGTGGTCTGCGCGGGGGTGGTGTTCGCGCGGGTCTCGCACCCGAGGCGGCGGGCGAGGTCGGTGTTCGTGTCCGAGGCGGCCTGCGTCGCGAGGAGGGAGGTCGGGGGCGGCGGGAACGAGGGCGACCGGGAAGGAGGGGAAGAAGAAGACGTAGAAAGAGAGAAAGAGAGTGAAGAGTTGAGAGGTGTTGAGGTGTTTTTCCGGTTTTTTTGAAACAAAAAGGAAAGAAAAAAACGCGATTTGATGAAAATTTTAACTTTCCCCCCCCCCCTCTCAAGACTCCTCCTCCTCCTCCTCGTCCTCGTCTCTCTCGGTGACGACGACAGCTGCTGCTGCCGCTGCTGCCGCGAGTTTGCAAGTGGAACAGATGTCGCTGTCGCTGTCGCTGTCGCTGTCCACCTCTTGCTCTTCCTCTTCCTCTTCTTCCCTCCTCCTCGTCCTCGCCACCGCCACCGCCCCCTTCTCCTTCTCCTCCAGCCTCCTCAGCAGCAAAGCCAGCCTGTCCTCGTCCTTACCGCCAAGCCTCGACCTCAGCCTGCTGCCCAGCTGGGCCCTGGCGACGCGCTCGACCCTCTTCCTCAGAGCCGCGACGTCCGACGACCAACCCTGTGCCTCTGCCTTCCTCCGCTCCTCCGCGTGCTTGGCGGCCTCCTCCGCCCTGGACCTGGCTTGCTCCGCGGCCTTGGCGCGAGCTAGCGAAGAGGCGGCGATGGCGTGCGCCTCGGAGATGGCGGCAGAGGCCTCCTTGCGGGATCGGAACACGAGGCCCCGCGCCTCCCTCTTGGCCGCCTCGACCTCGGCCGCGGCCGCTCGCGCAGCAACCCTCGCCGAAGAAACCAACTTCCTCTCCCAGGCAGCTTCCCGGGCCGACGACTCCGCTCTTTCTTCGAGAAGCTCTCTTTCTGAGTCTCTCGCAATTTGCTTCCAGCGGGAGCACTCGGCGCGGGACCGGACGGCGTCTGTCAGAGCAGAGAGCGCGACCGCTTCGGCCCCCGCGGCCCTCTTCGCGCCGCTTTCCGCGCTCTCCGCCGCTCGCTCGCCCAGCGCCTTTTCTCTCTCGGCGGCCTTTTCGGCCGCTCGGGACAGGGCAGCGGCGTGCTCCTTCGCCAGGGAGCGGGCAGCCTGGGCCGCCCTGGTGGCGTTGGCGAGGCGCGTCGTCAGGGCGCGCTCTCGTTCGCGCGTGAGAGGGAGGTGAGAGGAGGAGCAAGAGCAAGAGGAAGAGTTTTCGTTTCCGTCGTCGGTTTCGTCTTCGTTGTCGTCCTCTTCTCTTCCGTGGCAGCGGCAGTCGCAAACTGCTGCTGCTCCTCTTCCAACGACGCTTCCACCTCCATTCTTTGCTTGCCTCATCTCGAGCTTCTTGACCAGCTTGAGAAGCCCGGAGACCCTCCGCGCGTCGCTCTCGGCCTCGGAGCGCAGCGCGGAAACCTCGTTCTCGAGCTCAGCCCGGGCGGCTCTTTCCTTCGAGAGTTGAGCAAAGAGGTCGCGCTCCGAGGAGGCCGCCGCGTCTGCCCGAGCGCGGGCCTGGAGGAGCTCGCTGGAGACGAGCGAGCGCATGGATTCGATGCGAGCGAGGAGGGATTGCTGTTGTTGCTCGCTGTCGTCGGCTGCCGGAGGAGGAGGAGCGAGGAAGAAGAGCGAGAGGCCTTCCGCGGCGGCGGTTTCGGTTTTCTCCCTTGCTCCTCCTCCTTCTCCTCCTCCTCCTCCTCCTTCTTCGCAGCTGAAAGTCCTTGCCTCAACTCTCCCACCGCTTCCTCTTCCGGTCTCCTTGCGGGTCGCGGCGGCAAAGGGGCTCGACATCGTCATTGATTTTAAAGTCGGAAGAGGAAAGGGGGAGTTGGGGCGAGGGAAGCGTGGAAGACGAGCGAACGGAGGAGGAGGAGGCGTTTTTCTTTTTCGAGAAAAAGAAGAGGAAAAAAAATGAAAAACGAAGAGCCGCGTAGAAATCGCAAAAGCGAGCGAGAGAGAAATTGAAAGCGCTCGATCTTCAATTAGTCGCTGCTGCTCTCTCTCTCTTTCTCTTTCTCCTTGTCCGTTCTATTTCCCCACTTAGGTCAAGCACGCTGGCGTGGTGCGGAGCGCGAGGGGCAGAAGAGTCGGAAGAAGAAGAAACAACGGAAGAAGAAGCAGCCCACGCACGATGTTCAAACCGTCGAAGGCGCTCACGATCAAGGAGAGCAGAGCTCTCTCCGGGAAAGACGTTAAGACCTTGAGGAAGAAGATCGAGACGCAGTTTTCGATCGAGGGTGAGAGAGTTTTTTTTTTTTCCTTCCTCTCGATCCCCGACCTCTTCTTCTCCAAAACCTCTTCCCTCCCCCGCGCTCACCACGCTCCCTCTCCGCTCTCAACCAACCAATCCAACCCAACGGCCCAACGAAACCCGCCAGAGTCCGTCCTCAACGCCCTGCTGCCCCCGAAGGCCGAGGTCACCCTCCTCAAGCTCTCCAACCGCTCCAGCGCCTGGGCCGTGGCGGGGCAGCCCCTGTTCTTCTCGGACCCCGACGGCGGCGGCCGGGGCAACGGGCCGCTGCTGCCGACTGTCTATTTCTTGTGGGCCGCCGTCCGCGCTTCTTCGAGTTCAAACTCGAATTCAGATTCCCCTCCTCTGCTGCCCGAGGTCTTCACCTTCTCCGAGGTCTCCAGTAAAGTCCTGGGAGGCGCGGACCTCTTCCTGCAGGGCTTCCTGCCGGATCGAAACGGCCCGCCGCCGGGGCTGGCAGCGGGCGACTTGGCCGTGGTCCGCATCGAAGGGAACCCCTTCCCCTTCGCCCTCGGGGTGATGGAGTGCTCGAGCGCCGAGGCCGTGGCAGGAGGGATGAAGGGCAAAGGGTTGAAGCTGCTGCACCACGCGTTCGACGCGCTGTGGAGCTTGGGGGACAAGGCGACGCCCTCGGCAGGGTTCGCTCCTTCGAGGGTCTTCCCCGTGAGCGACGAAGAGGGCGCCGCCGCCGCTGCTGCTGCTCCTGCCGCTCCTGCTGCTCCTTCCGCCGCTTCTGCTGCTTCTGCTCAATCTGAGGACAAAGAAGAGGAAGAAGAAGAAGAAAAAGAGGTGGAGAGGGCGGTTGCAGGCGTCGCGGCGCTCGGTCTCTCTTCCTCTTCTTCTCCTGCCGGAGACGACAATGACAGCGCCGCTCCTCCTCCTCCTCCTCCTCGAGCCTCCTCTTCCTCCTCTTCTTCTTCGGCGACCAACCTCGCCTTCTTCCCTCCCGACCTCGGCCTCTCCTCCCCGGCGGGCCAGGACGCCCTCGCGGAGTACTGCCTGCTCTCTGCCTGCGCCCGCGTCGACCCTTCCGCCCTGCCGATGCTGACGTCGGACTTCCAGAAGGAGATGACGAGGTCGAAGCCCGCCTTTGACTTCCCCGTCTCGCTCGACCTGAAAAAGAGCTCGTTCAAGCAGCTGTCGAAGCTGCTGAAAAAGTTCGAGAAGCTGGGCGTCTTGGGGACGAAAGTGGTGAGGAAGCAGGACATGGTGACGGCTGTTGACGCTGGGCACGCGCTGGTGGTCGAGTTTTTGGCCAAGGGAGGCGGTGGAAGCGGAGGAGGTGGAAACGGAGGGAGCGGCAACGGGGAGAGCTCGACGACGGCGACGGCGATGACGACCAAAGAAAAAGGAGAAGAAGCCAAAACCTCTTCTTCTTCTTCTTCCGCCCTCCCGCCAATCACGATCGAGCCCGCCTTCCGCGTCTCCCCTTCCCTCAGGCCAGTCTTCGCCGCCCCGGGGGGCCCTCCGGTGCCGGCAGACGATTTCTATTCCGAGGCAGAGGTGAAACGGGCGCTGTCGTCCTACCTCGTCGCCGAAAAGCTGCTGCTGCTTTCGGAATCTTCCTCTTCAGTTGCTTCTCCTTCTTCTCCTTCCTCTGTCGATCGTCTGCTCCTCGCGGCGCTCTTCAACAAGGGAAGCGACCGCGAGCTCGCCGAGGGAGAAGGAAAGACCTTGCCCGTGTCTGACCTCGAAGAGCGGCTGCTGTCGAGGCTGAACAAATACACCCGGGTCCGGAGGAGCGTCCTTAACTCTTCTTCCTCTCCTCCGACCTTCACCTACGAGGAAAAGGTCTTCCGCGGTCCCCTGAAGAAGATCTCCATCGCGGTCGAGGACCGCCAGGGGGGGCGCAAGCACGTGACCCGCGTCTGGGGCGTCGAGCGCTACGCCCTGAGCCCCGAAAGCTTGGCCTCGACCTTGCAGAAGAAGTTCAAGACGAGCGCGTCGCTGTCGCGGGTCAACGCCGAGGAGGAAGAGGTGGCGCTCCAGGGGGACGCTGTGAAGCAATTAGTGGCATTTTTCGGGAGCGAGTACGGGATCGGGGGCGCGCACATCGAGGTGAAGGCCAAGGGCGGGCGATAGCGAGGCGAGAGAGGTGGTGTAAAAATCCAGGAGAGAAGTCTTGGTCACGAGACTCTCGAGCTAGCCCACTCTCTTCTTTTCGAAAGAAAAAAAAACGTCGAGAAAAATAAAAAGAGCGGCGCGGCATCTCTGCCATCGTCGCGCTCGCGTGTTGTCTCTTCTTCTTTGCTCTCATTAATCGCGTCTGGGCATAGAGAAAGAACACCCCCCCGGGGAGATTGCACCATCGCCAACTAGAAAAGAAACCTCTGCGCGAGAGGGGAGGCGATAGACAAATTTGCCATTCGTCGAGAGAGGAAAGAGAGAAGAAAGAGAAAAAAAGAGAACCGTACCGTCGACTCTGGTCGAACCGGAAGAGATGGAGGCCGCGAGCTCGGGCTCGCTGCACTACGCCTTCCGGCAATTGTACCTGAAGTACGAGGACACGGTCATCGTCGAGCTGCGGCAGGAGTGGCCTCCGTTGGGGAGCAGTCGGGCGAGTATTCCGCGAGGAGAATCCGAATCTTCGGCGATGGCGACGGCGACGGCCGCCGCTGTCGAAGACGACTCGCCGTCGCTGTCGCCGTTGCAGCCGCAAACCTCTCCGACCTCTTCACCACCGCCGCCCTCCTCCTCGCCCTCGCCCTCGCTCCCGCCAAGCTTCGGCGCCTTCCAGCTCGACGGCTCGCTCCACTACTCGCTCTTCGGCGTGTTCGACGGCCACTGCGGCGGGGATCTCGCGCGGCACTGCGCCAAGCACGCCGCCGCGGCCGTGAGGGCGGCGCTTGCCGCGTGCGGCGGCGGCGAGGGGCGGGGCTGCGGGCCCCCACCCCGCGGGGCGCTCGACGGCTGCGACGCCTGCGGGCAGCGAAGCAACGCAGGCTCAGGCGGGAGCGGCAGCGGGCGAAGTCTATCTTCTCGAAGGAGGACGACGAAGACGATCGGAACTCCCTCTTCCTCTATCGACGAAAATGGTGCTCTGGCGAGCGCCACCACCGAAAACAACGACATCGGAAGCAACAGCGCCGACGGCGACCCTTCCTCCTGCCGCTCCTGCGCCGGCGCCTCCGCCTGCGACGCCTGGCGCTCCCAGCTCCAGCGCGCGCTCGTCGCCGCCATCGTCTCCCTGCAGGCGTCCTGGGCCCCTCGGGGCTCGCTGGGGGGATCGACGGCGACGCTGGTGCTGGTGGCTGGGAGGCTTGTCACTTGTGCCAACGTCGGGGACAGCGCCGCCTTCGCCGACGACGGCAGCAGCGCTTCTTCTCTCGCTTCTTCTTCCTCCTCCTCTTCGGGAAAGGCCTTGGTCGCCCTGACGGGAGACCACCGCGTCGCCAGCAACCCATCCGAGGCGTCGCGGGTCTCGAGGTGCACGGGGGCCCTGGTGGCAAACCTCGACGTCACGGGCCGCGGGCCCGCGACCAACGGCAGGAGCGGCTTCGGGCCCCTGAGGGTGTGGGGCAACGTCAAGGCGACCGAATCGTCGTCTCTGACCAATCTCGCCGACTCGGAGGGGATCGCCTCGGTCGCCAACGCGCGCGCGCTGGGCGACGTGGCGATCCCGGGGCTCTTGCCGCTGCCGCTCGTCGTGCAGTGCCGCCTTCCGGCCGGCGGCGGGCGCGTGCTGCTGGGCTCCGACGGCGTCTGGGACTGCGTCGACGCCCCGCGGGCCACCAGGGCGGCGAGAGGCAAAGCCGCGCCCGAGGCGGCCGACGCGGTGCTGGCGGCGGCGCTCAGGGCCTGCCCGGGGGGAGTGCCCCGAGACGACACGACCGTCGTCGTCGTCGACGTATTGCCTCGAGGGGTCCCCTCTTTCCCCGAGGCCCTGGGGAAGAAGCTGAAGAGGTCTGCGAGCAGGGCTGATGCCTTGCACGCTGCGGGGCTCTCTTCTTCGTCTGGAGGTGGTGGTGAGGGCGGCGGCGGAAATGGAATCGGAAACGGAAACGGAAACGTTTTCGGGACGCCTTCCCCTGGGTCCTCGCTGCGCGGCGGCGGCGGCGGCACGGCGTTGTCGTCGCTGCTGGCGGCTTCTTCGACCTCTTCGGCCTCTTCTTCGCCAAGGCCGGCGAGCGGAGACCTTGCCGAAGAGCGCGGCGGCGGCACAGGAGGTCTCGACAGCCTCCGCGGTGGCTTCGGCACGCTGAGCATCGGCGGCGGCGTCGGAGGCTTCTCCGCTTTCGGTGCGACAACAACAACGGCAGCAGCTGTGGCGGCGACGGCGACGGTGACGGCGGCGAGCGCTCTCGACGAAAGCGATAACGGCGAAGGGAGGAGAGCGATGAGCCGAGGAGTGTCCAGCAGCGGCAGCAGCGGCAACCTGCTGGCCGCTGCCGTCGCTGCGTCTGACGCTGCTGCTGCTGCTGCAGCAGCTGTTGCCGCTGCTTCTGCTTCTGCTTCTCTACCTCCTCCGGCGCCAACTCCGTTTGCCGTCGCGGCGGTAAGAGCCGTCCCTCCTCCTCCTCCGGCGAGCGAACCTTCTCTCGCTGCTGCTGCTGCTGCTTCTGTTTCTCCTCCTCCGCCTCATCCATCGCCTCCAGCGCAGGCGAAGAAGGGCGCCTTCGAGTTCCTTCTCACCAAGAAGGCGAGGGAAAAGCGCGAAGCCAAGGCCGCAGCCGCGGCGGCGGAAGCAGCAGCAGCAGCAGCGGCGGCGGCAGCCGTGGCAGCCGCGGCAGCTACTTCGGCCTTCCCGCTCACCCCGACGCCGCCTGCCTCGCCGACCCCCAGAACCGCGGCAGCGCTCGCCAGTGACCCTTTCTCCCAGCCTCCTCATCCTCAGCAGCAGCAGCAGCAGCAGCAGAAGAGGCAGATCCCGCGCTCGCCCTCCAACATCATCCCCGTCGGAGCCGCCAACCACTCTCTGGGGGCCTCCTCCTCCTCCTCTCGCCCGTCGCTGCGCTCCTCTTTTCGAGAGATCAACAACAACAACAACAACAACAACAGTGCCGCCTTCTCCGGCTCCAGTGGTGGTGGGGGACCCCTGGCCTCGTCCCTCTCCAGGCACGGCTCCTCCGGGCTCTCCGACCTCGGCGGGGAGTCGCTGCGCGGCGGCACGGGCTTCTTCGCGTCGCTGGCGGAGAGCGTCCGAGGCGGCACCGCGTTTTTCGACGGCGGCCGCGGCGGCGGCCGCGGCGGCGACCCGTCGTCGGGGGAGAGAGGCGGCGGCCTTTTCCGCGGCGGAGGAGGCGGAGGAGGTGGCGATTGGTACGGAGGTGCGGAGAAGTCCGTTCGGCGGGGCGTGGCGTTCCACTCTTCCGGCGGAGGCGGCGGCGGGAGAGCCGGTGGCGGCGCCGAGAGGGGGATCGCCGTGCTCTCTCGCGTCGACACCGCCGAAGTCGCGACCGACGACGTCGGCGTCGAAAACGGAACCGAAAACGGCGACGGCGACCTCGACCTCGACGAGGAGCCCCGCGCCCCCGCGTCCTGGCTCGCCCGCGACCTCGACCTGCGCTTCAGGCTCCGCGCGTGCGTCGAGGGCGCGGCCGAGGCCTACGCGGCCGCGGCGGCGGCGAGGGCGCGAGGGGAGCAGCCTTCGCTGGCGACGGCGTCGGGTTCTTCGGGCGCGAGCGCGACGACGACCCCTGCGGTCGTCGCCGCGGCGTTGCTTTTCGCCGCCTGATAGTTTTGGTTCTGTTTCGCTGCACGCAGTTGGAGCGAAAGAGAGAGAAGAGAGCGCGCGTTGCTGTTGCGGCAGAGAAGAAGGAGAACAACAACAACAAGAAAAAAAACGAAAAAAAAAACAAAGTATTTTTTGTGTGTAAAAAGGAAGTGAGAAAAAATTCAATCAAAGCATAAAAGAACACGGGCTCTCGATTGATGCACGATGAGGAGGAGCTAAGGAGGGGGAGGAGGAGGAGTTGTCCCCCGTGACTCCAGCCCCCGTGCTCCAGGAGGGGGTGGTAACCAGGTTGGTGGAAATTTTCTTTCTCTCTCTTGGAACACTTTTATCGTTTTTTTCATCGCTTCCGAATCCTCGTCGGGGTTCTCTACTCCTCCGCTCCTCTTCGATCCTCTCCTTCCCCCCCAGAAGTAGAGCAAGGACGCCACGTCCGATCGCTCCTGGCGGAAATCAGAGAACGAGAGGGCCCGACGGCCGCGCGAGCCCCTAAACCCTTGGATTAGGTCAAAAAGAAAATAAATCGAAATCGGAGCTCTCGCTCTCTCTCCCCCTCCACCTCCAAATCTGCACCTTCAATCACCGGTGGATGTCCTCTGCGCCGACGAGGCTCTCGGACTCGCCCAAGGACTCGTACTTCGCCGCGGCGGCCTCGTCGCTCAAGGGAGCCAGCATGGACTCGTCGGCGTCGCCGAACGGCGGGGGCACTTCCTCGCCGGTGCTCCGCAGAAGCCGCGCCCTGCACGCCGCTGTCATCTCGCTGGAACTCAAGGGCGAGGACCGGTGCCTCGTGCGGATGGACGTGAGTGGTTGATTGGAATTGGGAGGAGCTGATTGCGATCGCGGATTGTTTCTTTCGATGACGCGAATCGAAAAGCGCTCGAGCGGAAAACGATGACCTCGACGTCGACTAAAAAAAACCTTGCTCTTCTCTCTTCTTCTTCTAACAAAATCTCTCTAGGTCCCCTGGCCAGAAGGCAAAAACAACAAAAACTCCTCCCGCTCGGGAAGCGCCCGCTCCAACTCCTCGCTGCGCCCGCTCGTGGCCTCCCAGGGGCAAGACTTGCCCCCCTTGCGCGACGGGCCCTCGGGCCGGTCGAAGGCGCACGCCGTGAAGCCGCTGTCGTCGCACTGCAGCGTGTTCGCCGTCTTCGACGGCCACAACGGCCCCCTGGCGGCGGAGCACCTGGCCGAGACGCTGATCGAGACTCTGCACGCACGGCTGCCGAAAGGGAGGCCGCCGAGGAGGCAGGGGTGCTGCCTGAGCGACAGCGGTAAGGAGAAGGAGAAGAGAAAGAGAGAAGGAGAAGCGAGAAGAGAGAAAGAGAGAGAGACAAAAAAGAAGAAAAAGAAAGCTCACCTTTCTCGTCCTCTTCTTCTTTTTCGCAAACCAAAACCAAATCAAGAGGACGACGACTTTGACGTCGAGGACTTCCCGGACCTCAACGACTCCCTCGATGACGACGACGAAAACGGCGTGCCCCTCGACGCGGAGCATCAGCAGCGCCGCCGCCGCCTCTCTTCGGGCGACGACGACAACCCCTGCGGCTTCACCTGGAGGGGAAAAGTGCAGGCCGCCCTCGCCTCCACCTTCCACGACCTGCAGGCCTCGTGGGCAGCTCGCGGCAAGTTGGGCGGGGCCACCTGCACGGTGGCCCTGGTCTGCGGCAGGCTACTGACCGTGGCAAACGTCGGCGACTCGCTTGCCTTGCTCGACACTGGAGCTTCCGTGATGGCTCTGACGGGTGACCACAGGGTCCACAACTCGAAGCGCGAACAGGAGCGCGTCCGCGCCCTGGGAGGACTGGTGACTTCGATCGACGCGGGAAGAGGGTGCGGCCCTGCCGCGGACCCTAGGACGGGGTTGGGGCCCTTGCGTGTCTGGCCAGGGGGAGTCGCCAACGCGCGCGCGATCGGCGACCTCGACGTCCCCGGCGGCTTCCTGCTGCCCGCCCCGCACGTCACGCAGGTCCGTCTCCCGGCCGACGGCGCCGCGCGCGTGGTGCTGGCCTCGGACGGTATCTGGGACTCGGTCGACATCCACCGGGCCGCGAAAGTCGCCAGAGGGCACGCGGCCCCGGAGGCCGCAGACCGGATTCTCACTCAATCGGTGAGAGCACAGGGTGGGGTCCCTCGAGATGATGCCACGGTCGTGGTTTTCGACGTCTTACCCCCCGGAGCCCCGAGCTTCGCCGAGGCCCTGGGGAGGAAAGTAAAGAGGTCCGCGAGCAGGGCCGCGGCCTTGGCTCTGGCGGGGAGCGCGCCACCTTCCCCCGGAGGAGGAGGCAAGGAGGGCTCGCTGCGCGGAGGGAGGGCCTTTGCCAACGGAGGAGGAGGCCTCTCCGAGGACGAAGGAGGAGGTCGGGGCGCAGGGGGGATGAGCAACCGTGGAGGGTATTATGCCGCCGCTGCTGCTGCCGCTGCCGCTTCTGAGAGCGCGGGGCATTCGTCGAGCAACGGCGGAGGTGGAGGCGGCGGCCTCTTTGCCTGCTGCGCTGGCGCCCCCGTGACGACCGGCGACGACGACGACTTGAGGTTGGGAGAACCCGCAGTTGCCGCCGCCGCCTCTTCCTCCTCTCCGACCAGCTCCTCTTATGCCCTCAAGGATAAGTCCATCCGCGGCGGGGGCTACGGCACCAGCGTCCGCGGCGGCACCGCCTTCCTGGGCGCGATCCCGGGCTCGAGGCGCCAGTCGGAGGAGAGGGAGAGCGGAGGAGAAACCGGCGGCGGCGAGGGCTCGCACCACTCGGGCTCGACGCGAGGGGGCGCCTCCGCCGCCTCGACCCGCGGAGGCACCGCGTTTTTCAGCGGTGGAGCCGCGGGCGGCGCCGGAGGCTCCCAGCGCCCTCGCGTCGCCGTCCTGGCGCAGCTCGACACCGCGGTGCTCTTGGGGCAATTGCCTCCTTGCCCGGCTGACGTCTCGCAGGCCGCGGCCGGCAACTGGATGACAGACGAGCTGAGAGGGGAGCTCCGCGCGCTTCAGGAGCAGGCGCGCAGCGTGCACGCCAAGAGGACGGGCGCGGCCGCTCGGAAACCCGCCGCCGGGGGGAACGGCAACCTCCAGAAGGTCTCGGGGGAGGCGTCGGTGGCGGCCTTTTCGAAACCCGTCGCGGCGCTGCCGCCGCCGGTCCAGCTCCCCAAGAGCGCGGCGCCCATGCCCCCCGGAGGCAGCGCCGCCGCCGCCGGCAGAGTAGGAGGCCGCGGGCAGACCCCGGTCGTGGTCGTCCCGAGGCTTCCGTCCCGAAATGGCAGCTACGAGAACCTGAAGGCGGCGCTGGAGGGCGCGGCTGCCGAGGAGGGCGAGGGGCGCGTCCGCTGCGGGGTCGGGCGTCGAGGTTGATGATGATGATGACGATGATGATGATGATGATGACGATGACGATGATGATGATGATGATGATGATGATGATGATGATGATGATGATGATGATGATGATGATGATGATGATGATGATGATGATGATGATGATGATGATGATGATGATGATGATGATGATGATGATGAT
>Ga0210003_1002713_pt1 | contig 14739 bp, 16 predicted proteins | sample LantaG_FD_182804 | JGI IMG/M metagenome (GOLD analysis project Ga0210003, IMG submission 182804) | Deep subsurface microbial communities from Baltic Sea to uncover new lineages of life (NeLLi) - Landsort_02402 metaG (SPAdes) (version 2) | ecosystem: Environmental > Aquatic > Marine > Oceanic >... | reverse complement strand
ATCTCCTGATTTATGGAAATCCAGATAGCTTATTATTTCCGACTAATATCCGGAACTTTTAACTGTCGCCGGACGGTAAGAATGATTGTCGCTGATCAACTGAGCCTCCGTTTGTCCAGGTGACAGTGGCGCCGTCGGCGGAACCGCCGTAGCCGACGTAGATTGGGCCGTTGATTTGGAGGTGGCTGGCGCCGGCGAAATCTGTGGTGTGCGTGCCGTTGCCGATATATTGCAAGCCGCTAATCTCATACTTGTGGTCCGGAGGATATGTATCAACGATGTTTATATTACCTGAATCGGTTGCATTGAAAATGACAATGTCAAGATTTGAAGGCGGCACACCTCCAAACCAGTTACCTCCATTCGACCAGCTATCATCCGGGTCGGCAAGGCCCGTCCATATTGTGCCATACGCATGGCTGCCAAACAGAAAAAATAGACATATAAACAAGAGTACAAAATGCTGAAACTCATAAGAATTTGCTACGCTCTGAGATTTGACTTTCGATAGGTTTTCCATGACACCTTCCTCCTTCGTGATAAAAACCTTAAGGCCTTATTCAAGTAAAGCGAAGTCTATTCCATAATACCCAACAAATAGAAACGACTTTGCCACCTTAGTTACCGAATAACAACTTTAGCTGTATGATTAGTTCTTGTCAATTGTGGTGACTACATAATTTTAAGAAATTAGCGTTATTATTGGACTATAAATAAGGTTTTATTAAAAAAAATGGTTCAACATCAAAAAATGTTTGGCGCAAGGTTAATCAAAAGCAGGAAATTATGCCGCTTCTTAACAATCCTTCTTTCACTCGACTACTGGCAGCATGCCAGCAGCAGGGATACGGACACTCTTTTCAAAGCCTTTCGTGGATGTGAATCGGTATTCCTTCTGCCCTTTAAGGATAACGTTATTCTTGTCCGCAATGATTTCCATATCCTGCTTAGGGTCTCTTTCGTGGATTACATTAGCCAGCAGGAAGGCCTTTTCGAGGCCGTCGCCGGTACGGTAGTTTGTCACTTCGTCGGGTTGTGCCAGTCGAGAGCTATCGTAAATCGAATCGTTCTGCATTTCTCCGAGCCATTCGTAAACTTGCTCGACCGGCATCGAGCCGGCCATTGCTATCGAGACCGGATTTCGTTCCATCGCGGCCTTGACAAAGGGAGCCCAGTCGCAGCTTTTCATGTCGCGATAGGCGTAAAAAGCGAGATCCGCCGTCATGTTGCTCTGCCGTTTGTGCTGCAGGTAATCGATAATCTGTTCCCTGCCCTGCTCAGGGGATATTTCTATGAGATCGGGGGGCAGGAAATTTTTGTCCTGACCCGGCAGTTTCGCTTCCGTGTGTAAAAATTCAACCAGGTCGTCCAGAAAGCCCTGAGAATCCGTCATGACGGGCTCGACGAATTTTAGAAAGGCGGATTTGCCCTGATCGGTTCGAAGATCGGGTTTCTGCTGTTGTAAAAAATTGTCGAGTTCGTCACAGCGAATTCTGCCGGGCAGTTGATATGGAACAAAATCTTCATCGGATACTTCGGCAATCAATTTGTCAAACGTCTTGTCGGCAACTCTGAAATTGCTCCCATGCTCGTAATGGAAAAGGATCTCGGCCTTAACAAATTGCGGCTGGCCGTGACAGTCCCGGCAGATCTGGAAGAGCTTCTGGTAGCTCTGATTCGATCGCATAAAATTCGCAAAGACCTCGAGCGAAAGATCGGCCGACAAATAAGCATCCATTTTCCTGCCGAACTCCTGATAGCGTTTTTTGTCGATCGTTGCGTCTTTATAAAGGCAATGCACATAACCGCTGCTGTGAGCGACTATCGTAATATTTTCGTTGCGAATTGCCCGCTGTGCCTTATTGGAAATGGCGGTGCCGTTGAACCACATTGTTTTAGTGACGAGCCTTCTGTTATTAGTCAGAATTCCATCCTGTATGTCGATAAAATTTTGCGAGTGAAGCGGCGTCAGTATCATGTAAATGTCTTCAAGGGGGATTTCACAGACGACAAACGCCGCCGCAGCGTACAAAGCCGCGAGCGACACGCATTCCCCGGCCGCCGTTTTGTAACCTTCTTTGAGGCGAAATGCGTTCATCGCTTCAAGGGTTTCAGTCTTCCAGTAAGGAATGATGTCGCTGTCGTATTTATCGAGTCCGAAGTGCCGGCGAATATCCACATCGAAATAATATTTGTCGCCCTGGTAGCCGAACAGGGCGTTGCTTCCGGCAATATCTTCAGGCGGAATGAATTTCTCAAACCGTTTAATCTCAATGGCCTGATTTGTCAGGCCCCATGTTTCGAGATCCAGATTGAACTCGAATTCGTCGATGATGAATTGCTTGAGCCGCATTAACTTTCTGTATGTGCTTTTGCCATCCAGCTTCCTGAAGCAGTCAAGCTCGCGCCACTGCCAGATGATCGGGCTCATAATATTCGCCAGAAGCAAGCTGTACATCAATTCCGGAAATACGAAGATTTCCATATCCGAAAGCGTAAACGCGGACGAATATTTTTCCAGTTCATTCGAATTCATTCTTGTTTCACTCAGTTCATTAAATGCTCACTCATCATCTGTTAAGCTTTCCGGAAGCGTTTCGACATATTCCCGTATCAGGTCTCGTGCCTTGCGAAAAGCACTCATGATCTCACCTGTGCTGCCCACAACAAATGTGGGGTCCTCGAAAGGCTTATGAATCACCTTTGTCTTGCCACTGAATACAGGACAATGCTCATTTGCGTGATCACATAAAGTTATAACATAATCGAAATCAATCGCCATATAATCATCGACATGCTTGGAGGTATGTGACGAAATATCGATTCCGGCCTCGTCCATTACTGCTATCGCTCTGGTACTTACTCCAGCAGGCGAGACGCCCGCGGAGAATGCATCGATTACATCGGACTTCAGGTTCCTTGCCCAGCCTTCCGCCATCTGACTTCTGCACGCATTACCCGTGCAGAGAAATAAAACTTTGATCCTCTCTTCGGCCTCATGCATAAAAAACTCCACTTCTACGATAGAATACTTCCAATCCTTACTGCATCGTTTACAGAACATCAGCGGCAAATACAACGCTGCTATGAAATTGGCCGCTATAGTTTGAATATTATAGCAGAAATCGAATCGTTCGCCAGAGTAAAGGTTATATAAATTCAGTACCCGGAAGTTTAACGACAAAGTGTCGGGTGGTGTTACGATAAGGCCGAACTTTGAAAATAATTGCAATACGCTGAGCCAAATCAGCGCCGGCTGCAAAATCCGAATAGTTCACAGAATTCACAGCCCTTGCGACGCCGGCCGGTACAGTTCTCAAGGATGCCGATTCTTGATAACGCGAAATCGTATTTTACCGGATCGGCCGGCTCAATCTCGGCGAAACTTTCTGTTATTTCCGCTGCTGCCGACAAAGAAACTGTTTTCCGGTCATACAGGCCCAGGATTTTGCACAACCTGCCCATATGCACGTCAATAGGTACGATTAGTTTGGCTTTTTCTATCGATTTCCAAAGCCCCGCGTCAACATCGTCGTCGCGCACCATCCATCGCAGAAAAAGATTGAGCCGTTTACACGCGCTGCCCCCATCGGGACTTACTAATAGATATTTCAGCCCGCGGGCAGGCTGCCCCTTGCCGCCGGCGGCATGCATATCCAAAAGGGAATTGCAAAATTCAGACAGTGCAGGAATAATGTTCCTATCGCCAGGATTATAGCCCAGAGCAAAATAATGCTCTATGCTCCCGCACCGATTTATGATTGTCCGCAACAGCGTTAATAAATCAGATATATCATCGCCGGTAGTGAACCGGTGCTTGAAATCTTTCAGCGTTCTTCTCTTGTTCTTGTCGAAATTTATGACAAACTCTGAGGGGCTGTCACCCATCCGGCCGAGCAGATTATTCAGGCTCTTTTCGATCTGCTGCACTCTGCCGTAAGCCAGCGCGGAAGCCAGAAAAGCGGTAATTTCAATATCGGCCGGGTCGGAATAACGATATAAAAACTGTAGCGGATCGGGACTTATCAATTCACGGCGATTATACCTTTTGTACAGTTTTTCCAGAACGACTTTAATTTGAGCGATGCGTTTACTCACTGATTGCCGCTGCCTTAAATTCTTCGAGGCTCATTTTTTCCATCATCGCTCCGAGTCTTTGACGTTTTTTTCCGTTCGATTTATAGAATTCGACGATTTTGTCAATCATATCGAGGGCCTGCTCTGTCGAGAGGTCCCTGGCCACTTCCTGCGCGAGCCTCGGGCGGGCGCCGCCATTGCCTCCGACCAGAACTCTCCAGCCCTTTAGCGCTCCCACCAGCCCAATATCCTTGATGCAGGTCTCGGCGCACTGATTCGGGCAGCCGCTGACGCCGATCTTTAATTTTCCAGGCAACTCTATACCGTGATATTTACTGTCCAGCTCCAAACCCACAGTCAGACTGTCCTGCAGGCCACGCTTGCAAAACGTCGTACCGGGGCAGGCCTTGACGCTTCTGACGCACAGCCCAACAGCGGCTCCGGGCGACATTCCAAGCTCCGACCAGATGCTCTCCACATCCTGCTCCTCCACACCGACGATAGCGATCCTGGCGGCACTTGTAATCTTAAGAGCTTGTGCATTATACTTTTCAGCCACATCCGCAAGTTTGCGAAGTGTCTGAGGCTTGATAACTCCGCATGGTATGTGCGGGGCTACGGCATAAGTTTGTTTGTCTCGTTGAATTATGACTCCTTTATCGCCATCCTGAAGCACTTGAGTATCCTTTCCAAATATATTTCTTTTTGCATTGTTGATTAAAATTATCCGGCTGTTTAGACGAACATCAGCAGACTTACAGCCATAACCATCATTCCGGCGACTAATCCGTAAGCCGCCAGATGATGTTCGCCGTATTCGCCGGCGGTCGGCAGCAGTTCGTCGAGCGAGATAAAGACCATGATTCCTGCCACTGCTGCGAAGAGTATTCCGAATACGGTGTCGCTAATGAACGAAGAAATAATCGCGTAGCCAACCAACGCCCCGACCGGTTCGGCTAATCCGGAGAGAAACGAATAGACAAAAGCCTTGTTTCTGCTTCCTGTTGCATAGAATATGGGGATTGAAACGGCAATGCCCTCGGGGACATTATGTATCGCTATGGCAACGGCAATCGCGATACCGAGTTTCGGATCTCTCAGGGCGCTGATAAAAGTAGCGAGACCTTCCGGGAAATTGTGGATGGCAATCGCCAGCGCCGTGAATAAGCCCATCCGGTAAAGCTTCTTGAATTTGGCCGCCTTTTCCGGAAGGTCCATTTCCTCGGCCCTGTGAACTTCATGAGGATTTTCAAAGGAAGGTACCAATTGGTCGATAAGGGCAATAAAAGCAATTCCAGCAAAAAAGGCCAGAACGGTCACCCAATACCCACCGACCGGGCCGAATTCGGCAATGAGAGATTCTTTTGCCTTTGGAAATATCTCTACAAACGAAACATAAATCATCACCCCAGCGGAAAAGCCGAGGGCTACTGAAAGGAACCTGGTGTTCGTACGCCTGGCAAAAAACGCCAAAACACTGCCGAACCCGGTTGACAGACCTGCGAATAGCGTCAATCCAAAAGCAAATAATACGTTATTAATCTCCATGGTTTTTTACTACTACTTTGCCTAAACTTTTGACGATCCCGTTGTAGCGATTGTGGAATTGCTTAACTGAACTACATATCGCTTAAGATCTTTTAGAAAATCCGAGACTTTTAAATACAACGTCTAAACGTGAATTTAAGCAGGCTAAGCGCTTTACTTGCCCTTACTCTGCTAATCTATCATCTCCTGTATTTCTTCAGAGCCTTCATCATATAGTTTCTGTTCGTCCGGAGCCAGTTCGTGCAGCACTCGCAAAAATTCGCCAGCGTGTACGCGCTCTTCATCGGCGATATCCTTTAGTACCGCCACGACCAATTTGTTGTCGGTTGATTCTGCCAACTGCATATAGAGTTGAACAGCTTCGTATTCGGCAGCGACCATGAAACGAATGGCGCGAATCAATTCCGCCTCCGTCAGCTTCCGGTCTGCTGAAAGTCCACTAAATGGATTTCCAAATTCAGGCATTGTTTTACCTCCTAAGAATACTTATATGTTTCGGTATTAAGCTTATCATTGTCTAACCGATATTCTTTGCAGTTTACCCGTTTTCATAGCTGATAGTTACTGATTGTCCTGTAAATTTCATTAATTTTTTATAGAGTCGTATTTTAGGTTGTTAAACACCTTTCTAATTGTCTTGGCCGAGACTTTCAAAGCGGCCTGTTCGTCTTCAGCAAGCCGGGCCGTTATAATCCGCTCCACCCCGCTTTTGCCAACGATACACGGTACACTGAGGCAAACACCATCAATATCATATTCACCCTTCAGTAGCATAGAAATTGTTAATATGCTGTGCTCATTTCGCAAAATCGCCCCCGAAATCCGCGTCAATGACAGTCCTATAGCATAATATGTCGATCCTTTATAATCGATAATATGATATGCCGAGTCCCGAACGAGTCGGGCTATTTCCGGATGCATCTTTTGCTGATCACAACTCTGACAGCTAATACAATAATCCTTCATGGAAACACCGCCGATGTGCGTAATACTCCAGGCAGCAACCTCACTGTCACCGTGCTCGCCGAGGATGTAGGCATGAACATTTCGCGTATCAACTCCGCAATGCTGGCTCAACATCGATCGAAAGCGGGCACTGTCAAGGACGGTTCCTGAGCCGATAACACGTTCTCGTGGCCAACCGAGTCGCTCTAAGGCCAATTGAGTCAATACATCCACGGGATTTGCCACCATCACGAGAACCGCACCAGAATCCCATTTGTTGATTTCATCGCAAATTCTTATGACTACATCGGCATTACGCTGGATAAGTTCGAGGCGGGATTCTCCTGGGACTTGTTTAGCTCCGGCCGTAACAACGATCAAGTTTGCATCGGCGCAGTCGGAGTAATCCCCTGACCGAATTTCCACGGGCTGAACGAATGACAGACCGTGCTTGAGGTCCATTACTTCCCCTTTGACACGCTTTTTATCAAGGTCCAACAAGATAATTTCGCCTGCAAGGCCGGTGTGCATCATTGCATAAGCATAGGTAGTACCGACAAAACCGGCTCCTATTACAACGACTTTTCTTTGTTGCTGAGGAATTTTCATGCGGTTTTGTCCTTTTCCCCGCCGCTTACTTCAAGTAGTTTTTTCCATTTGCTGATATGCCCGTCTTCGTCGGCCTGATCCTTTTCAATGATCAGTCGGGTATCTTCGTCCCAATCGATCGTATCGAGAAGCTCGGCGTAATGCTGGACCGCTTTTGATTCGACCCATATTCCTGTTTTGAGAATAGCCTTTCTGCCTAAAAGCCGGGAACCAAAACCGAACATGAAACCGACGCCCCAGAACGCCCCCCTGGTTAGTCTGGGCTTAAAACCGAATTCATAGAGCTTGACCTGAAAATCCTGGTAATGAGTCATCTCGTTACACATCGCCGCTATTAGCTGGCGATTGAACGGGCAATTTTCGCTTGTGATTTGAAACCTGTAGATGGTTATAGCCATAAGCTCCAGAGTATGCAGAGTCAGCAGTCCTTTTTTGATGGCTTTTAGTCTTGCCGGCTCCATGTCCCGGCCTCTCATTTCAAAATCCTCGCTATTCATCTGAGGCCTGACGATTGAAATGTCATAGGATGTTCGGCCTTTTGATTTTTGGTCGGACATTTTGAGTTTCTCCAGATTTCATTGATAAATATCGTACATCGACTTTGCGAGAAGTCTTCGCCACTGCCGGCCGTCATTTTCGATAAGAGTGTCGGCTTCTGCGAAACTTCCACTGCCGGCGGGATAAATATAAGGCGCCGAATCATCCTGTTCGCAGGCCTGCAATAGCGGCGTCAATAGCTGCCAGGAGATTTCGATATCATCCTGTCGTGTAAAAAGCGTCTGATCCCCAACCATACAATCAAGAAGCAATCTTTGGTACGCCTCGGGCAAGTCAACTAAAAAGACGCTTTTGTAACTGAAGTTCATGTTGAGGGTACTCATACAGATTTTCGAGCCGGGCCTTTTGGCCTGAAAACTCAGCGATATCCCTTCTTCAGGCTGGATTTTAAGTACGAGGACATTTGAAGGCAGCTCCTCAAGACCGATTGAAGAAAACATCGAATAAGGCACCTTTTTGAAAGTAATCGCGATCTCCGTATCTTTCACCGCCAGTCTCTTGCCGGTTCGAAGATAAAAAGAAACCCCCTGCCATCTCCAGTTGTCGATGAACAGTTTAGCCGCGATAAATGTTTCCGTTTTCGAATCCGGGCTGACTCCGTCTTCTTCCAGATAGCCTTTGACTTCTTTGCCAAGGATTGAGCCGGGACCATATTGTCCTCGCACCCAAAATTCATCCAGTTTCTTAATATCGAACTGCCGGATCGACCGCAGCAGTCTGACTTTCTCGTCACGAACACGGTCCGCCTCGAAGGATATGGGCGGTTCCATCGCTACTAATGTGACCATCTGAAGCATGTGGTTCTGGAACATATCACGAATAGCGCCGGACGTGTCGTAATAACCCGCCCTGTGCTGAACTCCATCGGTTTCGGCAATTGTGATTTGGACGTTATCGATATAGTTTCGATTCCAGACCGGCTCGAAGATAGCATTGGCGAACCGCAGCATCAGGATATTCTGTACGGTTTCCTTGCCCAGATAATGGTCGATTCGATATATCTGAGATTCCTTGAAGCAGCGATTTATACAATTGTTTAAGTCCACCGCGCTGCCAAGGTCCCTGCCGAAAGGTTTTTCGACGACCAGCTTAACCTGCCCCTCCGTGCCGGACGATGTTGTGCAGGCCAGTCCCGCGGAGCCGAGATGCTCGACAATCGTCGTGTACAGAAAAGGAGGAACTGCCAGGTAAAGAACGAGATTTCCGTCGATATTGTGTTTTGGATTTAACTCCGCAATCCTCGAAGCGATACGTTCGTACAAACTCGCATCGTCGTAGTCACCGTCTAAGTAATACATCCTGCTAACGAAATCATCTAATTGTTTCGAGGATAAAAAGTCGGAACTGTCCCGTATCGACTTCTCGGTTTTGCTGCGGAAATCTTCGTCCGAGAATTTTTTCCGGCCGCAACCCAGAAGATAAAATCTATCGCTCAGGAGGTTCTCGGTAAAGAGCTTGAACATACTGACCAGCAGTTTTCTGTGGGTCAGGTCGCCGGATGCCCCGAAGACAACGAATGCGCTGGGGCCGGCCGGGGTTTCTGCGCAAAACCCATCTCCGTTTTGTACCGAAGGTTTGATTTCCTTCATAACAATCGCCTTATTATTGTACGGTGTCAAGCTGCGGACACCGCCGGTATGCGGCAGCGATTAATCTTCGACAGGCTCGAATTCGTCTTTACCCACACCACAATCCGGACAAACCCAATCATCCGGTAAATCCTTAAAAGCCGTACCTGGTTTAATGTCACTGTCAGGGTCACCGACTGCCGGGTCGTAAATGTAGCCGCACATAAGACACTTGTACTTTTTCATGTTGTAAGCTCCTTGTTTTAATGTTTCTGTTGGTTTCTTCTTTGCTAAATAAGTCGCCGCAGTCTTCGGCGTTTTGCCGCCTTTTACATCCCGGTAATACGTATAGGTCATCGGTATTTTCTGCTCGTCGATCGTTTCGCACGCAACGATCCTGCCGATAAAGAGCGTATGTGTTTTGACTTCAATCGCCTCGACCACTTCGGCTTCGATAAAACTCGCAGCGTTATCCAGCACAATAGGTATGCCAGTCTGGCCTGTTTTATATTTTACCTGCTCGAATTTATCCGTATCTCTGCCGGACTTGAAGCCCCATTTGCGGATAAACTCCAATGGTGTGCGCTCAGCCAAGACAGACAATGTGAATGCCCTGCTGTCTATAATGTACTCGTGGGTCAGGCATTCGTTATTGACGCTAACAGCCACCGTTGGCGGCTCAGGCACGATCTGAAATACCGTATTGACAATACACCCATCGAATCCGCCGTCCTTCTTCGAGCAGATAATGCACATTGGATAGTTTAATTTATACAGGGATTCCAAGTCTAACATCCGTGTTTTCCTAAATCGAATGGGCTACTCATATTGTTTCAACGATTGGTCGAGGATCACAATGTGCCTCATTTCTTCTTTAATTATGTCGTCTATTTTTGCCTTGTCGGCTCCGGCAGGAACGAATTCCTTCAGGCCGTGATAGAATACGATCGAATCCTTTTCCTTCTCTACGGCTCTTCGTATGATATCTGTTTTTCCCTGCCTGCCCCGCAGTTCCTCGGCGGGATCAGATCTCATTCCAAATACGGCAAGTCCAGCCATCACCCTCGGATCGGGCAGTAAATCTTCAGCGTCCGAAGCGATTTCTTGCCGGTTTTGTTCCGAAAGCTGCTGCTTCATACGGGCAAAAATCAGTCCGTGTTCCTTCTCCCATTCTGCCAGCCTGAGAAACATTTGACAAATGTCGGGATCGTTAAAAAGTTCCGCCGCCCTGATGTAAAAGTTTGTGCCGTTTCGTTCGATCTGCTCGGCAACTTCAAATACATCAAAAGCGTTAAATGTATCGGTCATTATTTTGCCTTCCCGGGCTGCCAATTACGGCATCAAATAGCCTGAACAATAAGATCGATCAGCTTTTGCGCCTTAGCTAAGTTAAATCCTGCAGTTTCTCATTCAAAGTAACGATATGACCCATTTCTTCCTTGATGATGTCATCAACCTTATCTTTACCGGCTTTGCGGGAGACTGCCTCTTTCAGGCCGACATAAAAAGCGATCGAGTCCCTTTCAACACCAATTGCCATTTTCAAGACGTCTTCGGGCGTATTCCTGGTGGCCAACTGTTCGACAGGATCGGCTTTGAGATCAAAAACATTACCGTCGGCCATAACGCGCAGATACATCTGTGCCTGCCCATCGGGATCGAAAACCGGTTCTTCAAGTTCTGTCCCGGAAAGTTCCGCCCGCATATCTGCGAAAGTCTTCAGGTGCTCATCTTCCATCTCAGCAAGGCCGAGAAAGATATCGCTCACCACCGGGAATTTTTCTGCAGCGGCACGATAGAATTTGCCTCCGTTTCTTTCTATCTGTTCGGCCATCTCAAAAACTTCATCAGCGTTAAAAGGCATAACCATTATTCTTTTCCTTTCAGTCGTGTCTATGCAATACTCAAACGAATTTTATATATATAATCGATGCTTAGGCGCCTTGTGCCGTAGCTTTGGCCCTGTCTTCCGGAGACATTGCGGCCAGTTTCTCAACTTTCTTAATGTCCAGACCCAGCTCTTTCGCCACACGTGAGCCATAGTCCGGATCAGCTTTATAGAACAGTGCAGTCTGCCGCAACTGGATTCGCTTCTGGGCACCTTTAAGATGGCCGGCAATGTTGCCTATAAGATGATCGCGGTCCTCATCCTTCATAACATCGCGATAAAGGTTGCCGGCTTGCACGAAATCGTCGTTGGGGTGCGCATAAGCCTGTCGGGTCGCCTGGCCGGATACCTCGAAGGGCGGCTCAAGCGAATCAGGATCCGGTGCAGGGCCTCCTGCGCTGTTGGGCCAGTAATTCGGGCCGGAACCGCCGTTGCCGTCAACTCGCATAAATCCATCTCGCTGGTAGCTTTTATCCGCTGCGGCTTTGGGTGAGTTTACCGGTATCAGGTGATAGTTGGACCCCAAACGATGGATGTGCGCATCGTGGTACGAGAAAATTCGGGCCTGCAACATCTTGTCCGGCGATGCGGCGATTCCAGGCACCATGTTGCCGGGGCCAAAGGCGGCTTGTTCTACTTCGGCAAAGTAATTCTTCGGGACGCGGTTCAGGACAAGACGGCCGACCTCAATCGGCGGAAAATCACTGTGAGGCCAGACCTTGGTTATATCGAAGATGTCGAATCGATAATCATTCGCCTGCTCGGGCGTCATAATCTGCATCTGCAAGGTCCAACTCGGATATTCGCCCCGCTCGATAGCATCATATAAATCTTTTGTGGCGTGATCGGGACTCTCACCCGCTAAACGAGTAGCTTCCTCTCTCGTAAGATTCTTTATCCCCTGGTCGGTCTTGAAATGATATTGCACCCAGAAATACTCGCCCTTTTTATTGTACCATTTGTAAGTGTGACTGCTGTAGCCGTTCATGTTGCGGAAAGTGGCCGGCGTGCCCCGGTCGGAGAACAGAATAGTAACCTGGTGGATTGATTCGGGAGTCAGCGAAAGAAAATCCCAGAACATATCTGGATTCGGACAATTGGTGGCCGGATGACGTTTCTGGGTGTGTATGAAATCGGGAAATTTCAGAGGGTCACGGATAAAGAATACGGGGGTATTGTTCCCGACCAGATCGTAATTCCCGTCTTTGGTGTAGAACTTGATCGCGAATCCACGAGGGTCACGGGCGGTGTCGGCCGAGCCTTTTTCGCCGCCTACAGTGGAAAATCGGACAAAGACCTCGGTTTTCTTACCCACTTTTGAAAGAAATCTGGCTTTGGTATATTTTGTAACATCTGCGGTGACTTCGAAGTAACCGCCAGCTCCGGCACCCTTGGCGTGCACCACTCGCTCAGGGATGCGTTCACGGTCGAAATGAGCCAGTTTTTCCAAAAGATGAGCGTCTTGCATCAGGACCGGCCCGCGACTGCCGGCCGTCATAGAGTTCTGGTCGTCACCAACCGGAATTCCGAATGCGGTCGTTAGCTTCTTTTTATCACTCATTTTCTAAACTCCTTTCTGAACAAATCTAAATCTAAACCATATTTTACGGTTTATGACTATTCATTTTTACTTTGCAGTTTCAAGCCCAGTTTCTAATTTATGGCCGAACAAATGGTCATTCTCCGTTTGTCAGTCAGTTAGAATTTCAAATGATGCCGCACTCTATTCAGCTATATGAAAGACTTTAACTTTTTCAGTAAAGCGGTAATGTGCCGAGTTCTTCGATGTCAATTTCTTCCAAGAACGTAATGGCCATTATCAAGCTCCTTGGGCAGCAGGAGGGGTGAAAACTCTCTGTCCCAGCTCACGGTCGAGCATAAACATTCCACCCGGCGCCTTCTCCATCATTTTGAGCTGCTGGACTACCTGGTCGGCGGATGCTTCCTCTTCGACCTGCTCGTTGACAAACCACTGCAAAAAAGTGTTGGTCGCATGGTCTTTTTCTTCAATCGCCAAATTAACCAGATTGTTAATCAGACTCGTGACTTTCTGCTCGTGTTTGTAAATTTCCTTGAACACCGTCAGCGGCGAATCCCATTTTGTCTGGGGTCCCTCAATCGCCTTTAGGGTGATTCGGCCGCCCCGCTCGTCGATGAATCCGTAAATTTTCATCGCGTGTGCGACTTCTTCCTGCGTCTGCACTCTCATCCAGGTGGCAAAGCCATTCAAATTCAGGGACTTGAAATAGGCTTCCATCGACAGGTACAGGTAAGCGGATAATAGTTCGGCATTCACCTGCTCATTCAAAGCTTTTTCCATTTTTTTACTAATCATTGCCTATCCCTTCCATAATCCGTGGACATTGCAGTGCTCTCTTGCGCTTACCGAGTTTCCTTCAATATGGAATGTCGCTTCCGGTGCGGCTCCCGGCGCCAGAAACTGTCTGTAAGCTTTGCCGTCGGCTAACAGTTCGATCCACTCGATTAAATGCTCTTCCGTCATCGGGTGCGGCACGGTACCGACCTTAACCTTGTAGCCGCCTTCGATCTTCTCGATTACGGGAACGTGCTTTTCAGTGGTGGCGGCGGCGGTTTTTTCGTCGAGCAGCTCCATCGGCTTGCCGCAACAGACCAGTTCTCCGGCTCCTCCATGAAGCACCTCAACAATATTACCACACATATTGCATTTGTAGATTTGTAGTTTCTTAGCCATAATCAATCCCTTTCATAATTTGAGAATTCTAATTCACGATTCCGGCTTCTTTGTGTTTGGTCAGAATTTCGTCGGCGAGTCTGTCCAGGGCGGCATAATCGGCTTCCTTCGGCTCGCCTTTTGCCAGCACTGGCTCAAGAATCTCAGCTTTGATATTTGGCATCATAGCCGTCAACTGCTCGACCATTTTGCCGCCCCAGCCGTAGGAGCCGATGATCGAAACAAACCTGGTCCCGGGTCGAAAAGCGTTGGCCAGAAACGCGGCATAAGCCGCACATGGATGAGGCCCGACCAGAACCGTCGGTGAGCCTATCACGATAGTCGCCGCATCGACAAGGGCCATTGCCAGTTTGCCGATATCGACCGTCGCGAGCTCGAACTGCCTTACCTTAATGCCCTTTTCGATCAGGGCCTCGACAAAATGCGTAATCATTTTGCCCGTGCTGCCGTGCATCGAAACATAAGCCACGACAACTTCGTTCTTAACATTGTCGGATGCCCAGTCTTTGTAAGCGTCAATTATAAACTCGGGCCTGTCGTATACGGGCCCGTGACTTGGTGCGATCATCTCAATTTCCAGTTCGTCGAGCTTCGTGAGATTGGCGTTGACCTGTCTTCTGAATGGCATCATAATCTCGGCATAGTACCGTTTGGCCGATTCATAGACATATGCCTCATCCTCAACAAACAGGCTGCTCGTAGCAAGATGCGCCCCGAAGAAATCGCAGGAGAAAAGTATTTTCTCTTCCGGAAGGTATGTACTCATCGTTTCCGGCCAGTGAACCCACGGGGTATAGACAAACTTCAGCGTCTTGTCGCCCAATGATATCTCC
>Ga0210003_1002711_pt1 | contig 14749 bp, 17 predicted proteins | sample LantaG_FD_182804 | JGI IMG/M metagenome (GOLD analysis project Ga0210003, IMG submission 182804) | Deep subsurface microbial communities from Baltic Sea to uncover new lineages of life (NeLLi) - Landsort_02402 metaG (SPAdes) (version 2) | ecosystem: Environmental > Aquatic > Marine > Oceanic >... | reverse complement strand
CACACCAAGGATATCAGGGATTTCCCAATTTTCAACATTACCACCATTACATGGTATAACTTGATATACTGCCATAATTGTTTATTTATAACTTACTCTATAAATAATCAGTTTTACCATTTTATGTAAAAAACAGAGAACAATTTTAGTTCTCTCTTCTTTCTTCAGCTTTGTAGTGTTTAATTCTGTCATGCCATATAGGTGAAGCTAATAATAATGCAGGTCTTAGTTCTCCTTTTTTTGTCATTTGGTGCATATGGGACATCCATGTTTGTTCAAATGGGTTCGCCCACTTTGTGTCAATAAACATTTTTTTATTACCTTCTTTTGAGACTATCATAGGCCAATTTGCATAATAGATTTCTCCACTTATATATGTGAGACCATCCATGTTTCCAATATTTTTAAATTCCGTAAGTGGTACATTAGGGTCAAGACCATTTACCGGTAGCTTATCATAATTTGGCCAAAATTCAGTTCTTATGTGCTGCGGAACATTATACCATGAACATTGTTTGTCATTATCAAAATAAACTTCCGTAAAACTTAACTTCAAAAAATCAAATTTATCCTTCATCATAATTTTATGTGCAATGTTATATAAGTTTGGGATATACTTTCTAAATCCGTTTCTACAAACTTCACCTTTTACTTCAGGTGGGTTTACTGTCATATCATCCTCAAAGAAAAACATGTAGTCAGCATCTGATTCGTGAAAATGTTCGGCAGCTGCTTGTCTACCTCCACATATACCTGTATTACTACCCAAACTAATATACTCAAAACCATACTCACCACAGACTTCTCTATTTTTGTTTCTTGATTCTTCATTTGTTGAATTGTCTAACAAAAACAAATTAGGTTTTTCTAACCACTCAGGAGTTTTTTGCATAGATTTTATCGTATGTAATACCTGCTCTGTAAAATTAAATGTCAATACATATAAATTAGTTTTAACATTATTAACGTCCTTATCCGTATACTTTTTATTGTTAACCAAAACTTTTTTTATTGTTGGTTCAGCTAATTCTACATTATCGTTACCTAACGATTCTGTAAATTTAACAATTAACCCATTATCGTCTAACTCATATCTTCTATATATATCAGGTTCAATATATGACATTACTGTAAATATACTTTCTTCGGTACCCATAAACCCGTTAGATAGTGTTTTATCTAATAAAGAATAATACACCGCATTAGTCTCGTTAATCTGAGTTTTGTGTCCTCCGAATAATCCTCCTCTACAAACATATTTAACTTTTTGTCCTGCGTATCTATTAATTGCATCAAAATCAAATCCATGAATTTCCGTATTTGCTTCATAAGGATAACTTAGAAATAAAAATGGGTTACCGTAATCTGTAAGTTTTTCTAATACATTATCGTCCGCCAAGTGATGGTGTGGTACTGTATTAGTTATACCCGCATCTAACCAAAAGAAATAATCAGTATCAAATGGATTCCAAATGGTAACATCATTAAGTAAAAACATTTTAGATTGCACTATCGGATTATACCATTCATTAGTCGCTTGTGGTGAGTTTTTTAACCATCCTGTTTGGTTTAACCATTTTTCAGATGTACGAATGTTTTGTGTTTTATCCCAAAATGGTTGGTACATCTTTTTAACATCATCCAACTCGTAAACTTTAACGTATGTGTTTTCTTTACTCCTCTTTTCCCAAACCAGATACTCATACTCTTTTGGTATGTAAATAAATAGGTTTTGTGGTATATCTAAAAACCTTTTAAATGCCTCAATGTAGTGATTAAAGTCTCTACCTGCTCTGTTTATATTCCATAAACCGGTTACTATTGTTAAATTATTATTCATTACTCTTTAATTTTACATACCCATACCGCCCTGTCGAATTCGTCTTGCATGTATGGTTTTAAATTATATTTCTTAACTGATTCCTCTATATCTGATTCAGATATCTCGTGCCAATTCCAGTAAACTTTATCTACTTCATTTAAAAATACTTCCCTATCATAAGCATAATCGTGAGCCATTATAATGTCACCTTTTTTTAGGTGTTCTGAAAGTATCTTAAATTCATTTATTTTATTACCTCCATCACATAAAACTAAAGTACACCCATCACTTTGTATGAAATCAATAACTTCATAATTTTTAAGTGACTGATAATCCGATGTGAAAATATTTTCTTCTATAAAATCAACACCATTATTAATCAACTCTTCTTTTGATGGTGTTACGTGTATATCGTAACTCCTAATTTCCACAGTTAAACCTAAATCGTCACATGCATGTTTTAAAAAACCAGTAAATCCCCCAAGGGCGGTACCTATTTCTAAAACCCTACTTGGTTTAACTTTTTCAAGTAAATTGTAAAAACATTCATACGCATAGTGATTTTGCTGCGCAACGTAATGTTTATATTTAGATAAACTATTGTTGTTTTCTAAATCTGAGGTCGTGTTTATATTATTACTATTATACATATTTTTAAAATTTTTAGTCAATCCATCCTCCTTTATCTATAAGATGATTTATTAATATTTGATTTGTTTTATAAAATTCTTCTTTAGTGTATGCCGGCATAAATGAAAGGTTTTTACCGTCAACCGTATATCCTGTACCTTTTGGGAAAAAGTGTCTATCCGCTATGTATATATTTACTGTATGCCAAAATTTATCAAAATTCATTATTTGAATGTCTAACATTTCAGACGCTACGGTAAACAAAACATTATCTATGAACATATAAACCCCCGGTTTTAATTGCCATCTGGTTCTTTCATCCGATAACATCATTTCTGTTCCTTCATTCCATAATTTAAAAACTTCCATAACCTTTTGACTACTATCTAAGTTATAGTATCTAAAAGGCCCTTCAGTCTGTGTATACTCTTGACTTAAGAAATTAACCTTTTTTAAATGTGGATATTTTTTTTGGAAATGATGTCTAAGGATATTTGCCATTACAATGTTACCTCTAGCCCATCCGTTAGAATTTTCAGGACAATCTCTATTCATATGAAATAATTCTAAATCACACCCTTTCATAGAACTGACAGGAGTGTCATATTCTTTCCAAAAATCCTCCTCAGTACACTGTTTATTAATTATTTTATCGTATCTAATATCGGTGTCACTATCACACATAATAAATTTTTTATAACCCATATCACTAATAGTGGGTAATGAAAATCTGTTTAAACCATATGAAAAAATTTTATCATTCCTATAATTGTTATCCCTATAGTCACTACCATATTTACCTTCATCTCCTTCATCTGGAATATATTCAAGGTCAAAAGACCAAGGTGAATATTTTATTCTTTCATCATTAATGTTTATTACTTTTTTTACTAAATCAGTTTCATTAACTAAATCTTGAAAGTAATCAGGGTCGTCTGTTAAAATAACATATGGGAGTACTTTATCATACCCAGTTGATATTGCCTTTCTTATATTATGTTTTACCCTATCTCTATGTGTCTTACCAATACCCCATGTAGCAACTATAATATCATTCATGTCTACTATTTTACATTTTTATTATAGAGACCAAAATCTTTCTACTTTTACGTTATGTTTGGCGTCAAACAGTCCGAAAACATCATAGTCTGTACCTTTTATACCTAATGCGTTGTATATAGGTGCCATTATGTATTCGTTATTGACCGCATAACTACCCCAAAATAAATTAACTTTTTTTGTTTCATACATTTCTTTAACAATATAATCCCATATATTAAAAAAGTTCATCATAAAATCCACACTTTCAAAACAGAATAATCTAGCGGCACTATCATAAATCCTTACTGTCTCACTAACTTCTAAGTTAAATTTTTCATTTAATATTTTTACAACAAAACCCATATTATTGTCTTTTATGTTTTGGTCCCATTTTGTGACACAGTTATAAATTATATTATCCTTATCTGTTAATTGTTTATATCTTTCAACATAAAATTCTGTATCTGTATTTAGTAATAGTACATTTTTTATACCATACTCTTTTGCCAATAAAAAATTCACTCTATCCACGGAAAAAGGAAACTTATAATCTTCACTAACGAACCTTCTACCATATTCTTCAGCAGTTTCACACTCTAAGAAATATTCATATTTTTCAATGTGGGGATATTCAGGATAAAACTCTTTAAGATTTTTTACTATTAAGTTTTTTCTTTTTATGTCTTCAAAATATTTTTCATCATCTGTTATAACGAAATAAAAAATATCGTCATCATCATTATGAAAATCAATTAACATGTTTTTTGCAGTCTTTCTATATGTTGGTCCACAACATGTGTAACAAATTGCAAGCTTATCATCCATATTATATTATATTTAATTTTTTAATCATATTATTTACCCTGTTCTCATTAGAACAGTAGTTTTGATAATATTCTCTAGCGTTTTTAGAAATAAATTCTATAAATTCAAAGTCATTTTTTACCTCTTCAAATCTATTTACATACTTTTTAATGTACTCCTCACCTCCACCACAGTCTAAATTACTGTCTTTAGGTAAATCTTCCCTATCAACGGATATGTAATGATAATTTGGTATTAATTTTGGTTCGTATTCATCAGCATATTCAAATCTCATCATTGGTAATCCTATAGCCATGTATTCCATGTCTCTATGACATATCTCAGCGGCCCCTGATATTGACAACCCCACTCTATGGTTTATTGCTTTTTTTAAATAATTCTCTAAATTAACTGGTGGAAACATTTCATTAGTAACACCCATTTCTGCCAGTTTAACTTCATCACCTCTACCAGTTGTGGTTCTTAAAAACAATTTTTCTATTGTATCTTTTAAAGGTAAGTTAATCCTTTTGTGATAAAAATAATCATAATCAAGTGTTGGTGAGAATGTATATATTGTTGTTTTCTTTAATTGGAAATTTAATTCATTCACATTAAAGTTATGTAACCCCCAACACCTTTGATGTAAGACTATTAAGATATCATCTTGTTTATTTCTTTCCTTGAGTATGTCCCATAATTTAGTCCTTGTTTCTGAATAAGATATAGCCTTTAGAATGTCTTTTTCTTCGTCATATATTACTATTTCACAATCAGGCAAGTGATAATCAATCTCTTTAATATGTAAATGACCACCTACCTGTGAAACAACCTCAGCATTAAATTTATTCTTTAATAGATTACTTATATCTCTTATAATATCCATAGAAACCCAATATGAGTGTTCATTCTTAACTATAAAAACTTTCATATTTTTTTATTCTATATTTTTAATATTAACTAATTTAATAAACAACTCAGAAATGTAATCAGTAGACGTAAAATTAACAAAGTAGTCTCTACCATTTTTTGTCGTCTCAGTTAAAACATCCTTATTATTTATATTACTTTCAACCACTTTTATTATCTTTTGTGCTACCTCATGTTCTGTTCCTACAACATCACTGTGAGCGTTTTCTGATTCAATATCAACAGGTATAAAATGTTCTTTCTCATTTAATGGATTGTAAAATTTTGTCTTTAATTTTGGTCTAATGATAGGGATTTCCATTCCCATGTATTCAACATCTCTAAGACAAAATTCTCCGTTTCCATTTAGTGAGATACCCATTCGGTAATCTTTTATTTTTTCAAAGTAACGTTCATTATGGTATGTGTCATTTTCGTCAAATATTTCTATATATGGATGTTTTTTGAGTATTTCACAGATTTTTTTTCTACTCCCATGCATTCTACCAATAAAAATAGCTTTAGGAATTCTATTTTCGAAATTATATTTTATTCTATGTTTTTCTATGAATATATCACTATTTTTAACACCTAATGGATATTGTAATGGGTAGTGATTGACTCCGTATTTTTCTTTAATCTTTTCGCTAGTCTCAAACATCCCAATACCTCCATAGTAATCAATTAAATCGTAATCTTCCCAACCTAAATCTTTTTCGAATAGGTTCATACCTCTATCCCAAAAAGATAATAAAATAGTTTTTTTATTTGTAGGATTTGTAATTTGAAAATTTGAACCACCACCTGGACTTGACATACGTGATATGTTTTTTGGTGTTGGTTGTTTATGAATAAATTGATATTCTTTAAATTTTGAATTTAATTCATTAAATACTTTATCGTATATTTTTTTAAAAAATGGGTTTCCTACCGCCTCTATATCGTAAGTACACTCTAAAATCATATCTTTAAATTTTAAACTCAACTCGTTCCGCCCATCCTCGTTCCTTGGATAATCCCCAATAGACTACTTTGGTTGGATTTTTATCTGTCATAAACATCTCTTCATAATGAATGGGTTTTCCATTCTCTATAAACTCTTTTAACTGATGTCCTTTGATGTATTTGTGGTTTTGTCCTTCCCCATTTTCATCATCGAATGCAATTAATATTGATTCGTAATCATCAGCAGGTAACATATCCCTTGTAACATTAACCAAATAATAAAAAGAGTACATAAAAGAATCCTCCCATTCTTCATCATTTTTGTATGGATAAGGGTTGGGTGGAAAAAAATTATCTTTTGTATACTTTTGAAATGATTTCTTTTTAAAGTGTATTCCAGCATATTTCTCATAATCTCTTATCGTCCTAACATTACCTAAACCGTAACCACTAAGGTCGTGTCCATTATTTTCAACCCCAAATAATTGTCTAATTCTTGACCTTGCAATGTCATTTCCTTTCCACCATAGACTCTCACCTCTCTTACTTTGGTCATCCCATACCAACTTTCCCGCCCTCTCTTCTCTCATGGTAGCATGCCATATAACCACTCGGTTTGGGTGGAACAAATCATATCCGTGAGTAAAAGACCTTACAGTTAGATTAATCTCCTCCCCAGCGAAGAATATATTAGGGTCGTGTTTAACTTCCTTAGCCCATTTATTAGGACCAAACGCAAAATGTCCACTTAAAAATCTTGCGGGATAAGGTTTTTCCAAATGTTTCCATCCTCCTTTAACTCCCGTGGGTCTGATAAAAATAGTACCAAAAGGATAGAATGAGGCTGCCTCTGAAAACCATGGCTCTTTAACTCGTTCTGCGGGGTCATTAAAAGGGTTATAGTAAGGTAAATACCCTCCAATTATAGGGTTATACCCATCTTCTTTTAAATCAAAATACCAATCTATTAAAGTTTCGTCCCAATTTTTATCAAACCTATGATGTGAGTCTAGTTGACACACAAAATCTTCATCGGTCAGTAGCTCATCGTTGATAACACCTCTAGCATAAGCTAACCCTTTAGCCTCTTCATATGGTATGTCTTTAATTTTAAACCTTGGGTCGTTTTTATACGTATCTAAATTGTCAAACCCATCTTCAGGATTAAATTGTCTACATATACCGAAGTGAATCCTTTTCGGAAATTTAGCGTTTTCCAACGCACTTTTAATAGTAGGTATTAACTCCGGTTCACGATATGCTGGTAAATGTACCAGAATAGTCATTTTGTTTTTATTTTTTTTCATATAAGATTCCTTCCATTCTATTTACCCACCCTTCTTTTATTGAATGTGGCCAAACAATCCATTTATATGGTCTAGCAACCGTGTTGAAGCTTCTCCATAACCTACAGAACCTATCAGGGTCTACCATCAGTCTTTTTATTTCGTCAGGTTTAGCGTCGTCTCTACGTAATTCATTACCGTCTTCATCCTCAAACGCAACAACCCATATATCATAATCATCGTGTGGTACACTATCAAAATGAATGTCTATGCAATGTTTAAATGGAATTGAGTATGAGTTTTGATATTCTTCTTCGGACTCAAATAAAGGACAAGGCGCGTCTTTCTTATCTATTGTATGTTGTTGTACCGCTCTTCTACTAAAAGATAAACCTGCATATCTCTCATAGTCTTCCAACGTTCTTTCAGTCCCTAACCCGTAAATACCAAAGAACTCTGGGTCATAAACTTCACCATCCATACTTAATAATTTACGGTTTCTCTTATGTGAACCGTCATTTCTCTCTCCCCACTTTGTATGGTCGTCCCAATGTTTTTTTAACCCTCTTCTAGTGTAATAATGCCATAAGAATATCTTATGTGGGTGTAACAAATCATAACCATGAGTGAACGCTCTAACCGCAATTGACACTTCTTCACCGTGAAAATAATAATCAGGGTCGTGAGGTACTTCCTTTACAAAATCACCTTTTGCGAATGCAAAGTGTGCGGAATAAAACCTAGCGGGAATCGGTTCAGTTCTCTCATCCGCATCATCCACAGTTGAGGGTAAGAAGTGTACGTTTCCGTCAGGACTAAATCTATCAAAGTCCATCCTCCATGGTTTTTGTATTCTAGACTCAGGGTCATTATCAGGTTCAAATGACGGTGCATAACTAGTGATTAACGGTTTTTTAATACCTTTTTTAACCAACCTTTTATACTCTTTCTTAAGTTCAGTATCCCAATTCTCAATAAATCTAGTGTGTGAGTCAATCTGTAAAGTATATGTCTCACCGTCATATAACTGCTGTAGTAAATTACGAGCCCAACAAGCCCCTTGACTTTCCTCATGTGGTGTGTCTATAATCTTAAATCTACTATCTTCAGAATATTTATCTAAGTTATCCCACTCATCTTCAGGAGAATGTTGCCATGTAATGGCTATAGATAGGTTTTCAGGGTTTTTGGCCTTTTCCAACATATCATCAATAGTCAAAAGTAGTTGTGGGTCTCTGTAAGATGCTATTTGTACAAAAATTGTTTCTGGTTTACGTGCCATAATTCTTTTTTTAAAAAATGATAAATTTATTTAGAATGTAAAGTAGTTTCATCAGTATAATTATATTTATGGTAATATGAAACTACTTACAACCATACATAAAATAATAAAAGAAGCTGAGGATAATCTATATACTGCATCTCTTAATTGTGAAAATACTAAAGAGATTCAAATATTAGAGGAAAAACTGAACGATTCGTTAGGTTTATTAGATATCTATAAAAAATTATAGTATCTTAAACCTTTCGTCAGGTAGTGAAACTCCTTTTTTATTCACAACATACGCACATACTTTATTCGCATAGTCGATAGAGTCACTTACATTTCCCGTTATTTTATATTTTAAAGCAAACGTAGCAATAAACGTATCACCCGCACCACTAACATCTATGGTTTCTTGCGGATTTAAACTTGGGTAATCGATTCCGTTATATGTGGTTCCATTCCTACCTTTAGTAATGATGAATTTTTCCGGATTTTTATCACAGATTTCTTTATTGTTTAAATACTCTTCATAATTAAGTTTAACAAAGTCAACATCTATTAATGTTTCATAGTTTAACTTTTTCTTACTATCCATTAAACACAACTTAGATAAGGAAGATATTTCTTTTATTTTACTCTCACTAACATATCCTTTATCGTAATCACTTATAATTACAATGTCAGACTCACTAATCGTTTTTTTCTGATTGGGAGATATAAATCCAATTTCTTTACATGGTATTTTTTCGTCATCGACCCTCATAAACATGTGATTACTTTTCTTATCGACATATCTAGTTTTAACTATATTTTCATTCTGACTCCAATGTATTACTTCGGCGTCGGTATTCAGTACTTTTAGGTTTTCTACAACATTTCCGGCCATCCCTCTATTTTTAATTGTTTCTACCGGGTTTAAAACAGGTACTGGAGCTTCAGGTGATAATCTTTTTACGTCACAGTAGATAAACCTATCCACACATAACTCACCTATTACTAATATCTTCATACTTTAAATGTTAATGTTTTTTCCGTAATCTATTATTTTAGTGGAAGAATATTCTTCTATCCTATCAAAGAATAATAACTCTTCAACATATTGTGAACCTATTACTCTTTTATTTTTATAGTCAGAACCAACAATCATAATATCAGGATTATAATTTTTTATCTGATTTTCTAATTCTTCATCACTATCAAACCCAACCACACTATCAACATATGATATAGACTTTAATAAAAATTTTCGGTCAATCCATTTATTAACAGGTCTTTCTTCACCTTTTAGTTCTTTTACTCTTTCGTCATAATCAATACCTACCCTTACTTTACCTTTGGTATTTGCAAATTGTAGTAGTTCAATATGACCTCTATGTAAAACATCAAAGGTTCCGTTTACCCAAACTTTCATTTTATAATATCTCCTCTCCATACTCTATATGAATCTTCATCAAAATGTTCTGTTGATACCTCAAACACCGTACCTTCTGTCAGAGCCTCTAACTGATGTGGTTGTCCTGGATATTGTCTAACACTATCACCTTCTTTAAGGTGTTGTTCATGTACTTCAGCAGTTTCCGTATCAATCCAACGATATAAAAACTCACCTTTTTCAACATACCATGTTTCATCCTTAATCATATGATAGTGCATCGAAAATTTACAACCTTTTTTAAAGACAAGTAGTTTTCCACAATATAAATTATTGTTTTCAAATATTATCTCATGTCCCCATCCTTTGGGTACATTACATTCTTTACACTCAATCGCGTTGTATACTATTGGTTTTTCCATTTTATCTCTATTTTTCTATACTGTATGTATATAGTTCCTACTTATATTTAAATATGTCTCAGTAAAGTTGTATCTATCACCATTAAATGTAATAATAAATTTTTCAATATCATTACACTGGATATCTAACACAATTAGTTTATTTTCACCCTTACTTAAGTTATATTCGTATTCTACATTGTTAATTTCTAATATTAGATTCCCATCTATTTTTATATCATATAATATAACTTGTAATTCAGGTTCGTAAATCCCGTATTTCTCATTTTTATTGACGAAAAATTTATAATTATCATCCTGACTGTAATTATATAAATCGGTATCTTTATAATTAAAAATTCTATCTTTAACTTTTGCACCTTCTGTGGGTATGTTGAACTTTTCTTTCCACTTTAATACTTCACCTTCGGCAGCTCCATTACTACTTAAGTACTCTTCTAATGTCAGTTCTTTAAGTATTTTTTCCATTAATACTCTATCAAACACCATAAACTGTAATGAAGTATCCCATTCCCAATCCAAATTATCGGGTTTTACACAGGGGTTTATTTTATTAATTTTATTATTTCTTATCTCTTCTAGTATATCTTCACTTATTTCAGAGTCATATATTAGGTGGTAAAATATATCATAATCAAACGTTAGTGCTATTTCAGTTAACTTTTTTCTTTGGTATAGGTCTGCCCATCCATAGTCCGGCATGAAGGTCGTAAGTTTAATCCACCCTTTATCAGTATTAATTGTTTTCCAAAAAGTCCATGCCTTTATCGGCCATTTAAGTGTTGGATTTTCTTTAGTATAAAAAACAAAATCGCTTTTTTGAATTATGTCATCAGGTAATTTTATTGAGTCGGGTGATAAACACATCACATCCATTCCCTCATTTTTAAGTATACCTATATTTTCTTTTAAAAGATTTAATTTTTCTTGCGTATTACAAAAAGTACTGATTAATGCTATTTTTTTACTCATTTGATATATAACTTCTATTTAGATTAAAATAACTTTGGGTGTAGTCTGTCTCCTCGTTATTTATATTTATTGTGAGACTTGTGATATCTTTACATAATAAGTCTGTCACCACCATTTTATTTTCCCCTTTTATTAATTTTTCACTTTTTATTATATTATTTACCTTTATATTAATATCCACATCTGAATTAATGTCATAAAAAACAATTTTAAATAAAGAGTTTAGAATCCCCCCTTTAGGTGGTTCTCCTTTCCATATCTCCACATCACTAAAGTGTTTATTGAAAAACATTTTAAACTCTGAATTATTTCCATAGTTAAAAAAATCTTTTTCATTATGAATACGAATCTTATCTTTAACATAATGGTTTTTTACCATTATATTAAATTTATTTTTCCACTTAGTAACTTCTCCTTCAGCAACTCCGTTAGTTCTTGAATATTCTTTTAGTGTAATTTCTTGTACAATTTTTTCCATTAGTACCCTATCAAACACCATAAAGTGTAGTGTGGTATCCCATGAAAAGTTAGGGTTAGTAGGGTCAATCCTTGGGTGTAGGATATTAACCTCATTTTTATTTATTTCTTCTATCAGTACTTCATCAATAACAGTGTCATATATTATATGGTAAAAAATATCATAGTCATAAGTTAAGGCGATTTCGCTTAGTTTTTTTACTTGATAGAGTGCAGCCCACCCGTAATCTACTAAAAAATGAGTTAACCTTACTATTCCCTTATTAGTGTTAATTGTTTTCCAAAATGTAAAAGCTCTCTCAGGCCAACTTAATAACGGATTTTCTTTAGTATAAAAAACAAAATCACTTTTTTCAACTATATTGTGAGGTAATTGTATAAAGTTTGGTGATAAACACATCACATCTAACCCTTGGTTTTTAAGTATGTCTATATTCTCAGATAAAATATTTTGTTTTTCTTCTGTATCACAGAAGGTACTTATTAAAATTATTTTTTTCATAGTGTATTTAAATTATCTTTTAAAATCTTCTCTAAAACTCATCTTTTAATTGTTTCTCAAACTCATCTACTTTCGGTCCTTGTCCAATATATCCGCTGTTAAGTACTTTTCCAACTTCTTCCGCAGCAGTTTCTGACATAAAAACTTTAAACAAGTCTATTTTTTTGTTATTCATCTTTTTATTTTTTTGTTTTTGTTAATAGAAAGTATTACATCTCCCTTAACTGTATTTATATAACCATTTTTTTCTAATTTTGATAATAATGATAAAGTTTCAGTACTATTTAAATCTTTATGAAATTCCATTACGATTTTACTAATTTTTGTTCTTAAAAAATCATCACTTAGATATTTTATTACTTCATATTCACATCCTTCACAATCAATTTTTAGAAAATCAATTTGTTTAATGTTTTTATCATTAGTGTACTCTTCTAAATTTATCACATTAACTTCATAAAAAGTATCAGTGGTATTGGTTGTACTATTTTGAACTGAGGACACATCACTAATGTAATATTTTAATAGTCCTTTATTTTTACCAACCGCACAATTATTTCCGTATACGTTACTAAAATTATCAATTATATTACTTTTTATTGAATTGTATTCTTTATTTCCAGGTTCAAATACATGAACTTCTTTCGCGTTTTTACAAATAGAATAGTATGTAAAAATACCTATATTACCTCCAATATCAAATACTATATCATTTTCTTCAATTTGAATGTCTTCGCTCTCATATGTTTTGTTTAAAAATATTTCAAACACAGGAAGACCTACCCCCTCTTCTTTATAATCGTGGTTATATGACTTTAAAATATTTAATTTATCTTGTTTTTGTATAGACGGATACCCATTTAATTTAACAAAAATTGAAAATAGTTTTTCATTTTCGTACTCGTCATATATTTCAAATTTTCTCTCGCTTGAGGCTATTTGTGCGTTAAAAAAGTATATTACGTTAGGTTTAATATTTATCCTATCTTTCCATAGATTAAGTCCTGTATACCCATCCGAAACAGACAGTATTACAGTTTTATCATTATCAAATTTAGATAAGAATTTTATCCCAGTTTTGTTTTCGTTAAATTCTATAAATTCAATCATATGTCATAAAGTTATTAAGTTTAAATTCTTTAATATTACTTTCATTTATATTAATAGAATTTTTTAATTTGTCATTAATTATTATCTTAATATTTTTTACCTCGGTTGTCTTTCCGAGTGTCTCAATTCTCCACGTAAATTTATGTAATTTTTCGACTTTTATGATTCTTTCGTTGTTAACTATAACGACAATATCACATGGTTCATCTGACGCATCATTCCAAAAAATAAAATCAATTGTGTTTTTTTTCGGGTCGTAATAAGGAACCGCCCATTGCATTTCAAATTCACCTTTATGGAAATCAATAATTCTTAATATATTGCCGTTTTTAGTTATGAGATTATGGTCTTTAAATAATACTTTATTACCATTTTCTGAGTATAAGTCTTGAGTTCTTTTTTCTGTGGTCTTTGCGGAAGCATTCTCTAATTCATTTAATATCTCATCCCTTTTATATGTAAATGACCTTTCAGGTAAACTACCTATCTTTATAGAATGAAAATTACCTATACCGTACTGTAAATTTATTTCATATAGTTCATCTTTTTTGGTGTATAGTACCGCATCATATTCATCCAACATTTTAGAATTATCATAAAACTCGGTATAGTCCTCAAAATAAGCGTCATATTCAATAAAATGAGCTTTATCATATCCAAAACTCTTAGCATGGGAATACCCAGTAATTAACTGCTTATGTAGTGTTAAATAAGTGTTTCCGACACCAAAAAATATTGAGTGTATATGTTTACCATTTTCAGGTGAAAACCATGGTTGATTTTGATATTTCCATTCAGTTAATAACTCATTGTCTTTATCGAAGATTACCCAGTCAACGTTTTCTTGAACATCAAAAGTAACCGGAGTATGACTAATCACTATTAAATCGAAATCTTTCCTTATGCCCTGTAAAGACATAACTAAATTATATAATATTCTTCTTTTTTCTTCTGTCGGACAGTGAGCCGTTATACATATTAAATCTTTACCTTTCATTTACCCCTTATTTTATTGAAAAAATAGTTATCTTATCCTATATTATCAATATTAAAATTATGTCAATGACTAAAAACCCAAAAATATTTTTACACGGCTCTTATGTCGGAACAACAGGTTATAATAACCACACAAGAGATTTCGCAAGACATCTATCAAAAATCACAGATATAAAAGTTAGAAACTATACCGT
>Ga0210003_1002710_pt1 | contig 14750 bp, 10 predicted proteins | sample LantaG_FD_182804 | JGI IMG/M metagenome (GOLD analysis project Ga0210003, IMG submission 182804) | Deep subsurface microbial communities from Baltic Sea to uncover new lineages of life (NeLLi) - Landsort_02402 metaG (SPAdes) (version 2) | ecosystem: Environmental > Aquatic > Marine > Oceanic >... | reverse complement strand
TGGCACAGCAAGACCAACCGCGCAATGCGACTGAGAGTCCATATCGACCAGCAAAACTCGCTGGCCGGCCTCAGCAAGAGCACTCGCCAGGTTTATCGATATTGTTGTCTTGCCACAACCACCTTTCTGATTGACAACCGCTATGGTCTTCATAGTGTTTCTCCAACCCACAAAATGGGTGACCCGAAAAATCCTTTTTTTACTGCGGAAAACGCCTTCTTAGCGTTATAAAACCAGCAGAACATCTTTTTATGTTCTTCGGCAAAAAAATGGGTAAAACTTTATCCTTTTTATGGGACCGGCCAATAAAAACGCACTTACACACACAAACAAATAGCATTTTCACGCCACTATAAGCGACTAAACAGGGCAAAATAAGCCCAAACAAAATGTCCCGCTAAAACGTTCTCCGCTGGCATAATAAATACCCTATTTTGTCAATGATTCATTTTTTTCAATTTGGATTCTTCGGGGAAACTGGTATATTGCCAAAAGCCTTACTCCGAGCCGCATTAACACAGGCATAGGCTAATAAGTAGTGTAATAAGCATCAGACATATATAGCAGGTTGGAGATAGACTCATGAAAGACAGCATAATGGAACGCCGGAGTTTTTTGAAATATGCCGCTACGGCTACAGTCGCATCAGGGCTGCTGGGTCGGCCAATCGCAGCAAGAGCCGGTCAAAAAGAAACCAAAATACGCAAAGCGCTACAATTCGGAATGCTGCCCAAAAACCTTTCCAATGCGGACAAATTCAAGCTGGCGAAAGAGTGCGGCTTCGAGGGGATCGAAGGTTCTCCCATGGAGGATTTGACAGCAGCCGAGGAGATGGGCAAGATGGCACGCGAAGCGGGTGTTCCAATTCATTCGATTGTCTACGGCGGCTGGGGCGCACCGTTTTCCGACCCCGATCCCAAGGTCATAGAAAAAGGTCTCGCCGGCATGGAAACAGCATTGCTAAGCGCAAAAGCGCTCGGCGCTGAAACGGTCCTGCTCGTGCCGGCTATTGTCAATGAGAATGTAGGGTACGGCGAGGCATACGAGCGCTCGCAGAAGAACATCCGCAAACTGCTGCCGATGGCCGAGAAGCTCGGCATTGTTATCGCGGTTGAGAACGTATGGAACAAGTTCCTGTTGAGTCCGCTGGAGTTCGCACGTTACGTCGATGAGTTCGAGAGTCCGTGGCTAAAGGCATACTTCGACGTCGGCAACGTCATTCTCTTCGGCTACTCACAGGATTGGATTCGCACGCTGGGCAAACGCATCGTCAAGATCCATCTGAAAGACTTCAAGCGCAAGGGCTATGAATGGACAAACCTGCTCGAAGGCGATGTGAACTTCAAGCAGGTCCGGCTCGCGCTTCAAGAGGTCGGCTATGATGGTTTCCTTACGACGGAACTTGGCGGCGGCGACAAAGCTTATCTGACAGACCTGTCAGAACGAATCGACCGTATTCTCGCGATGTAGCAAACTCCGATTATCAAAACGTCCGCCTGAGAGCAAAAAAAAATAAAAATGGCCTAAAAATCCGGGCCCGATGGCCGGTCCGCAGCCAAAATTTGCCAAAATCAACACCCGCGTTTTTAGCTTAAAAACCACGATTCGCCTTTTTTCCAGCAACTTTTTTCATCCGGAGTGCCATAGGGTTGTCACTGGCGGAAAAATTTCCTTGCAAACAATCTCACAAACTCCTACTTTCAAGATAAACGAGAGGATCCTCAGCCTAAGAAGAAAAAGCAACAAAGCTCTGTGAAAAAACGAGTACAGCCTTCGCCAAAAAGCTGTCTTGCTGTGAAACAAAGCAGAGATTTCACCAACAGCGGCAAGGAAGGAATAAAAGAGGCTTATCGCTTCACAGTAGACCAAAACCATCGCATAAAGTTTGCTCGATGCGTAAAGAAGCGATAACAGATAACAAACGGCAGCTATCTGCTGCTCATTGATAAAAAGACTTGGGCTCTTGCCCAGGAGAAGTCCCCGCATATGGCTAAGCGTTCAGCGCCACGTATGTTCGTCGTCATGCCTCAAGGTGTGATATGTACGCGATCAGATTACTTAGAGAATTGGTGAGGCAGTCTGGCAAAAGAAGGAGGTATATATTGAAGTATACTCTCTGTATCACGCAACAATGCAACATGTCCTGCAAATACTGCTACATCGGCAAGAGCACAGCCCGGATGTCTCTTGCTGTGGCAAAGAAGATTGTTGACTTCATATTCGAGACGGCTCCAGCAGAAGAAAGGATTGACATCGGCTTTTTTGGAGGGGAGCCGCTTCTCGAATTCGAACTGATCAAGACTGTTACGAGAGTGATAGAAAACCATCCGGCTTTTGACGCCAATTACGTTAACCTTGCCGTTGTGACAAACGGCACGATATTTTCCGATGAAATTGCCGACTTTATAAATAAGCACAACATAGGCTTGACCATAAGTTGCGATGGGCCTCCATCTATCCAGGATATGTTCAGATGCTTCCCGAACGGCAAAGGAACATCAAATGTAGTCGAGAAGACCGTACGCAATGCCGTCGAAGCCTTCTCCCTCGTACCGGTAAATGCTGTATATCATCCTCAGACCTTTCGGTATTTGCCTCAAACAGTGGAATACCTTTCCTCGCTTGGCATAAAGCAGATCTATTTGAGCCCCGATTTTTCGGCATTATGGACCAAAGAAGATGCTGATCTGCTCCCTGAGGTTTACGGCCAAGTTGCTGAGCAGTACATCGGCCACTACCTTGCGCAAACTCCGCACTTTATCAGCTTGATCGATAGCAAGATAACAGTCATATTGCGCGGAGGGTATGATCCACTTGAACGCTGCCGAATGGGTAAGGGTGAGTTTGCCTTTGCGCCAGACGGAAAGATATACCCCTGTGAGCGACTTATCGGATCCGGCGGGAATGAACACTGCATAGGAAACATCAACATAGGACTGCAGGCAGAAAGAAAATCATGCAATGTGGCACCTGGTCAGAGCATTAATGCCCAATGCCTATCCTACGGCATAAGAGACTATTGCATGAACTGGTGCGGTTGTTCCAATTACTTCTCCTCCGGTTATTACAACCGTGTTAGCCCTTTTCTATGCGCATCCGAAAAAGCTGCAATACAAACTTCATTTCATGTTTTTCAAGTGCTGAATAAGACAATCGGCGCAACTTTTGCCGACCACTTGGCAGGATTCCCAATAGTAAATAGTAACAACACATACAGAAGGAGATAGAATGAACAACATTAGGCCTCCACCTCTTTGAGAAATGCTACTTGAGATAGGGCAGCAAAATAAATATAGCGAAGTTTTCACGGCCTGACTATGGCTATCCGTACCCTGGAGAAGACCTTTTTCCAAAGGTCTCTTCGATCTGGTAATGGCCATGTTATACAGTTATAAGGAGGTACTGATCATGAATGGAACTTTTGTGCAATATGATAGATCCTATGAGAAGCTCATATCGAAGTACGGAGGGCGTTTCGACTTCTGGATTTCAAGCCTGGACCAAGTGAGCAAATTTATCAGAAGTAGTAGAATCCGACCGCTTCCAAGAGAACATTTCACAATGGATGACCCTATTCGACTCGAACCTGCAGCAAAGAAAGAACTTGCCGGAATTGAATTTCTGAAACCGCGTCCATTTCCGGGAGGACTGAGATTTCCGCATTTGCATCTCAAGATGGACATCTACCGTCTTACGGAAAAGCAATGGCAGGATTTTTCAGGCACGGCCCTCAAGAACCTTCGGGAAAAGTTAGACAAAGCCCAAACTGTAAGTTTTGAGCAGGTAATGGAGTTATCAGAGGTAATTGAAAGCCTTGGTTAGGTATTAGTGGTAATACAACACGTATCACCTACTTCCTGTTGTACCTCTGGGCATTACTGTGCTGATCAAGTCCGGCTTAAGAAATAGAAGCAATCTCGAAGAACGGTTCCCATTCTGGAGATAACCGCAGAATGGGAACCTTGATTATTTTCATCTGACGAACCTCAGTCAATCTGTCATTTCGCATGACGCCAAGTTGCTCAGCTTGTTATCCTTTGACCTTGACTTTTACGGCTTTTGCCGAGGCGGCTTTTGGCAGGGTTATTGAGAGCACGCCGTCCTTGCATGCCGCTTCGATCTTGCTCGGGTCGACGTCGGTGGGCAGGGTAAGTTCCCGCCTGAAGCTGCCGTAGGTGCTCTCTACATGATAGTAGCCCTTTTCCTTTTTCTCTTCTTCGAACTTCTTTTCTCCGCTGATGGTCAGCGTATTTCCATATACGGAGATATCGATGTCATCCGCCTTGCAGCCGGGGACCTCCGCCCTGACTACGATCGCATTTTCTTCCTCGGCCACGTCAATGGCGGGCCAGGCCTTGTATCCGGCAAAAGGCCGGTCCAGCCCCCTGAAGAAGCCATCAAACAAATCATCCATCTCGCTGTGAAGTCTCGACAAACCATTTCTGTTTCTCTTATTGAAAGGTACCAGTGCCATAGTAACATCTCCTTTCTTAATTTAATTGTTAACACAAAACTTTTGTTCAACTACAAACCTTATGTATGTTAATATGCAAAATATGTGCCAGTTTTTGTCTCGCCGAAAGTCCGCAAAAACAGCGTAAAATCGCCTCTTAACCGGCATCATTCTATTTTTCGAGCTGTCAATTTGGCATCTTTTCTGTCAATTGAGACTGGTGGTTGTCTCGGCCGTGAAAATATTGTACACTAATCGCAGTTCGTATTTGTTCCAGAGACCCAAGAGGTAAAAGCAAAATGACTGAAAACAAAACCAACTTCAAAGTTGACGCCCTGCACGCGCAGATTCGTGATTCCGTAACGACCTTCGCCGAGAAGCTTTTAGCGGCCCTGGGTGACAACCTGCAGAGCATCACGGTTGTCGGCAGCAGCCTGACGGAGGATTTCAGGCCGGGACAAAGTGACATCAACACTGTTCTGGTCCTCGGCGAACAGACTCTGGCTTCGCTCAACGCTGTCGCCTCAATGGCAAAGCCGATGAGCAGAAAAAAAATCTCGCCGCCGCTGCTTATGACGCAATCCTATATCGAGCGGTCGCGGGACGTATTCGGCGTCGAGTTTCTGGATTTTCAACTGGCCCACGAGACGATCATGGGCGACGATCCTTTTACCTGTCTGGAATTCGACAAAAAAGACGTTCGAATTCAATGCGAGCGCGAGCTCAAAGCGATGCTGATCCGGCTCAGGCAGGGCTACATCGCGGCGGCGGCAAATAAGAAACTCGTTCGTGACATTCTCATCTCGACGGCAAGAGGAATGGCGCCGCTTCTGCGGGCGATGTTATGGCTGAAAGACATCGACCGGACCGCACGGGCCGAAGCGACGTTCGTCAAAGCGGCCGGCGAGTTTTCAATCGATACGAATCCTCTGAAATCCGCAATTAAATGGCGGCACGAAAAAATTCGCCTGAGCGAAACCGAAATGGAAAACGCGTTCGAATCGGTCTACTCGGTCATCGAGCAGCTTGCCAGCATTGTTGATAAACTTAAGGTCTGATTATGCGACGATTCGTTTTTAGAATAATACTAATATTGTCGCTCTTGTCGGTTTTGGCGGCGACCGGCTACGGCCAGGCCGACTTGCCGATGCCGCGTAACCACGTCGAGGATTATGCCAACGTGATAAACGATTCCGACGAGCATTCGCTCAACGGAGTCCTGCAGGAATTAGAGCAAAAAACCGGCGCCCAGTATATCGTGCTGACCGTGCTTTCAACCGGGGGGCTACCGATTGAGCAATTCTCCATCGAGCTGGCCGAGAAATGGAAGCTCGGCCAAAAAGGCAAAGACAACGGCATGCTTTTCGTTCTTTCCAAAAACGACCGTAAGTGGAAATTTGAGGTCGGCTACGGATTGGAGGGTTTCATCACCGACCTGTACTGCGGCCGGGTCGGTAGAGATGTCCTTGTGCCTTATCTAAGAGAAGGAGATTACAGCCGTGGAATCTACCAGGCCAACCTGCAAATCATCCAGCGAATCGCGACCGAAGCCGGCGTAAGTCTGACCGGCATGCCGAAGATTACGCCCGCCCCGGTCAGGGACAGAAGAAGAGGCCTGCCCTGCTGTAGCGCATTGCCGATCTTGTTTTTCATGTTGCTGATTTTCGGCGGCATGGGCAGAGGCATGGGATGGTGGTTCTTCCTGCCGTTCATGATGGGCGGGTTCGGCGGCCACGGCGGCTATGGAAGGTCCGGCTCATTCGGGGGCGGCAGCTTCGGCGGAGGTTTCGGAGGTTTCGGCGGCGGAATGGGCGGCGGATTCGGAGGCGGCGGTGCAAGCGGAGGGTGGTAGAAGAGAATATAAATTTGAGAATTAAGAAGTGAAAAAAGGGGAAAAGGAAATGAGAAACTTCGGAAAAACATGGGTTGTTCTTATCGCAATATTGATTGTTATACTTCTTATCGCGCTGGGAGTTTTCCGGTGGTACGTCAGCGGCTATAACAAAGCTGTCAATCTCGAACAGGGCGCCGAAAAGGGCTGGGCGGATATCGACGCCGCCTTGCAGCGAAGGCTCGACCTCGTGCCCAACCTGGTCAATACCGTCAAAGGATACGCAGAACACGAAAAAGAGCTGTTCGAGAACATTGCCAAGTCCAGGGAAAAATATTTTCAGGCCGGCAACAGGGCAGGTAAAATCGAAGCGTCCAATGAGCTATCCGGCTTTTTGTCCCGCCTTTTGATGCTGCAGGAAAACTATCCAGAATTAAAGGCCAGCGAAAACTTCCGAGACCTTCAGACTCAACTTGAAGGCACTGAAAATCGGATAGCAGTCGCCCGCACACGGTATAACGAGGCGGCCAAACTCCTGAACTCTTACACAAGGCAATTCTTCGGATCGTTCTTCTGCAAACGGGCCAGCGTGGAAAAAGTCGACTACTTCGAGGCCACCGAGCAGGCAAAATCCGATGTGCCGAAAGTGGAGTTCTGACAATAAGCCTCGGATTCATAAAAAATGACATACGAAAAAGGTAAAAGTCCCAAAGAAAGCGCGGTCGAGACACGCTACCTGATTATGCCTCACCAGGCGAATCCTCACGGCACGGCTTTCGGCGGCGTGATTATGGCGTGGATCGACATGGTCGCGGCGATGGCGGCACAACGTCACTGCGGCAAGGAAGTCGTTACCGCCGGCATCGACTCGCTTGCCTTCAAAGAGCCGATCCGTATCGGGGACCACGTTGTCCTTAGGGCCTCTGTAAATTACGTCAGCCGCTCGTCAATGGAAGTTGGCGTCCAGGTCACCAGGGAAGACCCATATACAGGCGAGCAAGCCATCGCGACAACAGCCCACCTGACGTTTGTCGCCCTGGACAAAAACAAGAAGCCGACCCCCGCTCTGCCGATACTGCCCGAAACAGACCAGGAAAAACGACGTTACGAGCACGCCAAGCTGCGAGTCCGGGCCAGAAAAGAACTCTTAAAGAAAATGTGTTGATGTGATCAGTTCGATTTGAGAATTGAACGTTCGGAATCCTTCGCCGTCACTTCATCCTCTCAACATTTTAATACAATTGGGGCAGAGCTGTTGGCCGGAATCGATTTTTGCCAAGTCATTTTCCGGAATATCTTTTCTGCCGCAGCACTCACACGTACCGGTTCTCTCCACACTTTCAAAAGCCTCATTCAGTTTTGCTTCCGCCTCCGCCCTTGCCCGGGCTTCCGCCCTTACCTTTTCCTCCGCTTCGGCCAGGGCCTCTTTGTAAGCTCTGTCCTTTTCTCCGAATTCGACTTTAACTTTCTCAATAGTCTGTCTGATTTTTGTTATTTCGCCGGCGTAGTATTCTTCCGCCTGCTCTGCCTGGACTTTGTAACACTCCTCAGCCCTTAATCTTGCCTCGGCTTGAACTTTTGCCTTTTCCTCCGCTCTTGCCACTGCGCGCTTGCTTTTCTTTATCTTTTTTTCACATTCGGCCTGAGCTTCTTCAATCGCATCGGCAGCTTCGGCACGGACATTTGCGATAGTCTTTTCCATCTGAGCCATAGCCTTTGCTTTTATCCTTGCTTGTGCCTCGGCCTCGACGGCAAGACGCCAAATCTCGCGGGCTATCTCTTCGGCTTCCTGATAGTCTGTTGTAGCATACCGCGAGCCGTTGGATTTGAGTGCCCTTGCTTTTGGTTTGTCCTCACCGGGCAGATCGACATTCCACCACCATCGCCCATTTTTCTGATACAAGCTGCCCGGCAACGTCACCCTGGCTGGCGCTTTGGCCATTTGTCAACCTTTCTAATGATCGCACTATCGTTAAAAGGCCTCAGCGCTTCAATTGGCTGTGAGACTCTACGCCGCGCTTTGATGCCGGGACGGGCCGGATATCTATGCCGCCTTGAGCCGCCGGCTTCTGCGTTTTACGACCATACTTTTCTTTGAGCATTTCCCTTTTCTGGTAGCACTGCTCTGTGAAAACCGCAATCTCCGAGTCAAGATTGGAACTCGCCGAATCGCCGAAAAAGGCATGAATGATCGGGAAAACCAAATCCGGCTTTCTCTTTCGCAACTCCTTTGACATCGCTTCAATTTTCGCTGTAGCAACTCCCTCCTGCATGCATGTAAAAGGTCCTACGTGGAAGATGCCTGAAATGTAGGCATCGCCCTGCGGCCTGATCAAGTCGTTCATGAAATGGTACGCGATGCCGGCGCTCAGCGGAGATTCCCCTTCGATATTTCCGTGATACTCGTGCTGCTTTTCCAAAGTGTCGATAATCTGTATCGGCTTGGGCAGAACATGCCTGCCGCGAAGGACTTCATGGAAAGGCCCGGCAATCTTCCGCTCAACGGAGGACATATACTTGGCCTTTAGAATACACTTGCCGTACTTGCCCGCAAGTTTCAATGCCCTGCCGAGATCGAGGCTTTTAAGCCGCAGACCAAGGTCTCTTCTTGCATTTCTCACGTTCATTTTATTGACGTAATCGAGCCAGTCGGTGACAGGGTCCTTTACAACCTCAAGGCCGCTTTCTTCCAGTTGACGAATTACAAAGTTCGTACAGGGATCATGCTGGCGAACATAGATCTCCCCTATGTACAGGACAAGCGGAAATCTTTCCTGGTCCCGGAGCTTACTGCCTTTGAACAGAGAGACGGTTTTTTGGCCCCACTCTATTAAATCGGGCGTTTCGGCGCCGTTTTCGACAACTCTTTCCAGCTCGCTGAGCCGCTGCTGCTTCAAATTCGCCATCGCCTCTTTATCTTCCGCGTACGGATTGAATCTCAGGAAAATATCCTCGAGCAGGTCCGACGCCTTGATGCCCTTAAACAGCATCTGCTGCATTCTCGTCGTGTCCGAGACGCTGAGCTTTTTTGGAAAAGGTATGTCGAGATAATCCGTCTCCGAGGATGGGCCGGCCACGGGAATCTTTTGCAGGCCTTCTCTGTCCAGAAATTCCCGCATCAGCTCAGTGTACTTGCCAAACCTGCACGGCCCGCTCGTTGTGGGCATCATGACAAGATAATTGTCCTCGACGTGCTGCCTGCCTTTTTTCTCAATTTCCTCTTCGAGAAAAGCAATCGCGTCACCAACTACGCCTTTAAGTGGATGGCAGACTTCCGTATAGATGTGTCTCCTGGCTGCTTCGTAGCTCCTCTGCGTGTTCGTAGGCAAAACAATGCTGTTAACGCCGAAATATCTCAGCCCCGCGGCACCGATGTAACTGGCATTGCCCATATAAGGAATCAGCCAGGCCCTTTCTTCGGAGCCGTCATAAGAGCGCCTTTTGAGCTTTTTGGCGTCTATTTTTCTTTGCTTGCATTGATTTACGACTCTCTCGTGCGCTTCGGTTCTGGTGATAAACGGAGCGTTGTTGGTTTGGGCATCCGTGAGCAGAACAAGGACGGGTTTATTCGCCGCCTGCTGAATTTTTTCTTCCTGATAGATTTTCAGACTATCCGGCCCGCAAGCGAAATTCATCATCCTTATAGCGAATAAATTGGGATGGTTCGCCACATACAGATTAGCTTTGAGTATTTTCACGCTCTGTACCCAGAACTCATTCTCGACCACATCGTCGAGCGGGATATCGGCGAATTTGTGCTCCAGGAATAACTGTGGTATGTAGTGCAAGCCCCTTATCTGCGAGAACATACTCCCGGAGTTCGAGCTTGCCTCGGGATCGAGCAGTACATAATCTCTGCCTATGCCGACGTAGGCCTTTTCGTTATCCGTCTCGATCTTCTTTAGAAACTTATCGCCCTCGGCGGAAAGATCATTTTTGAATTCGTTCTCCGCCTCGTATGCGTACCCGATGGCGTCTTTTATCTGCCTATCGGTGAAGCCGAACCCCAACCTGTCAAACTCATTCTTCAGCTCGCGGACGAGAAGCCCCTGGTCCCCGAAGTGCAGGATGGGATTGATCTGCTTGTTCTTATCGAGAGAAAGGACATCGTTTAAGATGTAACCCTCCGATTCGGTGTAGATGCAGTACTTCAAATCAGGAGGACGGTCCATCCTCTGCTCAATGAAACTCGGATTAAACAAGTATTCGATATTCGGATCTGCGTTTAATACCGCAGCGTGTCCTGTAGCGAGCTTCCTCGCGATGCAGAACTCGGTTCTCGAGTTGTCGACTCCCAATTTCGCTATTTCCTTATCGGTTCTCGGCGATACGACCGGATATAAACCGAGCTTGTTGAACAGGGCGGCACTCCATATTCCCTTTTCTCCAAGTGTAGCCGTGCTCCTCTTTATGCCCACCGTTTTCGCGCTTCCGTCATTTGCCCTGATGGAAGAAAGTTCGCTCAGCAGGCAACCCTGTTTTTTGAAATTTTTCTCATATATCTTATGGTATCTTTCGACATAGTTTGTTTTCGGCTTTCTGGCCGTCTCGGAGTTCCCTCTGGGGCAGAAACCGCCGGTAATTATCTCATCGGATTCGATGGAAAAGACTTCGAGCTGGCAGTCTCTCATTCCGCACGATTTTTCCTTGAACAGCTCTTTGCAGGAGATTTTACGCTTCTCAAAAGGCATATCCACGAGGCCCCATCCTCTGAACGCCGAACCGTAGCTTTTGCCCTGCTCTTCCAACTGTTTGATATTTTGAATGATATCCAGTGCCTGTCCCCACGCGCCGAACATCTCCCTGTGGGGGTAAGCCTCAATTTGTTTTTCCGTGACCTGTGCCAGAGCGGCAAGAAAAGCCTTTCCAAGAGGCGGTCCGCCCTGCGCGGAACATTTCTTGCCGGCGTGTCCGGAGCCGCCGACGAATTTAAAGTAATAGCTGGCCGCCGTTCCCCTTAATATCGCCGCTGCAATCTCTTCCTTGCAGAATCCTTCTGCGATTAATCTGTTTTCATCCATCTCCATAAAAACGCCGCACGTAGAGTCGATTATCGGAACCCTCTCGGCCTTCAATGCTGCCTCCTGCAGGGTATTCTCCACGTTGAGGTTTACGATGTCCGCCATGTTTTCGAGGGTCTGCCCGGAACCGGCCTGGCAGCTATAATTCATCTTCGCTTCCTTGACCGTTCCATCGGCGGCAAAGCTTGTAAACTTCATATCCTGGCCGCCTACCTCGAAGATAGTGTCGACACCGGAATCGTAATGCTTGACGCCGAGAGCGTGACATGTTATCTCGTCGGTTATTCTGTCCGTAGCTTCAATACCTTCTTTCTGCAAAGCCCTGACTTTTTCCTGGCTTACAAGAATTTTTTCGTAGAGTTTTCTCGCCGAGCCGGTAGCTCCTACCCCTTTGACAATAACCTTATCCTTGTGCCTGCTCAGATATTTTATAACCTGCTTCAGCGACTCCTCGGGATTACCGTGGGTTTTGATATAAAGTTTGTCCAGCAGCTTTCCGGTTTTTATCTCGACCAGTGCCCCCTTGGTTGTGGTGCTGCCGCCGTCTATTCCCAGGACTACCTCGGTTCCCTGCTTTATTCCTCCGGCAAGTTCCATGCTTTTTTCGTTAACCTTCTCAAGTGATTTTGACAGAGCGGGTGCGTATTTTCTTTTTTCCCTGCTGTACGCAGCAATTTTTTCGAGTTGCTCAAGATTAAAAACAAAGCTGCTGCCCTCCTCGATTCCTTTTATCGCCGCCCCGATCGCGGCGATGTTGTGGTAATTCTCCGGCCTGCTTATGGGGATCTCAAGGAACTCCTCGAGGTTTTTCCTGATAAGGTCGTTTGCCATAACGCCGCCCGTCGCTATGGCGCCGTCGAAATCCTCAGGAGCCTCGAACTGCCTGGAGCCCAGAACATCAATTTTGAAGTTCCTTGCAATCGTTCTGAAAAGGCCTGATAAATTATCCTCTCTTTTCGCTCCTTCATTCTGTTTGTGAATCAGGTCGGACTGAATAACAACGCCGCACCTCGCCAGAAACTCGCTTGGCTCAGTTGACTTCTCTGCTTCCTGCTCTGCTCTATAGAACATTTCCTCGAGCCTTGCCTGCAGTTTCGCCCTGTTTCTTATCCTGATGATTTCTTTCTCTTCCTGATCGCTCACCGAGGAGGCATTTTCCAATTCAGGGTTGGGTATAAGGCCTTCGAACAGTCTCCGGCATTGCTTTTCGATAAGTGTGCCTGAGCCGCCTCCGCACTTTGTGCCGGTTCGCCATTCCTGAATGACCTCCTTGCCGTTTATTTTGCTCAGGTTAAAGAAGTAAGAATCTTTCGCTCCCATGTGGAAAATGTATTTTGTCTTCGGACATACCGCTGCGGCACCTTTCGGAATCGCAACGCTGTCGAACACATAAGTAACGCCCGGCATGACATTCGGGAAAGATTCCGCTCCACTTCCCGTAAACGATGCGTTCCTGATTTTACCTTTACCAACTTTCTCCTTTACATCTCGCCACGCTTCCCTGACAGCTCCGATAGGATTGGCTAAGTGCATTATCGGCCTCGGTGAGTATATGACCGCTCCATCTCTATCAAGAACCGCGTAGTGTACGAAACTACTTCCGACATCGAAGCCGGCGAAAAGTTCTGCATCTGCTTTTTTATTCTTTATCATGCTTGTCCCTGCGTCCATAGATTTTCAATCTCCTGCATTTTTGGTGGATCGACAATAATACAACCTTGTTATCTCTTGGTACAAAACCTCTATTATAGCTTCTTATGCAAAATCTTCAAGTGGCTAAGGTCAAATTTCTGGCCGTCGCGTATCTCCACACATTCTTATACTCCAATCGCAAACCTATCACATCAATGTGGATAAGCTGTTAAATATGGTTCTAAATGTTGTTAAGAACGACAATTTCATATTTCTCAACAATAGCTTACGTAAATTCTCTCAAATACTCCGCATAAAACACAACAGGTTTTACACAGGAATAAATCCTCTTTTTACCGCTTTAATTTCCTGCCGTATAGACGCTTAGGATTCACCACCCGGCGGAATCACACAACTTCACCTGCTATATGACTACTAATACTAATTTTAATTTATTAATAACTATTCTTCATATATCCGTCACCGACCTGTAAATTAACATTGGACTTTGCGTTATTACTATTCCTTCGATCACAAGAGATAAGCGTAAAACCATCTTGCTATTTGTTTTAACTTTTAGTATTTTAACGATTTATGGTTTCCCAGAATTTACAATACATTAATAAGTATGGGGGGGCGGTGTTTTTCCGCCTGCAGGATTTTCTTGCCCCACGCGCTTATAGCGTAATAATGTTGGCGGCGCTATTCTGCTCCCTGATGGTTAAGTTATTCCACTCGTGGCGTTATGACCTGCTCGACGAATATCCGGGTTGGATAATGGCCGATCTTTCCGTACTGATAGCAATAGAAGTCATCTTGTCACTGGTTTGTTACCGCTGGCCCAGGAAAGCTGTTGTCCGGTCGGCTACGATTATTGCCGCTGTTGTGTGCACATGGTCGGTGATGAATGCCGGTTGGCTGATCAGGACGGGAACGCAGATCCTGCCGAGGGTCCTCTTACCTCTTGTTCGTGCACCGATTAATACTCTCTGCATTATAGGTGTTAATCTTGCCGAGATGCCGGCGACCGCGGTTATTCTGCTTGCGCCCAGTGCTGTTGCCCTTACCTTTTTCTTTTTCGTTTTGGCCAGGCCAAAGTTGCCTGTTTACGATCGCAAGAGATTTATCGCCAGAATTATTTTTTGCCTTACCATTGTTGTAACGGCAGTTATCGCTCGCCCTGTGATTGCCCGGCGCGGCTCGTCACAGATCGGCTCGGTGGGGCTTCGTTATAATTCTCATTTAAGAGCCGTAATGAGCCTGGTTATATCGGACTATAGAAGGCCGCCCGACCCGAAACGAAAGATACCAACTTTCGATCTTTTGAAGATAAAGTTGAAAACACAACACGTAAAGCACAATATCGTGCTGGTTATCCTCGAAGGCGTCCAATACCAGTACACATCGCTTGCGAACGAGCAGAGTAATCTAACGCCTTATCTTGCGGCATTGGCCGAACAAGGCATTGAGTTCTCCAACGCCCGCTCAACTCTGACGCATACTACAAAGGCGTTATTCGCACTTTTGACCGGCCGATTTGCATCTGCTTCCCAGGATATAGCTGAGGCGGTTCCGGCTGCCAGCCCCTATGCCAGCATAGCTACGATTCTCGGGGGTCAGCTTGGCTATAGAACTGCCTTTTTCCAGTCGGCGATGGGCAGCTTTGAATCGCGGCCCGGGCTTGTGTATAACCTCGGCTACGACGATTTTTGGGCCAGGGAAGATTCGGATGATCCAAACAGCTTTCTTGGCTATCTTGCCTGCGATGAGTTCTCAATGTTAAAGCCAATTACCGAATGGATAAAGTCAAAAG
>Ga0210003_1002709_pt1 | contig 14755 bp, 10 predicted proteins | sample LantaG_FD_182804 | JGI IMG/M metagenome (GOLD analysis project Ga0210003, IMG submission 182804) | Deep subsurface microbial communities from Baltic Sea to uncover new lineages of life (NeLLi) - Landsort_02402 metaG (SPAdes) (version 2) | ecosystem: Environmental > Aquatic > Marine > Oceanic >... | reverse complement strand
TTACGTCTTGGCGGGCAGTAAGGCCGTGTTTGAGGGCGTTTTTCGCGACGGCGGCCTTGGCTTCGGGGGTTTGGGGGCCAGTGGATTTTTGGGCGTTACGGCGGTTTGCGAGGATTTGGGGTTCGGTTGCCATTTTCAGGTTCTCCTAAGGGGTTTAAGGTTCAGTATTTACGTTTTAGCAGAAATGGCGGGGGCTGCGGCCCCAGCCTACAAGATCAGCTTCTCTACCTTTAGATCAACCTGCGCGTTTCGTGCGAAAATTCGGGGATTTTGGGGGTGCTCGAAGAGCGTAAGTGCTTATGTGGAAAGGAGTAAGAATTTTTCAAAATTTTCGGTTTTTGCCGCCGGGCGCCTGCGCATTTGGTTGATTTTTGGGGGGCCCCACACCAAATGACGGAATGTTTAACCTGCGCGGGCACAGCCCTATTTGGTACGGGGCAAGCGGGGGAAGAAGAGTTTTTAGTTTTGAGTTTTTAGTTCGCGGAAGGAGGAGAAATGAGATTTTTTGGGGCCCCACACCAAATGACGGAATGTTTAACCTGCGCGGGCACAGTCCTATTTGGTACGGGATGAAGAATTTGGTTGCTTTTTGGCGGAGGTTGGTTAGAATGCGGGCAATACAATTGAAGGCGGGTTCGGGCGGAGTAATTCCGTAAGGGATAAGGCTATGCACTTATATGTTGCAGTAAAGGTGGATTTGGTGGGAATTCTCAATTGTGAGGATACGATAGGATGGCGAAGAAAAAGGCGGGAAAGAAAAATCCAGCTTTGGTGGAGTGCAATCCGCCAAATACAGACCAAAGGTAGATTAGTATATGCTTTGAAGGCAAGTACTGACAGATTATAATTATGGTCAGAATAAGTGTTTTTGTCGAATATAATGTTATGGGTAGGTTTATGAATAACGTTAGTGCGATTGATTTATTCTGTGGGGTGGGCGGATTGACACATGGCTTAATTAGAGCGGGAATACCAGTAAATGCGGGTATTGATATTGACGAGTCATGTCTCTTTGCCTATGAAAAAAATAACAAATCCATGTTTATAAACAAAGACATTACAAAACTTACCAAAGACGATATCGAAAAACTTTACGGAAATGACAATATAAAAATCCTAGTAGGATGTGCACCATGTCAGTGCTTCTCAAAACACACACAAAAGAACAAAGATAGAAAAAAGGACAAAAAATGGAAACTGTTATATCCGTTCTCCAAGTTGGTCGCTTCTGTTGGACCGGATATTGTTTCAATGGAAAATGTTGCAGAAATTCAAAAACACAGGGTTTTTAAGGACTTTGTGAAAAATCTCGAAGCCGAAGGTTACTTTGTGTTTCGGACAGTTGTCTATTGCCCAGATTACGGAATACCCCAAAACCGAAGGCGTTTAGTTCTACTGGCATCCAAGTTAGGAGAGATCGGAATTATTCCGAAAACACATTCTCCATTCCGATATAGGACGGTTCGTAGCGCAATCGGTAAACTCGAGACAATAAAAGACGGAGCCATTTCTTTGAAGGACCCCTTGCATAGATCATGGAACCTATCACCCATCAATAAAAAACGAATCAGACAATCGTTACCTGGTGGTACTTGGCATGATTGGGACGAGAAACTATGTTGTCAATGTCATAGAAAGAATAGCGGTCAAACCTATAGTGCTGTTTACGGACGGATGTGTTGGGACAAACCGGCTCCTACAATCACAACACAGTTTTATTCGTATGGTACGGGAAGGTTCGGCCATCCGACGCAAAACAGAGCTCTTTCGCTTCGAGAGGGAGCCTTGTTACAAACATTCCCGAAGTATTACGATTTTATCGATCCTAAGCAACCTATCTCATTCAGTAGTATCGGAACTCACATTGGCAATGCAGTTCCCGTTCGACTCGGAGTGATCATCGGACGAAGCATAAAAAAACATATAAAGGATTATAATGAAAAAAAATAAACCATTCACATTCGAAATTTCTTTAAGTGTTTTAAACTCTCTGGGTAGAAATCTTTACAGAAGCTTTATAACTGTTCTCGGGGAGGCGATTTCTAATTCATGGGATGCTGATGCCACAAATGTTTGGATTTATGTCGATAGAAAAAGTGATAGCTTTGTAATAAAAGACGATGGGGATGGAATGTTAAAAAGCGACTTTCAAAACAAATTCTTGAAGATCGGGTATTCAAAAAGAAAGGACGGAGGAAAATTTTCCAAAAAAGGCAGACCATATATCGGCAGAAAAGGAATAGGAAAGTTGGCTTTGCTATCATGTGCAGATAAGATTACCGTCATATCAAAGACGATAAACAAAGATTACGTCGGTGGAACAATTGACAACTCGGGATTGGATAAAGCCATAACTAAAGATTTTACTCCGCAGCAGTATCGATTAAAAAAATATCGGCTTGGTATTTTTAAGAAATATATAAAAGATCATGAGAAGGGCACTGTTATTCATTTTGAAAACACTAAAGACAGAATAAAAAATAGCTTAGAATTTTTAAAAAAGATCATTGCTCTATATTTCAGGTTTTCCCTTTTAGATAAATCATTCAATATACTCGTTAACGATGAGCCAATTACTCTTGAGCACCTTAAAGATCTGGCCCAAAAAACAGAGTTTCTATGGAACATTAACAGTCTTGATGACCCGTATATAAATGAAAAGCTTGCAAATTTAAAAGAGCCTGCAAAAAATATTGTTATGAATAGAAATGTTAAAGGTTTCATCGCCTCTGTCGTTAAGCCAAGAGATCTTAAAATAATTTCTACTGACGAGAGGGTAGGCGTCGACCTTTTTGTCAATGGCAGACTGCGAGAGAGGGATATTTTAAAGCATATCCCTACAGCTAGAGTAGCTGAGAACTATTTCTACGGGCAAATTCATTTTAATAAGTTCGATGACGAAGAGGATAGATTTGCGACCGGTCGTGAGGGTATTGTAGCTGACGATCCGAAATATAAGAAATTTTTGAATAATTTGAGAAAGATAATTTTAGAGATTCTTGAGGATTGGGATGATTGGAGAATAAAGCATAGACAAGACGGTGACTCAGAAAATAAAAGAAGATCTCGAAAAAAAAGGGCGTCTCTCGGATTATATAATGCTGTATCAGAAGAATATGACATTCCAGAAGATTCAAAAAACAGAAAGAAGCTCGATGATTGGGTAAATGATTTGAGCGGTGATGCCGTATTTAATTTTGAATCTTACGCTGAATGTTTTATTTCTGAAAATCTAATTAGAAAATATATTCAAGAAAAAAGTATTGCCCTATCTCATGAGGCAAAAGATGAGATTAAGGAGTGGCGAAAAAGGGAGCGAGTCCGCAAAAGGAGTGGAAATATAAATATAGACCTGAGACAAGGAGATGATGATTTAAGTTATTTAGATATGGATAACCTGGCGAATTTAGTCGATAAGGCACGTACACAAAATTGTCTTCCACATGACGCAAAACAATATAAACCAATTAGAGGCGCTCTTATGCATACAGCTCTTTTAACTGATGTGGCAAAACGAAAATTAACGACTGTCTATGAAAATATAAAAGGAAGAATAAAGGCACTATTGTCTGGTAATAATTAAAAAACCATGGCGGATATTTATAATAAAGCCAAACGTAGTGAGATAATGTCTTGCGTCAAACATGCTCGTACGGCTCCAGAAGAAAAAGTAGCCAGTCTTTTAAAAAAACTTAAGATAAAATATCGTCGCAATGTAAAATCTTTGCCCGGCCAACCTGATTTCGTAATAAAATCGGCAAAAACAGTTATATTCGTTCACGGCTGTTTTTGGCATGGGCATCAAGGTTGCAAACTGGGTCAGCGCCCGAAGACAAACCGGCGATTTTGGGACGAGAAGGCCATTGATAATAGAAGAAGGGATGGACGAAAAAACCGGGCGCTTCGAAAAGAGGGTTGGCATGTAGTGACTGTTTGGCAATGCAGATTACGGAAACCCGAGCAAGTAGCCAGACGGTTGGAGAGGATACTTTGTAAGTATTGCAAGGTGAAAGAGGAAGGCGAATAGTGAGGATTCCCGCATGGGCTGAAACCTATCGTGTGAGACTGCCAAAGAATGGGAACGGTGGGGCGTTCGGGGGGGGGAAGTATTTTTGCGGAAAGAGAACCCCTTGCGATGCAAGGGGCTAAAAATGGATTGCGCATCAAGTGCGGAATGACCCCGAACCAAATCAGACAGGGGATAGGCCCGATTGGTACGGGGCAAGCGGTGGGGGGAGAAGAGTTTTTATCCTTCGATTAGGCTCCCACCTTCGCAGAAGCTTCGGAGGGCAAGCAGGACGGGTTTAGTCGAAAGAAATATGGCCGGGAAAAGGAAAAAACAGGTGACTGTCCCTAGTTTTTTAAGGCGCAAGAAGGCCACGTTTTTTCGTAGAATATCAAGGTTTTCTCGTTTTTTTCAGAATCCCTGTCACCTTTGCTTGTTTCCGGTTCCTATGGTATTGAGCAAGTAGTATATTCTATTCGAAGGGATTTTGGCTATGTCGGCAGAGATGCACAGTGAGTTCGAATTGCTAAGGGCAAGCCTCCGAGGTGATAGCAGTGCGTTTGAGGCAATTGTCAGGAAGTACCAGTCTTTCATCTGTGCAATTACTTTCAGCGCTACAGGCGATGTGGACAAGAGCGAAGAGCTGGCACAGGAAACATTTGTTAGTGCGTGGAAGGACCTGGCCAAACTGAAAGACCTGAATAAGTTTCGGAGCTGGCTCAGCAGTATTGCCAGAAACATAGTCAGAAACTCATTTAGAAGCCAGGAGCGAGATTTAATAAGTAAAGCGGCTGGGATGGATGAGGTTAAAGATTTCGGAATCAGAGACTCCGAGCCGGAGGAGGATGCGATAAGCAAAGAACGCCAGGCTGTGGTGCGTCAGGCATTGGGGCAGATTCCTGAGAGGTATCGTGAACCACTTGTCCTGTACTATCGACAAGGGCAGTCCATAAGACAGGTTGCCGAGCAGCTTGAGTTATCCGAGGAGACGGTAAAACAGCGTCTTTCGCGCGGACGAAACCTGGTCAAAGAGCAGATTGCGGCAATGGTGGAGACGACTATCAGCCGTACGGGTCCGGGCAAGGCTTTTACTGCCGGTGTGATTGCCGTAGTTACAGGAATGGTTGTAAAAGGTTCCATCGCCGCTGTAACGGCGGGTGTTACGGCAGGTGCGGCTTCCAGCGCGACCGGTGCAGGTGCGGCAGTGATAATGAGCGGGGCAACTGGAAAGATAATTACAGCAGCGGCGGTCCTGGTTATAAGTATCGGGGCGATAATTACTTACAGGCAGATGAGCAGGCCAGGTGATGAACCGGACCCGGCTAACGCGGGAATGATGGTCCGGCAAGACAAAGAAGATGATGCCGGATATGTTGAAGGACAGTCCCGGCAGGTGCAAGGTAATGAGGTCAGCAATTCTTTTAGGCAGGTTATAACAATGCCAAAGGCGGCGGCAGTTTCCGATATACCTAACGTGCCGGCCCCGGCTGACCATAACGTTTATTTTGAGGATCCAAATCTCGAATTCAGGGTCTGTACCAGGCTTGGCATATTACCGCCGGTGACTGAGGCAAATATCCTCAAGCTTGAACTGGTTGGGGACAAGATTGAAGATGTCCAGCTTAACAGCAGTGGGCACTGGTCGGGTGGTGGAATTTATTTTATAGGCCACTCCGCAAACAGCCCTTTTGCTCCTAGTGTTGAGGGCAAGAACATTTACAGCCTGTCAGGTATTGAACACGCTGTAAACGTCGAGGTGATAAATCTTGGCGGCCATCAAATAAGCGATATTTCGCCCATTTCTGGACTAAGCAATCTTACGAGGCTTCGGCTGTACATGAACCGGATTAGTGATATTTCGGCTGTGTCGGGACTAACAAAGCTGGAAGAATTGCAACTTTATGTAAATCAAGTTAGTGACATCAGTGCACTTGCGGGGCTTACAAACCTGACATCTCTTAGGCTGCATGAGAACCAGATTGAAGATGTTTCGCCCCTGTCAAAGCTCACCAGGCTGACATATCTCGGTCTCGATAAGAATCGGATAAAGGATATTTCCAGTCTTTCGGAGCTGACAGAACTCGAAAATCTGATTCTGACGGAAAATGAGATAAGCGATATTTCAGCGCTTTCCAAGATGAAAAGCCTGAGGTTCCTTAGATTGGGTGATAATCAAATCAAGGACATTTCGGCAATTTCCGGCCTGACTGAAGTCCTGGACTTGTATCTTATGAACAATCTCATCGGCGAATTGCCCGACCTTTCACGGTTGGAAAAACTGGCGTATTTGTATCTAAACGGCAATGACATCAACGATATTTCGGTTCTGTCCCAGGTGGAAAGGCTCAGTTGGTTGGATATATCCGACAACGCGGTTACTGATTTTGCGCCGCTTCTGGAACTGCCGAGGCTTTCAACACTGAATATGTCAAACAATGGCATCGATAATATTTCTGATATCGCCCAATTGACAAGGCTCCACAGCCTATGGCTGGCCGACAACAACATCAATGACATCTCAGCAGTAGGGCCTCTGACGAATCTCACAAGGCTTGACCTTTCGGGCAACCTAATTGCCGACATTAATTCCCTCTCGAACCTTGGAAAGATTGACGTCTTATATCTTGGCGGCAATCAAATCAGCGACCTGGCCGGCATTGGCGGGCTGACCACGTTGAGCTACTTATATCTGGAAGAGAACGTCATCAGCGATTTGTCGGAACTATCGACACTCTCGAAACTGGGCCAGTTGTGGCTATCTTACAACCAGATAAGCAGGGTATCAGCCATTTCGAAATTGACAAAACTGCGGCGACTCTGGCTGCGCTCAAATAAGCTCCAGGATATTTCAGACCTTTCAAGCCTGACCGGCATGTATATACTGGACCTCGGAGAAAACCAAATCTCTGATATTTCAGCTCTTTCTGGAATGGATGAGATGGTGTTCCTGTATCTGGACCGTAACAGCATCGATGACATTTCCGTGATTTCAGAATTGAAAAATCTCATCGAACTTGACCTTTCCGGAAATCAAATCCATGATATTTCCGCCCTGGCGGAACTGAAAAAGCTTCAGTACCTCGATATAAGCAATAACCCACTGAACAAGGCGGCAACCACAATCCATATCCCTAAAATCATTGCAAACAATCCGGGTATCGATGTGCGATACTGACTGGAACACTGCTCTGCGGTGCTGCTGTTTCTAATACCTGAAATATGTCGAAAGAATCATGTTATTCAGGCGCATTTATATTAGGAGCATTATTGTCGCAATCGGCATACACACGCCAAGTACGATGCTCAGTGATATCGAGTGAACGGTGAAACAGTATACTCGTGGTTGCCCAATTTGCATCGATGCTGCCGACGGAGGCAGTGGTAAATCAGGGAGGCCGGATATCAAGTAAGCGAACCTCTCACGGCGATTCTTCAAGTAGCAAGTGGGAAGTCAGCTAATTGCGTCGGCCTTGCCAATTCCAGCCGGGGGCTCATAAGGAAGATGGCTTTGGGAGGATTGGCTCAGCCTTTTTCGTTGAAATAGCTGGTTGTTTTCGTGGGGCAAAACGAGAGTTTAGTAATCATTTCCGGCTATTTGTTCCGATAGGCTAAGTAGGTATCAGTGCAAAGAAGCTGCTTGGGGAAATTGAATGAATCCTTTCACAAATAGTGTCATAGCGCTTTATTGGATAGAGAAGCTGTGGGCGCGATTTTGTCAGACTCTCTTTATTTCGATGCTTTTGGCCTATTGGTTTTGTTCCGGTGTGTTGGCAGAGGAGGCTGTTAAAGTACCGGCGGATTTAATGCGGACTTTTAGCCTTGAATCAGGTCCATTTCCGCCGGCAGCCGAGAAGGTCGAGGCGGCATTAGCCATTTATAGTATGTTTGGAGGAGATACGGCTGTTGCCATCGAAGCTATTGATGCGGCGGACGCAGGTGGTAACCTTCGTGCGTATGGTGACTGGTTCTTCACTCGAAAGCAGTTCAAGCCGGCATGTTTTTACTACCAGCTCAGCCGATTAACACGATGGGATTCAGGAATAGACTCCAGAGACCGGGCCTACCGTAAGTACGCTAAATACAGGCTGGAGTTGATAGAGGAGAATCGTGACGATTACCAGGGAAAACCACTGGAGATGTATGCAGAGGCGTCAGAGCTTCGGGGAGCTGAATTTCGGGAAAAACTGAATCGCATCAAGCAACTATATCCGGAATCGCGTATCGTAGATGATGTTGATTTTGCCCTTTCGAAAGCTATATACAATAAAATCGAACTGGTCGCTCATTGGCAGCAGTTCTTATGTGACCACCCAGAAAGCCCGTTATGTGGCGAGGTTGACAATCGCTTGACCATTACGTATGACAGTCTTGGAGCAGAGAGTTGCAAGGCAGGCCGTAACAAGGAGGCAGAGAAATGGTATGCGAAATTCCTGGAGCGACCGGTGGTGAGCGAGGAGTACAAGTATTTTTACTCGTATATCGGTGCGGGGCGATTTTATGAGCAGCGAGGTAAGCTGGATGTTGCAGAGCGTGCGTATCGAAAGGCGGTGGACTGCGGCGGCTGGCCTTTAGCTTATAATGCATTGGGTTTTTTTTGCGAAAGACAGTACGATATTGAAAGATTTGTCGAGTTTCTGCGAGAGCGGGGTAAGAGTGAGTGGGAAATTGAGCGGTATCTGAGAGAACTGGGGCAGGAGAAATGGCACACGTCGTTCGGAAGGTTTCCTCGGGCATACGATTTGTGCGGTTCTCATGAAGTTGTTTTTGATGGTGGTGTTTTTGTTGCGCAGTTGTACAAGAGGAAAGCGGAAAAACAAGCCTATAGGGAGTTACCGCAATATGTACTTAGGCTGAGAAGCAATAATGTCAAGCTGTTACTTCGAATTGACAGCGTTTTGTTCGAGGCGAGTTTTAAGTGTGGGTTGTGGTATAAGGTTGTTAGTTCGGGGGCGCTTGTTCTGTGTGTACCTTATCCGAGCGGGGGTAATGGTCTGAACGTCAATCCTTGGTATGTCGTTTCTTTAGAGAACGAGACTTTCCTGAAAAATCTTGGTCAGGTTGGATATGTTGAGGATTTCGACGGGGACGGGCAGGAAGATTTGGTCTGGTACGATGATATATGGGAGGGTGGTTTGGGCTGGTTTTGTGCTACGGGCGGAAGGGAACTCTGCCCGAAGGTTTACTATCACATCCGTAATGGCAAGCTGGTTGGTGACGACGCCAAGAACATTCGATACTGGAGGGATGAGATTAGGAAACTTGACGAGCAGATAGAAACATATCGTGGGGAAATTCACAAAGATGCGTCGTCGGTGATGGAACCGCAGGATAGCTGGCTGCTTCATATGATTCTGAGCAAGTTGCTTCGTTATCGGCTGCTCGGAGAAAGTGCCAAAGGCATGGAAGAGCTGGGCAAGGACCTGCGGTATTTTGATGACGAGTGTTTTTATTTCCAGCGGTGGGCAGAGGGCGGCAAACATAAAGCAGCCGGAAAATATCCAGTCGGTAAAATTGAGGAGACCGTCACGAGGTCTTTAGAGTGTTTACCAGTGCCCAGGACATCGAAAAGGTCGATATGGGCATACGTAAATCCTCCGTAGTCCTGTGGTAGAATAGAGTAATGGATTCGAAGCGAGACAAAGGGACGGATAGGAAATGGAGATTTCGTTTTAAGGTTTTCGTATTTGTTCTGGCAGCCTGCTTTGCTGCCGGTTTACTGATACACTATACCGTCTGGCCATACTTGCACAATTGGTGTGTCGAAGCTCTCATCGCCCGATTCGAATCTGCTCCTTCACAGGCAAATGCCAATGCCCTTGTTGCCATAGTTAGCAATCAACAGGTAACCGACAAGCAGGGTGAGCGAATCCTTCGTCTTCTGATGAGACCTAAAGTTACTAAGCGCGAAACCTATCCAGTCGGTACCATGCCGATGATAAGCGTCGAGCTTCCGTTTGACATTCATTTTCGTGATATGACCGCAAAGATTAGCGAGGACGTTTGGGCTGAGGGAGAGCATCAGCATGGGGGCAGTTCGGGCGGCGTGAATCATTTTGGTACTTCTGTGCGATTGCTTGCTCTGCACCGTGGACTGAAAGAACCCGGAAGATACGAGATGGAGCTTCGCTATAGTTTTTCGGTGGTCCCGAGTACTAAACGGACTACGTTCAAGTGGCCCAGCCCCGGCGTACCGTTTCCATACAACATGCTTCCGTCGGAGCACACGCGAGTTACCTCAGGCGACCTCGGAAAACCGCTGTATCAATGCGAATTCACAGTACCTATTGATATTGTTGTGACCGAGTCGCAGTATGCCGAACGAGTCGAACTGACATCTAATCCTGAACTCGACAGGGCGATGCGTGCGGCATTTACGTCGAAACCTTCGAATTGGAAATACACGTACACAACAGCTTCGGGTAGAAGAAAATGTACCGGCGGTATTGAAATCTTTTATGTAGACCTTCCTGTTGCAGCGGCTTTTGAATATTCCTATTGTTGCGCGGATGGTCCAGAAGTCTCCCGAAACAGCGAAGCCAAGACTGATGAAATAATACTGCGGGCAGGCGACAGTGGAGCTTTCCTGATTCAAGTCAAGGATTTCCTATTCGAAGAGCCCGGCCAGTATGATGGAACAATTATTTTGCGTCCTCATCCGAATTCCGCGTACAAGGACCCCGCAATTAAATCCATCTGGAACGGGGAATTGAGATTTCCTATTGACTTTACAATTGAGGTTGAGAAGCCAGGTAGGTAATGAACGATGACGGGACGGTGAACCGGGTGGCAGCGGAGCGAGAATTAGTCGGGGGTAGTGGGCTATGCTATGAGCGAGCCGAGTTGATAGACGATGAGTGTGAGGATGTATGCCAGTGCGGTGAGTGCGAAGAACTGGAATGCGGCCCAGGCCCAGGAGCCTGTTTCCTGCTTTGTCATAACGACGGTTGGTGCGCAGGGCGCGTAGATGAGGCAAAAGAGCATAACACAGAAAGCCTGAAGCGGCGTGTAACTTTGGCGGAGGGTTTGCTGTAGTGTTTGGGCGTTTTGGTCGCCGCCGACGGCGTAGATAATTCCGAGTTGTGAGACGAATACTTCCTTGGCGGCAGTTGCGCCGATGAGCGCGGTTCCGATTTTCCAATCGAATCCGAGGGGTTTGATGGCGGGGGCGATGGCCCTTCCGATTTTTCCGACTATTGAATGTTGCAGTTGGGCCTTGTGGGCCTGCTGCGGGGTTAAGTTTTGGAGGGCGCGCGGAGGGGGCTTTGGCCAGTTCATTCCGGCCCAGAGTATTATTGATATTGCGAGGATTACGGTGCCTGCCTTTTTGAGGTACATCCAAGTTCTTTGCCACGTATGTATGGCGATGGCTTTGAGGGTCGGCATACGGTAAGGCGGCAGCTCCATGACAAATGGGACAGTCGGTCCTTTGAACAGGGTAAGACGCAGGATTTTGGCGCAGGCGACGGCGAGCGCAATTCCGATTAGGTAGATGAGCCAGAGCATTGGTCCCCGCCAGTTTTGGCCGAAGAAGGCTGGTATGATTAGTGCGTAAATTGTGAGTCTTGCGCCGCAGCTCATCAGTGGTATGACCATTATGGTGGTGAGTCGATTTCTTCTGTTTTCGAGGATTCTGGTCGCCATAATGGCGGGGACGGAGCAGCCGAAGCCGATGAGCATCGGTATGAAGCTTTTTCCGTGCAGTCCGATTTTGTGCATGATTCGGTCCGTAACGAAGGCGGCCCTTGCCATGTATCCGGAGTATTCGAGAAAGGCGATGGCGAGAAAGAGCAGGATGATATTGGGCAAAAAGACGAGGACGCCACCGACGCCTCCGATTATGCCGTCGACGAGAAGTGATTTGAGGGGGCTCTCGCTGCCCGGAGGCCAGAGGGCGGCTATGGTTTTTGCGGTCCAGTTGAAGAAGTGCTCGAGCCATCCCATAGGGTACTGGCCTATTCTGAAGGTTAGTACGAAGACGAGGAACATCAGGAGCAGGAAGATAGGCAGTCCGAGGACTCGATTTATGACGACGGCGTCTATTGCGTCGCTGGCGCTGTGTCGGGATTCGACGGTGGTTTTAATTGTTTCCTGGCAGGCGCCTGAGATGAAGCCGTAGCGTTTGTCGGCCATTATGATTTCCGGTTCTTCTGCGAAGATGGTTCTGAGGTGGTCTGCGGCGGCGGTGACATTATCGAGCAGGTCGGGACTTTCGATTTGAGCGATGATTTCTTTATCGTGCTCGAGGAGTTTTATTGCGAGCCATCTTTGGCCGTATTTTTGCGCCAAGGGGGGCAGGTTTTGTTCGATAAGTTTTTGAATTTTTTCTATTTCTTCTTCGATTTCCTGGCCGTAGCCGATTTTGTGTGTGCGTAGCTTCTTGCCTCGTCTGAACGTCTGCACTATTGCGTCGAGCAATTCGGTTTTTCCCTTTTGCCTGCTGCCGACGGTTGGAACGATGGGCGCTTCGAGGAGTTTCGAGAGCTGCTCGGTGTCGAAGACAAGACCTTTTTGCTTTGCGATGTCGGACATATTGAAGGCGAGCACGACAGGCACATCCAACTCCATAAGCTGAGTGGCCAGGTAGAGGTTTCGTTCGATGTTCGAGGCGTCGACGACGTCGACGACGACGTCCGGGTTTTGTTCGATGATGAAGTTGCGTGCGATGAGCTCCTCGGCGGAGTATGCGGTGAGACTGTAGGTGCCGGGCAGGTCGACGAATTTGATTTGGTAATCCTGGTAGGTTCGGAATCCTTGCTTGCTTTCGACGGTGACACCCGGGTAGTTTGCGACGTGCTGGCGGGCGCCTGTGAGCATATTGAATATAGTTGTTTTTCCGCTGTTAGGGTTGCCTGCCAGAGCGACTGTCAACTTTGTCATATTGTGGGCATCCTTTGTGAGAACAAGTTTTGAGCTTTGTGCCCGGCCGGCGGTGTAGCGGGCAGGCGGCTGCATTGCAACAGTTGTTTCTTTCAGAGTACGATAATTTTCTCTGCGACCCCCCTTCCGAGCACCATTTTGGTGTTGTTTACGCTTACTACGAATGGTCCGGGATGTGCGCTTCTTATAATGGCAATCCGGGTATTTGGCAGTATCCCCATTGAAGCGAGTCTGCTGTTGAGGCCCCGTCCGGCGTTTACTTTTACGACCGTTACCGTTTGTCCGGTTGGGACGGCAGACAGCGGTTTTGACTTTGGGTTTTGCATAATTTGGTTCTCTTTGTTATTTTTTAAGAAATCATTTGTTTTTTCTTTTGCAAAATTTTCTGAACCTCGTGTTGAGGTCGTAGCCGTTTTGGTTTTCTCCGGTTACAAACTCACAGAATCTGAGGAGCCTTGCGATGACGTTTGCTCCGAGGACGTGTTCAGCCTTGCACGCGGCGTGTTGAGCCGTTTCCGGTTTTAGACCAAGCACGTCGGTAAAGAACGACTTGAGGATGCGGTGCTTTCCGGCGACCTCAGCGGCGGCGGCATTTCCTTTTTTGGTAAGCGTAACAAAGTCGTATGGTTTGTAGTTGGCCAGACCCTTTTTTTTGAGCAGTCGCAGCGCGCCGGTGACGGAGGCCTGTGAGACAGCGAGCAGTTCGGCAATATCTTTGCTTCTGGCGACGCCTGGCTCAGCGGCGAGGTTGTAGATTGCCTCGAGGTAGTCTTCGAGAGAAGCGCTCAAATCGGCTTTTTTAGTTTCGGTCATTACTGCATTGGTCCTGACGTATTTTACTTTGTTACAGCTAATATAGTTAGGTATGCCTAACTTTGTCAAGTGTTTTTTTGATTTTGGGGTAATTTTTTTCAAGTGGTTTGTCTTGGGCGGCTGGGCGGACAGGAATTGTAGAGTCGGCCGGGATGTCCAGGTCCGGTGTTCGGCTTTCAGGTCAGCGCCTGGCGAGCAGCGGTTGGTCAGGGGTGCGAGTCGAGGATTTGCTGCTCTTTCGTTCTCGATAAGGCAATGCAGAGAATTATCAGGACCACGTCAATCAGTATTGCCGAGACTATACCGAGAAGCATCTGGACGAGCAAGCCGGGCGTGGCGTGGCTGATAACCCGCAGGATGTTAGAGGCCCAGAGTGCAAGGGTCAAGACCAGGTGAACGATGACAAGAATTAGCCCTGTTCGTGCAGCATCGGCGACTTTCATAATCAACTCCTTCCGTATGGACAATTATGGGCAGTTACCTGGCAGTCTTTTCCTACCGCCTGTAACGTCTGGTTGGACGATTTTAACAATTGGCGGCCTTTAGGGAAATGATAATCGGTGTCATTGGCGGGCAAAAATGGTTGACCTGCAGCGACAAATATGATTGAATGACCAAGGTTCAGCCGGGGCGTGGCGCAGTTTGGTAGCGCGCTTGACTGGGGGTCAAGAGGTCGCAGGTTCAAGTCCTGTCGCCCCGATTTTTCAGCTTTTAGCTGAAAAATCGGAGAGTAGTAGAGAGAAGATAGTAGAAAGTAGAGCAAATTGTCTGCTGCGCAGCCAATAAGAGTCTCTTTTAGGGCGTTCTACTGCAACGATGGTTAAGTTGTAAAGACGTTCCGAGAAATAGTTGAGCGCAAAGGCTTTGCCTAAGAACAAAGTGGTGATTTTTAGCGCGGCCAAGAAAACAAGTGAGCATTAAAGGAACAGGAGTCGACCCAAAGAATTTCAAGTATCTCTACGGGTGGAAGCCAAGAAGTGCATCTCAGGCATACAAGAATCTCCCGGCAATTAGAGTGCGGTTGCGAGATTGTCCAGCGACACGGGATTAAGAGTTGGT
>Ga0210003_1002708_pt1 | contig 14764 bp, 6 predicted proteins | sample LantaG_FD_182804 | JGI IMG/M metagenome (GOLD analysis project Ga0210003, IMG submission 182804) | Deep subsurface microbial communities from Baltic Sea to uncover new lineages of life (NeLLi) - Landsort_02402 metaG (SPAdes) (version 2) | ecosystem: Environmental > Aquatic > Marine > Oceanic >... | reverse complement strand
CGCGATCACGATGTGTTGGCGGGCGGCCGGCTGCTTCGCGGTCTCGAGATACGCCAGGCCGTTCCCTCCCGGCGGCGTGTCTTTGAGCCGCAAGAGCCGCAGGAAGTCGTCGCGGGGAAGTGGATCCCGGGCCGCATTCGTGCTGTTCGTCGGCTTCGGGTATTTCGGCTCGCAGTTGTCTTGATCCACGAGCGAGGCGGAAAACGCGTTCGCGAAACTACTCGCGCCGGCGTTCACGGCGATGGAGAGCTTCCCGTCGCGAACCGCCAGCCCCTTCGCGCCCCGCTTCCGCGTGGCGGTGGCGTTGAGATTGAAGGACGTGTCGAGTTTCTTGTTCGGCAGCGAAAACCGCCAGACGTGATCGGTCGGTGTGCCTTCGGGCATGCAGATGACTTCCGTGCCGTCGCTGGCGAGGAAGGCCGGCCCGGTCCAGGCGATGATGTTGCCATGCCCCCAGTGCTTGCGGCCGTCGAGATCGCACTCGATCACCGCCACGCCGCTTTCGCAGCACTGGGAACTCAGGAAAACCCTGCCATCCCCTGCCGCGCAGACCGCCCGCGGCGCGGAGTGGTCGGCCTGCCAGCCGCCGGGACCGCTGGCCCCGTTGAGCCAGGGGGAATTGTCCTTTGTCACCATCTCCACGTTCGGATAGGGCGTCATCGCGTACTTCATCTCGAGCCCGGGATGGGTGATCGCCTTCCAGGTGTAGCTCCCCGGGGCCACGTGGGCACCGCTCTCGTCCTTGAGATCCCAGCCCACCGAATGTTCGCCGGCCTTCATCTCCAGCCGGGCGGGAAAATTCCGCACCCGCCGGCCGTCCGGGCCTTCGATGGCCATCGACACGATTCCCTTCTCGGGCAGCGTGAGGTCGATCGTCAGGGGGGGTGTGTCGCTCGCCACGATCCGTTGCGGCACCGGCGTGTTGCCGAGGTCGGTGAACACCTGCAGCCCGCTGACCCTGCCCCACCGCTCGCCCGACGTGGTGGCCTCCGCCACGAGCTTCAAGCCCCGCGTCGCGACCGGCGGAAACGTGAACAGTGCGCCGCCCGCCTCCTTCCGGGGCTCCTGCTTGATCCGCGCCCAGTCCTGCGGGCCGGCCACGGCCGGGTTGATGCCCGGCGGGCCCCGGTAGGTGTACACCTTGAAAGATGTGAAGTTTGCCGCCAGGAGGATGCCCGAGATCTTCTGCGGCTCGTCCCACGAGACCACGAACCAGGTCGGGTCGATGTCGGTCACCGGCGGCCGCGGCGTGCGGCCGGTGGTGTCGGGGCCGTGGCTCTGCCACGTCCCCTCGCCGCTGACGATAAACGACGCCTTGAAATAGGCCGGGGGCCTGAGATCGCCGTAGCTGGTGTATTCCGCCTCGCCATTGGCGATCCCCTCGGGCACGATGTTGTGAAGTCGCGGCTTCATGAGCCGCAGAAGCGTGAAGGGATCCCAGCCGTGCCGGTGGTTCTTGACCGTGCAGAGAAAGGCCTGCGATTCGCCCGCCACGGTCGCCAGCCGCCAGCCGGACTGGTGCGGCGGAAACGACACGTCCACCCAGCTTGCCGCCTGGGCGGGATCGGCCGGCAGGGACGCGCCGGGCTTCAGATACTGGAGGCTGCCCTGCTGTTGAAAGAGCACCGACCCGAACTTCACAGGCTTCTCAAGCACCACGAGATACTGGATGACCTTGTGTTCCTGCCACTTGCTGGAGTGGATCGCCGTCCAGGGGGTGCCTGGGGCCAGGCCCAGCGTGGCGAGGATGCCCGCCTTGAAATCGCCCTCGGCTTCCTTGCCGTCGACAAACGCCTTGCAGGCCTCAAAGTCGATATCCGACATCTTGAGACCGATCGTCAGATCCGGGCCGGTCGCGGATGGCGGCGCCGCCAGCGCCGCCGACACCGTGCCCATCGACACGAACAACGCAAGCAGCAGACGATTTCCGTTCATCATCGCAGCGACTCCAGGTAGGTGAGCAGATCCGCGGCCTGTTCGGCCGAAAGATCTCGAAGCAGTTGTTCGGGCATGAGCGACGTCGGCAGGGGCACAATCTCGTCGAGCGTCGCGGCAGGCAGTTCGGCCAGTTTACCCGCGGCATCGACGATCGAGACGGTTTCGTCGGTCCGCTTGACCATGAGCCCGGTCACGCTGCGGCCATCGTCCGTGACCGCGACCCACGTGCGGTATTCGGGGGCGATTGTCTTCGACGGCTCGAGCAGGCTCTCGAGGATTTTCTGCCGGTCGAGACGCGTCCCGACGCGATCGAGCGCCGGCCCGACCCCGCCCCCCTGTCCGCCGACGGCATGGCATGTGCGGCACTGCACCGCTGCCGACTCGGCGAAGAGCCGCCGGCCGCGGTCGGCATCGCCGGCGATAGACAGGAGCATGGCGGGATCGATCGCTGCGCCCAGCCGTCGCACCCGCTGCTCCGGCGGCAGATAACGCTCGAACAGTCCGACGACCACGGGGTCGGCGGCGGCGACGGCATCGAGCACGAACGCTCGGGTGGCCGCGGGCAGCCGGTCGTCGGCCACCTCGTCGGCGAGCGTCGCCGCGCGGCCCGTCGATGCGAGCAGTTCCGCGAGCAGCCGGCGCCGTTCGGCGAGCCGGCTTTGGGCCCGCGTGGTCGCCTTTTCAAGCCGCTTCTGCTCCGCCGCCGCAAGGTCGGCATCGTCGGGCTGCTTCCGCTTCGCCTCGGCGGCGATCCCGCGGCCGATCTGCCACCGCTCCCGGGGCGCGTCGGCGCTCTCCCGCGTGAGTGCGGCCGCCTCGTCGAGCGCGACGAGCTGGGCGACGAGCCGCCGCTCGATGAAATCGGCGGGCAGCGACGCGATCCACTCGCGGACGAGGGCGAGCCCCGCCTCGTCGACGAGCTCCGCGCCGATGTGCGGCATCCGGCCGGGGCCGGTGGTCGCCATGCGATACCAGAGCGTCGAGCGGTGTGGCTCGCCTGGGGCGATCACGCGGGCCTCGGGGATCGCGAAGTCGCCCCGCGCCGGCCGCATCCCGAGCACCTCCAGATCCGCGGTGACGATCTCCGTGTTGAGATGGACGTGCGGCACGCTGCCGCCGCCGAAGCGGTGGCAGCCGGCGCAGTTGGTGTGCAGGTAGGCCCGCGCCCGCGGGTCGAGCGCGGCGGTGCGATTGTGGGGATCGGGAAATCGGGGCAGCGTGTCCTCGGGCCCGGGCCGCTGGGTGGTGGCGAAGGGGTCGGCCTCGAGATTCGGCTCGATGACGACGTCCTCCAAGAGGCCGCGGGCGCGGAATTCGCGGAGCTGGTTCACCGCCTTGCCGCCACCCGCTGCCGGCACGTCGCGGTTAAGCTGGGCGACGTCGAAGGCGAGCGACGTTCCGGCCCATTCGTTGTGGCATCGCTGGCATTCGTTGCGGCCGAGAAACCGCCAGGTCTGCTCCCGCCTGCCACCCGGCGCGCGGGGGTCGGCGATCTCGAGCGGCAGGCTCTTCCCCTCGGCCGCCACGAGTTCGGCGTCGGTGCCCGCCTCGTTCCAGGCGTATGAATAGCCGTGCCAGTGGCGGCCGTCGAAGTGGAGGAGCTGCGTTTCGAGCCGTCGCTCGCTCTGTGGCTCATCCTCCCGCATCCGCATCGAAAACGTCTTGGCGAGCACGGTGCCCGGCGGATAGCCGAGCTTCGTGGAAAACATCGACCCCTGCACGGGCGTCTTGCCAGGGTTGAGCTTCACACTGCCCGTGCCGGGCAGGCCGATGAACCGGCGGGACGTCGCATGATCGGCCCAGGCCTCGGCCGCGACCTCGAAGGGCGTGACGCCAGGCATCGGCTCCTGTCGCGGCGTGTCGGCGAAAAGACCGGTCTCGGAGAGCCGCTCGGGAAACACACCCGCATCGGCCACCTCGTCGTTCGGCAGAAGTTCGTGGATCGAGCCGTCGTCGTAGTCGAGGATGAAGAGCTCGCCGTCGCGATCCTCGGCGAAGGCGATCACGCGGATCGTGGGGGCGACGAGATCGACGAGCGGGCCCGGCCCGTCGCCGGTCGTGCCGATGCTCCACACGCGGCGGGTCACCCAGTCGCCGAATACGTAGCGGCCGACGAGCTCCGGGAACTTCTTGCCGCGATAGACGAAGCCGCCGGTGATCGACGCCCCGGCCGTGTGCGGCACCTCGCACCAGGCTTTCGCGATCGGCGCCGGCCCCCGCGGCCAGTCGGGATGGATGGGGTTCGCGCCCTCGAAGAGGCTCCAGCCGTAGTTCTCGCCTGCCTTCACGCGGCAGACGAGCTCCCACACCTCGAGCCCGACATCGCCGGCCCAGAGTTCGCCCGTCTGGCGGTCGAAGCTCATCTTCCAGGGGTTGCGGTTGCCGAAGGAATAGATCTCGCCGCGGGCCCCGGGCATGTCGACGAACGGGTTGTCGGCGGGGATCGAATAGCCGCGATCGGGATCCGGATGATCGACGTCGATCCGCATGATCGAGGCCCGCAGGTCGGTCACGTCCTGGCCGGTCTTGTGCGGATCCGCCGGGAAATGATCGGCGCCGTCGCCGGCCGACACGTAGAGCATGCCGTCGGCGCCGAAGGCGAGGCAGCCGCCGTTGTGGCCGCCGGACGGCCAGGTGATCACCTCCACCTCGCTCGCCGGATCGACACGCGGCACGCCGCCGACGTCGATCACCTCGAGCCGCACCACCCGCGTGCCGTTGGGAAACGGCCGCGACTCGTCGCGGTAGCCGATCGTGTAGCAGAGATAGCAGAAGCGGTTGGTGGCGAAGTTGGGGTGGAAGACGAGATGGAAGATGTTCCACGGCCGCAGCAGATCGGCGTCGGACCGGCCGACATTGAGCCGCTCGACGAGATCGCCGATGTCGAGGAACAGGTCGGCCCGGCGGCAGTCGCGGTCGGCCGGCAACGAGTAGGCCCGGCCCCATTGCTCGGTGACGAAGAGCCGGTCGCTGCCGGGGGCGAAGGCGAGCGAAGTGGCGGCGCCGAACCGGACGTGCTCGTAGACTTTTCTCGTGCGATAGGGGGGCGGCGGCTCGGGCGTACCCTTCACCCGCGAGGCCGTCCAGGCCACCGGCGCGGCGGCGGCAGCGGGGAATACCAGCCAGGCGAATGCGACGGCCGCAGCGACAGCCCACGACTTTCCAGGATTCTGCTTCATACAACAATTATGGTGCCAGCCACCGACTTTGGGGAGATTGCAAATTATCTAGTTCGTGGCTGGCACCATTTTCGGCCTTCGTTCAGCGGTATTCCGCGCGGCCCCAGGTGGCGGCCCGCTCCCAAACGTTGATGGCAAGCGGCTCGTCGGGATTGCGAATCTCCACCATCTGTTCTCTCCGCATGCGGCCGGTCGCATCAGCCCAGATCACCTGCCAGACCGCGGCCAGCACGTCGCCGCTCTGCGGCGGGTCGTCATCGCAGCCGAGCAGCGACCAGGGGATCGCGTATTCCATCGTGTAGCCCTTGCCGTCGGCATCGGGGACGAAGGCACCGGCGAAACCGGCGGGGTTGACCCGGAGTTCGCCGAAGAGCGCTCCGTTGGCGATCGTGAGGCAGGGCGTCTTCGTGGGGGCGTGGAACCACATGGTGAGGTGCGCGAGCTTCGGATTTCGGGCGCTCTCCTCCTGCTCCGGGGAGGGCGCGATCCCGCGTTGGGCAAAGTAACTGAAGGAATTGCCGCGGGCCGGCCAGCCCATCTGCCGATCGGTCGAAACCCGCACCTGCACGCCGCCGCCCCGCCAGCCCCAGCCTGCGTCGATCTCCGGATCGATGATGTTCCGCAGCGGCAGGGGGTCGCCCACCCGGGCCGCGATGTAGAGGCATTTCTCGTCGTACATCATCCGGCCGTCGGCCCGCTCCACGCAGGAGGCGGTGCCGTCGCGGGTGCCGCTGAAGCCGGCCGCATTGCCCCACTCGTCGAGCCGGCCGTCGATGATCATGTCGGCCGGCGCCGGGTGCACGGCGATTGAGGCCTGTCGGGCCGGCCCGTAATGCCGCATCTCCTCGGTCGCTGACGGCCTGCCCAACGGGATGCCGACATCGGGCGGCAGTTCGCGGACGAACCGTTCGGGCCGAAACGCCATCGGCACCGGCTCGGCCTTCGGCTCGGCACGAAACCTCGCGGCCTCTCCCGCGACCAGCCGCCTCGGCACCCGCGTCGGCTCCTGCCGCCGACTGGCCGACGTGATGACGGCGCCGTCGTACACCTGCACGTCGGTGGTGTTGCCCGCCCCGACACTGACCGCGAACTCGGTGCCCAGGTCGAGCACGTCGGTCGTGGGCGTCCGCACGACGAAGCCCTGCATGCCCTCCGGCATCCGCACGACGACGTTGCCGTCGTGCAGCGTCGCCGACAGCTCCCCGGAAAGATCGAGCTCCCCCGGCCCCTCGAACACGACGACGACGCCATTGCGGAGCAGAAATTCCACAGCGCCGCCGACGAGCGAGATCCGACCGGCCTCGAGCGTCTGCCCGATCGCGAGCGGTTGCTCGCCGTCGGCCGGCAGCAGGAATCGCGCCTGCGTGACTTTTGCCAAGGGTCCGCCCTTCGCCGCCTGACCCGCCGGGTTCGCGATCAGCAGCCAGGCGGCCACGGTCGCGGCCCCGGCCATTGCCGCCGCCGCAAGAAACGCCGCCGCCCGGCGGATCGGTGGCCACCAGTCGCTCCCGTGCTCGTCCGAACGGGAAGCAAGCGGCCGCTGGGGAGCCAGGAGCGTTGCGTAGTCCCAATGCAAAACGGTGTGCAGCGCGGCAAACTCGCGAAAGACCCGTCGGGCGGGCTCGCCGCGGTCGAGGATCTCGCGGAGCCGACACTCCTCGGCTTCGGTCAGGCCGCCGTCGGCCAGCGTGTTGAGGAGCGCCGAGAGTTCGTCGTGCTCGCGTCGCGAGAGGGCGCTGGCCGGCAGATCCGGACGGGAGGTCATGGCAGGGCCTCCTCGGCGAGCGTGCGGGTGATGCAATCGAGAAGACACTGCCGCATGCGCCGCAGGCGGTCGGAGAGCGTCTTGAGGGTCAGGCCGAGCGCCGCGGCCATCTCGCCGACCACGGCCTGCGGCTCGTAGCGGCGGACCAGCAATTCGCGTTGGGCGGGGGGGAGTTTCTGGAGGCAGGTGGCCAGCGCCAGGCGGCGGGCCTCGAGGACGGGATCTTCCCTGGCGGCGTCGTCGGCCAGGAGCGCCGCGAGCGATTCATCAAACACGAATCGCAGCCGCTTGCGGCGCTTGAGGCCGGCGAGCGTTTGGAATTTCGCGATCGCCAATGCCCAGGGCAGAAAATCGCGCGTGGAATCGAACTCGGCGACCTTCTTCAAAAGCACGAGGTTCGTTTCCTGGAGGATGTCGTCGGCGTCGGCCGGATTCCAGACCAGCGAGAAGATGTAGGCATGCAGCCGCCGCTGGTGCTTGGTGAGCAGGGCGACGAAGTCGTCTGAGGCTGGCATGGCGGGCAGGGCGCGAGTTCGGGTGGCCGGCGAGCGAACGGCAGCCGTCGCACACCTTTCAGTCCATATTAGCGCCGCGGGCGGCGATTCCGTGAAGCCCCGCTGGGAGGCGGCTTTTTGGCCTCCGGCCAGGGCCGATATCGGGCCGATCCCCCTGGGCCCGGCTCGCCGGCCTGATTTTGCCGGCGACGCCCGTTTCTGGGACCATCAATCACGACTTCTTCATCGGCCCCCATGAGCTCTTGAGCGACACCAGCACCAGGAACCGTCTGCATGCCCAAGCGTATCACCATCATCCTGCACAGCGCACTTGCAGCCCTGTGCCTGTTGTCGGCCAGGTGCGGTCGCGCCGCCGCAACTGATGGCTCCCCCGATCCGCGGCCCTTCGGTGCCGCGCACGCCGACCTCGACAGCTGGGCCACCGGCGACTGGCGGCAGTCAGCTCAGGCCGCCCGTTCCCCGCGCCCGGCGCGGGGCGGCCGGCCGTTCGATCTGGACGTGCCGCGTCGCGACGTCATCGCGTTCGCCCTGTACACGGTGACCGTGCGGCCCGACGCCCGCGGCACGCTCAAGCTCTCCGCGCAGCTCTTTCCGCTCGCGCCGGAAGAGCCGCGGGAGGCGTGGCTCGAGATCCGACGAGGTGATGCCTGGGTGGAGGTCGCCCGCGCTGCCGTTCTCTACCCCGGTTGGGATGCCCACTTTCGCGTCGAGGGCTGGGACTCGACCCGCGACCAGGCCTACCGCGTGCGGCATGGCGCCGAGGCGGTGTTCGAGGGGCTCATCCGGCGCGATCCGGTCGACAAGCCCGACATCACGGTCGCCGTGATGTCGTGCAATTCTTCGAGCACGCCGGGCCCGCGGGCCGAACTGGTGCAGAGCCTGCGGAGGGCCGATCCCGATCTGCTCTTCTTCGCCGGCGACCAGACCTACCTCCACACGCAGCACACCGTCGGCTGGATCGAGTTCGGGCTCCAGTTTCGCGACGTGATCCGCGACCGACCCACGGTCTCGATTCCCGACGACCACGACGTCGGCCACCCGAACCTGTGGGGTGCCGGCGGTCGCAAGGCGGAGCGCGAGGACGGTGCCGACGGCGGCTACTTCTTTCCGGCCGACTACGTGAACATGGTGCAGCGTCAGCAGACGTGGCACCTGCCCGACCCCGTCGATCCCGCGCCCGTCGCCCAGGGCATCGGCGTGTTCTTCACGCGGCTCGTGGTGGGCGGCCTCGACTGCGCGATTCTCGAGGACCGCAAGTTCAAGACCGGGCCTTTCGGCGCGATTCCCGAAATGGGCCCGCGGCCCGACCACGTCACCGACCCTAGCTACGATCGGGCGAGCATCGACAAACCGGGGCTCGAACTCCTGGGCGCGAGGCAACTCGCGTGGCTCGAAGCGTGGGGCCGCGACTGGCAGGGAGTGCGGGCGAAGACGGCCCTCTCGGCCACCGCCTTCTGCGGCGCCGTCCACCTGCACGGCAGCCCCGACAACCGGCTGCTTGCCGACCTCGACTGCAACGGATGGCCGCAACGCGGCCGCAACGCGGCGCTGCGGCTCCTCAAGGCCGCCCACGCGACCCACCTCTGCGGCGACCAGCACCTCGCCGTGGTCGTGCAGCACGGGATCGAGAGGCACGGCGACGGGCCCTGGTCGTTCACGTCGCCCGCTCTCGTCAACACGATCTACGGTCGGTGGTGGCATCCCCTCGATGAAAAGTCCGGGCCCAATGCCGTGCCGGGCAGCCCGCTCCCCTGGACAGGCGACTACGAAGACGGGCTGGGCAACAGAATCTCGATCGCCGCCTACGCCAATCCCGAGGATCGCGCCGACGAGCGGAAGCGGGGCGACGGCTACGGGATCGCCCGGTTCGAGTTCACCCGTGAGACGATCACGTTCGAATGCTGGCCGCGGTTCCCGACGCCGGACGGCGACGGCAAGGGGGCTCAATATCCTGGCTGGCCGGTGACGGTGCCGCTCGAGCGGCCGTGAGAGACCGCGCGAGACGATCACTCGGGGCCGACGACGACGGCGAGGTTGTTTCCCACGGGGCGTTCCTGGCCGTCGGAGGGGCGGTTGAGCACCCGCGGCTCGCCGGTCTTGGCGTCGGCCATCACCAGCGTCGCCGAGCCGCCGCCGTCGAAGGCGATCGCGTCGATGGCGCCGAATTCCTTGAGCACGATCGCCACTTCCCCGTAGGTCATGCCCGCGCTGAACTCCGGCTGGCGTCCGTCGGAGACGAAGAGGATCAGGCGATGGTCGGCGGTGTGGCCGATCGCCGTCTGCGGATAGGTGGCGTCGCCCGCCTGCCCCGGCAGCACAACGCCGTCCCGGAGCAGCCGCACGTTGCCGGACATCGCGTTGTAAAGATCCACCTGTGGCGTCGTCATGGAGCCGGTGCTGTCGTCCGCGGCCCGCGTGACGAACGTGACGGTGTTGTCGGCGCCGATGTTGATGGCGTCCTTGATCCACGTTCCCCAGTCGGACACCTTCTCGCCGTCGCTCACGGCCAAGGAGCTGAGATCGGCCACGCCGAGCCGCCGTTCTTCAGCCGTGCGACTGAAGAATCCGCTGTTGACGCCGATCTGCGCCTTGGACCGTTGCACGAACGCCCGCGTCGTCTCCAGGTCGCATTCCCCCGGCCGGTCGCCATTGGTCGCGGATGTCTTGATCGTCACCCCCGGCCGGTTCAGGTCGATGGCGACGATATGCATGTCGATCTCGCGCGGGGCCGAGACATGCCGGTGCACATAACGCACGCCCGGAAACGGTTCCGTCACCGCGTCGGCCGCCTCGGTCCGCGGCATCGGCCCAAAAGCCAAGAGCCAGGTGAGCAGTCCACACCAGGCCCGCAGTTGTTGCGTCTTCATGAATGCCTTGGTATCTCCCGCAAGGCCGCACCGCAACTCCGAGAACGGTTCTTTCTGGAAGGACCACCAGCGCACCACGGTCACTTTGCCAGGGTGAACTCCCCGAAGCCCTGGGGCTGGATGATCGCCTCGCCGGGCTGATCGTTGACGAGGTTGGTGCTCTTGTTCGACCAGTAGACCCGCGCCACGTTGATCGCGCCGGCGGGGTCGGAGAGGATGAAGCCGACGTCGCCGCGGAGCTTCTTCTCCGTCTTGGGCTCGACGCCGAGCACCGCCCACGGCAGCGCCGCTGTCACGGTGTAGCCGTTGCCGCGGACCGCGACCGTCGGGGTCACGTCGGAAAGCAGCTTCACCTGGTCGAACGTGACCGTCGCCACCGGCGAGGTGAAATTGAATTTGTCCGCGGCCGGGCCGCCGGGGGCGACCTGTTTCATGAGCACCGCCACCGGCTTTCCACCGAAGTTGGCCAGGACCACGCGCAGGTCGCCGGCGGCGGCCTTGCCCGAACTGTTGCCGCTCGGGCTGATCTGGAAGTCGACGCAGTCGCCGGTCTTGAAGAGCAGCCGGTATTCGTTGCCGCCATTCTTCCACGGCGTCGGGTCGTTGACGTTGTAGGAGACGTAGAGGTTGTCGCTGTCGTAAGCGGCTCGGAACTCGGCCGTCACCGGTTGGCCGTCGTTGGCGATCCGCAGCGGCTTCACCGCCTGCCAGTCGATCTGCCCCTTGGCGTCCTTCTTGGCGACTGGGATGGCGTAGGGTTCGGGCGGCCGGGCGGTGGCCAGGGCACGGCGGGCGTTGTCTTGGTCGGCCTTGACGAGCGCGTCCTGGGTCACGGTGATCTCCGGAGCCGTGAAGCGGCGGATCGACTCCAGCCCCTCGATGCGGATGATGTTGCCAGCCTGGTCGGCAGGGATCGCGCCCGTGCACCGCACCACGCCGTCAGACTGGCGGCTGATCAGGCCGCTGAAGTGCTCACCGCGGCCGTTCAACGACGCGAACGAGATCGACCGCAACGCCTCCTCGCTTTCCGGCCGCGGAATGCCGGGAATGCGGCCGTCCTTGGTGAGGATGTCAACGAAGACGCCGTCGGTTGTCAGGTAGTAGTCCTCGCCGAGGTTGCCGCGGATCATCAAGACCGCGTCGGCGTCGCCGCATTTTTCGACGATGCCGGCGATCTTCAGGCAGCCGATCAGGAGGCCCGGCTTCGGCATCGACGCGTTGTGCGAGCCGTGCACCTGGTGGTAGGGCGAGAGGTACTTCCACAGCACCTTGCCGTCCGTCTTGGTGAAGCCGGCGACATAGACCTTGTTCTGCACATTGATGAAGCCCACCACCAGATCCTTGCCCGGCACCGGCACCGCTTCCATCAGACTGAAGTCCGCCGGCAGGGCGGCGATCCCCGCGCTGCCGAAGACCGGCTTGCCGCCATCGCGGTAGCGGACCGGGGCGTACTTGAACACGCCATTGGCCGCCGCCGTCTTGAGGATGCCGGCGCCATAGAAGCTGAAATCGCCAGGATCGACCCGGCCACCGCCGCCAAAACCGCCGATGGGCAGGGCGATGCCGTCCGAGCGGGTCGGCTTGCCATCGACCAGCTTATGCTTAGTCAGCGACGGGATGACTTCGCATTCACCCTTCTGCACATAGCCGTCGTTGTCGAGGTCGTTCCAGATCAGCATGTCGCAGGGATCGTTCTCGGCGTAGGGGCCGAACGAGTCCTTGACGATCTGCGCCCCGTACTGGCCGCCGAACAGGCCCTGAAGGCGGGCCACGGTGAAGATACCCGCAACCGGCTGCCACTCCCCGCCGTTCCGGATCATGACGAAGAACGGGGTGTTGCGCAGTTCACCCAGGGATACGAAGTATTCCTGCTTCGTGCCGGATGCCGAGCTAAAGAACACGTTGCCGCTGCCGAAGGCCGTCGACCCGGGCATGACGAAATCCCCCTTGGCAGGGTCGGGGTTGTACATCACGCTCTCGACGCCCCACGTGCGGGTGGCGGGATCGAGTTTGATCTCGTTGAGCTCGGCCACGCCTTTGGTCGGGTCGCTGTCGTGGGTGAAGCTGCCCTGGCCGGCATATCCGGTGTTGCCGATGAAGTCGCGGTTGAGCCCGCCATCGGGCTTCCATACCGACACCCGGCGCGGATGATGGGAGTACTCCGCCACCCAGGCATTGCCGGCGGCGTCGACGGCTAAGCCGGCCATGTCGCGCATGCCCTGGGGGTCGAAGGCCCCCTGCCGCGCCCGGCCGCCCGGCTTGCCGATCCGGCCGAGCAGTTTGCCGTCGGGGGCGAACTTCTTGACCTGCATGTCCTTGCCCAGGTCGGTGATGAAGATGTTGCCGGATGAGTCGAGGGCGATGGCACCGGGCTGCTCCACTGCGACGTTCAGCGGGATCACGACCGCCTCGGCCAACGGGTTGGCCGCGGTCTTCAGTGCGTCGAGCCCCAGCTTCACGAGTTCCTTGCCGCGGAAGCAATACACCTGCTTGCCGTCGAAGGCGAATGGACAGAGGGCGGACGAATCGTGACCTCCCTTTCCATCGCTGCCGGTCAGTGCGAACTTCGTCTGCTTGATGACGGCGGCAGTCGCGGCGTCGAGGATCCAGAGCCGGTCGTCGGCGGTGGCCAGGAGGATCACGCCGTCGGCCGCAGCCAGGGCCCGGGCCTTGGGCGGCTCCGCGGCCTCGGCCAGCCCGAGGAGTTCGCGGAAGTGCAGCGGCATCGGCAAGGCTTTGCCGTCGCGGACGAACGGGGCGAAGCTGCCGTCGGCGGCGTTCATGCGGAGCAGCTGCACGCCGCTCACGCCCCAGTCGTTGGGCACGCTGTAGACGAAGGCGTCGGTGGCGGCCACCACGTTGGCCCCGCGAATCTCGCTCCAGGCCTTGGTGCCGTCGGGCTTGACCGCGAACGTGCCATAGCCACCCTCGGCAAAGTCGCAGGTGATGATGACGTTGTCGCCGGAGCGGGCCACCAGCCGCGGCGAGGAGTGGTCGGCGCCCCAGGCGCCGCGCTTGTCGCCCGTCTGCCACGGCGGCGTGCCGGGGTTGTAGAAACTCATCTCGTAGTAGCCGTCGAGCCCGCCCTGCGTCAGGCCCCGCACCTTGTAGCTGCCCGGCGGCACGAGCTTGCCGGCTTCGTCGAGGCCGTCCCACATCACTTCCACCGTCGCCGTCTTTCCCTCCTTGGCGACCGTGAAATCGGCCACGCCATAGCCGCCGGCGAGGTTCCGCACGCGGTTGCCCTGCGCGTCGTCGATCACCACGCTGAACGTGGCGGCGTCAGCCGGCACCTGGGCCCGCACGGGGATCGTGCCCAGTGGCTTGAGCGAGCCCTCGACGTACTTCCGCGGCTCCTTGATGCTCGCCGCGACCGTGGTCAGGTCGCCCCAGGCATTCTTGGCCGTCCAGTAAAACTCGCGGCTGATCATCCCGGGCTGCATGTTGTCGGCATAGCGGTGCATCGGGGCCTTGCCGGTCTCGCTTCCCCAGATGAACTCCATGCCGACGCGGATCGTCTGGCCGGCGGCCCCGCGCAGGTCCTGGTTGTAGACGACCTTCCAGGGGAGCTTGAGCTCGTGGACGAAGCCCTTGCCGTCGGGGACGGGCGCATAGGCCGACTCGACGCCGTCGCCGACCGCGACTTCGCCCGCCTTGGCCGCGGATCGCAGGATCGTCTTGCCGCCGGCCTGCTTGTTCTCCTCGGCCCAGGAGTAGGTGTGAACCGCGGGCTGCTTCCCCTGGTCGAATCCCCAGCAGGTGAACCAGCTCGGCTGCTTGCCGGCGAGCACCCGCAGCTGCACCGCGTCGACCATCCAGCCGCGCTCCGCGTCGAACTTCGGATCGATCAGGCTGTTGAGCGGCATCGGATCCCGCCAGACGAAGCTCAGGTAGAGATTGTCGGCGTCCCACATCGCGGCGGTCTTGACGGAGAAGCTGTCGCGGACGCTCGTGTCGGCGTAGCTCCAGATCTGGCCGGAGAGATCCCACTCGTCGAGTGTGCCATCGATCTTCACGGAGCCCTTGGCCGGTACCGCGAAAAACCCTTCGTTTTGGGTCTGCCGCCCGAGCATGTTCTCGCCGGCCTCCTGCGCGTGCGCCGAGGCGGCGAAGAGCATGGCCATAACGATCAACCCCGCTCGCTTGCGATGCACGTCTTCGTTCCTGTTGTCGCGTTGGAAAAGCAGTCCCCGGGGGGAGGCTATCACAGCCGGCCCGCGGCTGCCAATCATGCTGTCGGTAGCGGCACCCCGTCGGGCACGAAGACGAGTTCCGGCGGCGACGCGAAAACGGCGCGAAAACGGTGCCAGTCACCAAATCTGGGCAATGTGACGCGGGCACGGGACTGTGGTCGATCCTCGGACAAGCATCGACCGCCGACCCGATCCGGCCGCCTCCTGGCCGGGGATATCCGGCGGCCCGGGGGCGGTCGGTCGCGGAATCGGGGACGGTTAGGCTAAGTTTTCATGGCTGGTCAGATCATCCACCTCCCACAACCCC
>Ga0210003_1002707_pt1 | contig 14765 bp, 8 predicted proteins | sample LantaG_FD_182804 | JGI IMG/M metagenome (GOLD analysis project Ga0210003, IMG submission 182804) | Deep subsurface microbial communities from Baltic Sea to uncover new lineages of life (NeLLi) - Landsort_02402 metaG (SPAdes) (version 2) | ecosystem: Environmental > Aquatic > Marine > Oceanic >... | reverse complement strand
GAGAGAGAGAGAGAGAGAGAGAGAGAGAGAGAGAGAGAGAGAGAGAGAAACCAGAGAGAGGCAATGAAAATCTAAACATTCTAGTGTAGTCTTCAAAACACTGAAAAAACACACGAACAAAAAAGAGGTGGAAGGTGAAGGTGGAGGAGGTCGAGGTTGAAAGAAGAAGAAGCGAAAGAGAAGAGAAAAAACTTTGCTTCCCTTTCTCTCATTTTTTTTCTCCACGAGCTGAAAAAGAAAAAAAGGCGCTGGGGAGTCGCCTAGTTCCTTCCAAACAACTTTCTTCTCATGTCGGGCCTCCTCGTTCTGGAGCCACGGTGTCTTCGGCGTCATTGGCGGAGGCGGCGGAAAGCAACGGCAGCAGCAGTCGCTACTGCCGCGCTGGTGTGCTCGGGCGTGGCGTTCATCGCCGTCGCCGCTTCGGCGGCACGCTTGTCGTCGTCATGGTCGTCGTCGCATGCCGTCTCCGGAGCCGCTTCTTCTTCTTCGTCGACCTCGCTCTCGGTCATTGACAACGTGAGTGTGTTTCTGCTGCTGTTATATACCGTTGCAAACTGGGTCGTCAAGTGGAGCAAGGGACAGAAAAAGCGAGGCCTTTTCTGTTGAGAGCGTTGTTTTTCTCTTTTTCGCCGCCATGCTCTCCCGAAACCAATCCTTTTTCTCGACTCAATTCCTCCCCTCTCTTCTCCTCTCTTCCCCTCTTCTCTCACTTCACAGCAGGTACCTGCCAGCTCCCGAGCCAGTCGCAGGCTCACCGCGGTCGTGGACGCGTTCGGAGGCGACATCGGCGCAGGGCCGAGGGTGAGAATCGGAGAATTGGAGAAAGAGTTTTTCTTGGATTCCGCGAACGGCGCCGCTTGCTTGCTTCCCTCTCTTGCTTCTCTCTCCTCTCTCGCCTTCCCTCTCCTCTGCTTCCGCCTCTCGCTGCCCCCCCTCCCACCACTAACGAAACTCACACTCTTTCTCTCTTCCTCCGCGCCATCAAACAAATACAAACAAAAAACAAAACAACCAGGTCATCATCACCTCCCCTGAGCAGTACACAGTGACTTCAAACCTTTACCCGCTCTTCGACGTCGACTTTGGCGGGCGGGTGCCGGCGTTCGACCCTCTCCCTTTAATCTCGGTGAGAGGGAGCGTCGTCGCGGGGTTTGATCTGGCGTACGACCTGGATGCCGGAAGGATCCTGGTGGGCGTGAGGGTGAAACCGGAAGCGAGTTTAGGAGGGACGAGCAGCAGCAGCCCAAACGACGAAGAGCAACAGAACAGCAACAACAGCAACAACAGCAACAACCTCATCACCGTCTCTGTTTCCCCCGGAGCTGTTGTCGACGCCGCGGGAAGGCCCTGCACGGGGGCTTCGCTCTCGCTGATCTACGCTGCCCCCAAGGCCCTGAAGGCAGACGCGATCTCCTTTGGGGCTCTGGCGCTGACCGCTGCCTGGGGCGCTGCCGCTGCCGGGGCCGCCGCTGCAGGGTGCGTCGCCGGCGCTCTCGCTCCCGGCGCCCCCGCCGGCGTCACAGGCTTTTCCGTCCTGGGGCTGCTTCTGTGGGCCCAGAGGGCCGCACTTACCTCCAGGGTCGCCGTGCCCAGCCTGTCTCCTGCTGCAAGAGCCTTGGGGGGCGCCTTCTCGTGGGCTCTGGGCGACGCGCCAGCTCCTGCGATCGACGACGCCGTCGCCCGCGGCGTCTCTGGCTTTTCTCTCTGGTCTTCTTCGGACTCGGCAGCCGCCCTACGAGGAGGAGGAGCTGGCAGCAGCACCTCCGCCGGGGACGCGGCCGCCTCCGCCGCCATCGCCGCCTCGACCTCCAGGGCGGCGGCCTCGCTGTTCAGCCCCTCGCTGTCGTCGCTGCCACTGGCCGGGGCCGGGTTCGCGCCGGCGCTGCTGCGGGTCGCGGCCGACGGGCACCTGCTTGACGCGCAGAGGCTGCCGCTCAACGTCTCCGCCGCCGCTGCGGGTGGGGCAGGGAGGCCGCTCCCTGCCGGAGGCGGCGGCGGCGGCGGCGCGGGCGCGTTTGGGGCCCTGCCCTCGATCTCGACGACAAAGGCCGGCGTGACTCCCTTCATCGCCGACCCTCGCACCGCCGCCGCCGGCTTCGCCGCCGCGCCTCCTCCGCCACCGCCGCCTCCACCGCCTCCCGCGCTGGTGACTGGGGGAAGAGGAGGAGGAGGTGGAGGAGGGGCAACGAAAAAGACCCCGGTCCCAACTCCCTCTGCTGCTGCTGCTGCTGCCGCTGCCGAAAAGGAAAAGGAAGGCGAGGAGAAAGAGGCTTCTTCTTCTTCTTCTTCTTCTTCTTCTTCTTCTTCTTCTTCTTCTTCTTCTTCTTCTTCTTCTTCTTCTTCTTCTTCTTCGGCGAAGGCTCCTGCTCCCTCGAAGACTCCAGCTGCTGCTTCTTCTCCTGCTCCTTCCCCTTCTGCCGCTGCATTGGAGAAAGAAAAGGAAAAAGAAAAGGAAACGCCTCTGCCGACAACAACGCCGGCAACAACAACAACAACGACACCTCAACCACCTCCTCCTCCTCCTTCGGGGAATCGCCGCCTCCTCCAACAACAACAGCAATTCCAGCAGAAGAAGACCAGCCCCAGCCTCGCCACTGCGATCCTGGGCAAGCTCGGCGACGCTCTCTCCGCGCCGCTGACGCTCCCGAGCGTCTCTTCGACCTCCTCCGCTGCCGCGGCGACAGCTTTTGGCAAGACTCCTTTGACGACAGCGACGGCAAAGTCCGGAGCTCCCGGCGCCTTCCTCCCTTCGAACACCGGGGGGGCGGCCCCAGCTCCGGCCCCCGCCGCGGCAGCTGCCGTCACGGAGCTGGACAAGCACGGCCGCCCCGCGCGAGGCGTCGGGGGCGCCAACCTCAGGCCGAGCCCCGAGGAGCGGCACCAGCAGAAGCACAAGGGAGGAGGGAACGGGGGAGGAGAAGCTGTTGCTGCTTCTCCTCCGACCTCGACCTCGACCTCGACCGCTCTCCGGATCTCTCAGGGGAGCAGCGGAGGAGGAGGCAGCGGCAGCGTCATGGCCAAGACGGCAGCTCCGACTGCAACCAACGACGAGGCGGCCACCGCAGCTGCCGCGGAAGCGGTGCGAGCCGGAGGGAGGCAGATCGTCGTCACCTCCTCGGGGCAGGTGCCGGGCCTCGACGCCCTCGCCGCCGCCGAGGCAAGTTCGAGGTCGAGCTCTTCAAGTCCCCCCCCAACCTCCACCTCCGCCTCCACCTCCACCTCCCCTTACCTGCTCTACGGCGCCGCGGCCCTTTCCAGGGTCCACCAGCTCCAGTCCGCCGCCTCCCCTGCCCCGAGAGCCTGGGCCGGGGTCGCCCGACTCGCCCTGTGGTCCCTCGTCGCTCTCCTTGCGGTGACGCTCGCACATTCGGCCGCCCTCTTCGCCGGACACAGGACGAGGCTGAGGAGCGGGGGACCCTGGAGGGCTCCCAGCTGGGCCGCGCCTCCCAGACCGCAGCTGGCGCTGCTGGCAGTCCTGGCGCCGGCGGCCTCTCTGGTGGGCTCGCAGGCCTTTGCCGCCGGCTCCCCCGGAGCAATCGTCGGAGCTCTTCTGCTGCTGTTGGGTCCCTCTCTGGCTTTGACGGGAGGGGCCGCCTTACTCGCCGGGGCCGTGCTCGGGGGAAGGGCGCGCAGGTGCAGAGCTGCCTATGTGATCTCGGCCAAGGAGGCGGCGAGGCTGGAGCGCGTGGAGGAGGTGGCGGCGAGGAGAAAGAGGAGGAAGGAGAAAGGCAAGAAGAAGAAGACGACGAAGAAAGATGGAGGACTTGCAGGAGGTGGAGCTTCTTTCGGGTCCGAGGACAACGACTCCGACGAGGGATCCTTCGACCTTGACGCGGCGATGGCGATCGCTGCCGGGTTTGGGGCAGGGTCTGGCGCCTTGGGAGGGAGCGGAGGTGGAGGTGACGGAGGAGGAGGTGCAGCAGCTCTCGCTTCTTCTTCTTCGTCCGTCGAGGCCGCTGCTGCTCACGCCAACGCTGCCGCCAACGCTCACGCCGAAGCCGAAGACGGAGAAGAAAAGAGCAAGAAGCAGCGCCACGGCGCCATCGGTCGCGCCTCTGCCCGCTTCCTGGCCAGGCTCTCCCCTTCCAAGATGGGGAGCAGCAGGAGGAAGCTGTCCCTGTCGTCGCTGGGAAAGGACGAGAGCGACACCGCTGCTGCTGCTTTGGCTTCTTCGGCTTCGGCTTCGGCTTCGGCTTCGGCTTCGGCTTCGGTTGCTGCTGCTGCTGCTGCTGCTGCTGCTGCCACAGGAACAACGACAGCGACGGAGAGGGAAATCACCGGCCTCTCTTCCTCTTCTTCCCGCTCTTCCTCCTCGAAAGCCGCAGTGCACCCCGTCCTTGGCCACCAGGGATCCACAGCAGCAATGGAGAACGAGATCGAGGGTGCTTTTGCTGCTGCCGAGCTTGGTGCTCCTCCTCCTCCTCCTCCTCCTCCTTCTTCTTCGAAAGACCGCCGCGGAAGCAGCAGCAGCAGCAAGCGCCTCTTCTCCTTCCCCGGAACAACTTCCAACCCTTTCTCCTCCTCCTCCTCCTCCCTCCTCCCTTCCTTGCCCCTGGCAGCATGGTCCCGCAAGCTCGAGCATGCCCTCGCGGACCCCTTACTGGGGCCCTTGCCCCCCACGGGCACGTGGGAAGACCCGACGGCCCCGAGCCCCGGCGGGCATTTCGTCGACAGAGCCGGGTGCCTCTTCGATGCGACGCACGGGAGGCCGAAGATCAGGAGGGGGGCCACCTTCGAGGCCGACGAGGACGACGGGTTCTACAACAATGATACGGAAGACGGGGGATTGGACGCGGAGAAGGCGGCAGGAGGAGGAGGAGCAGGTGGAGGCGGCAGCAGCGGGAGAAAGCCCGCGGCGACGACAGGCCCCCTGCTGCAGAGGGGCTGGCTCGAGTCCTTCCGCCCCTTTTCTCTCGACGCCCCCAAGAGAGTCAAGCTCGCCGAGGACGCCAAGACGGCCTGCAGGGTAGGCGGCGTCTTGATCACCGTGGGGAGGGTGTGCGCGCTGGCCGCCTTGGTCGGAGGCGGCAGAGCCTTGTCGACGGGAGGGGTCGGGAAGAGCTCCTCTTCCTCGAGCTCCTCTTTTTCGACGACCTCGACGACCAACTCAAACAACAACAACGCCGCCGCTCTTCTTTCTTCCTCTCCCTCCTCCTCTTCCTCTTCCGCTGCCACCCGCTCCTTCTTCGGCGCTCCCAACGACGGCGGGCGCGCCCTGGCTTTGTCGCAGTCGCTGACGATGCTTGCCTTGGCCTTACTCCACGCCCTCTACCTGAGACTTTTGAAACCGTGGAGGCTGCGGGAGGACGCTCTGGCGGAGACCGTCGCGGCGGTCTGCGACGCCGCGTCTGCCGCCGCCCTGGTCGCCCTGGCCGCCTCCACCCGCAGGCTGTCCGTCGCAGACGTCTGGAGCGAAAACTCGCCGCCGCCCTCATACTCCACGCCGGCGCTGTCCGAGGTCGCGGGAGTGAGCGTGCCAGGTGGCGGCACCAGGGCCGTCGCCGGGGCCGTGGTCGTTGCGGCGCAGGTGGTCTCTCTGCTGTGCTACGTGCTGACGAGGCTGAGGCTGGTGAAAAGGGTCCTGAGGACGTCCGCCTGGCCTCGCGGGCCGCCGAGTATTTCTTGTGGAGGAGGAAACGGGAAAAGAAGCAACGGCCCGACGCCGGCGCAGCGGTTTGCCAACGCCGGCGCGGTGCTCCTCCGCGTCGTCAGGACGGACAGGCACTGGCTGGCCGTGAAATTCGCCTCCCGCTGGGCCTCGAGGACTCCAGGGTTGCCCCCGCACAGGAGACGATTGTCGTGCCTGACCGCTGCGCTGATCCCAGGGGGAGGGGAGACGGTTCTCGGAGGAGGCGGAGGTGGCGGAGGGAACAACAACAACACCACCAGAGGGAGGAGCCACCAGCACCAAGCAGGCGCGAGCAGCAGGCGCCTTCTGGGCGGGAGGGCTCCTTCTCCTGCGCGGTCGCAACGCGGAGGCGGTGGAGGAGGAGGAGTCCCGGCTTTCGACCTGGGGCTCCTGAACGCCGCTGCCGGGAACGCGGGGGGCAGCGGGGACTACCGCAGCGGGGCGACCTCGGCCTCGGCCTCGGCCGTTTCGTTCTCGCTGCCGCCGCTGACGAGGGCCGTCGCCGCCGAAGACGCTGCCACCGCTGCCGGCGCGCCGCCAAAGCCGCTTTCGTCCTCGACCTCGACCTCGACGACTGCGACGGCGCCTTCGCCGATCCCCTTGCTTCCTCCCAGGAGGTCAGAAGGACCTTCGGGCTCTTCTTCCTCTTCTTCGTCGCGCTCCAGGGCGAGGAGAGCGCTGCTGTCTCTGGGGGCCATTCTCGGAGGAAACGGCAAGGAGAGCAGCAACAAGAAGGACGAGCCTTGAGATTGATTCTTCCTCCGCTTGTTCTGCTTCTTCTTCTTCTTCTTCTTCTTCTGCCTCTTTTACTTATTTATATATCTTTTTCGAATTCGCTTTGCCGTCTCTGCTTGTAAAATCTGATAAACAAAACAACTGAAATTGAAGTCTAGTTTTTTTTTTTTTTTTTTTTACAAGCACTTTTTTCTCTCTTCTCTTCTTCCACCTCCTCTTCCTCGTCTCTCTCAAGGAGGAAGCCCCACCGCCCTCCGCCTCGCCGGGTCCCTCCTCGCGCACTCCACGGCCCACATCCTCGCCAGCGAGTCGAACCCTCGCGCGTCGTTGCACCGCAGCAGGTTCCCCGCGTCGCAGTTGAGCGGCGAGTCTGCCGCGGGCGCGGCCAGCAGAGCGCGCACGGCATGACAGACCGCGGCCAGCGTCCATGCCGGGGACCAAGCGGCTTTCAGGATGTCGACGCAGACCTCTCCCGTCCGGAAGTGCACGTTCGGGTGGAAGACCCTCGTGGCGAAGCGGACTCGCGGCGGGGCCAGGGGGTAGGAGTCCGGGACCAGGATCGACAGCTCGAACTCGGCGCCCTCGTACGGCGTGCCCTCGGGTCCCCGGACGAATGCGGCCCAGGTCCTGAGGTCGGACTCGTCCGGGAGGGCCAGCTCGACGCCGTCGTTGTCGTTGCTGTTGTTGTTGTTCGCTGCTGCTGCTGCGGACGAGGAGCCGTCGGCGTTGTTGTGGAGGCCGCTGGCTGTGGCTGCGCGGGAGTACTCCTTGTATTCCTGTTTTTTGTTTTTTTTGTTTTTTGTGAAAGAGGAGGAGGTCGGGGTTGGAGAAGGGTCATCGATGGTGGTTCGTCGTCGTCAGCGATGAAGAGAGAGCGTCGTTCTCACTCTCCCTCTCTCTCTCAATGGAGCGCGATCTGTCTCTTCTTACTTACCTTGAGCAGGCGCGCCCGGGCGGACATGGTGACCCTGCTTGTGGAAGGAGCGGAGCGAGCGAGAGCGACGCGAGAGAGCTTCTTCAGAAGACGAAAAACGAAAAAAGTGAAAAGAAAACCGATGCTCACACACAAAAAACTCGAAAAAAGAAAGATGCCTCTCCCGCGCTCTCCGACGCGCCGCCAGGCAGCTGCGAGCGCCGCGGAGCCCCGCAGCGGTGTCGCGGCGACGACGCCGGATCCCGTGGCAGCGGAGCAGCCGATCGGTGAGAGTACTTGGGAGAAGAGGACGAGTAAGGAGAAGAAGAGGAAAAGAAGAAGAAGAGAGCAATCGATTGGATGTCGAATCCGTCTTCGTCTTCGTCGCCGCCGCTCGACCTCGACCCTCTGTACCTTCTCCCTCTCCACCTTCTCTCCCTTCTCAATCTCTCACGCCAACCTGATCGAACTCAAAACGAAATTCAAATTAAAACACTAAAAAAAAAACGAAAAAAAACAATCAGACCCGGCCCTCGAGCGCCGCCTCTCGCTCTCGGTCCGCTCCGATCGCCTGCGCGCCGCGGCGCGCCGCTCTCTGTCTCGCTCGCGCCCGCACGCCTACTGCTCTGCTGAGCAGCCCTTGCACGTGCTGGTGGGCACCTACAACGTCAACGGCAGGAGCCCGCCCGACGGGATCGACCTGCGGGCCTGGCTGACCGGAGGAAGGGGAGGGAAGAGCGAAAAGAGCGAGAAAAGCGAGGAAGAAAGTGAGAAAGAGAGCAACGAGCCCTTCAGGCTGCCCGACCTCGTGTCGATAACCTTCCAGGAGGTCGTCCCTCTCAGCGCCACCAACGTGCTCCTGTCGGCGGCCAGCGGCGGCGAGGCCTGGGAGCGGGCCGTGGCGGACGCGCTGGAGAGGCTGGCGAGCGAGGAAGAGGCGGAGGAGAAAGGGAAGGGAGGAGAAGGAGGTGGAGGTGAAACTGCTGCTGCTTCTTCTGCCTCTTCTGTTCCTTTCTTCACCCCCGTGGCTCGGAGGCAAATGGTCGGAGTCTCCCTCCTGGTCTTCTCGAAAACTTCGCTGGTAGCCTCCGGGGCCGTGCGAGGAGCGCAGACGCTGGTCGTGGGAACGGGGGGAGCGCTGCCCTCCGTCGTCGGAGGCGGCGGAGGAGGCATCGGAGGAGGCAGCAACGAAAGCAACTCATCCACCACCTCTTCCACTTCCACTTCTTCCCTCGGCTTCGGCAACAAGGGGGCGGTCGCCGCGAGGCTCCTAGTCCACTCAGCCACGCCCCTGGTCTTCGTCGGAGCCCACCTGCCCTCGGGGGATGCCCCCGGGGACGCCTCCAGGAGGGACGCCGCGGCGGCTGAGGTGCTGAGGAGGGGCTGCTTCCCGGCGGACGACGGCGCCGAGTCGGGCAGGGTGGTCGTCGTTTCCGACGAAAAAGAAGAAAAAGAGAAAACTTCTTCCGCTTCCTTCTGGCCCAGTGGCCGCTGCCAGCTCTCCTCTGCCATCGCGGACGCCGATGCTTCCTTCTTCGCCGGCGACCTCAACTACCGCGTGCTCTCCAGGGCCGACGCGGCGAGGAGGGCTCTCAGGAGCTTCAAAGCGAATGCTTCCTCCACCACTTCTCCTCTTGCCACCTTGCTCGCCCTCGACGAGCTCAAGGGCCCCGCGGCGGCCGCCCGCGGCGCCTGCCCTCTAACCCACTGGGGCGAGGGCCCGATCGCGTTTGCGCCGACGTATAAGCTCGAACGGTTCTCTCACAAATACCAGGGAGGGGAGAACGACGACGACGAGGGAGAAGAGGGCGATGAAACGAAGCCCGATTCCGAGAAGGAGAAGGAGAAGCAAAAGACGAGGACGCCGTCGTGGACCGACCGCGTGCTCTTCCGATCTTTTTCTTCTTCCAACTCTTCTTCTTCCTCTTCCCCGCCTCCGAAGCTGCTCTGGTACGCCTCCGCCCCCTCTATCCTGGGCTCCGATCACAGGCCCGTCTCGGCTCTCTTCGAAGTGGCGACGCGGAAAATCGACTCCTCTGCTTTGTCGAAAGCCATCGAGGCGCTCCTGCGAGAGGCCGACGCTGCAGAGACGAGGCAGCTGCCGCGCTGCTCCGTGGTCTCTCCCGCCCCCAAGGGCTCGGCCATAGACTTTGGCACGCTGAGGCGAGGGAGCAGCCCCACCGCGGCGAGGAGCTTCGTGCTGAGGAACACGACGAACGACGGAGGAGGAGGAGGAGGAGGAGGAGGAGCCGGAAGCAGCGGAGCAGCAAGCGTGGCGGCAGCAAGCGCTCTGAGGTGGTCGCTGGCCCCCCTGCCCGGCAGGGCCTTTTGCGACGGCGGGGACCCGGAGAAGCACAGGCTGGCACCCTTGTGGCTCGCCGTAAGCCCAGTGGGGGGCTCGCTGCTTCCGGGAGAGAGCGTGGTGGTTAGGTGCGTCGCCTCCCCCTTCGGCAACTGCAGCGCTGCCGCCGCCGTGGAGGAGTTTGGCGGCAGAAATGGAAGCTCGGCAGCGACAACGGCAGAGGACGACAACTCCGAGTCCGACTTCGGCGCCAGGGGCTCTCTGGCAGCGAGGCCCTCGCGCGTCGCAGCCGATGCCATCGCTGCCGCTGCGACGGCGGCCGCTGCCTCGAGGGCGACGAGGAAGAGCAAGGCCACTGCGACGGCAGCGGCGACGGCGGCGGCGACGACAGAGGAGGAGGTCGAGGCCGAGGCCGAGAACAACAGAAACTCGTTCCCGCTCGAAGCCGTTGTCGTGGTCCGAGTGGAGGGCGGAAATGACGAGTTCGTTACCCTGAAGGGGTGCGTAGAGGCCTCCTGGTGGGGTCTGGGACTCGAGAGGCTCTCAGGGATGCCGCGGCCGCTGAGCAGCTTGACTGCTGCTGCTGCTGTTGCTGCTGCTGTTGTAGGAATGGAAGAGAAAGAAGAAGAAGAAGCTCCTGCTGCTCCCTCCGAACAACCCCTCCCTCCGCTGCAGCCCCCGGCGTTCCTCGCGCCTCTCAGAACCTCTTCCGACGTCGTCGCCGCCGCCCCTCCAGCAGCAGCCGAGACGGCGAGCGACGTCGAGAGGCGAGAGGGAAGCCACGACGACGGCGACAACAACGGCAGCGACAACGGCAGCTCTCTCTCCAGCGACCTCGGCCCCAACTACAGTTCCGGCGGAGAGTTCTACTCCCCGGCCTCCTCCCTCGCCAGCAACTGCTCGAGCGTCGCGGGAAGTGGAGCGAACCCAGGTAGCGCCTCGGGCAGCCCTCTGTCGGCGAGCGGCCTCTCGGCGGGCGCGGCGGCCGCGGCGGCGGCGTTCCCCAGAGGCGGGAGCAGGCTGGGGCCGCACGGAGGAGGAGGAGGGATCGCGCAGTCGAACGGGGGGACGCCGCTCTCTCAGCAGCAGCAGCAGCGGTCGCCTTCGCCGCTGCCTCCAACGCCGAAGGAGGAGGAAGCGAAAGTAGTAGAAGAAGAAAAGGAGGCTGTGAAGCCTCCTTTGCCTTTGCCGCCTCCCGCCGTTGTCGTCGCCGCTCCCGCTCCTGTTGCTCCTGTTGCTTCTGCCGCCTCACCTCCTCAGACGCCCTTGACCCCGATGCCTTTACTGGTGCCCCCGGAGCTCGAGAGGCTAATTTCTTTCCTGGACGACGCTCTGGCCGCCGGTTCCGACGAGGAGGAGGACGAAGAGGAAGAGAAAGTAAAAGAGAAAGAAGAGGGAGCAACAGAAGGAGAAGGAGAAGGAGGAGAAGCAGGAGAGCAGCAGCAGCAGCAGCAGCAGCAGCAGCAGCAGCAGCAGCAGGATCAGCAGCAACAGGCGAAGAAGAAGCCTCCAAGGCAGCAGCAGCTCGCCCCCGCCCGCGTCACCCCTTCGCTCTTCGTCCACGCCGCCGAGAGGGCCCGCCGCGCTGCCCTCTCCGGGGCGGCATCGAATTCCTCCTCTTCGAATGTTTCAGATTTTTCGAATTTCTCGTCCCCGTGCCTCGACGACGTCGACGCCCTCCGCTCCTTACTCGACGCCCAGCTGCCCCTCCCGGCCCACCTGACAGAAGGGGTCCACCCGGCAGCGGCCGCGGCGACGCTGCTCTGCTTCCTGCTGCTGCTTCCGAGGCCGCTGCTGCCAGCGAGGGCCGCCGCGCTCTGCGACGGCGCGGGAAGGGCGCCCGCTGCCGACGCCGCCAAAGACCTTCTGAGATCGTCGATGGGCCCCAGCGAGTGGGCGACCCTGGGGGTCGTCGCGGGCCTGGCCGCTCGCGTCGTGGAGAGGGCCGGGAAAGACAGGGAGAGAGCAGCAGCGGCGGAGGCTGGAAAGAAAAATTCTTCTTCTTCGGCCGGTGTCGTCGGGTTTTCGGCAGCGCGCACGCCGCTGCCTGCGCTGCTGGCAGAATTCCTTCTCCCCGCCGCGCTCGCTCCCTCTTCTTCTAATTCTTCTTCTTTCGGAAATGGCGCCTCTGCAGCAGCAGCAGCGGCTGCGGCGGCAGCGACGGCGGCAGCGGGAGGAGGAGGAGGGGAGGGCCTCTCCTCGCTGACGCTGCTCGACGGCGCGCCGCGCCGCTTCTCGGCGGCCGGCGGCGGCCTCGCCAGCCCCGAGCTCGCCGCCGCCGCCGCCGCCGCCCTGGCCGCCGTGGCGGACGCCGCGGACGCCGCCGCGAGCGCGAGGGCGGAGCTGGTGGCGACGGTGATCGACAAGGCGAGGGAGTGGTGGCCGCGGGAGTAGAGGGGAGGAGGAGAGGAGAGAGGAGGCAAATCGTGAGAGGCAAAAAAAAAAACCAAATTTGAAAAAAAAAGCCAACAACAACAAAAAAATGTAAAGAGGGCGAAAGAACCCGCGACTAAGACTCTTCCTCTTTTCTCTTTCTTTCTCTACTTTTACATCAGCGAGCACGCGTCGTTGCCGCCTGCTCCAGCGCCAGGGAGGCCGAGCCCCGCCAAGCCGGCGAGGCCCCCGGCAAGACCACCTCCACCTCCACCGCTTCCACCTCCCCCAAACAAGTTGGGCATTCCGTCTTCCCCGAAGGTCAGCCCCGGTGCCAGCTCGTCCACCAGCTCTTGTGGCGGCTGCCCCTGCGACTGCATCTCCTGCAGCAGAGCGAACAAGGCATCAAAGTCTGCCGAATCTGACTCGTAGTGGGAAACGATTTTCGAAACGCACGCCTGCTGCCGCTCGTACCTTGCGATTTCTTCCCCCGTGAGTTTTGAAGAGTTCTCCTCCAGCCAGGCGGGGTACTTCTCCCCGATCTCCCTCATGGGCGTGTACATGACCTCTTTCGCGAGCATCTGGCGCATGATGATGGCGGCGAAGCCAGAGAGAGCCTCGGTGCCTTTTTCTCCTCCTCCTGCTGCTGTTCCGTCGCCGCCGTCGCCGTCGTTCTCTTCTTCGCCCTCCTCTCCCGCTGCTGCTTCCGCCCCGGCGGCCTGCAGCCGGTCGAGCGTCGCCTCGAGGCGCGAGAGCAGGTCCTCAGGCAGCGGCTCATCATCGTCCTCGTCGTCTCTTCCTCCTTCTCCCTTGCCCGCGGCTGCGGCTGCGGCGGAGAGCTGCTCGGCGAGCGCCACGAGCGTCGCGTCCCTGCCGCTGCTCCCTCCTCCCTCGCCGAGGTTCCCTTCTCCTCTGAGGTTGCCCAGCTGGGACATCAGAGCCGCGAGCATCGCGGCGCCGTCGGGCTCCGCTGGCGACGCAGCAGCTGCTGCTGCTGCTGCTGCTGCTGCTGCTGCTGCTTTGGATGCTGCTCCGGAGGGGTTTTTCGGTTTCGCCCCTCCGCTTCCTCCGCCTCCTCCGCCCGAGGCAAGCGCCGCGCCAAAGTCGAAGCCCGAGGCCCGTTCTTTGCCCTTGCTGCTGTTGAATCCCTCTGCTGCTGTCGCCTTGGCCGCGGGCTGCTGCTGCTTGCGTGGGGGCAGCGCGCCGAGGCCGCCGGCCTTTTTCGGGGCTGCTGCTGTTGAGGTCGAGCTCGTCGTCGCCGATGGCTCAACCGCCGCTGCCACCGATTTCGACTCGCTCTTCTCCACTGCTGGCGACTTTTCTTTGGGGCCCTTGACCTCGGGAGGGAGCAGCGGCGCGTCGAAATCGCCCAGGGCGTCTGTCGGGATCGAGAGAGAGCGAAGGAGGAGGAGGAAGAGAGAAAATGCGTGAGAAAAAGAGAAAATTGACGGCATCAAAAAAACGAATGGGGGCGGTGATGATTTTTCTAAACGTTCTCTCTCTCTCACTCCCACTCTTACCGTCCAGTACGGCCTCCAGATCGCTCGAGGGGGCAGAACCGGTCATGCTGGCGTGGAGGAGAGATTGATTATTCGAGCTGCGGAATAGGGAGAAAGTCTATTGACTCTAGCTTTGCTCTTTTGCTGCAGCACAGGGGGTCGAGTTTTTTTTTCTGTCCTCGACAAACTCTGAAGGTCGACTGAGTCGCGTCACTCTTTTTTTCTTTTTTGCTGCCGTCGCCGCCGGCTCTTTTTCTTCTTCCTCTTCTCTCTCTTCGCCGCGCCAGCGCTTCCAACCCCCTCCCCCCTCCCCTCGTTCTCAGGCGCAGGTGAGGAGACCAGAGTGGTAGCTCCGACGCTTGACAAGCCAGCGCTCGACGACGAGGCCAACAGCAGCGAGAGCGAGGGCGAGCGAGCGAGTGAGAGTTCTTGCCTCGCTCTCTTCTTTTCGATTGCCGATGCCTCTCTTCGCGTGTTCCATCGGCGCCAGAGGCTGAGCTCTACTTCTCACTCTCTCGTTCTCTCTCGCCCCCTGCCCTTGCCCTCGAGGCCGAGCCCGCATGCGAGCGGTGTCTCTCGGGGCACCGGGGAGGGCAGACCACGGAGAGCAGAGGGACAGAAAGAGAGCGGAAAAGAGAGAGCGAGCGAGCGAAGCGGAAAAGAAAAATCATCATCCTTCGGAGGCGCGCTTCGCTGTTCTTTTTCCTCTCTCTCTCGCCGATTTCTCTCTCTTTCTCTCTTCTCAACCCCGACCTCCTCCATTCCTCGATCTCCTTCATTCCCAGAACCCCACCCCCCAGCCAACCCAGCAAACAACCATGTCCTCGGCCTCCAAGCGCATCCAGAAGGAGCTCGCCGAGATCTCCCTCGACCCCCCTTGCAACTGCTCCGCGGGCCCCAAGGGGGACAACATCTTCGAGTGGGTGTCTACGATCCTGGGACCCTCCGGCTCCCCTTACGCCGGCGGCGTCTTCTTCCTCGACATCCACTTCCCGGCGGACTACCCTTTCAAGCCGCCCAAGGTGGCCTTCAAGACCCGGATCTACCACTGCAACATCAACAGCAACGGGCAGATCTGCCTCGACATCCTGAAGGACCAGTGGTCTCCTGCTTTAACGGTCAGCAAAGTGCTGCTGTCTGTCTGCTCCCTGCTCACCGATCCCAACCCCCGTGAGTTGAGAGAGAGAGAGTTTTTGTTTTTCTTTAAAGCTTGGTTCCGGTTTCAGAGAGAGAGAGAGAGAGAGAGAGAGAGAGAGAGAGAGAGAGAGAGAGAGAGAGAGAGAGAGAGAGAGAGAGAGAGAGAGAGAGAGAGAG
>Ga0210003_1002706_pt1 | contig 14768 bp, 14 predicted proteins | sample LantaG_FD_182804 | JGI IMG/M metagenome (GOLD analysis project Ga0210003, IMG submission 182804) | Deep subsurface microbial communities from Baltic Sea to uncover new lineages of life (NeLLi) - Landsort_02402 metaG (SPAdes) (version 2) | ecosystem: Environmental > Aquatic > Marine > Oceanic >... | reverse complement strand
GTTCGTGGTGAAATTATCCTCACAAAATCAAATCACAAAAAGTATTTTGCAGATTATGCAAACCCACGAAACGCTGCAAGTGGAATTGCTAAAAGATATGATGGAACTGGAAGTGAACATTTAACTGTTATGTCTTATCAGTTAATTACTAATCAAATTGATTTAAAAACAGAATTAGATATTTTTTCAACACTAAATACATTTAAGTTTATAACTCCAAATTCGTTTTGGTATACAATAAATGGAAATGATGATTCTCAAAATTTTATTCACTTAGCTAATGGCGCAAATAAAGTTATGAAAGATTATAACGAATCATTGCGTGATAAATTAAATTATGATATTGATGGACTGGTCGTTAGAGTTGGGATGATTGAAGAACAGCAATCTCTTGGAGAAACTAACAACAAGCCCAAGGGAGCGGTTGCTTGGAAATTTGCTGCTGCAATGAAAGAGACGACTGTCAAGGATATTATTATTCAGGTTGGAAACTCTGGTCGCATTACTCCTGTAGCTATTGTCGAGCCGACCCATCTTATGGGAGCAACAATTGAAAGGGCAAGTCTTCATAACTTTTCCAACATCAAACGACTTGGGGTTGATATTGGAGCAAAAATTCTTCTCAAGCGTGCAAATGATGTAATTCCTTACGTTGAAGCAGTTACTCAAACAACTAAAACCGTTTTTCAGGCTCCAGACGTTTGTCCAATTTGCGGAAACAAGCTAGAGTATGAAGGCGAGTTTTTGATGTGTTTTAACAAAAGGTGTCCTGCAAAAGTAAAAGGATCTATAAAAAATTGGATTAAAGCATTAAATATTTTGGAATGGGGAGATGCTTTAATTTCTAGTTTGCTAGAATCTGGTAAATTGAAAACAATTGATGATTTATATAAGCTTACAGAAGAAGATTTATCCTCTCTTCCTAGAATGGGTGAAAAATCCGCTCAAAGAGCACTTCAAATGATTCATGACAATAGAAAAATTACATTAGAACAACTCATTGGAGGCTTGTCGATTCCCATGGTTGGTGAAACCATCACTGGCTTACTCGTGGATGCTGGATATAATACCATTGATAAAATTAGAAAATGCTCCATGAGCGACTTGCTCGAAGTGCAAGGCATCGGGACCGAAAAAGCTTATAGTCTCCGTGAAGGGCTTGTAGAAAATAAAGAACTAATTGATTCTATTTTAGAACATATTGAAATTAAAGGTCGAGTAGGTAATTTGGTTGGAAAAACATTTTGCATAACGGGCAAGACGACAAACAAACGAGCGGTTTTGGAAAAGATGATTGCAGACAATGGTGGAAGTGTAAAATCAGTTAGCACTGGCCTTTCATATCTAATTATTACTGACTCAAACAGTTCAAGTTCGAAAGCGGTAAAAGCTCGTAAATTGGGCATCAAGCTAATTTCAGAAGATGATTTTCTAAAGATGGTACAATGAAAGCTGAAAATCAAATAATCGAAGCTTTAGAATATATTGTAAATAAAACAAATATTAAATTAGTTAGAGGTGGTGGAGCCATTTTTGATTGGACAAAACCAGGGCAAGACGAATATGAAAGGGCAAGACCTGTTGCTTCTGAAATGCCGACAAAATGCGATGCTTTGGGAGCATTATTGATTTTCAACAATAAGCAGCATCTTGTTGGACCCGGTGGGATTTCGCCTAATTGGTTGAAAGAAGTTTGTGCGCTTTTAGATGAAAACGAATTATGGATTTGGCGTTTCAATCACGGTTGGGATCATGGGCATGAATTAAATTTTGAAATACATTCTGAAAAAGACGGTAAGAAAAATGTAGAGAAAAAAACCGATAAAACAAGTCGGTGGGCAAATAAATTAGCAAGGAAATATGTGAAATGAAAATACCAACAACGCAAGAAGATTCTTACGCTTACGAACAGCGACTCATAGAGATACGTAAGTCTCTAAGGAAAAAGAAAATTAAAACTGATATTAATGTAATTGAATTGATTAAAAATATGGTTGCGGATATGAGACAAGCTGAATATTTATGCTCATTACCAATGATCAAAGTGGCTATTGAACAACAGTCATTAGCTGAGGAATTAGCTAATAAAATTGCCACTTTAGAAGACGAAGTTTGCGAACTTAGAATGCAACATAAAAGTGCGGAGTATTACATATGAGTGACGATACGTTAATGGATGTCGGTGAATTGATCGAAATTCTAGAACAAGTTCCAGATGTTTCTAGAGTAACCATGAAAGTAGAAGATAGAGTCATTCCGGTGAGTTGTTTGATTTCTTTTGGGATATATGATCCATCAAACGAAAATTTCAACTTAGAATTATCTGATGCTAATGAAAAATCAGTATACGCAGTTTGTTTTGCTCCAAAGGAAAAAGAATGAGAAAAGTAATTTTAGAGTCACCGTTTGCTGGCGATGTAAATAAAAATATTCGTTATGCAAGGGCTTGCGTTAGAGATTGTGTAACGCGAGGAGATGCCCCAATTGCTTCTCATTTGCTTTATACTCAACCTGGAATTTTGAATGATGATATCCCAGAAGAAAGACAATTGGGAATTGATTCTGGTTTGGCTTGGGGAACAGAAGCTGCTGCGACCGTTTTGTATACTGACTTAGGTGTTTCACGGGGAATGAAATACGGAATTGAACGAGCAGAAAAAGAAGATCGCCCAATCGAAAAGCGAAGTATTGGAATGTGTTGGGAAAAAGACCCATCATTTACTGATAGTTTTAGTGAATATGATGATATTCTTAAAGAGATTTCGTTTCAAAGAAAATATTATTCACAAGCACATGATGCAAAGCATACTCCTGGAGAATGGTTAGGCATTCTGATGATACAACTAGGGAACGCCGCAGCCTGTGCTGTATATGATAGAGATAAGTTTATAGAACACATAATTAAAACGGGAGCGGTTGCTGTTGCTACTATAAAATCGTTGAAAATGTGATTTAAATTATCATTTTTGTTGTATCAAATTGATCCCTTGATGAGGTGTTTTATGATTTATGAATTTACAATAAAAAGCGGAAATGTAAGTATTTTAATACACGTAGTCGCTCGTACAAGGGAAGCTGCTATTGAGCTATTAAAAGATAATTTATTTGATAAAAAATTAAAATTAGAATTGAATGATGATTGTGTTGTATCAATAACTATAAAAAATATTGATAAGCCTGTTGCTTTAAATCAAATTAATATTCCTTTACAGCGGCCTCCTTCTGAAAGAACAAAAGAAGATGGTCGTTATTTTTCGGTTAGAGAATCTTATATTGAAAGATTAGCACCTAAAACAACACCTCCTGAAAAGTTAATGTCAGATGTTCCAGAAGACGAAGAAGAATTAACCAAACCCGACAATCCTGTTGCAATTAGACGTTCATCTCACAAAATGAAAGCAATCAAATGAAATTAAAACCACTAAGACAACGCTATCATCAATACGGTTATTTTCCAGAACATTTCCCGAACCCAGTTATAAGCAAAGCAATAGAGTTACACGCTAACTATCCTTTTACAGAAACGGAAGAAAGTCATGAAGATTCCGATGCCTCCGAGCAAGCCAACTCCACCGAAGAAACCGCAAAAAGTAGTAAGCGCCCCAGTATCATTTAAGTTTGGTTCGTGTTTCGCTACCAAACCAGATAGATATAGTGACGAAGTTGAAATTGAAGTTAACGTGCTTGAAGTTCAAAAAGCTATAAATAAATTAATAGAATATCAAGAAGAAACTCCCGAAACGATGTATGGAACACTCCGTTTTGTTGTCCAAATGGACCGATGTGATAGCGATGTTGAATTTTTTGAGACAGCTGAAGTATATTGTTATGGCAATGTAGAAAATGAAAATTATGATAAGGACATGGAGTGGTACAACAAATCTATGGAATATCACAAAAATGCTCTTGAACTATACGCTAAAAAAGAAATAGAGTATAAAGAAGAGTTGAAAGAATATCTTGAAAGCAAAAAAGAAAAGCAAAAGATTGTTGATGATATTAAAGCGAAAGAAATAGAAAATATTAAAGCTAAAAAGAAAATGGATGCTGAAATAGCTGAAATGAAAAAGAGAGCAGGCATTTGATGGTAGAAGTAAACAATAGAACTCCGCTTTTAGATTTGATTAAAAAATACGGCAAGAATGTTGTAGAAAAAGCACTAGCGAAATCCATTTCTAGACGACTTGACTATACTTGTCATGCAAGAAGGCGATTGATTGTAGATCCTTTACCGCCAAATGATTACGCGAATAACGAGCGGGCTGCAAAATATGATATTGGCGATCCCTCTGTAGAATATTGTTATGTTGAAATGCATAATGAAACTAATAATGTTATACAGATTATGCAAAAATGGGCTAAAAGTAGCTTTATAAATATTCCGATAATGCCCTGGCATTATGTGTTTAAAAATTATAATTATTTAAAACCATCACAATCTTTTGCCGATGCAATTTTTCTTAAGGCCCTTGAAATAGAAAGCAAAATGTTCTTTGGCGCGATTGAACATTACACATCTAGAAATGATAGTATTACAAGAGTGCCTCGTGAAAGATTTCCAGAGTATATAAAAGCCATATATGGTTATCCATATTTGGTTTGTGGAAGCGAGACACTTGAGTTGTTGAGATTACACGACAAAATGGGTAAATGTACATTAGACGAAACGACAAGATGGGAAATGTATAATATTGGAAATGTTGGTACGTTTTGGTTTGGAAGTGACTATGATCGCTCTCCCAAAATGCAAGTAATGAATGAAGCAATACAGGGAATAAGTTCAATAAATAGAAATATTTGTTTTGCATTTAAAGAACCTGAATATACCGGGGTTTTTCCAATACGTGGTGATTTGGTAGTTTCAATAGGTGATAGCGATATTGTGGTTAAAGAAGATATTGGTATGGGTATTCTTGGTATAGATGCTGTAATTAAAATAACAGCAGACTAGCGCCAAAAAGAAGGTGCTTTGCGAGTAGCCGTTTTTTGCGAGGCGGCATCTTTGTTGATTTCATTGAGCGCAGAATTATAAATAAAAGTTTTGCGCTGTCCTAATCGATCTTTTCCGTCTAGCTTATCAGCCAGCTTTTGAGCAATAGGTTGATTAAGAACATAAGTTACTCCTGACTTAAATTGTTCTGCACTAATTTTTGGTTCATTCTCTTCAGTAGATTGTTCCGAATAAAACCCCAACATCCAGTTCAAATAATTTCGAAGAGCCTCTCCTTGTGGGATCGCTTGCATAGCTGTATTTAATTCATCACGTGACATTTCAGCCAATGCAGCTTTTTCTTCTAAAGAACCAACATCTTGCAAATCGGGAACATCATAAACATTAAGCCCTAATAAATAATTTGCTAACATTAAATCAAAAGAATCAACTAAATGCATTGCTAAAAGGGTCCTTTCAATTTGTCCAGGTCTAAATCCTTCAGTTTTCCCCCCATTACCACCTTTCATGGCAATAATTATTTTATTAAGACGAGGATCTTTTACAGCTTCTAGTTTTTGAATTAAACGCGGAACTAAATATCTAGCAACAATAGCAAAGAAAGGGTCGGTAGGTTCATTAGTTTTTGGTAATCTGTGTTCATTGCCAGTAAGTTTCATTAATTCTTTTGCTTGATTTGTTAGCACAATTCCTAAGAAGTTATTATCCATACTTGAACGATTACCATAGCGAGTAGAATAAATTTCTATAGCTGGCAGCAAATCTTCAATAGAAATTACATTTGGTGAATTTAGTTTTTTCACATATTTATTTTCCAAAAAATTAGCTAAAGTTTTTTGTCCAACTTCTTTCAATACTTCAATATGTTTTTTTGCCGACTCTTCTGGAGAAGGTGCATTTTGTGCAAATCTTTTTAAAATAGTATTTGCAAAATTATTAAAAACTTCAGATTTATTATTGCTAATTACCTTTTTCATATCTTTATGTTGTATTAATGATACTTCTTCTTTCAATATAAACCTATTTTTATTGAGATGTCCATTTGTTATCCTCCCAGACCAATATTTGCTAAACCAACACACGCAGGGCTTGGACGCGTTCAGCCTGGTGGAGACGGAATTAGCGTTTCTTTGCGTTGGGATCCCGCATATTCACCAGATGAAGATTATCTTGTTGGATATAACATATATTTTTCGTCTGCACGATATGATGTTTTTTCTGAAGGTGTAAAGTATTTTACATTAGCCACAGAAATAGCGGTCAGTCAATTTATCCCAGGTGATACAAATTATTTTGCAGTAAGAGCAACTTTGTGGAATCCAATCGACATGAATTCTACGGGACTAGCTCATGCAACAACAGCTACTGATGCTTATGTTTATCCAGAAACTATACTGTCTGCAGATATAACAATAACCGATACTCAAATTCCAGTTTTAGATGTTACGGACTTTGCAACTTTTGGAATAATAAAAATTGGCGGCGAATTAATAAAATATTATTTTATAAATTCTGTTACAAATACAATCTTAACTACACCAGATGGTAGAGGATATTTAGGAACAGAAGCTCGACTGCATGCTGTTGATGGCTATGACGGATATATTCAAAGAGATCCAACAATAACATATTTTTTAGGATATGAAGATCCAAATGAAGTTATAGTTCTTGGTGAGCCTCAATTTAGACCACCTCATCATGCTTTTAATGAAATTGATGGATACAAAAGACAAAATGAAGATCTTTTAACTACAAATTTAACAGCATCTGATGAAACAAATGAAGACTTGCAAAGATATGATTATTCAGGATATCATCAAACAAGCATGCTTGATTATTTTAGCGGAAAATGTCTTGGAAGTTATCATGGTGGCGAGTTTGGTTGTGCCTGCCCAACAAGTGATCAATATGGTGATGCTTTAGAACCTGGGCAACAAAATTGTAATATCAAAGTAAGAGGGTTTAATTTACAAGAAGCTAACATGCGTAGAGAAGAAATGCTCCTCGAAATAACAGGCGAACCTGTTGTTTTTGTAAGGAGAAAATGGACAGGAATTAGATGTTCTTGCTTTAGACACAATAATCAACATCCCGATGCGCGCTGCCATAACTGCTATGGAACAGGATTTGAAACTGGTTATGACCAGTATTTCAACCAAAGACGTTCGGATAGGAGAATTTTAGTGCGCTTTGATCCAACTACTGATGACTTACTTCAAATGGATAGAGGCTTAACTCAAGAATTTAAACCAACTGGTTGGACCATTACAGTCCCCGCTATAAAAGATAGAGATTTTATTATTCGATTTAATGAAGATGGGACTGATGAATTTAGATATGAAGTTTTGAACGTTACCAGAAACAAGCTATTGTTTTCACTTTCTGGTGCGCAAAAATTCCAACTTCAAAGAGTTGATAAAACTGACATGATTTATATGTGGAGAGCAGCAAGAGATGTTGCTAAATTCCCACGGGTTATAATGACCTCGATAAGTAATTTAGCAGTTCATGGCCCTCACATGCATGAAATTGTTGTCAATGAAGATATTACTGATGTATCTCAAATAAATCAAACTACCGGATATAATGCCGGCCATAATCATTCGATCATTAACGGGGAAATCCAAGAGACATTAAATCATACGCACAATATTATCTTATAGTTCTAACTATATTAATATTTCCTATTTCCATTTGATTATAATCAATTTGCATTCCAATTTTTCTAAGATAGGTATCTAACATTCTAACCCAATTTTTGCATTCATTATCCATTTGAGTAAACAGAAGGTTGTTCATTATTTGTAAAGATTGTTTTAAAGCAAAACCACAATCATGTGGCATATAACGAAACGCATTTTCTTTAATGTAATTTTCGGCTTCCAATGCCAAATTATTTATAAAATCTTTTGTTAGATTTGGGTAGTCTCCATAATTAATATTGTTGTCTACCAATATTTTCATTATTGGCTTTATGTTTTCTTCAAATTTTATATCTGATTCCATTATAATTTCCCTAATTGTTACTTTAATAACTTTTAACTGATACTACCTTTTCTTGAATACTACTTTAATAATATATAACTGATACTACATTTTCTTGGAGAATTATGGTTAGAACTCCCTTTACAGGAACAGGCAGACGTGTTGAACTAAACGGAAAGCTTGGTACCTACAAACAAGATTTCAATGCTCATTGGCAAGGAGGCGGATTTCGTCATAAAGCTGACCAAATAGATATGAATCCACCGCTTAGTGGTGGGTTAGCTGCTGCAACCGTGCAAGCGACTTTAGAAAAATTTGAAAATTATTTAGTTGGGTTATCTGTTGTCACAATTGGTGATGGATATACTACAACTGGAGATTTTACTGTCAACACAGCAACGACACCTACAATAGAAGATGCTTTTACTCAAGCTTTAGCTACTCATAGGTTATCTGCTGGTGGTTGGATACTCATGAAATCAGGTAGATATGATTTTGTTGATACAGTAACATTACCTCCAGGCGTTTGTTTGATGGGAAGTGTTGGTGGAACAATATTAAATGCTGATGCTTCAATGGCTGGAACTGGTAAACCAATGTTTAGTATTAACTCAACAACTCCTTATGCTTTTGGAGTTAAAATATCAATTCCTTTATATGATTATGAATCAGATGGATATTTTAAAAATAAATTTGTCAACTTAACATTTACTGATAATATAGATGATGTAGCTACTTATCTTCCCGCTCTCAATTCATCAACCGCTGCTTTTATTAGAGTTAGAAATGATTCTTATTTAGAAATTGAAAAATGCTCAATATTTGGTAAAACAAAGTATGGAGCAACTTCAGTAAGTGCTTTAGCTACTACAAATTTTGTAAAATTAATTGATACTACTCCTGCAACATTTGGAAATACATTAAAAATTCAGGATTGCGTCGTTCATGGCGTTGAAAAAGTTGTTGATTTTGGATGTAGTTTACTTATGCAAAATAGATTTACATTTACAAATAACAGAATATGGTTTTTTGATTCATCAACAAGTACAATTAAATATGGAGTAACTTATAATGCTTGTGATTCTAAATTAACTGGAAACAGTTTTAAGTTTACACCAATTAATGGTTCAAATTTAACGGTGGTTCCAGTTGCGTTTGAAGTAAATGGATCACCTACAAATGAAGTTAATATTTCGGTTGAAAATAACTCTCTTGATTCTGGGTTTATATCTGATAATGAAACTAATCAATTGCTAAGATTTAACGCTCCATTTAGCGTAATCGCTGGTGCTAATAAAAAGTTTTCAATTCATGGAAATCTTACAGGAAATATTTCTGATAGAGAATGGTATTTGATTGTAGGAGATGGTGAAAATTCTTTAGGGGACATAAATGGTGGAGAGGCATTAAATTATTTATCTAGCATGTATTCAAATTTAATGAGCACAACGCTTCCCACTGGTGTCAATTATAACGATCAATTAACCATATATATTAGACCTGGATTTTATATAATAAATACTAGATTTAATCCAAATGGTATCGGCGCAAAACTCATTGGATTAGTTGAAAATGGAAACATACCAAGAATTCAAATATATAATCCTACTGATGCTTCTCCAGGAGGAATTACTCTTGATAGTAATGCGACAAATGTTCTTTTAGGAACTCATCTTGAAAACTTAAACATTCAACATCGAACAGGCTCATATGTAAGGTTAGTGTCGCTTGTCGGTTTGAATAACCCTCAAAGTTATGAATCATATTCTGAAAGATATATTGTAAAAAATTGTACATTTTTAAATTGTGGATTATATCCTAGAACAGTTACAAGCATGGGTAACAATAGAGAAATACAAGCTCAATTACTAATTGAAGATTGTAGATTTTATACTTTTACTGGTACGATTTATGATAAACAACATTCTATTATATTTGATCAAAGTAAAGTTAAAATAATATTGAAAGATTGTGTTTGGGAAACATCAGATGGTGCATATGATTTCCATGGCTATTTGATTACAAATTCTTCTGGATGGAATGCTATTGAAGCTCAAGAAGCTGAAATAATAATTGAAAATTGCAAAGGAGTCGTAGCAAACGCAAGTGGAGCAAGCTACGTTTCGGTAAATTCTGCTTTGATTAAGTTAGAAAATATGAAATCTATTAAAGTAGATAATTGTTTGTTTGATATTTCAGCTACAACACAAAAATTTAATACTATATTTTATACCACTTCAACAGCTGCTAATTCAACAGTTGATATAATAAATTGCGAGTTTGTCGGAACAGATGGTGGATCTTATACATTAGGAACAACACCTCAAAGCGCAGTAAAAATCACTCAACCTTTTTCAAGATTAAATATATTATATAATAAATTTACAGATAATCCTACTGGTCTTGATTTATCTTTTAATAATACCTTAGCAATATTATTACCATTCAACGCAAATATTTCTAATAATATATTTGATAGTGGAATAACTGGTGATATGTTTTGTTTTTTGAAATTAACATCTTCTTTCGTGTCAAATGCTGGCAATATAATTATAAATAATAATACGTTAAATTATTCTTCTCAAATTGCCACTTCTGTGTTGGCAAATATAACAGCTACGGGAATTAATGGAGCCATTAACGTAATTGGTGAAAATTCACTTATAAATGATAATATTCAAATTAAGGGTAACAATATAAAAGGCTATAAAGCTAGTGCAAATCTGACAACTCCTCAAGCTGCTATTTTTGTAAATGCAGTAAAATATATAAACATTTCTGATAACATTATTGAAATGACAGATATAACTGTTCATAATGTTTATGGAATTGCTTGCACTATGGCTTGGAATGTTGGTTTTGTTTATACAAATTTGACAAAAAGCAACTCAACAACTGTTATTAATGGAAATCATATTTATATAAATTCATCTGATATTAGTTTGTCTGATTGCATTGCAACATATGTAAGAAATATAAATTTTGTAAATATAATTAACAATACAATGATAGCAGAAGATGTTTTGACTAACTTTGTAAAAGCTTATAGTAATCCAAATTATACAAATCTTATTGATGGAATTATTAAAAATAATATTTTCAACAAATCATTGCCTTATAATATTACCACTAATCTAATTTCAGGTGCAGTTACTTCAGAAACATTTTCAGAAGAAATTCTTTTACATGATATAACGACAACTTATGATTCTAGAATAGCTGCAATGGATAATAAAAACCAAAAAGCTATAATAGATATAAATTGTACAGATTTTAAAACATATGGTTTAGAAGAATTAGATGGATATAAAGGCCCATTTATAATGATGAGCGAACAAACTTTGGTAGCGGGAGCAAATGCTTCTAATCCTATTATTGATCAGGCTCAACAAATTTTAGCCGTCAGTGTTGGTACTGGAGTAGGAGAAGGAGATGAAGTTCTGTCAACTGTTTGGGATGGTTTACCAGTAGGATTGTATTTTACAAACACTTGGAGAAGTGATTTGTATAAAAATAATGGCGATCCAATGTTAGAGGAATCAACTGGCCCAACATTAATAAATCATTATCAAAATCAAATTATAATTCCAGTTAATGTTCCATATGGTACCGAAATTATAGGAATTGAGATACCTGTATATATGTGTAATATTCATACGGTTTCTGCCATAATTACCAATGTTAGTGCTTCTTTAATGTTTGGCAATTATGTAAATGATTCTACTATTTCAGATGGGGATGGGTATAATTATATTCCTGACCCAACAACCGTAGCTGCTTGGGCATATAAGAGGTCTACAATAAACCCACAAACAGATACAATGATACGTTTAACTAGTGACATACTTAATGCTGGTAATAACAAATATAATAACGAAGCTTGGATTGCACGGGCACCTAGTACAAGGTCTTATGGTATTCCAAGACCTAATGCTTATATATTAATGACTTTAAATAGGGATACATCGGGAGCTGTAAACGAAGATGATAGAGCTTTTGCTTATGCTATTCCATATGCACGGGTAATAGTGAGATATTAAAGGAGAAATGGCGACAAACCCAAAATACCCACAAAATTATGATGATGAGCAGACAACTACTCCTTCGTTTTTACCATCTGTTTCTGGAACAGCAGATGTTGCAGATTATGTTAATCGAATAAAGAAATCAGTTATTGTTGTTGAAAGAGAATTAGGCATAAATCCCTCTGGAGCGCAAGCAACAGTTTCAGAAAGATTAGATTTAATTGAAGGAGGAGATGCTTCTGTTTCAAATCATGGAGAATCAATACATAGAGTACAAATTGCTGATAAATATTCATTAAATGATGTATATGATAATTATTTAGTTGTAGGACAAGTTGCTCTTAATGGATTGCAAGAAACAAATTTGGGTAACTCTTCAACTTCAGAAGTTACTGTTGTTTTAAAGGAACATGTTTACGTTCAATCAAATACGATTTTAACCACAAAATTATACGACATTACCGCTGGTACTGCAAAATTAATAAAAGAATTTACATTTAACGATGTATCATATGTTGGAGGATATTTTACTCAAGAAGTTCAACTCAACATAGTTTCTGATATTCCATTAAGTGATAGAGTATATGAATTAAGAGCATTACAAACTACCGTTGGAGTTACTACAGAAGAAGAAAAATCTATAATTTGGGATGTTTCTTTAATATTAAAATCTACAAATACTCCGGTTGATGATGGATATAATGATGGATATAGTGGTGATGGATATAATGCAATAATGGTTACCGGATTTTGTTCGTCATTAAGTGCAGATGGGACTGCATATTTTATATTACCAGATGGTACGGAGCAAGCGGATGCTGGTGGGACAGAACCAAGCATGTCTATTATAGTTGCAAGAGCAGGTATATTAAGAAATTTAAAAGTTTATTTAAATTTAGATCCTACAAACAACTTTCCAGTAACTATTTATAGAATTCCATTTGGACTTACTGCCTCAGCACCAACAGGATTAACTTGTACTATTGCAACTGGTGCAGGACCTTGGTTTGCTGAAGATACTTCAAATACACTTGCTGTTGCAGCTGGTGATCGTTTGATTTTAAGACATGTACAACCAATAGGTGGTACAGCAACAAAATTATCTGCTGTATTTGAAATAATATAAGGAAACATGGCAACAACAGTAGCTTCAAGTAAATTTCTAATAAGAGGATATTATCCATCTGTTGGGTTTAAATATTGGTATGTTAGTGATCCAAATAATCCATTTGATGAATATCCATCTACAGATCCTTCTTTTCCAGCAATTCTTCCAACAAATTTTTATGAAGATATTGTTATTCTTGATTTGCCACAAGGAAGTGGAGCTAGCTCTGATGAGCTTATTCCATTTTCAACTACATTACAAATTCCCGTTGTTGGTGATGTTGTATATATAAGGGATGATGGTTCGGCTACAGGTGTTGCTTCCACGGCAATTGCAACGGCAACAATTGCTGCTCGTTGTTATGCAATTGGAATTGCTACTTCAAGTGTTAATTATGTAAAAACTAAAGGTCAAATTGAAATAAATTGTGTTGGAGCCATTGGGGTTGGGGAAGATGCATTTTTATCAACAACTGCTGGGTCTGTAACAGCTACCGCACCAGGAGCCATTGGTGAAGCTGTTGTTTATATTGGCGAAGCAGTTGAAGACTCTTCTGGGGGAAAATGTAAAATATCTTTAAATATAGATAGACCTGAATTTATTGTCTAACAATATTATATCTATATTCTTCCATTTAATTAGACATTATGTGGAGCATCATAAAATCAGCATATTTATATTTAGCAAGGCTTATAATGAATAAGAAAAAAGAAAAAGATGAATATAGTTTTTCAAATAGAATTGCATCTAGGAAATATATTCTTACAATATTAATATTTTTAGTAGGAACATTACTTTGCGGACTTCCTCCACTGCTTTCTGTATTTATATATGGCTGCAAAACAACTTTAATCATTTTAAGTGGCACAGAATGGGTAACTGTAATAACTATGCTTTGTGGTTTTTATTTTGGCGCAAATGTTGTTCAGAAAAAATTGATGGATAAACCTCCACCTATTTTAAACAATGAAGATAAAAAAGAAGAAAAAGCCGAAACACCTGTAGAGGAATAAAGGGAAAATGACTGTATATCCCAATAATATTGATACTGACGTAGAACTTCCAGCAGTGGATGACGATATTACCGAAACCGGGGGAGCAGCTATTGATGCTCTCCGGGCATCCATGTTTGCTGTTCAAGCAACATTAGGAATAAACCCTCATGGATCGGCAGGAAGCGTAGCTGACTTTTTAGATGTGTCTTTTAATGGTGATGGAACTATTAAAGGGACAGCATTAACTTCACTTGGTTTGCTAACAAATATAATTGATAGCCAAATTGCTGCTGGTGCAGGAATTCAAGAAACCAAACTTGCATTAGCTTATAATACAACTTCATTGAAAAATATGATTGATTTTTTGGATGCCACTATTGATGCGGTAAATAATTATGTAAATAATACATTAACAGTTGATATTCTTTTACATCTTGCAGGCTCATCAGTTTTGAATTTGGGAGTAAATGGAAGACACGTTGCTAGTCACGTAGATTTGAATGACGGTTATGCTGGAACCATGCCATATGCTTATGGCATTGACGCAAGAGATCCTTATAATTATTTCAATCCAGGACTTATAACCAAAGATGGTGGATTTAGAACAGCAAAAGCTGTTATGCAAGCTTTAATTCAAGTTAATGACGCTTTAGTGGCGCATGAACTACTTGCAATTGATGCGCATAACGCTTCTGCCATAAGTG
>Ga0210003_1002703_pt1 | contig 14772 bp, 31 predicted proteins | sample LantaG_FD_182804 | JGI IMG/M metagenome (GOLD analysis project Ga0210003, IMG submission 182804) | Deep subsurface microbial communities from Baltic Sea to uncover new lineages of life (NeLLi) - Landsort_02402 metaG (SPAdes) (version 2) | ecosystem: Environmental > Aquatic > Marine > Oceanic >... | reverse complement strand
TCTTAGCCATGTAACTGGCCCATCCGTAATATTCTGGGAATTTCATTGTGCTCTTTAAATACAAAAAAGCCGGAGGAGCTGTTGTGCTCGCCCGGCCTTTGGTGCGTGTTCTATGTTCCTTGCGGTAACTAGAGGCCGGGTTTCCTATTTAGCTTGGTACCTTCATCTTGGCGGTTTCCGAGCGTAATAAATCCGAGTTTGGCGTTCAGGCATACGGGTACCGGCCAGACTTGGGTCTGTGGTATAGCCAGATATGTGTGTCGTAAACTCATCTTGTTTATGTTTGTAACCTTAGCGTCAAAAACGTGTAGGAGTCAATGCCCTTTTTAAGAAACTTTGTATTGGTCTAAATTACGGTGTCTTATCTGAGACGACTACATCAGTAAGCGGGCCCGGTCCCGCGTAGTCGGTTCCAGCACTATCTACGATAGTGGAGTCCCAGTACACTTTATACCCTAGCGTAGTATCATTAGCCCGCATACGATAGGTTAACCCACTGAGAGCGTCGCCCTGCGTAATGACGTTGATGTCGTAAGCTTGCTGCTCATTCGAAGCAGTACTTGAGGACGGGTCCAATAAGGGGACAGCGTTTACGTCATAGTCGGCCATTAGATGAGAACCGGAAGTGAGCCATCCCAAGGGAAGGCCATGTTGTCGAACACACAAAACTCACGAGTAGGAGACGGAGTTAGTGGGAAGGTCGAACCATTAGGCAGCGGGGTGGGGACCCACCAAACGTCAAAGCGTGATCCGTGGCGACCATAATACGGGTTGGTATTGGAAGCCAAGCCTTGTGGGTACAGCTCCCACTCACCTGATAGGGAGTTGGCGTTTACAATAGTTTGCCCCAACGCCGCAGAGACCACGCCCTCGGAGGTAGCGTACATCGGCATGATAGGACCAGCTGGTGAGTTACCACTGATGCCTGCGGCGTCATTGTAGTTAGCGTAGGTATTTCTATCTGTGGTGGAGGCTACCCACTCCGCGATGACTGGATTTGTCCATGCTGTAATAGGACTCTTGGGCTTCTCGAAGAATATGTTTAATCCGTTGTTGGCGTTAAGTATGTTCCTAGCGATTATTCGGTTGCACGCACCATCTGACGACTGCCAAAAGTGAAATCTGAAGTCTGGATTACCCGTTCGGTTCTGCGAATGACCGTCAAGCCACGAGGAGCCGGTAGTGTTCCCGACTATCAGAACCAGTTCATCCGTAGCTGTAGGGTAGTCGTGTAGTATTACACCAGCCGGATCGGTGCCCCCGTTCGCGGCTCCAAAGCCGTTTACAGGGGAGTAGCTGATACGCGCCGCGCCAGCATACGTGTTGAACTTACTAGGCCCTATCAAAATCTGAAACTTTGGGCCAATACCTGTTTGCTGTAGAACGATCCACCCGTTGATTGCTGATGGGTCGTAGGTTACATTTCCAAACGAGACGTCAGCGGCAGTAACCCACCGATCCACAGCGTCCATACCTTGAGTAACACCGTCACTGGATCCAATCACAGTCCACGGAACAGGCATGTTTACCAATTTATCTTTGATCATGAACATAGACGCGCGGCGATCTAAGGTGTAGTTTCCGCTGTTTGCGACCAGATTATTCGTGTCGATATCCCAGGTCTTGTCAAGAGTCGGTAGTGCCATAGTTAAATACTGTACGAAAGACGTGCAGGGGTCAACCTATATTAGAGCTGTTTAGTGTTTACTATACTAAGATAATATATTATACTTGACCTATGAGGCCACAACATCAGACTAAGTACGTAGTACGCACCGCTATAGAGGGCGCGCTGAAGGCCCTAAATCAGGCTGTAGACGATATGCCGTACCCCGTGACCCCAGAGGACCATGAAGTACGCGAGGCCGCTTACGCGTCTGTACAACGCATTAAGGACGCCCTATTACTAGAGCTGGAGATACTAGAGCTACTCTAGGCTAGTTAAAGCCTTCATCGTCCTCTTTAACGGGGCTAGTAATACCACTAATAACGTCTTCTAAGCTGTCGCTAAGGGACTTAGTTAGATCTCTACCCCGAACCGCGTTAGCTATACACTCAGCTGCTTCTTGAGCTTCTGATACGCATGAAGCTATAAAACTAGGAAGGTCTACACCTCCTATCAGACACAGATGCGCAGCCGCGTGGGTCAAGGACCTTATAAGAGGATCTACCGCCTCAGGATCTTTAGAGAAATCCACGTTTTTGATACGGGTCATAACCAGGTCCATTAGCTGCTGGTAGAATTCTTCGTCTCCGTGTGTACCGTTTTTCATTTATTCAGGATCCCTTGTACCTTGTCCATTTCATCGCGAATATTACGCAATGCTCGGAGCATGATGTTCTCTGGTAGCACAGAATCCGCCAGAGACCCGTAGTGGTGCTCCAGGCATTCTAGTAGTAGCCCTTTTATTTCGTCCTCGTCGGGATCCCACGGAAGTTTAGAGGCGTCGTAGACTTTGTCTAGAGACTTCTCCTTCTCGCTCGCCCACGCGCGTATATCTACTTCTGTTATGTCGCCACGCCTAATAGCTTTTAGGTGCTCCCGGTGCCGTTCTAGGTCTAGGTCCCCCTCGGACAAGATCATTTCAGCCTCGTACATAAGGCGGACCACGTGGTACGCGAATTTTACGTCAAAACCGAACTTGTCGAACAGCTCCTTACGTTTACCTTCTCGCTTCTGCCCCCGCATCTTCTGAAGTTGGGAGTAGGCGTACCCTTTGTACTTCGGCCAGCACCCCTTGTGGAGGAACATCTTGCGCTGGGCCCTTACCATTTCCCCTATCTCCGTACTGTGTAGTACGCAGCGCCTCGGAGTAAATAAACTGTCCAGCATGTTCGGGTTGTTCTCCATGCAGAGCTGGAAGAACTTAATGATGCTGTAAATAGATAGGTCGTACTCCTTGTTGGAGTCCGGCGCCTTGACGTGGTGCTGCTGGTACTGCTCGAATTTCTGGTGTTGTTTCCCGAAGCCGGGGATGATCCCTGCTAGGTGCGGGAACACTACGTCTTTGGGAGGGATACAGAAACCGTAAACGTCAATATCGGAGGTGTCGCCTGATACCCCGTAAGCTATACTACCCATCAAGGTCTCGTAGTGAACGTTACCTGGAAGAAATCCTGGAGGGTTTATAAGCCCCTTCTTTTTCAGTTCTTGAACTATAGACGACACAGTTACCTTAACCTAGGGCTAAGGGTACTAAGGATCTTAGTCCAAGCAGTCTCCTTTTTAACACCCGCAGCCTGACCCGCCTCATAGGCCGCCTTAAGGTCGAACACGTCTAGCCTGGTCTCTACCTGATTATGGGAGGACAGCCACTTTTCAAACTCGTTGTTTCTCATTAGTCTGTTTCTGGATTCTCGTCACTCATATGAAATATACTTAGGTTTCCAGGTTTAGGTTTTATAGCCTCTACCTCACGAAACAAAGAGTCACAAACCACGTTAAGGTGGCAATGAGCGGAGGCCGCTTTGCAGGCGTCCTCGAACTTTTCAAAAGGAGGAAGATCGGAGCCCCAGTAGCCCCACTCGTTCTTAACGACGTACCAGCTCATCTAATGAGCCTACACCACTTCGATATTATAGGGAACCCAAGTATGGACTGGATTGAACGTGTTGGTTCCGCTAGGACCGTATCCGTCCGTAAGCGTATCGTAGTACCCGTTATAGCACCCCGGAAGTACTTCTCTAGCGTTGACGTATTTACCTCGAATAGCGCAAATATCCCAGCGCTTACCGTCCACGTCCACGTATTCTCCGAGACCCTTTTTCCTAGGATCCTCTTTGAACCGCAGCGTCTCGATCTTACCCTTGTGGGGGCGCGTCCAGCTCCCGCTAAAACTACCCATGGATTACGACCTCAGGCCACCAAGGTGGGAACTTACCGATGGAGTTCTGAAGCCTCTTGTATTGATCTTTAACCGTCTTAAGCGGGACCTCGTGTACGTTGCGCGCGTGCGCGACGACAGGGTCTACGACGATGGTGATAATCTTAAGCTCGTGCCCGTACGCGAGAGCTAGCGCTGCGTAGGGCGCCACCTCCGTACCGGTGGTGTTCGTATTATCTACCACCACAGTGAAATCTTCGGGAGCGCTGTTAGTTTTGGTCAGCTTATCTACAAAGCCTCTCAGACACGAGGCGTGCGCTTCTCCCAGTTTAGTGACGTCGAACTTGTACTCTCCGTTATACTGGATAAAGGCGTTGTCCGCCGACACCCGGGATACGTTGTACTGGCCGTGCATTTCAGCCTCAGCGTGGGTAGATTTACCCGAACCGGAACAGCCTCTTAGAATGATTACCATGATTAGTGTTTACCTCTGTAGCTGTATATAGTCAAGGTTATTCGTTCTCCCCTAGAACTTTGAATTTGGGTAGCTCCGCGTAAACGGCTTGCACAATAGAGGCGTCCCGCTTATTACTAGCTAGGAACTCGTAGCGCATGTTTCCACGTACCAGTGCTATGACTGTACCTCTATCTAGGAACCGGTCGAATAGCTTGTTGGCTTCCGCTGTATCTAGGGCACCTTCCCGAACAGCCCTAGCTATCATGACCGGACGCTTTAAGGCTAAGGACGCAGGATGGTTCGGCTCCGTGAAGTCGAAGATTATCCCAGACTGGTCGGGCCTATCTACCTTGTGGAATAGCCGGTTATTAGCCTCACCGTCCCACAGCCACAAACACTTGTAGGCCCCGCACACAACTGGTCGATCTGTGTACGATCCGCACCTGGCAGCCTCGTCCTCTGTGAGGTGCTTACAAGGCTCCCCAGCGGGCTTCTCCCCTTCGTATCCTGGTAGACCATCCACTGCAAAGTGCACGCAGCAGGCCATGCAAGGGCCGCACATCCGGGGCTTAGCTGGTTGGTTGAGAACCTGTAGGCGCTTCTTAAGCTTAGCCTTACGCTTCAGGGCCTTTTTAGCCTTATCCTTACCCATTAGCCCAGCAGTTCGGTAGGACCTTCTGAGTCCTCTTGGTCTACGTGCTCCAACTCGCAGCACTCCCCCGCGTCGTGCTTCTTTCGGATATTGCGTATCTTACGCATAATCCAGCCGAACAGGGCCACGATGCCAAAAATTTCAAATCCCCCACAGATACAGAAAAGCATGCCTTCTTTATATCGGGTAGCTAACTACTTGTCAAGAGATAAGGTATTAGACTTTAGGGGACAACAGCATAACCATTTTACCGCCCTCCATGGCGGGTTTGTTGGTTACTTCAGCTACGTCGCTTAGTACCTCAGCTATCTCTAGTAGTAAAGCCTCACCTACGTGCGGGTGCGCGCGCTCGCGTCCGCGAAACTGTACTACTAGCAGACACCTATTACCTTCTTCTAGAAAGCGCTGTACGTGCTTAGTTTTGAAATCCTTATCGTGCCCTTCCGTCTTAGGCCTGAATTTCATCTCCTTGGTGAGTACAGTAGTCTGCGTAGCTTTGTACTCCTTCGCCTTCTTCTTCTCGTCGTACTTTAACTTTCCGTAATCGAGAATTTTACAAACAGGAGGACGTACGTTAGGTGACACTTCGACTAGATCTAACCCGGCCTCTTTAGCAATAGCTATAGCTTGCCTAGTCTCCAGGATACCTAGTTTCTCACCATCCCTAATGACTAGGACAGGTGTTATCCTGATCTTCCCATTCACTCGGTACTTTTCGGTTGGTCTTTGCTCTCGTTTAGTTATACTCATCTCAATGCTTAAAGTTTGTGTTACAGGACATCGCCCCGCCAAAATCGGAGGATACGACGAAGAAAACCCTACCAGAGTGTGGGTTAAGAACGCCCTCAAAGAGGTCGTGGAAACGCTTAAACCGAACTACGCCTACTCCGGTATGGCACTCGGTGTGGACCAGGACTTCGCCGTGGTGTGCATAGAGGCGGGAATACCTTTCGATGCGGTACTCCCTTTCCAGGCGCAAGAAGCTAAGTGGCCGGAGGCGTCGCAGTTCATGTACTGGCGCCTCATTAAGCAGGCGCGCACTAAGCACGTAGTCTGTGACCCCGGGTACGCTGCGTGGAAGCTTCAAAGACGCAACGAGTGGCTTGTTGACGCTATCGATGACGACGGCATAGTGATCGCTGTTTGGGATGGGTCCCAAAGCGGCACAGCTAACTGTGTTCGTTACGCGCATCAGAGTGACAGAAGAGTCGTACGCATAAACCCCGTGACTAAAGAGATCATCTATTAGTCAACCACCGCAGTGTCCGACGCAACCGTCGATATAATCTCATACCCATTTCCGTAAGGAGGGTAAATACCCCACCATCCGTGTGGGTAAGGGATAGTACGTGGGGGTTCATAGGGTACAAGCTGATAGGGTTGAACGTAGGGTGCGGGGGCGCAGTAGGGAGGCGCACACCTAGCGCACATAGTGACGTCCGGGGAATGACACGCGTGGCACTCTGGGCACTTCCAACCGATTCGGCTAGGGCCTGTAGAAAGAGTGATAGTGTTGCTGGTCATACTGTATGTTTACCTATTTAGGGTCCTATTGGCAACCACGTATCGTGTTTTTTAGCTTGCCCTAGGGTCGGGTCGGTAGGGTAAAAGTAGAAGTCCCCCAACCTAAAGGGTATGAACCTCCGCCCCAACCCGTCCAGCTTAAGCCTGATAATGTGGTTGCTATGTACGCGGTAGACCCTGTCCCCGTTTAAAAGATCCATTTTAGATCCAGGTATGCCCGCGTATATAACCCAGTTCTCCAGCTGCAAGTAGGCGTTAGTGGTCCACGTGGTCTCGAATATATTGGATTCCAGAGCCCTAGCCCTGGTTATAGTGGCGTAATACCAACTCACCTGGTTAGCAAGGACTCCATTTTAGTGGTCACAGATTTACTGCACTTACTCTTACCGTCTTTGGCGCACGCGTCACAGCAGGACTTTCCCGAAGACTCGTTCTTCTTATCGGAAGCCGTAAGAGCGAGAGATGCTGCATCCGCCAGCACTTGAGGATCGTTCCAAGTGCGCTTCTGTAAACCTTTAAGAGCTATGACGAGATTTTCAGTCTCTGAGGCCATAGAGAACTTGTGAGCTTTAAACGTCTTCCTCTTACCATCCACTTTAGCGTGTACGGAGTGCACAGCCCACGCGGCGTGTTTCATCATCACACTACGGTACAGGTTTAATTGGAACTCTCCCATTGGGATATAAGCCCATAGGTTCCCTCCAGAGGTTTCCGTGCGGCCCTTCATACCCTTCTCTATAGCGGTTACTATGTCCCGCCTGGAGAACTTACGAGTCTTGTCGTTCCCACCCATCATCTTTTTAATAGAGGAAACAGGGAACACCTTTGTAGGATCGACTAGAGAACTCTGCGAGGAGGAGAACTCCCAGTTCTTCTGCCTCATCTTGGATTTTCTATTATCGTGCAGCACAGTAGGGTGCAAGATGACGGAGAAAGCTAAAGTAGGGTCTCCCCCTCCTAAACTCTTTGTAGTCTTGACGTCACGAAGCGATACCGAGATCTGTAGGTGGAATACGGTATCTCCGTCCGAAGACCGCCACTCTACGTCCTTATGGAAGTAGCTACTGTAACTCCCGGTTATAGAGTCTGCGACCTTGAAGGTGAATAGCTTGCCAGTCTTCTTGTAGAAGTAATCAGCGTACTTTTTCGCGTCGAACAGACTGTTAACCGTACTAACTACTATCTCCTTATTCTTTTCTTTTTGTTGAGCGTGCTGCTGCTCATAATCTACTTTAACCGAGGACGGCGTCACGTTCTTTAGTACCTTGTAGGCGGCGTTTAATGCCTTCATAGTAGCTAGGTCTCCGCCTGTATCGGGGTGGTGCTTGAGCGCTAAAGCCTGGAATGCTTTTTTTAGATCGCTCTTAGACCAACCTGAAGGTAGGGCTAGAATCTTCTGAGCTTCAGAGGCGCTCATATTAGCCTCCAGCATTAGTACTCCTAGGCGGTAGCTAGCCTTACTGGACCAGTCTCCTAGGCACTCCTCGACTTCATCCTCATCCTCATCTTCTTCGTCTTCTTCGTCTTCTTCGTCTTCTTCTTCTTCTTCTTCTTCTTCGTCCTCCGCCTCGTTCTCTTTTTTCTTCTTCCGCTTGTACGCTTTTATGGACTTCTTGGTAGCCTCTTCGTCGGACATGTCGTCGGTCTGAGCCTCGCCATCTAGCTCTGGCTCCTCGTACTCGTCTCCTGTACTAGTTCCTGGGCTTCGTCGTCCCGCTGTAGATTTGTTACCTGAGCCGGAGACGTACTCCTTATTGGGCATGGTGGGCGTAGCCTCCCACATCTTTCTTTTATCTACGCCTGCTAGAGCGCGCATGCGCAAGACACCACTATCGTGAGATGTCGCCTCCTCAGGATTAGGCGCTTTAGGTGTCTCGGGCTTGTCGAAACGTTTGTCGTGGATACCGGCGAGGTGCTGTAGATCGTCTAGTTTCTTCATATCTATCTCCACCTTATTCGGTGCTTAGTTATCTTTTTACCAGTTCGGCTATTAGCAGACGCCTGAGCAGCCGCCTGCCTTTGTTTCTTCTGCGCCACGGTCGCGGTGGAGCTGCTCTTTTTCTTTTTCCCGAACCGCATCTTAGCCTTGCGTAGAGCCATGGATTTATTGAACTTTGATTTGCGCAGTTTGAGCATTTCCACTAGATCCTGCTCTAAGAATTCAGCAGCCTCCTCTAGTACGGGTAACCATTCGCGCATAGGGTAAGGATACCAGATACTTTAACCTTACACACCTAGACATGTAGGGCTGTAAATAACTGAAACATAAAGACTAAAGTATGATACTGTTTTCTTGTCATGGAGCACAAAGACCTAAAGATCCAACTGGCTAAGGCACTTTTGAGGGTAGAGTCCCTGGAGCGCCAAGTTAAGAACCTGTCTCATAAGGCGTTTATCGACGATATGACAGGCCTTCCTAACTTCAGAGCCTTTACCCAACGTATGGACCAAGCTATGGCGGAGTTCCAGCGCGGTAGAACCTTCAGCTTAGTTATGGTTGACGTCGATTTCTTCAAACGCGTTAACGATACGTTCGGTCACTCGGTTGGGGATGATGTCCTTAGGCACGTAGCTTCTGTTCTACACAGTTCCAGCCGTGAGGTAGACTTTGTGGGGCGCTACGGCGGTGAGGAGTTCTGCATGGTCCTAGCGGACGCGGGGCCTAAGGGGGCGTTTGACGTGGCCGAGAGGGCTAGAGCCCTCCTAGCTAGTAGCCCGTTCGGGTGCCTGGACGTCACCGCGTCCTTTGGTGTGTGCACCTTTGGTACCGGGATGCTATCTTCAGATGTAGTTAAGAATGCGGATAGCGCTCTTTACCGAGCCAAAGAAGAGGGTCGTAACAAAGTAGTATGTTACGGCGACTAGTATGAGAGATAAGAATAGGCGTAGAGAGCACGGTCGTAGGCGCGCGGAGCTAGCGGAGTTCTGTGACCGATGCGAGCGTCTTAAAAGCAAGTTCGGATATCTACTGGATATGCACGAACACTCATTCTCTGTCACACTGCCATTCTTCGGGAAGCTCACCGCCAGAGGAAAGCCACTCATCAAGTTCGGCGGCTTTGGTGGCGATGTCATTAGCGATAACAAAGGGATCGTCGCTGTTGTCAAACGCGTCCTGTATAAGACCCCTAAGTTCTTCCAAGAGTTCATCCGGGTCCATCAGAGTAGTCCTTGCAATAAGTGCGCTGTGTCTTGCTCGGATAGCGACAAGCGTAGTTCAGATCGTACACGATCATAGAACCCAGGTCGCTCCGAAAGGATAGCGTCATACTGTTGCGTCGCTCGTAGTACACCAGCTAGAACATTCGGATCAACACCGCTTACTTCAAATACTCGTAAAAACCCATCGACGGAACCTACGTCCCCGCGAGCTACGTACGAGTCAATGTCTACGGCCAGGCAGCTTATAAACGAGCTGCACTGGCTAGTGTAGGCTGCATCTGAGATAGAGTCATCATTGCGTCGCATACTCCCATGATGGTCTCTCTAACTCGAAAAGATCGCAACAACTCTTACAGAAGAACTGCTCTTCATTCTTGGGTCTAGTGTAATAGAACAGGTGTTCGTTGCAGGTGGACTCGTCGCATCTTCCGCACTTATGAGTTACAGAGTCCTCACACAATAGGTTCTTGCACGTGGTCAAAAACTTAGCGCTCGCGCTTAACCGCAGCCCTAGACTCCGCGAGCCTGTCTACAATCTCGTTAATGTTAGTACCATCGTAGTGAACTAAGTTCTTGTGCCTGTAGGTCTCATTCCACGGCCACTTGGGGGCTATTACAAGACCACGTGGTCGCACCTCTAGCCACGGCATGAAGTAACCGGGCCAGTCATCCACTAACACTTTGCCGTACACAAGGGACTTCTTTTGGGACATGTGGATATGAAAACTGGGGACGTGTTGAGCGCACCATTCTGCTTTCTCACTCCACGCGTTTACAGCTTTACTAGGACCTTTGGTTAGTACGTGGTTCTCAAAGTCAAACTTCTTAGCGGCTTCGACAAGCTCGAAACCAGCCCTGAGTGGTTTAAGCTCCCGCCAGAAACCAGGGCGTCGGCGAACCAGCGCTATCCTATTTCGCATCCACTCTGAGCCGGGATCGTGCGCCACGCTGTGTGCGCGACCCTGCCAGGTTTCCTCAGGAGAGCGCATGAGATTAAGCTCACGCTCCATGGACTCGTCGTAGTCCGCTAGGCACCCATCCATATCCCACAACATAATGGCATCGTGGTTATCGGTAGGGTAGTCGGTGCTAAGTGTCGTCATTCTTTTTCTTTCTAGGGGACCGTCTCTTCTTAGGGAGTACCTCAGCTTCAGCCTCCAACAGGGTCTTAGGCTCCTGCGCTACGTTAGGGACAGAGACCGAAGTCCTACCTGATACGGGTGCTTTTGGGGCCTTAACCTTTTTAAGGCGCTCAGGGAGCCTGGCGTCATCAAACGTAAGAGGTACGATCTCACCGTCCGCCGAGTGCACTGTTAGTGTATCCCCCTTACAAAGTCCCATTTTACAGAGTAGCTTGTAGAACGCGTCTTCAGCCGCAGGAGCTGTAAGATCTCCGTTCCTCTCTACGGCCTGCTCTTCGTGGGTTTTACCGCCTAAGGTTTCCCGAACCAGCCGCTCCACCCCACGCTTATTGTTAGCGAGCCACAACCCTCTAGCCGTGCTCTTGAACTTACCTACGTGCCCGTGCGCGCGTACGTAGTTGGATATAGTGAACATCCAGTTATCGAAAGCGACACCGTCGTCTCCGAATGAGTTCAGCTGGGAAATGATGGAATCTATTTGTTCTTTAGGTAAGGCCATTTATGTTATCTATCAGTTGGTGTGGGAGTAGTCAAAGAGAATACCTTGTACAGTACTCCTTCGGTGTTGCTACGCAGCTCTACGTTACAACCGTACTTGGCTGCAATCGTATTACATCTGACTATAGCTCCGTCCCTGAATACAGGTTTGGAAAACCAGAAGTGTACGTAGTCGTCACCTATGTCGAAAGACTTACTAAGTCTCATCGGAGTTCTTACTCTGTACAATGTCTTTGATAAGGTACAAGCGAGCGCGCTGTTTAGCCTCTCGGATATAGGCCGCCCGCTGCTCTTTGTTGGCGCTCAATCGGCCAAAAGCCGGTAACGCGCGTTCATCGAAATTGCTAAGTGGTTTATCTTTTTTTTCAGCCATTCATAATAATGTAGCACAGTACTACTATATTGTAAAGACTAATGTTACTTAGCGGGAGGCTTCGGTTTCTTTACCGCTAGCTTCTTAGGCTTCTTAGGAGGAGGGGACTTAGGAGGTGACGCCTCTAACTCCGGCTCCGGGCCGTCCGCGTCGTTAGGGTCGTGATCTATCCACACCATTACCGTCTTACCCTCATGACCGTGCACCGCCATCATCTCTGCTAGAGAGGTGTAAACGTTAACGCACTTGTGTACAGAGTTCCACGTCAGCGCCACCAGCCCGTTATCGAATAACACGCCTTCGGCAACCCTGCCCGTACCTGATATGCCTGATGCATCTTCTACTCTATTAAAATGGAATCGCCTCATAGGCTCCTCTTCTGAGTTCGTCATCGTAACACTCTTCATACGCTAGGTTCCAACTTCCGTACAATACGCATAGGTATTCCTGTACGTTTAGGTAGATAGACGACGAGTCATTATTTGACTTGACGATTGGTGTCATATTGATTCAACATTAAAAGAAGCTCCCCGCTCGTGCGAGCACCAACGAGTCCGCGTAGGTCTGAAATCGATTAGTCTCTTGTAGAAGAGGGAAGCGGGGCGCTTACTTATCATTCAGATCCTCGGCACTTCCCACACTCACCGGACGCACAGCGGGGAGTCCACTCGTGCTGCTTTATCTTGGGGGGACTAGACGGTCCGGGACCAGTACAGTTCCAGTGTTTTTCAAACGCCTCTACTAAGGCATCTAGTTCTTTCTTAAGCGCTAGAGTATCTACGTGAGGATCGAACTCGTGTTCGCACTTAGGGCACTTCATCAGTGCTCTTCTTTATCGACGTGACTAGGGTCGTCGTGCCAGTTGTGCTCGCCTTCTTCTCCACCCATATACGCTTTACGTTCTGGGGGGCGCTCGAACTGTCTAAAAAGATCAACTAAGCACCCTTCGCACAGGTTGAACCTATAGGTGTAACCGTCTGGTAAGGCTGTAGAGTTATACCCCGTGCTGAACTTGGCCTCCAGCCCGTACGTATCTCCTAACCTATTAGCTAGGTGCTCGTCCGCACTGGCCATGTCTTCTAAACACCGGTTACACGACACGCCTATGATAGCGGGACACAAGTCCGCGCGTATCTCATCTTCCGGATAGACGATCTCGCACGTGTCGCAGTAGTACGCGTGTGCGTGCGATTGGCCTGTCTTATCCCAGACCTGCTTAAGCTTGTGCTTCAGCACTAGGCTTGCCCTTAGCCTTAAACGGGGTGTACACCACCACGTCGAACTTTCCCGAAGACCGCGCCCGGATGCGCTTGCGAGCCACTTCCAAAGCGTCGAATTTAACCCGAGCTTCTTGGTAAGTGTTAAAACGGAAACTCTCAGACTTAGCCCATTGCTGGTTTGGAGTGGTGTTCTCTTGTTTCTCTGTATCGTATGGCATGCATAGACTCCACAAGTTAAAGGTTGATGGGTTCGCTACAAGCGTCCCGGTATTTATCTACAGTCCAATTAGTATAGCGGGCGCATTTCTTACAGGTCACCTTGGTGTGATCTACACTGCCCCCCTTGACACTGCCCCCCTTGGCGCGCACGCCGCACATAGCTCCAGATCCCCAAGCCGCTATATCCTTTATAGCTACTAGGTGATGGATTACAGACGGAACCTTACTCGGCTTCGTCTTTTTCGTCTTTTTCTTCGCCATCGAACTCCAGTTCTAGGGTGTCGCGGTGAAAGGTACCTGTGTGTAGGTGGTCGTCGTCGTCGAACCACATGCACTTAACATAGGAGGAGGAAGGATCTACCTCCGATACCGTCATAGACGGCCCTGTTACGCCGAAGTTAAGACACACGACATACCCTACTTTTAAATCCATCAGTAGGTGATAGCTCTTTGTGGTCTTATAGTCAAGAACTAATTATCGCTAGCCGTCTCGATTTGCCTGCCGCAGCACCTACACCACACTTTATCGTCGTGCTCATACAAATACTTAGGTCGGCAGTCGCAGTCCTTAGGGTTCTTAAACTCTATATCCCAAGGATCTTCTTGCTCGTCCGCGCTCTCGCACGAGGCGCAATACAGAGTCCATTGCTGGAAGAGCACCTGCATAGGCTTACCGCATTTAGGGCAGGGGCTCAATTCCAATCCTTATCGGAGTCATCCGTAATGCCAGGCTTACCTGGATACGGTGTATCTAACAAAAAGGTAGCGGTAACTTTAGCGCGCGGTATGACAAGCGCCACTCCGCACTTTCTACACTTAACGATCATACCTTCCATCTTACCGTCCACGATACGTATCATCCACGCTAGTTCCTGCTCGTGGCATTTACAAATAGGCGCAGTAAGATGTATGGATACGTGCTTGAACAAGCTCCCCTAACAGCTACTAGCCACGGGGAGGTTTGTCAAGATTAATAGCACCTACTCAGCTTTTTTACGGGACCGAATAACACCAGCGGCGCGGCATATCTGGCAGACTCGTTCTTTAGTAACGTCGTACTTTACCGCTAGCTCTGTACTAGTGGCGCCCGCACTATACTCCTCAACGATGCTGGCGCGATTAGCTAGAGTTAGTTTGATCACGTGCGTAGCGCCAATAGGTCGCCCTTTAGGTCGGAGCGTGATGCCCCGATCCAACAGCTTCCTGCGCACCGCTGATACGCTCATACTAAAGTCGTGGGCCACCTCTCGTAGAGATGCCCCGTAGGTGTATTTAGAGGCCATCGCCTTAAGCTGGTCCTCGGTCAATTCTATTTTTCTGTAAGCCATATAGTGATTTACTCAGATAAGTATTATGTTGGTCAACAAGAAAATTGTTGACAATCAGGTACTTACCTAGCCTACCTACATGTAGTAGGTAAAACCATATAGCTTACAGCTACTTACAATCCGCTGTATAACGTAACAATCTGAAAGTTTTTTGTTACCAGCCGTTTTTAATACACTGTATCTTCAACGGTTCTACTAGACTCCACCACTTCTTGCTCTCGTGCTCTACATCCCGCACGCCCTCTACCTCGTAATGATAGCAGTGTAGTAGTTCATGCGCGTACGAGCTGTAGCACAAATCACCTATGTCCTTGACGTATATCTCCCCGCAGCTGTAAGTCAGCCCCCCGTAGCTCCCGCCCTTGTACAGCAG
>Ga0210003_1002701_pt1 | contig 14776 bp, 6 predicted proteins | sample LantaG_FD_182804 | JGI IMG/M metagenome (GOLD analysis project Ga0210003, IMG submission 182804) | Deep subsurface microbial communities from Baltic Sea to uncover new lineages of life (NeLLi) - Landsort_02402 metaG (SPAdes) (version 2) | ecosystem: Environmental > Aquatic > Marine > Oceanic >... | reverse complement strand
AAGAGCCCTTTGAATTTACTATTTTCTATTTGCGATTTACTATTGCCTTTCTCTGTGCCCTCTGTGGCTAATTTAATTTTCAATAATCAATCATACTTAACCAATAATCAATTACTTTGCCGGCCCAGTTGCCAGCCCTCGCTGTGCGCCCAAAATACCACAAATCCGCAATTCCCGCCTTTTAATTCGTATCTCGTATCTTGTGAAGCGTATCGTGTGGCGCTCCACAAGTAACCCGCGCAATAAATTGCGGGGCTAAATATATTTGGATTCCGCAATAAATGCGGAATGACAATTTCTCGTAACCGAACTGGACACGGGTGTGGCCCTCTTCGTTGATATGCCTGAATCAGCCCGCCTGCGGCGGACTGACGGTCCATATTCATTAATCTCGCTACTTGCGAGTATAAAATCATACCTCATTTTAGCGAAAATGGCAAGGTGAAAATCCGATAAAAATCAATCATTTCCGCAGGCGTTGCAATCATACGCGGAGGGGTTAGAGTTTGCAAAAATACTTATCCTTGCATAAAAAGCAGGTTTTGGTACGTTATATAAACGAACCTGCGTTCGAGAACAGGCACATCGGAAACAATGGGTTTGCGACTGCCTGAAACCGACAAAACACCGCTTTTTTTTGAAAGGAGAGCATTATGTACAGGACAAAAGTCTTTATGTTGGCAATTGCTTCCGTGGTGGGATTGCTGCTTGCCGGCAGTACCGTGCCGAACGCTATGGCTTTACTTGCCGAGCAGGAGCAAAAGGCAGCCAGACAGCAAATACTAAACGGCGAAGGGCTTATAGGGATGTATTACAACGACGACGATTTCAACGAGCAGGAAACTGGGATGATAGATATTCTGCCGACGGTAGACTACGAATGGGGAGGCAGTCGCGGCAGTGACTGGTCGGCACGATGGTCCGGCTTCGTCAAAGGCCCGATTACCGGCGAAGTGACATTCATCGCCGAGGCACAGGACGGTATCCTTATCACAATAGGTAATACCGTGGTTATCGACAGCCTCAAAGAAGGCGGAATTCACACCGGCAAAGTAAATATGACACGCGGCCAAAAGGCGCCGATAAAACTTGAGTTCGTATCCTCGACCAAGAATGCGCTTTTGCGTCTTTACTGGCAATGGGCCGGCAAGGAAAAAGAAATTATTCCGGCTTCGGCCCTGAGCCACAGCACCGAGGGACTTCCGAAGGAGTTTATGGTCTTCGATTTTGACAACAGGCCCTCGGAACAGGACGATGATGACGACGAGGAGCCTGAGTCTCCGGATTTTCTGCCTCGTTTTACAGGTGGGCAGCCTCCATACGCAGACACTGACTACCATGACGGGCGTTTCCGCCCGGCGGTCGGCGCGCATAATTTTGAGGTAATGCGCTGTAACCGTACTTATCCGAAGCTTGTGACCGACGATATACCAAGCTATCCTGACGACGGTATCGAGAACGTCGGATTCACATATAACCACGCACCGATGCTGAGTTACTGTCAGAACAAATTCTGGCTCCTCTACCGCAGCGGCCCGGTACACGAACACCAGCAGCCCTGCTACGCCCTTATAACCTGGTCCGAGGACGGCAGAAACTGGCATAAACCACAGACAATCTTTCCTGCCCGGAAATTCCGCAACAGGAAAAAAGAGGACAGTATCCAGTACAGCATCTCGCACCAGCGTATGGGCTGGTATGTGTCACCGGAAGGCAAGTTGATAGCATGTGCGTATTACGGCATGCCCGGGACGCCGAACGACGGCAAAGGCATCGGAAGAGTGGTCAGGGAAGTCAAAGGCCCCGGCAAATACGGCCCGATTTACTGGGTGCGATACAACAAATTCCAGGGATACAGCAAAGACAACTCACCCCATTACCCATACTACAAAGACGCCCCGGACAAAGGGTTTGTTAAGACCATTGACGGACTGCTGGCAAACAAATTGATGGTCCAGCAGTGGTATGAAGAAGACCAGGACAATGAGGGTAATTTCTTCTCTTTTGCAGGGGGCAGAGTCCGTTACGCCAAGGCGTTCGACTGGTATCATCTTCCTGACGGCAGAATCGTAGGTATGTGGAAGTGGAAGAAAATGGTAGTTGCCGACAAGTGGGAACCCGGCCACATTAGCAAGCAGGGTCAAGGGGAAAATATCTATTACGGCGGCGCCAAGATATGGGGCCAGCGTACGGCCGACGGCAAATACACACTGGTCTATAACCCGATTGAGAACACGACGTGGCGTCATCCGTTATCGGTTACCACAAGCGACGACGGTATGAACTTCGATACATACTTCCTTAATGTGCAGGGCGAAACTCCGCTGATGCGGTTTGGCGGCGCGAATAAGGACGGCGGCGGCGCCCAATACGTACGTGGGATTATACCGGGCAACGGCACACCGCCTGACGGTGCTATGTGGCTGACTTATTCTTCGAACAAAGAGGATATCCGGGTAACCCGCGTTCCCGTCCCCATAAAAGGAACCGTTGAAAAAGATGTTGACGACAATTTCAATGATATGACTGTCGGCGGTATCGTGACAGACTGGAACGTTTACAGCGGTATCTGGACGCCGATTAGCGTTGTTAAGCATAGAAGGAATAAAGTTCTCAGACTTGAGGATAAGGCACCTTACGATTATGCCAAAGCCGTGCGGGTATTTCCTGAAACGACAAAGGCGCAAATATCGTTTGACCTGCGAGTTCAGGATGCCGGTCGCGATAACCTTGAGATCGAAATACAGAACTACAAGGGCCAGCGGCCTGTGCGTATCAAACTCGACGGCGGCAAGATAATTGTTCAGAATCACACAAACTTGGAAGAAGTTGGAGATTATAAAGAAGGCCAATGGCTGAGTTTTGAACTGGAAGTTGAGACAAGAGACAATATGTTCAATATGAAGCTCAACGGTAAAAAGGTTGTTTCCGGAGCGTCTTTTGCCGAAGCGTTGTCTAATGCCGGAAACCCCTACAAGTCGAAATTCAGTACACCAACTGTTGAACGCATCGTGTTTCGCACGGGAGCATACAGGATGAAAGACTTCAGCAGATATGGCTTTGGCGCCAACGATTACCGCAAGAATGAGCCGGACCTGACGGGAGCTGATGAAGAAGTTGATAACGCAGTCTATGATATCGATAACTTCAAAACCGCTGGCCTCAAAGCCAGGTATTAACAATAATCGCCGTCGCGTGACCGGTGAAATTGACAGCAAAAATAAAATGTGAAAAGGAGAATAAATGAAAGTAGCAATGACTCTGAAGACATTGTTGGTAATCCTGGTTGCCGTATTTCTGTTTGGTTCACCGGTACTGGCCGACGGGCTTGTCGGCTGGTGGAAGATGGACAATATCAAAGACGGCAAGGTCATCGATTCGAGCGGTAAGGGCAACGACGGAGAGATTTTCGGTATCTGCGAGCCGGCAGAAGGCTTCGTCGGCAACGGCGCTTTGAAGATAACCGGCGGCGGAGTCACGATACCCGACAGCGTATCGCTTCGTCCCTCGATGTTGACGGTTTGCGGCTGGATAAAGATCGACAATAAGCAGGTGCGGAGCGCACGGTTCCTCGAAAAAGGACACGACAACAACGAGACCTACAACATTCAGGGCAGCGAAAACGGATATGGTTTTTCGATGCTTACCGCCGATGATAACACTCATGGTCTGTCGGTAAACGGGACGCCTTTCGGTCAGTGGTATCATTTCGCATGTACTTATGACGGCAGTGACATTGCAATTTATGTCAACGGCAAAGTCAGCGACAAAAAAACCGTCGGCAAGATCACACCTTGCGATTCTACCGGTGAGCCTCTTGTCCTCGGTAACAGGCCGCCTGGTATGGAACGGCCGCTTAACGCTCTTATTGACGATTTCCGTGTTTACGAAAGAGCGCTGACCGCCGACGAAGTATGGGAGCTTTACGCGTGGAAAGGCGGGGATGTGAATTACTCGGCACTGCCCCAGCCGGCTGACGAGAGCGGCAATATCCTGCCGAACAGCAAGTTAAAATGGATGAAGGGTGTAAACGCGGAATCGAGTATTGTTTATTTCGGTACGGATGAAGCGGCTGTGAAAAATGCAAAGGCCGGCGACCCCGAATACAAGGTCTCGACAGCCAAAGAAAGTTTCGATCCGGGGCAGCTTGAGTTTGATAAGAACTACTTCTGGCGGATAGATTCGGTGGCGAAGGGCAAGATATTGAAAGGTGAGGTTTGGAGATTTAGCTCTATCGCAGGGCAAGCCGAAAATCCGACACCCGACCCGACACTCAAGAACGTCGATACGAATATTAAGCTGACCTGGGAGGCAAGCTCACTTGCGAAGTCGCACGATGTTTATTTCGGCGACGATCTTGACAAAGTTGCGAATGCGACAAAGGGGTCGAAGGCGCATAAGGGGACACTGGGACTCGGCAAAGAATTTTTAGACCCGGGCAAGCTCGAAGAAGGTAAATATTATTACTGGCGGGTCGATGAAAATTGCGCAGCCGGAATCGCAACAGGTGACATTTGGACGTTCCGCACAAAGGGCGGCAGCCTCGTTATTCAGGTCGATCTGGCGGTAAAGACTTGCGACAATTCGGAGCTTTATCCGGGACTTGCAAAACCGGGATGGACGATATGGGCGTCGAATGCCTGGACGGATATGTATATGCACGACTATCAGATTTTCCCGTTAAAGGCCGACGGTTCGTTTGACGAGGGCGGCATAAACGGTACCGGCGTCACTCTGTGGTTTACGACCGGAAACGAGGGACAACTCGGTATCGGCGCCAAGGGTATCTGCAGGGACAACCTCGGGGGCGGCGGATGTCCGAGCGGAATTGCTGAAGGCGACCCTATCTGTAATAGCTGGGCTTACGGCGTGGACTGGGTAGGGCCTTATGCAGGTGACTTATTGCTTGCGATCCGTGGTTTGCCTGCGGGCGTTTATCAGATTAACAGTTATCACAATTTCTGGGAGCCTTGTACGCAAAAGACCCGCAACTGTCTTGACTGTGTATGCGGTATGCCTCCTATGCCTTCTGTTACGGCTAATTCGCTGCCTGCCCGACTCGTCTCCCTGGATGCCAACGGTGTTCCCTTACCAGGCAAACAGAATTACAAGGCGAAGCTTCCGGTCGGTACCGGCAAGGGCGTCACGGCTATCAAGAACGCTTACAATGTTGCTCCGCAGCATGTTTATAAGGATTCGGAATTGGTGCCTTCGGTGATCAAGTTCTCAACGGACGGTTCTGATGTGCTGGTGATCTATCAGGCCGACAGAACTAAGCCGCTGTACCCTGATTGTGCACGGCCCGGCCGAGAAGGCGCCCGCGGAATTCTCAATGCCTTTGAACTTATCCAGCTTGGTCCGTCGGAATAACAAATGTGAATCTAATCTGGGAGATTGAAAAACATTCAAGCGAGAATTGTCTGTTTTTGTTGTTTCTTTATTTTTGTTAGTGGCAGCATGTTCTGCGGAGTAATATACCTCCGAGACAGCAGCTTGGCTGAGCATGTATAAACGCCTGATCCAATGGTTTATTTTTATGAACAAGAAAGGTGAAACAAAAAATGAATAAAGTTGACGGAGAAATCAGAAACAAATCTCTCGCAAACACATTTTTATCACTGGTAGTTATCATCGCTTTTTGCGTGCTATTGGTTACTGTAACGTCTGCTGTTACTTTAGAGGAACTGCCTGAGGCCGTGCGTTCGACGATTGAGAAGTATGCCCGAGGCGGAAAGGTTACAGAGATAGAAATTGGTAAAGATGACGGCCAGAGCATCTATGAAGTGGAGGTAATCAGAGACCAGGAAGAGTTCGAGTGCAAAATCTCGTTAGCCGGCGTGCTGCTTGAAGGAGAGATGCCGCTGGGATTTGTTACTAAGGCGGCGCGTGACACTATCGAAAAATTTGTAAAGGATGGCAGTATCAATAAAATTGAACTTGAGAGAGATGACGACGAGGTCATCTATGAAGTCGAAGTGACCAAAAAAGGAAAAGAATTCGACATCGAAGTGTCCTCTACTGGAGTGCTGCTCAAGGAAGAAATGTTTCTGGATACTGTTCCGGAGGCTGTTCGCAAGACTATCGTGAAATTTGCCGAAGGAGGCAAAATATCCAAGATTGAACTCGATGTTGATCCAGATGAAGATGAGATTAAATATGAAGTAGAGGTTGAGAAAGGAGGAAAAGAATATGAAATAGAAATCTCACCAACAGGCGAATTGCTTGATGTCGAACAACAGGGTCAGCAGCAGTACGATGATATCGACTACAGCGTGCTTCCGTTCGGCCTTACGACTTTAAAACCTGATTTTGTAGTTACAGGAAAAGGTAAAACTGTAGACACTATTGCTTTCTGGGAGGCAACAAATCCCAATGAGACACTGATGTTTGTGACGGCAAAGAGCAATTCACTTGTTGAAGTATGGAAGTATCCTTTCGTCGATAATGAACTTGCTCCACTGATCCACAGCAGTTTCACCAACAGCAGGGTCAATGGAGTAGCGGTCGACCAGGAGGCGGGCCTGCTGTATGTGGCGGTTGGAGAACCATCATCAACAGTCAGTGTCTTTGAACTTCCTTCGCTTAAGTTTAAGTTCCAGTTCATAGAAGGGAAAGTTGATCTTGGAGGTGAGCCGAACATATGTCTACTCAAGCATGCCAATGGCCAGACGTGGCTATATGTAACAGGCGAAGAAACGATTTACATCCTGAATGCCAAGACAGGACAGGAAATCGGGCGTATAAAACCACCGATGGAGGTCGAGACTGTATTTGCGGATGATTTTCATCAGATCATTTATGTTCCTGATGAGCACAAAAAATCTGGCATCCACGCCTATACACCCGAAGGAAAACCTTTGTTAAAAAACAAAACTAACCGCTTTGGAGGAAACGGTATTGTACAGAGAGACGCTGAAGGAGTCTGGATCTACACTTTCAAAGGCAAGGACAATAAAGATAGGGGACGCGGTTTCATCATACTCTCCGATCAGCGGAAAGACGTTACCGATTTCGAATTTTTCGATAGGCAGAGTTGGAAACACCTTGGCACCCTCCGACTGGAAGGGATCGACACGACCGACGGGATCGCATCGATACAGAAGCCAATGAAGAATTATCCATTAGGATTGTTCGTGGCTATCGATAATGACATGAGCACCGCCGGTATAGGATGGGACAAAGTCTTTAAAGCAATGGGCGTCAGCGTTGAATTTAGCTGCTCTGCGGTAAAGATACCCAAACAGATCGGCAAGTGGCGCGTGGAAGTGGGGCCGGCTGGGAATGAGTTTTATCAGCCTCCGCAGAAAAAGGCAGAAGTTAAACCTCCATCGGAAGCGGTACTTCGATATGCCAAGATATTTGTGCCTCATATAAAGGTGACGGAATGGGAGTTAGATGACGATGAGTACGAAATCCGCTGTGAGCGCGGGGATGAGGAGTACCGGTTCGATATCACGCCGGATGGCGAGCTGACCGAGCTGCAATACGAAAACGACGAAACGGACATTAATGAAGAGGCAGACGAGCTTGTACTGCGCGGCACAAAGAAGAGTATCGCAGTAAGCGAGGTCCCCAAGAGGGCGCTGGCGACTCTTGCCGAGGCGTACCCGAGCCTAAAGCCGAGCAAGGCCTGGACGGCCGAGACGATAGCGGGGCCTCGGTACGTGATAGCGATTGGTGAAATGGCCTTTTATGCGCGGCCTGACGGCCAGATTCAGGCGGGCAGGCGGATTGATGACGGCGGGCTGAACGAGATTGACCCGCCGGGCAAGAAAAAAGATAAGAAAGCGTTTAAGGCTGAGCTTAAGGAACTGCTCGGCCCGTACCGGGAGCGGTTCAATTTTCAAAATCAGATAAAAAAGCTGGGCAAGGGCCCGAAAAGTACAGACGGCAGTTATCGGTATGCAGTTATGGGCGACAACCGCTCCCAGTGGGAGCTTTGGTCTAATATGGTAAAGCATATCGACGGCCTTGAGCCGAAGCCGGCCTTTGTTATCAATTCCGGTGACATAGTGCCGAAGGGTTATGCCAGAGAGCTTCGCGAATACTATATACCACCGCTGCTGAAGACGGATATTCCGTTTTTTGTCGCGATTGGTAATCACGAAACCGGCGACGATGATATGGCACGCGAGTTCCGGTATCTGTTTGGCGGGAAGAAGTCCCTGAACTATTATTTCGATTATGGCAAAACCAGATATGTTTTTTTTGATAATGCCTCTGACGCAAGCTCCCCTGAAAAGACCCTCACGTGGCTCGACAAAACTCTGGCAGAAACGCCGAAAGGTCATCGCAAGTACGTGACTATGCACAAGCCGCCCAAGAACATTGAGAAGTGGGCCTATCACGCATGGGACGATGAAGAAGAATCAAAGGTCTTTACCGAGCTGATGACCAAACACAAGGTCGCCGAGGTATATCTGGGGCATATCCACGCCTATTCAACTGCAAAGCATGACGGCGTCAATTATACGTTGAGCGGCGGCGCCGGCGCGGGATTGCACAACCGGTACGGCCCTATGGGAAACGTACATCACTATGTTATTTGCGACGTCTCGCCAGATGGAACCGTAAAACAGCAGGTCGTCCGCTTCTACGATACGAGTAAGGAAAGCAAGTAACAAGATAACAGTGTGGTGTACAGCTTACACCAACAGAGAGACAATAGAACGCGCCTGATGCATCGAGGTTGATAGTTGGTGCATATTGGGCATCGTTGTTCCGGATAAGGAAAGGAAAAGCAGGATGTTGAGAATGTTGGCAGTTCTTATTTGTGCGGCTCTGGTATTTGCTATGGCGACGCCCGCCTCGGCTGATTTGTTTGATGATTTCAGCGGCGACCAGACCGGAAGCTGGGCGCCGGCGCGCTGGTGGGATGATTATGCATGCCGGGGACAATTCATTGTCCCAGGCAAGTGTTCACCCAAACTCGATGTGGCTTTTTCAAGAGGGCAACGGGCTTCTGAAATCAAAGCGGCAGGCGGTTTTGTCATCGAGGTGGATATCCTCGAAATCAGAGGCTCCGCAGCCGGGATATGTATCGCTTCAGCAGATTATCAAAAGCAGGGTATAGCCGTTGTTGTGCAGGCGGATAACAGAACCGAGAGCGACAAGCTTTATATAAACGGCCAAAGCTTATGTCTTGCCGACGATTACAAGATAGGGCAGACCATCCGCATTGAGGTCGATACAAAAGATTTCAAAAAGGGCAGCGACGCTTTTATAAGTGTGTATTTCGGGAAAGAGCAGGTTGTTAGAGGTCAGCAATTTACATGGCAAAAATCCCCGCTCGGTTTTCATCTCTCGGCAATAGGCGGACAAGCGGTTTTCGATAATCTTCTAATAAAAACCGCTCAGTCCAAAATCGAATTTGGGAGCTGGTGCCACTCTAAGAAAGCTTCTAATCCCGCTATTGATGTTAAAGTGAACCTCAAAAACGCCCAGCCCGACTGGGATTATACCGTCGATTGTCTGGTTACGGGCGGTACAGCCGTTCAAGGCACTGATTATTTATTTAGAAACCAAACCCTGACATTTGAAGAAGGACAGAACAGTAAAACCCTTACACTCGAACTTTTAACTGATACAAAAAATAGCGCCGACAAAACAATTGAGCTGGCATTGAACAATCCTTTCGGCGGAAATGTCACCCTTGGTGCTGATAACAGTTTCGTCTACACTATAAAAGGTAAGTATCCGCTCGTTCAGTTTGCGGACCAGAAGTACAGCGTGGCGGAGAACACCGGTTCGGGCAGGGTGAAGCTGGAACTTTCACATAAATGCACTGAGCCGGTTACTATACAATACACGATTATCGGCGGCACAGCGGATAACGGCAAAGACTACAAACTCAAAAATGGTCGAATAACTTTCAAGCCCGGCGAAATATCGAAAGATATCAAAGTCATCGTACTGGACGATGCCGACGGTGAGAACTCAATAGATGAAACTGTTCTGCTCCAGCTTGTAAATCCCAAAAATTGTGTTATCGGCGAGAAACACATCACTACATTTGGAATTACCGACAACGAACCGGGCATCGAGTTTGACGGCGGAATATGGATGTGCACTTATGATAAGCACACAAAAATCAAAGGCAGAAATGTACTTTCGGTCAACGATTCAGGGCAGTTGGAGTGGGTTTGCACTTATGGTGACCTGCTGCTGACACAACTGCCGCAAAAAAGAGTCAGCGAAGTGGGCGATGTGGCCGAATATGCGTGGCTTTACAAGGGAGAGGGGCAGGACAAAGGCTCATACGTGGAAAATATATGTGAAAGGTACGGGTCAGGTGACTTGAGGGTCGCACTTCTGGATTCGAGCGGAAATCCCTTATCAATGGACAAACAATACTTCCGAAACGATAAGATTTTCTGCGGATACAAAGGTTACCAGGCCAGATTGTCACCCCACGTGCCAACCAATCAGAGGGCGGATAAATGGGCGATAAGAGTAAACCCGAACGGAGACAACTGCCATTCCCCTGTTGACTGGGGAGGCTGCTGGGGCTTTGCGAAATACTTCAACGGCCACGGCGTTCCGGTAGGTGAGTTTTCTCCTATGATAATAACACTTGAGCGAACTGCTGAAGATACGGTAGCTTTTTCCGTTACGCTTAACAACGAAAAACACACTTACGTTGATAAGGACAAATCGCCATACGCATCCGACAAAGAGAAGATGGAAAGCCTGTACGGCGAGGGGAGCTATCATGTTGTTGTGGTTCCCGGTTATCAGCCTAAGAATATTGATACAATGGCGATTTACTTTGCGAACCAGCGCCCCTTTGAACTCATCACATTCGCCAAGGTAGAACAGTAACATACCAATCTCAAGTGACAGAAAGGAGATTTACGATGGCTCAATACACACACCGCAAAGGAACTCATAGAGTGTCCGTGGTAATTGCCTGTTTTCTTTTTGCCCTCCAATCACAAAGCACCGCAGCAGAGAAGATGTTAGACTTTTCCGACTGTGTAATCGTTACTCCGACAAAACTCGGAAAGGTCGAACAGAAGGCGGTAGTCGTTTTACAGGAAGAAATTCAGAAAAGAACGGGAATTCAGTTAGTAAGGGCTGACGTTTGGCCCAGCGCCGACCAACCCGTTATCGCTGTTGGCCTGCAATCCCAAACAAGGCAATTCGTCAGCCCTTTCTTGTCCGACATGAAAAATATAAGAATCCCGGGCAAAGAAGGATTTTGCCTGTTTGCCAAGAGCAAACCTCGAAAGGCAGTTATTATTATTGGAAAAGACAGCCGCGGTGTTCTTTACGGCATCGGGCGGTTGTTGCGCAAGATGCATCTTACGAAGGGCTCTATTCTCGTACCCGACGGCCTGAAGATAGTGACCGCTCCGAAATATCCGTTGCGCGGCCACCAGATGGGTTATCGTCCGAAGACCAACGCATACGATGCGTGGTCGCCCCGGCAGTATGACCAGTACATCCGCGAGCTGGCACTGTTCGGCACCAACAGCATTGAGCTCATTCCGCCGCGGAGCGACGACGACCGAATCAGCCGACATATGAAGGTGCCTGCTATGGAGATGATGATTCGGCTATCTGAAATTATCGATTCTTATGGTATGGATGTATGGATATGGTATCCGAATATGGGTGATACGGAAGATTTCGTTGATGAAAAGAATATAGTCAGGGAGTTGGCCGAGCGTGAAGTTATATTCAAAAAGCTCAAGCGCATCGACCATATACTGGTGCCCGGCGGAGACCCGGGACATCTGCATCCGAATCAGTTTTTCCCATGGATGGACAGAGTAGCACCGGTACTGCATAAGTATCATCCGAACGCGAAGATATGGGTGTCACCGCAGGCGATGGACCCTACACGGGAATGGCTGTCAACTTTCTACAAGTATGTCAACGAAAAGCCCGATTGGCTCGGCGGCATTGTTTTCGCTCCGTGGATAAAAACTCCTATCGAGCAGATGAGAAGCATCGTTGATAAGGACATCAAGATTCGCCGATACCCCGACATCACACACAACGTAGCCTGTCAGTATCCGGTAAGAGACTGGGACCTGGCGTTTGCACTGACGCTGCACAGGGAATGCTTTAATCCTCGTCCGATGGCAATGAAGAAAATACACAACAGATTCGACGAATTCGCCTGCGGCTCACTGACCTACTCGGAAGGAATCAACGACGACATCAACAAGTTTGTCTGGGGCGACCAGGACTGGGACCCGCAGGCCGAGCCGATTGAAACGCTGCGTGACTATTGCCGACTCTTTATAAGCCCCGACTTCGCAGACGGCCTGGCACAGGGCTTTATGGCACAGGAAAGAAACTGGGAAGGTCCGCTGGCAGCCAACAATCAGGTTGATGTCACCGTACAGCAGTGGCGCCAGCTCGAAAAAGATGTCCCTGAATCGGTCAAAAACAACTACCGTTTCCAGATGGGTCTGCTGCGTGCATATTACGATGCTTATATTCGAAGGCGGCTCTTCAACGAGACCGAACTTGAAATGAAAGCTATGGACATCCTGAGAAACGCCGGCGAATACGGCTCTCTTATCGCAGTCAAGAAAGCTGAAAAAATACTGGCAAAATCAACTGATGAGCCTGTGGCCCCGGATTATAAGAAGAAATGCGAGTATCTGGCCGACGAGCTGTTCAAAAATATCGGCTCACAGACGTACGTGGGAAAACACGGTGCACAGCATCGTACACGCGGGGCGTTTATGGACGGCATCGACGAGCCTTTGAACAATGCTGCCTGGCTGTTCGCGCAGTTCAAGGAAATCCGCGATATCAAAAGTGAAGCGGAAAGACTCAAGGCAATAGACAAAGTTGTAAATCGCACGAATCCCGGCCCCGGCGGATTCTACGACAACATGGGCTCACATTCGAGTATGCATCGTATAGTGAACGATGTCGCGTGGGAAGACGACCCGGGCACACTCAGGTCGCCAAGGATTGCTTTCTATTACAAAGTTGACCAGCCTGAAGACCGTGACCTCCCGTTGGCCTGGAAGAACCAGGCTTGCGTCATCTACGAAACTCCGCTGCGTCTGTTCTATGACAATCTGGATCCCGACGCCACATACTTACTACGAGTTGCTTATACTGGCCGAAGAGGCAAAATGGTGCGCCTCGTCGCCGATGATAAATATATGATTCATGATTTGATCCGAACAATGACGCCGCCGATCCGCGAATTCCCCGTTCCCAAAGAGGCTACCGAAGATGGCCGATTGGAATTGAAATGGACTTGCGGCGAAGGCCAGCGCGGCTCGCAGGTCGCAGAGATTTGGTTGATTCGGCACAAAGATACTGAATGTGAATGAAGCCAAAGTAGAAACGCTGATTATATATGGTATACATCCGGCGGTTAAGCGGTGCAAGAGCTTGCAAATAAAAGAGTTAGATGTTCTGCGCAATCATGCCCGAAATACGCATAATCCTGCCGAAAATTAAGAAAAATATCTTGACAAGAAACCGGCCAATTTGGTATAAAAGAGTTCAGGTTTGTAGAGCTTGATGTGCTGGCACAAAGCTGTGATGAGGGCTTTGTGCTCGGCAATTAAAATCTTTGATACAGCACACACTCTCATGTTAGTTTCTTCTTGTGAGGGCAAAGGGTGAAACAGCCGGGCTGGAAGCCTATTAGACAGGCATAAGGCTTAGCGGATGTCTTTGCAGTTTGTTTTGTTGGAAGTTGTTTGAGACAAGCAGGAAGTGTTATAGTGGAGGTTGTGAAATTGGCGCGTTCCGGATGCTTGTCGAAGGCAACAGATGTTTTGACGTTTGGCCAAGGTAAAATACAGTTTTGGTTTAATTTTTGAAGGAGGAGTATTATTTATAAAAAATTGATGTTTTTAATTTCTCTTGTTTTTCTGCTGGGTCTGGCTGTCGGTGCACGTGCCGAGGAGCTGGAGGTTCCATGGGGTGAAACCCGGATAATCGACGATGTCGTTGTGGTCGGCTCCTTCCTGGTCGAGGGTTGCATCATCGTTACAGCTACCGGCCATTTGTTCTCCACCGGCGAAGACAGCAGTACTATCGATGGTGACGGAACGGATGGGCCTGGCGGCAGTGAATACGCCCAGCTTATCATCAACGGTGGTCAAGTTACTGTTCAATCCAGGTTCAATATAGGCCAGGACCACGACGGTCGTCTCATCGTTAATGACGGGGGCTACTTCAGGCAAGAATGTTGCGGTGAGGACTGGGAAGACGGTTTCAAGTTTCCGGATGATGATGGTGGCGAGCATTTCATTATCGTCAATGATGGAGAAGTGCACGTTTACAAATTCGAGCAGATAAGCGACCGCCACGCCAAGTTCGAGTTGGGCTGCACCGGCCCAAGGCCTATTGACTATAGACGAGTGCGAGCACGGCCACGAGCGCGAAGACCCATTCGAATGGGAGGCTGCTGGAGACCTCTATTGTTCTACCGGCTGCCTTGGTCCGATCATCAACTATGTCGGTGACGGTGCTGAAGCATACTGCATACCGAGGTGGATTGTGATTGTGGCCTGGAACCCGAGACCACCCGCTGGTGCCATACATCAGGTCGTTGACGTCGATCTTGAGTGGAACGCGGGAGCCGGTGCGGCGAGGCACATGATTTACTTCGGCACCGGTTGGGACGATGTTAATGATGCCGGTGTCACGGACGATGAATTCCAGGGCCTTAAGAATGCCGGCCAGGAGAAGTGGGACCTCGACGTAGACTCATCACCACCGATAATCCTCGAGTTATGGAAGACCTACTACTGGCGGGTTGATGAGTTCACGCCCCCGTATCCAACGC
>Ga0210003_1002698_pt1 | contig 14784 bp, 21 predicted proteins | sample LantaG_FD_182804 | JGI IMG/M metagenome (GOLD analysis project Ga0210003, IMG submission 182804) | Deep subsurface microbial communities from Baltic Sea to uncover new lineages of life (NeLLi) - Landsort_02402 metaG (SPAdes) (version 2) | ecosystem: Environmental > Aquatic > Marine > Oceanic >... | reverse complement strand
ATGTTGATGGTGAATGTGTACTTTCTTTAAGTAGAGAAAAGTAAAAATTAACTTAACCCACCCCAATAAGGTGGGTTTTTTGTTTTAGATGGTATTTATATAAAAAAACTAAAATGAAAAAAATTATAAGATTAACAGAAAAAGATTTAGAACAAATTGTTAAAAGAATTCTTAAAGAACAAACTATAATACCTGAAGATCCAAACAAACCAAATTACGATCCATCAGGTGGTATAGGGGCGGCTAGAATTTCATCAAATTTACCCGCCACAGGATTTGTAAAATCAGATAAAAAAGCTGAAAAGGTGCGTCAGGAACAGATAAATAAATCCAAGGAATATAATAAAATAGTAAAACAACTTTATTGTGTCCCACCTTCTTTTGCCCCCTCAATTGCCAATATGATAGTAAATGGATATAATAAACAAACTTTAAAAATAGCTTTAGGTATTATTGGAAGAGAAAGTAGTTATGCTTCGGGTTTAAGATATAATATAACGGCCCCATTAAAAACCATTGGTAACTTACTTGGATATAATACTTCGACAGGACCAGCTCAAATGTCACAACAAACGGCAAAAGATTTAAAATTACAACAACCGATAGAGACAGTTTCGGGAGCTTTAAAGGCTGTGTACGAATATTTAAAAAGGTCTTACGGTATTGCCACATCTATAGGATATAGTGATACCGCAAAAAGTGTTAATGTACCACCAAGTAACTCAATTAATGCAAAAACTGACATTGCGATCGCATCATACAATATGGGTGTGGGTAAAATAGTAAAATATTGTGATAAGGCAGGTTCAAAATTAAAGGTTAAATGTGATAATAAAAATACCAAACAAGTAAAAAACTATCTTCCTAATTACTCAACAACAAGATGGGATAATGTAAACATTACAACTCATGGTTATGTTGCGGAGGTTGTTCAAAAATATAAAAAATTTAATTGTTTTTAATGTTATAAAAAAACCCCTTTAAGGGGTTTTTTTATTTTAGATTACCATAGATATATGTAAACGGTTTTGTAATACCTAAAGCGGGTTTAAGTTTGTCAGGTACAGAAGAAAAATCCACACTATCTTCACCGTTTGTACATTTATAATCAACAGAAGTACCACCATCTAATAAGATACCCTCAACCATACCTTTTTCTTTTGCAAAATTTATAATTTCTTCAATTGTCACAAGAGACAAAAAAGATGACGATGAAATGATCATGATTTGACCTTGAGCGTTTTCACCCATGATTGTACGATATCTTTCTAACTTTGAGTGAGATGTTTTTAAAAGACCTTCATTTATTTGTCCATTATCAATAGCCCATAAAATTGTTTGAGATGCAAATTCAGTCATTTTTGGACAAGATCTTGCTCGAACATAAGGAATCCCATTTTTAACATAAAAATATCCACCTCCTTCTGTGCGATTATTTTGACGAATACCATCAACAACAACTAAACCAATTGGACCTGTATTACTAAAAAAGTTACTGTTAATGTAAAAGTCGGCATTTTCAGGTTTACTTTCAGAAACACCAAACTTCATATCTTTTTTATCCATAATAATAATATTATAATCTGATTCTTCAGTTATAGTAATACCATTTAGGTTTGATTTATCACTTATTTTAACATTTTTTATTATTTTAGTACAACTAACAACAACAATTAAAGCGATAAAGATTTTAAGTAAATTTTTCATAGGTTTAGTTTTTTTTACAAATATAACCATTATAGTTACTTAAACAAAATATAAAGTATTTATTATTAAATAAATTATTATGAAATTAAAAATTACGGAGGAACAATTTAAAATTGTTGTAAATTTTTTAAAGGAAGAAATTATAGATGGATCAGGTAGAGATCCTTGGAAATATAAAAAAGAGGGTGATTCATACTTTGCTGCAAAAAAAGGATCTGATAATTGGATAAAAACAAGTGGTAGATCAAAAGATTCGATAAAAAGTAAGATATTTGGTATTGTTACCGATAAAGAGAAGGATGATAAAATAATAAAAAAAGATGGGAAAAAACCAAAAACATATAATGAAATTATAAGTTTCCAAACTTTTGCCAAAAGCAAAGGATTTAAAAATGTTGCTGGTAAATATAAAGGAAAATTAATTTCTGCCGATGGTAGTTGGGGTGACAACTCAGAAGCTGCTTGGAATATATATGGTAGTACATACAATCCTTCTGATGTAAAAAAAGATGAGAAAATAGTTAGTGATAAAACACCAGGTAAAACTATTTCAAGAGGAGATGCGTGGGGAATGAATACACATGTTGGTATTGTCGGAGCTATAAAAAATGGCACACCAATAATATTTCATAATATTCATGGTGATGTTTATGCTGACCCAAAAGAAAAACTTAAGGATAATGGTAGAGTTGTTTGGGTAAGACGATCTAGTGGTCGTGGATTACCAGTGGGAAATGGGGTTACAATTCTTAGTACAATTAGCCCATATTTTTACAGTAAAGTATTATCCAATATAAAAAAAATAAACTCGTCAAAAAGTGCTCTTATGTTTAATATATTACCACAGGATCAATGCGCTCAGTTTGTTAACGATTTTGAAAATTCAAGTAGAACAAGTGGTGGTGTGGGAGACGCTTGGTTAGCACACAATAATAGGTCACTAGGCAGTTTATCATACACCGCGTTTGAAGGATTGTCAAGTTCGGATAGTAATTCAATAATTAATTTGTGGCAAAAAATACACAATAATGGCGGAGGTAAAAAAGGTGGCACATATAAAAATGAAGCCAAATCTTTAATTTCAAAGATAGCATCAAAATCTTCACCCCCAAATTTACAACTTGGAGATATTGTTGGCATATATTATCCGTTTTCATCATACCATGAGATGGCCTTTTATAATGGAGGAGAAGTTTATTTTACATAATAAAATAATAAAATAAAAAAAATGAGAAATATTATAAGACTTACCGAATCTGAATTGGTTAATTTAGTAAAACGAGTTATTTCTGAAGAGAAAAAAGTAATAAAAGAAGGGATAAAGATAGGTGGTTTTCCAGTGTCAACAACTAATCAATCTACCCTAAAAATAGGCAATAACACTTATAAAACCAAAATTGTATCTCCTGTTTATACAGGTCCTGTTGTTATAACAAATATTAAAGAAACCCCTGGAAGATATTATGGTACAAATTATAAATTTACCACTAATCAAGGTCAGGCAAAAACTTTTGATAAAGATGAAGTTGATGCAGCAGTTAAAGCGGGCAATGGAAAAGCAACATTTTCAATGGGAGGATCTTTAGGGAAAATAGTTCTTACAAAGATATCTTAAGTTTAAATTATTAATAAATTAAGTTAAAACCTCACTTTAATTAAGGTGGGGTTTTTTTATTTTACAAGGTATTTATCTTATATGAAAATCATAATATCTGAATCCCAATACTCAAATATTTTTGAATCTAATAATAAGAATCAATCAAACCTCATCTATAAAATGTGGAATGATGGTATGGATATTTATGAGATATCAGAATTAATAAGTTTAAAAGAATCTCAAGTTGTATTTTATCTTAAAGATAGAGAGATAAGAATTGATTGTGGGTTTGCATACAGTATAATGGGAATACTTTATTTTAGTTCCGATCTTATAAAAAAAAATTTTAAATTCAATAACGGAGAAATGACTCTACACTTAAAGTGGTGTGGTTTTAGTGGGTCTGTTGATTTTGAATATGAAGATAAAAATTATAGGTTATCGGGATTGGCAACTCCTTATTGGGACGGCAATTGCTCAACACCTGTTGACGGAAGTTATTTTGAAAACAAAAACACTGATGAATACTATGATGAATACGATAATTCAGGTAAATACTTAGAAAACATGCCAATAAATTTTAACTCTATACAAGAACTTATAGATTTTTTAAATAACGATTATCCAAAACAACTAATAAAACCAATACAAGAATTAATTTCTTTCTATAAAAATAGGTATAAAAAATGATATCTGAAAAACACATAGAAAGAATTAATAAGGTAATAAAAGACATGGTCTTTGATTACAATGGTAAAATATTTACTCCTGATTTAAATATTGAGTTTCAGTATCAATTTATAATTACTGGCCAAAGAAGAATGATTTCTGTTGGAGAATATTACGACCATTTGGATGTGTTGGTTGAGATTATTGATGGTAACGAAAGAACCACTAAGTTTTTTGTTGTCTTTAAAACCTTAAACGATAATTTAAACAAAGATTATATGTTAAACAATAAGTTGGGAAATTCAATTAGTGATGAGTTATCTTATTTCTTTGGTGAAGATTATGTTAGAGTTAGACTTGTAAAAACACAATTTAGTGAAGAATATAAACAAAAAATTGATGATATGAGTTTAAAAATTTTAAAAAAATAACTATATATTATATATGTCAAGAAAAATAGAACAATATCCCGATAAGGCGATTAGACCAATTTTACTTTCAATTGTTGAATCTTTAGAAAACAATGGAGTGCATCTTGAGGATATAAGAGAAGACTACGAATCAGATTTTCAACAATCTTACCAAACTATTGAATCAGAGCTAGAAAGTTATGGTTTAGAAAACGAATTTGAGGATGTAACTTACATTATGTATTTATTTATTAATAACCCAAATTTTACGACGGATCCGATTAAGAGACCTGAATTAAAAAAATACGAAGTTTTACATATTGTGGATAGAACAATTAATGTTCAAGATACTTATTTAACTAATTTTGATAGTTACATTCCACTGACAAAAAGTATTTTAATTGACATGCAATCCGATAGTTTATATGAACCATATGAAGGCGAAGAAATTAATTCGGAACATATGGATTCCGATTGGAATGATGATTGGATTGATGAAATTAATGAGGTTTAATTTTTAATTTTTTGTTTTATATTTGTTATTAATGAAAAGAGCAAGTGTAAAATTATTTGATTTGGTTTATGGTGAGTTAATTCCCGTAGAATCAAAAATCTTTGGTAAATTGGCTTTTATATTTTATAACATAGATGATCAATTAAGACCACAGATTATTTATTATCCCTCAACTAAAGAAATTAAAACTTTAAGAGAAATAGAAGTTGATTTCTCATCTTTCATACCACTTCAAAGAGACGAATTCATTACACAATTTTCTAATTGGATTAGAGAAAGGTATTCCGATGAAATGTTATTTAAAGGAGTTGAGTATATTGACTTTTTAGAAGAACTACTTGTGTGATATTTATTAGTATGAGTATAAGAGACGAGTTATTGGAATTCAGAAATTCAACAAAAAAATCAGGCAAACAACAAATACAAGAACAAAGTGTATTTTCTAATCTACCTGGTGTACAACCTGATAAAATGGATTATAGAAAACCAATTCCAAATCCCGAAATACTTCCTGATTGTTTTACAGCTCTTTTAAAATCAAAAACAACAATGATTTCATTTAACAACCATTCTTTACAAAATGGAGCTAGTAAACGAATTAATGGTGTTGACATAGTGTATGACCCAAACTCACCATCTGATGAATTAGGGATAACGATAATGAAAGACGGCAAACCTTTTTGTTTTGTTGGAAAGTAAATTATTAATGATTCATTTTAAATTTTTTAAACAATAACTATATTTATATAAAAAACAACAAAAATGGGAAGAGTAATAAGATTAACAGAAAATGAGTTTCATTCATTAGTTAAAAGATTAGTTAAAGAAACAAAATATCAATATGATGAAGACCTTATCGAAGACGAAGATAAAATGACAAAAGAAGATCCTGAGACTATTGACATTATTGCCGATTTTTTTAAAACTCATGTATTTCCTAGTATAAGCACAAAAGACAAATCTGAATTAAGTCGAATGGCAAAAAAATTAGGTCCTGAAATTAATGAACACTATCTTAACGAAGATTTAAAAAGTAGATTTAAAAATTTTAAAGAAAAAACTATGATTGGTGGAGGAATTTCTGCGGCAGTTACGGGAATTATTGGATTTACTAGTCAAATTTCAGGATGGTCTAAAAGTGAAATTATGACTGGACTTCACGAATATTTTCAATCTTTTGGATACGATCAATATACTGGACCACTAAGTGTTGCAATGATTGCGGCAGGATTAGTAGTGGCCTTGAAAGGATATTCAGATAGAGCAAACAGATTAGATACTCCATACACAAAAGATAAACCTGGAAATGGATTCAACTCGTATTGATTTATAAATATATTAAATTATAAATAGACACAAAAAACCCCTTAACTCAAGGGGTTTTTTTATTTTCTTTTAGATATTCTTCTAAAATTTTTACAATTTCATCAATCTCATATCTATCTTCATCACTAACCAATTTAAAATTTTTGTACTTGAATAAAAATAACCAAAAAAATGCGAAGTGAATTAATAACATAAAAAATAAGGTATTAACCGTGATTCCAAAAAGACATAAGAAAGGTATACCAAATGTTACTATGTAAAACAAAAAATTAAAAATTTCTGTATTAGCAATAGATAAAAACTTATATTGTCTAATTACTTTTTTTAATTTTTTATATGAAGAGTTTTTATATGACTCAGCCTCTTTTTTTATTTTTGACATAATATTTGTTTTAGACGCATTTAACCTAAAACAAATATAATAAAATTAATCGATAGAAACTAATTCAAGATCAAAAATTAAATCTTTTCCCGCTAAAGGGTGATTTCCATCAATAATAACATTTTCGTCATTAACTTCTTTTACGACTACATTCATAGGACCTTCAGGTGTCATTGTTTGTAACATTTGACCTTCAGTAACATTGTCAGGAACTTTATCTTTTGTTACCTCAACAACTAAATCTTCTCTTATTGTGCCGTAAGCTTCATTAAAAGGAATCTCAACTGTTTTCTTGTCTCCTTCTTTCATCCCCAATAACCCTTTTTCAAAACCTGGTATTAAAGAACCTTGACCTAAAGTTGCGTTTAATGGTTCACGACCTTCAGTTAAAGAAGAGTCAAAAACGGATCCGTCATTTAATCTACCCGTGTAATTTACAGTCACGGAACTGTTTACTTCTACTATTTTCATAATTTTTTAAATTTTAAAAAAAGATAAGCATTATAAAACACTATGTAAAAGGATATTTATAAAATATGGTAAATTTTTTAAAATATTTTTATATGACCTTAATGAATAAGTACGGATCATTCATGTGGTTTGGTGTTCACATGGGAGTTACTCAAGTTGATTGGCATTGGGTACTAGAGACTTCTGTTTGTGTATTGATTAATTTAATGGTTTTGCATACAATTTACATCGAATGGATAGATAAGAAGGTAAAGGATTAGCAACGACCCATTTTTAGTTTTCATTCAATAACAACTCAATTCATTTAAATTCGTATTTATAGTATGAAACATTTATTACTTTTATTTTTATTCCCATTCTTTTTATACTCACAGTATTGTCCTTACTTAGGACCTAATCAACTTTTACCTTGTGGTGTAAACTCAACTACATTAACTGCAGATCTAAGTCAGTGTGGTCCTGGCGGACCAAACCCAAATCAAACAACCAATTACGGTGTCACAAACATTCCTTTTGTTGCTCAAACCAATACAGGAACTCAGTTGTTCATGACTGATGATTCACAACAAGGACCATTTAATATTGGTTTTACTTTTTGTTTCTTTGGAAACACATATACACAATTTTATATTGGGTCAAACGGATGGATTTCATTTACAGGAGGACAACCTATAACATTTACTTCCCAAACAATACCAACTGGGAACTTTTTAGTCCCAAAAAATTGTATTATGGGTCCTTGGCAAGATTGGCATCCTGGTTTAGGTGGTCAAATAAGATATCAAGTACAAGGAGTTGCTCCATGTAGAAAATTAGTTGTTAGTTGGATTGGAGTTCCTATGTTTTCTTGTACAAACAATCAGGGAACATTCCATATTGTAATACATGAATCAACAAACGTTATTGAAAACCATATTGCAAATAAACCTGCGTGTGTACAATGGCAGGGTGGAACTGCAACACAAGGTATTCATAATTTACCGGGAACTATTGGTATTGCAGTACCTGGTAGAAACTCAACAGCTTGGACTACGGTAAATAATTCATATCGATGGACTCCTTCAGGTCCTGTAGTAACACCAACTTTAACTTGGTATCAGGTAGGAAACCCAAATCCAATTGGGACAGGTCCAACAATCACAGTCACACCACCTCCTGCAGGTGCTAATTATACTTGTCAATTAGTTTATCCCACTTGTAATGCGGGATGGTCAACATGTAATGCAGGAATCGGTAATTTAGGTCCCGATACCGTATTTGTTCAGCCAGGTCCACCACAATTACCACCACCAAATTTGATTTTACAAGACCCACACTGTAATAATGGATGTGATGGATCAATTACAGTAGTTCCTAATGGTGGAACAGGTGTTACGACTATATCTTGGAACGGTGGATCAACAAATTTAACTCTAAACAACTTATGTAGTGGTAACTATTTGTTTAATTTAGTTGATGCCGCAGGTTGTACATACAGTGGAACCGCAACTTTACTTAATCCACCACCATTACAAGCACCTCAATTCTTTAATAACAACCCAACTTGTTTTGGGTATTGTGATGGGGCATCAACTGTGAGCCCAATTGACGGTGTTGCACCTTATACATTCCTTTGGGGTAACGGTCAAACCACCCAAACGGCAACAAATCTTTGTTCAGGTCAACAAACTGTGACAGTTTATGACCAATATAACTGCCCTGCACAAGGAACAACCACTTTAGTTGATCCTCCGATGGTAACAATCAATCCAATTACAGGATCTGACACCGTTTGTTATAACTCTACAACCAATTTATACAACGTTACAAGTATTTTCCCTAACTTAGGGTACGTTTGGACTAACACGATAGGAAATATCACTACAGGACAAGGGACAAGTCAAATAAATTTAGATGTTACAGGTGTAAATGGGGGTACTTACCCTAATGCACTATCAGTTATAGGTGTAAATCAACTTGGGTGTCAGTCATTACCACAAACTTTTACTATCACTGATCTAAATATTCTTCCTGTGATTACTCCTGTTGGTCCATTCTGTGAATATGATAACTGTATTACGTTAAATGCAACTCCTTCAGGTGGAAATTTCAGTGGAATGAACATTTGGGGTAGTCAATATTGTCCTAATAACGGATATATCGGTATAGATCAAGTGAATTATACCTATCTTCAGTCAGGATGTATGTTTGATACGTCAATTTTTGTACAAGTATACCCAAGACCAAACATTATACCTGTAACTAATGGTATTGTTGACGAAAATAATGTGTATCATGAGTTATGTGAAGGAGATAGTATTACAGATTTCTTTGATTTGGTCTCTGTAAGTGGTGGATTTAACCAATGGTATGTGTTTGGAGACACAATAACCAATAATACTTTGAGTATGACATGGAATACAGACGGAATATTCACATTCCAAGGTGTAAGATGGGATAATGGGTGTGTTTCTAACCCACAATCGTTTACCGCATCCATAGAATTGTGTCCAAATGAGTTATTTTACATACCAAACGCCTTCACACCTGATGGTGATGAGAGAAATAACACATTTAAACCAATAGTAACCTCAGGAGTTGACATATTTAACTATACTTTTGTAATTTACAACCGTTGGGGACAAATTGTATGGGAATCTTTTAACCCAAACATGGGTTGGGACGGTACATATAACAATGTCCCTTGTCAAGACGGTATTTATACTTGGAAATTACGTTTTAAAGTACCTAAAACCGATGAAATTAAGGAGTTTAGGGGTAGTTTAACAATTATTAGGTAATGGATATTTATTAATATGAGTAAAAATAAGAATCCTAAGTTAAAAGTAGGCGATCGTATTGTTTTAATATACATGCCAGGTGAAGATGTTGATACAGGAACCAAAGGAAAGGTTAAAAGAATAGGTCAACAACCTAGTTTTGGGTCAGAATTTAACTATATGTATGATGTAGAGTGGTATGATGACAATGAAAAGGTTATATCTACCCTATCTTTACTCCCACAGGCAGATACTTGGATGTTAGATCGTGAATATAACCAAAATGACTTAAATGAAGGTAGAATTATAGATCTTGATGAGTTAATTAGTAGACATGAGTGGTCAAGACTCTTTAAAAAGTCTGATTTAAAGTATATTATGGAGTATTTAGAAATAATTAGACGGTTAGGTGTGGTAAATATGTTTGAATCAGGTCAATTTTTAGGTAAAACTGAAGAATATCTTACAAAATACTTTGATTTATACAGAATGCAACAAGATTTAGACGATAAAGATGAAGAAATGATTAAAAAAATCTTAGAAATGTCTGAAAATGTTAGAAATATCATGATTTCAGCCGCAATTAACGATTTAGAACAAAAAAATAAAGAAATTACGGGATCATCAGCAACACATAGGGTAAATAAACTTGCAACTGAGGTTGTAAAATACTTTATTGGACAATAATACCGTTTTTTTTTATCTAAACACTTGATTATATCATATAATTTGATCATTTTTACATAAAAACAAACAAATTATGACATTATTATCCGTTTCTTTATTAGTTTTTAGTATAATTATACTTTTTACTACCGTTTTATTTATTATTTGGTGGAAAAAATACGGAAAATCACTATTTTCTACCTTAAAAGACCTAAAAAACATGCAAAACCCATCAAATTTTACCAAAAACCTTAATAATTTAGGTAATTTAGAGGATTTTTACAAGAATATGGGTAATTTTGGGGGCCAAATAGGTAATTTTAACCAAAGAATGAGTGAAATTGCTAAAAAAATTCGTAAAAAATAGGTTAAAACTTCCAAAAAACGACTAATAATAAATCTTTTTTGTCTTTATATATAACAAAAAACCCCCCAAATAGGGGGTTTTGTAGTTAAAATAGGGTTATTTTAGTCTTTTTGTGTAATATCTCCCACAAAGAAATTGGTTAAAAATTTACCAATAACACCTAAAACAATAGATAAAACTATCATAAACTTAAGTTCGTTTGAGGTAAACACATCTTTTAAGTTGTCAAATTGCCATAAACCACCTATCGAAAGTACGGTTGATACCGATAAAAGAGAATCTCCTATTTTTCTCCATTTTTTTGGTGTTGGTTTCCAATAATCACACATTAAACCATTAACTTTTTTTATCATTATATTCTTTGTTATAATTAAAGCCCTTTAATAAGGTTTATTGATTGTTTTAAGTATTCTTTTGCTCTTGGAGATGGTGTGTACTCATCTTCTTTTGTTTGAAGGTTTAAAACCTTCTCAATATCTTTAACTAATTCGGTTCCGTGTTCATTTTCTTTATATAACTCTATTATCTTATCCATGGCTTTATTACATTCTCCATTTGTCTCATCATAATAGTTTTTATTTCTAAATCTATTTAAATGGTTCATCATTTCATATGACAAATGAGATCCACCATCTTTAACATCTTTAAATAATCTTAAATTATTTAATATGCCCAAAGTATCCACCATAGAGTTAACCCCTGATGTTCTTTTTATAATACCATTAGTATATTTGTTATATTCATTAGCTTTTCCAACAATCTCATCAAGTGGAATTACATTCTCAGGAATACAACGAGTTTTTTTATCTTGTTTTTTATTTTTACCACCATTACTTTCTTCTTCTAAAAGCACTGATCTAACAAGACGGTTAATTCTGAAATCTGATAATTTAGATGTTTTCATATATTTGGTAATTTATCTAAGTTTTAAGTATTTATAGTAATAAATATCATATAGTATGAAAATTGTTGAAAATGTTGTCAAACAAGTATTAAAAGAATATATTAATCAACCAATGGTGTTGAAAACATCTGTTATTGTTTCCGACGGATTAAAATATCATTTATTAAAAAAAATACCACTTTCAGAAAATAAGTTTAAAATAAATTCTAAATCATTTATTAATTTAATAAATGAAGTTAGAAGATTATATAATAAAGGCCTTATTGGATTAAACAAAAATGACAGAAATATTGTTGAATCGGATTTAGCAAGAAAAGTTTTATTAGAAAATGGTCAAGTAGTTTACTTGGAAATTCCAATCGAGGATCAAAACTTTTTATCTGAAGCGGAATATCAAGGAAGAAAAGTACAACTTGGTAAAATAATGCAAGGAGATGTAAAAAAATCCAAAGTGTATGTTAAAAACGACAAAGGAAAAGTTGTTAAAGTAAACTTTGGTTTTGGTGGAAAATCTGCCCACGGAAAAAGAATGGTAATTAAAAAGAACAATCCTGCAAGAAGAAAATCGTTTAGAGCAAGAATGAATTGTGATAATCCTGGCCCAAGGTGGAAAGCCAGATATTGGGCTTGTAGATCTTGGTAAAGTTTAAGTCTTGGAAACAGTAAAATATATAACAAAAAAAAATCTTAAAAATTTTGTAAATGAGGTTGAGATAACGCCATCAAAAGTTGCGATGGATAATGTGTGTTCAACTAAGAAAATTTGTGACGCTCAAGGTAAAATCACATTTGGTCAATTAAGAGAATTAGTCGAATCAGGAACAAGAAAAAGAATATTGACCCATATGGGTGAAGGAGGATATAAAGCAACCTTAAGATTGTTACCTTGGTTTATACCCCAAATAGTTTTGGCTGGTTTTGCTGCGACATGGGTTAGAGTTGCAAATAAATTGTTAAGACCTACATTAGAGGAAACAACAAACTATAAAACATGGTGGGGTAAAACAATATTAAAGATTTTTGACTTGGTAGAAGGAGAACTAAATTATTCAGATCCACTATCCAAAATATTCTTCATATCGGATGGTTTGATGACCATGTTGGATGATAAATATAAAATAAAATTCTCTAATTACATTGCTAATATTGCCGATGAAAAACTTGATGACGAAATCGTACCTGATTATTTTGTTGAAAATGAATTAAGACACTGGTTAAATGAAAAGTTTTTTTTAGATCCCCCATTACAACCCAAAAAAATAAAAGACAATACTGAAGAAACCTCACTAACCGAGGAATATAAAAAAAAGGTTATTTTAGAAAAAGCTCAAAAAGCATCTTACATAAGAGAAATTGTTAGAGACATAATCACTATTTTTAAAAAAGAAGATGCGGGTGAGTTTTATTTACCAGAAGAGTTTAATGAAGACATACCATATTATGAATTACCAAGTTCTGTAATAGCAGTAGAACTAATTATAGAACCTTCTAATGATGTTGATGACTTTTTAACAAACGCAAACTTTTACAGAAATGAGGATATTATTGTCGTAAAGATTGTATATAATAGTAATAAAAAAAATAAAATACTATATAATTTAATCGGGGAACTAAATGAGATCATAGCCCACGAATTAAGACACCAACATCAAAGAGACACCGGTCTTTTTGATTTGGATAATACAACTAGTAATGAGGAGGAGGATGGATTTATACATTATTCTAAACCTGAAGAAATAGATGCCCAAGTTGATGGATTTAAAAGAATGAGAGATGTAACTAAACGACCTTTTGAGGAATTAGTAAGAAATTGGTTTAGAACACACCAAAAGATACATAGCATGAACCCTGAAGATACAAAAAAAGTTATTGATCTGATTCTAGATTACTATCGAAACTCTTAAATCTATTCAAAATCGATGATACCATTGTCTCAACAATTTTAGAACCTAACACAATTGTGGTATAGTGTGAAACCCCTGTAACAATTAAATCAACTTGTTCTTTAGATAAATTAAGGTCTGAAAGATCTTTTAATAAAGGAACTAATGGAATTAAAAAACAGTAAGCTAACATATTAGATACTTTTGACATTGTTAGGTTCAAACTATCTAAAAAACCTATAAACGCATCTTTTAAATCGTAAGCTTTTAATATTGCTCTATCAAAAAATGTTATAATACCTTTTTCTTTTATTAATTGAAGTACTTTATTTAATTTTTCTTTATTATTTGAAAAAAAAGTTAAAGTAATTCCAAATGTAATCAAAGTAATATCTTGATCTGTTAAGTTAGGATATGTACCCTCCATGTATTTTGAAATAGGACTTACAAACCCCCCAATTACAGAGCCCCAAGTCCCCAAAAAAGTAAAATCAATGTTATATTGTTCTTTAACATCCGAAATTAATTTTTTTGTAAAATCTTTGGACTTCTCAAAAACCGAAGCAATTTTATTTTCATTCTTCTCAACAAGGAGTTGAATATATTGAGATTCTGTTAAAATAATATCCATATTAATAGTAAATATCCATTATATTAATAATAATTTATTTATAAGAAAGTTAAATTATATTGGTATTACAATAATTTGTGTATAATCAAGATATTTATTGAAAAAATTAATTATGAACGCATACTTTTTCAAAATGTCAAAAGAAGAGAAGAGTAACATCTTAGACCAACATAAAAGTCTTTATGATGGATATGTTACAAAATACAACCAAGAATCAAATCAATCTCCATTATATGTTCAAGATTTTGCAAATGACAAAAATGGTATTACCTTAAATAACAAAGGTGAGGTTAAACCTTATACAAACTTTAAGATCAATGAGTCTCCATTAGATAGAATTGGAGATGGTCCAGTTGATTTAAAAAATGGAACCGTAGATATTGATAGTGTTGAGGATACAAATGAGGATAATGTTGAATTTATGCACGATGTACTACCTTCACCAAATGAAGATGAATTTGATTATGAGACATTTGGTAAATTTGCGGATGAAATGAA
>Ga0210003_1002697_pt1 | contig 14784 bp, 32 predicted proteins | sample LantaG_FD_182804 | JGI IMG/M metagenome (GOLD analysis project Ga0210003, IMG submission 182804) | Deep subsurface microbial communities from Baltic Sea to uncover new lineages of life (NeLLi) - Landsort_02402 metaG (SPAdes) (version 2) | ecosystem: Environmental > Aquatic > Marine > Oceanic >... | reverse complement strand
GAACAAAAAGCAGCATTTACAAAACTACATAGAAATAATAATACAAGTCCAAAAAGATATATTTTTAATTTCAACTTGTTAATACCCCTTCTATTTCTAAACTAATATTTTTAACATAACTATACATAGGTATCTCTATATAATATGTTTTATTACTTTCTTCATTCCATGTAATATTGAATGATTGATTTTGATTATTAAAACTTTTTACACTCAAATCTATTGCAAAAACTAAAGATATAAATGTTAAAACTAATAAAAATATTAAAACATTTTTACCAATTCTATTATTTTTTTTATGTTTCATTTTTAAAAAATTGAATCCCCTTTAACTTTATACATTACTATTGCTAATATTGCTCCCAGAAAACCAATAAAATATGGGAAATATTGAAAAAAGAATATTGTAAAAGTAAATTGACCTGCTTCTACTATTAATAAAGGAGATTCTATTATTTGTTGATAAGCGTTAGAAATACCTGCACCTAACCATATCAATAAAATATATTCTAATAGATAAAAAGGAAGAAAAATTGGGTGCATTGGAACTAAACTTGCTAATATTAAACTAACAAATACCATACCAAAGAAGATAAATATTACTCCTCCATCCATTACTTCAGGAAAATCTGAAGCCATACTAGCACTAGCATCTTTTGAACCATCATTAAAAATATCCATATCTTGAATATTATTATTAAAATTATTCAATAAAACAGTAACTAATAAAGCTATTATTGCAACACTAAATATCCCAGCCATAATAAAAGGAATATCTGTTATGCTACCTTTTTTTCTTTTCAAAATCTTTTTCATATATTATTTCCTCTAAAACTTTATTCAATTGTTTTGTAATAGCACACATTGATTTATAATGTGGAAAAGCCTTTCTTGCTTTTTCTTCAAATTCTTTATCAATATATGCTATTTTTCTTTTAATAGTCATATTCTCCCATTCTTTCCCGTAGTTTTGCTTCTTTCATTAATTTCATTGCACCAACAACCATGATATAACAAATTATTAATACCGAAGCAAAAATTCCAAAAGTAAATATCCACCAGTAAGCAATCAAAAAATTATCAATACCTAATCCCCAATCACTTGCTAACTGCCTAAATAAAGTAGTATTAAACCATAATAAAATTAAGGAACCTACCCAAAACATTCTTTTAACAACATAATTAGCAGCTTCTGATTCACTAAAATTTACCCAGAAGGGTAAAGCAAAAGTAAAAATATTTATTCCTAATAAAAATAGTGTAATAGCCATTATCATTTTATCATTCTCTCCCTGAATAGTTATACAAGAATCTTCTATGGTTGAATTTCCACAGAAAGTTCCAATATTTGAATAATTGTAAACTGCCTGACAATAAGGTTTTGAATTTTCCCATAAAGTATTGTAAACTAAACTGCCTGATTCGTTGTAAAAAGTAAAATTTCCTAAACAATCTGCATCCCATGTACTTTTTATTACACAAGGGATATCTTTTGGATAAGCAAAACGAGGACATTCTTCTAAACCTATCACTATTGGTATAAGCAATAATAACATTATTATTAATATTTTTTTCATTGTTCATTATATTCTTATATAAAAAAAGGTAAAAGGTAAGAAATTATTTCTTACCTTTCTTTGTTACTGAAACACCATATTCTTTATCTTTATCAAAGATAGAACATTTCAATCCTTTTTTTCTCATTTTTTTGCAAAATCTTTCACAGATTTTTTCTTAGTTTTATTATACACTCCGATTTTTTTACAACTCCTCTTATTATTTAGGAGATCCAGATGTTAAACTATTCGCTACTGTATTAAATTTTTCTGCCGCATCCCATCCTTTATTTGCTGAACTATACATTAACCAAAAGAAGAAACCGCCTAATAATACTATACTGACAATTCCTACAATAAAATACATAGCTACCTTTTTCTGTGCATCTATATCTTGAAACTTATTATTTATTTTATCTGCCATTAGATTATTCCAAGCAGTCCATTGGTTATGTTCTACTACTGAAATGCTAACTTTTTCTGATATGTTTATTATTGTTTTTGGTTTTGGTATAGGAATTAATATTTCTTTACTTAACCTTAATAAATGAACTCCATTATCATACATAAATTCCATAGGAATTGGTTGTATTTTTTTGAATGGCATGAATGTATTAAAGTAAGGTGTGCCTTTAACTGTAGTATATTTTCCATGAGTTTTTTTATATTTAACCATATCAAACTTAATCATAGATTCTTTTAATGTTTTACTTGTACCATTCTTTGCTTCTTCTTTTACTTTTTCTAAATCTTTCTCTGATAATTTTACTTGCCCGTATGGCTCATATATATTAACTTTTACATAAAAACTTTTCCACCATATAAAAATAAATATTCCTACAAAAAATAAAAATAACATTAATATTATAGTTACAATAAATGCAATATTCCCTGCACTTGCCCAACCAAAACTCCCTATACTATCTCCTAGTTGATTTACTAAATTTGCCATTTTAATTTAATTATTTCGCATTTTTTTCAGGCTCTTTTAATATATTCTTAGTTAGATTATAACTAATTAAAGAATATAATTCATTTACTAGCCTAGCTGTTGTTTCTAATTCATTCTGTAAATCTTTTATGTCTTTTCCAATTTGGTATGTATCACTCATTTTTGCAAAACCCTCCATTATATATTTATTTATTTATTTTAGTATTATTTACTACACTTGAAATTAACGAACTTAAATCAATATTTTTTAATAATGAATCATTTAAATTAAACTCGTTTTCTTTTTCTTTAGAGATATTATTATCTTTCTTAATATCTATATTTATACTTATTTTCATTTTTTCTTTTTCCTCCGTTTTGGTTTATTATATCTATAATAATCATCCGCTGATTGACTTAAAGCACCCAATAATTTAAAAGATGTTTTAAGAACTTTACCACTTCCTTTAAGAGAAGACTTTAAATTTTTACCAATATCAGCAATATTTCCTGATTCAATACCAAACTTATTTCTTAATTTAGCTGATTTTATTTTTCTTATATCTTCCTTTATCTTTTTCTTTTGTCTTTTTTCTTTTAAATTATTTCCCATTTTTTTCAAAATATTACCTTCTCTTTCCCTTATTTGTTTTAACTTTTCTAAAGAAACCATTATAACCACCTCCTTATTTTTCTTTGGATTTTTATTCTGTGTAAATCTTTTCTATCTTTCTCATGCCTAAAAAAAAACATCTTATCTTTTAAACTTCTATTAGCATCTTTTTTTCTTTCAGATAGTCTTGCATAATTTATTCCATGATATATTATAGTTTTAATTTTTCTCTCTGGTTTTGTATAATCAATAACCCCATAATCATCTTTAGTTCCTTTCTTCTTATCTGCGCCTTTATCCATAACTTTCCAAGTTCCTTTATGTATAGCAGGTTTAACATAATAATCATCAGATTTAATAGATTTATTCAAAACCCTCTCCATCTTCTTTGCTCTTTTTTTGGGAGTTTTGCTATAAATATCAAAATCCTCTGTTGGTCTTCTTAAAAAAGGAGATAATTGTTTATTCATTGCTCTTGCACCATAAATAATATCATTAGTATTTTTTAAATTATTTCTAATAATTTGTTCTTTTCTTAATTTATTTACAGCACGATCCGGATTCCATATTTTATTTTTAATTATAACCATCTTATTATTTTTCTTATATCTCTTATTGATTTATTTGGAAATAGTTTTTCCAAATAACCTTTTTTATTCTTATAAAGGTATTGACCTATATTTTGAGGTATTAATGATTGAAGATTAGCTAAACTATTATTATTCTTAGTTTTTTTTTTCATCCTTCTAAACCAAATAATCCTTTACTTTTTTCTTTATTAATATTTCTTAACTCATTAACTTTTATTATTTCTCTATCTTTTCTTCGTTCTCCATCATTCCAACCCCTCCAATAATTTGGCTCAACAGTATTAACAATTAACCAAAAAACATATTCTGCGTGTTCTAATTTAATCCCAAGTTCATTATGACAATTATATACAAATCGTCTTAAAGGGTGTGCAATAGATTCTTTTAATGTTATCATTAAATGTTTTTGTCCCCAATTAGCTAACATTACATTATGATCTAAGGTTTCAATATAATTAACCATTTTAGCAGCACCAACTAGATTACAGTATCCTTCGTTCCATTTTTGTTTCATTAATTTTCTTTCTTTAGTATTATAATAATATCCAGACAATTTATGAAATAAAGTTTTCATAGTTGGTCTCCTATCTTGTTGCCATTGTGATAATTGTACTAATACTTCTCTCCTTTCTATAAGGTTTTGTTCATCCATTATAGCATTAGGATTATTAACTAAACTTCCAGCTAACTCATAATCTTGTTGTTCTTTTATTGCTTCTTTCTGTTGTTCTGCTTCATTTGGTTTAAATAGATTCCACATTTTCTTCATCAACTCCTTACATAGTTATTGGCCTTATCTTTAATCCTGTAATAAACTTAGGTTTTTTTCCTATCAATTTTTTTGATACTGAAACTAAAGAAGGATTATATTTAAATATTTTATCAAACTTATTTTTATTCTTTTTCTTCTTCTTCTGTTTTATCCCTGAAAAAAAAGGTATTATTGGTTTTATTTTATCAGGAATTATTGGAGGTAAAGTTGGAGGTATAAAAGAAAAATCATTATATCTTTGATTTATTTGAATCTTCAAGTTACTTCTTAGGTTACTTCTTAGGTTACTCTTCAAGTTACTTCTTAAGTTACTCTTCAAGTTACTTTTCAAGTTACTTCTTAGGTTACTCTTCAAGTTACTTCTTAAGTTACTCTTCAAGTTACTTTTCAAGTTACTTCTTAAGTTACTCTTCAAGTTACTTTTCAAGTTACTTCTTAAGTTACTCTTCAAGTTACTTTTCAAGTTACTCTTCAAGTTACTTTTCAAGTTACTTCTTAAGTTACTCTTCAAGTTACTTTTCAAGTTACTTCTTAGGTTACTCTTTAAGTTACTTCTTAAGTTACTCTTCAAGTTACTCTTCAAGTTACTCTTCAATAAATTTTTAAGTTTAGGTTTAGAAATAATAAGTTTATATTTTAAATTAGAAATAATAAATAAATCTTTAGATTTAGATTTAGAAATGGGTTTAGTAGTTATCCTCATACTCTTTATTATATCTTTATTAGATATTTTAGGTTGTTTTATTTCTATACCAGTTCTTCTTCTTTTTAATTCTTGTTCTACTAATTTAGTATAGAGATTTTTTGCACTTCTATCTACACCTATTTTTATTTCTTCTGCTAACTTAGGTCTTTTTTTATTAATATTACTTCTTGCAATATCCCACTCTTTAGTAAGTCTTTTACCTTCTTTTATATTTGATTTAATATCTTTTGCTTTCACTCTTTTTAGATACTCTTTCATATATCTTGGAGTATATGCTTCTCCTTTTTTATTAATAATGGGAGTTCTTTCTGGATATAATTTTTTAAAAAAATCTCTAGGGATTGTATCTCCTGTTTTAAATCTTTCATATAATTTTTTTCTATTTTCAATATCTGAAAATTTACTTGTCATAACTTTTTGAATAAAATCTATCTCTTTTTTAGTAGTAGTATAAAATTCAAAACGTTGAGAAAATGTTGTTTTCTGTTGTTTCTTTATTATTGCAGGAACTTTTTGCTCTATTAATCCAAAAAAAGATTTAGGCTTTTGAATAAAACGATTAGAAATTAAACCTGATTCCATAATTTGATTACGTTTTATAGCTAAAGCAATTTCTGTAGGATATTCTAAAATATTAAAAATAGATTTTCTAGATTTAAATGTTTCTCCACCAAAATATAACTTTCTAAAATTTGCTTTTTCTTTTAATTTAATTAAATTATATTTATTTCCTGAACCATATTCAAAAAAATATAATATATTTTTTTCAGGTCTCCTTGATTTAGCACTAAGTATTGTTTTGGTTTTGGTTGTTATTTGTGATAAAGTAAAAGGATCTATAATATATTCTCCTTCTCTTTGTTTTTGTGTTACTTTTAATCTTCTTCTTAATGATTCTCTTCCTTTTAATAAGATATTCCTAGATAATATATTTCCTTCTCCTAAATATAATTCTTTTCCTTTTTTAAATGTTAAAGATTCATGTTTAGTTGTTATAGTTCTTTCAAATCTTTTTCTTAATGGAGAAAGAAAATCAATCATTACTTTACCTTCTGTATTATATATTTTTTTAAAAGAACCATCATGATTATTAAATAAACCTTTTTTAAACTCAAATAAATTAACCCTCCTATTTTTACCGATTGTAGTTTCTTTAACCAAGAATTTTTTTCTAGTAAATAATCCTTTATAATCAATAAACCTATTTTCATATATTGTATTTTTAGCAATATCTCCAGTAATACTTCCTCTTACTTTTGTTCTTGGAGATATCTTACCAGTAATAATCCCAGAAAATTCATAAGGTCTTTCACTTATTCCTATTTTTTTAATATCGAATATTCCTTTTTCAATCTTACGAGTTATTGGATTAATACGTTCTTGTTTTGTAGTTATTAATCTTTGTTCATATAAAACATCTCCCCTATATCTTAACCTTTCTGAATCTCCACGTTTTTCTATTAATCTTTCTCTTAAAGGTTTATTATAAAATGATTTAAAACCTGTTTCAAATCCTACAGAGAATATTCCTCCTTTAAGAATTTCCGAACCTAGATAAGATCCTTTTTGTTCAAAAGGTAAAGAATAAGTTTTTAATGAAACAGAACTAGCATAAGCTGTACCCCCTACCAATCCAGCTGTTTTAACAAAGGGAGATATTTTAGGGAACTGTGAAAGAAAACCAAATATTGAACCAGTAGCAAGACCAGTAACTCCCATATTTACTAATTCTTTAGGTTTTTGTCTTATTGTTTCATACGCACCAAATAAAATATTAGTAGCTAATAAATTAGATTCAGCTAATTTCTTTCTAAATTTATTTCCTGCTTTAGAATAAAGTTTTATATCTTGTCTTGTTGGTTTTAAGAATAATTCCTCTGCAAATTTTTTAGATGAAGGAAGTTTCCTTGCAAAATATTCTGCCATATTTCCTCCTTGAATAAAAGGATAAGTTATTATATCTCTACCACCACTATAAAAATCATGATAAGCCTTATTTTTAGAAAAATCTTTATGAGATTTAATAATAATATTTTTAGGAATCTTTAAAACTTCAATAGAAGTTTTTATTCCTGTAAACAATCTAGGATAATCTTTTTTATATCTATTATACATTTCTTTATAAGTATTAGGATCTCTTAAAGCCATCCTTATCATTTCTTGAGTAGATTTTGCTTTAGAATAATCAGTATAATAATAATCTTTTAATTCTAATTCTTTTCTAGGTAAACTAGATAGAAACTCTGGATAAAATATAGCTGTTTTTTTCTTACCTCTTTCTGTTAAAACTGCTAAAGAAGGAGTTACTGTTAATCTTTTATTTCCTTTTGTAAGTTGTAAATAATCTCTCCTATCTCTTGAAATTTTTGTTCCTGTCAATCCAGAAATTCTTTCTATTGTATCTCTTGCTTGACTTTCACGAAACATTCTAAATTGTTCTGGACTTACTGGTTTTCCTGTTTCTATTTTCTTATCAACTATTCTTTTAGTTAAACTTCTTTGAATATTTCCTCCTAATTCTATTGCTTCTTGTCTCGCTCTTTGTTCTTTATTTTTAAAAGAAGTTTTATATAATCTTTCTTTTATTTCTTGAATCCCTGAACCCCCTCTAATATCTTCACGATAAGAAGGATTATAAATTAATTCATTCTTAGAAGGAAAGATATATTCTTGTCCTTTTATCCCTTTATATATAACTTCTCCACTAGGTTTAATTTCTTTACTTGTTATTACTCCTACTTTTTGTGAAGCCTTTTGTCTTTGAATTTGACTTATTTGGTTTTGTCTTATTTTTTCTGTAGAGGCTCTTTCTTCTTCTTGTTTATCTTTTAAATTTTGATTATGTAATGCTATTGCTTGTTCTTTGGTTTTTCCATTTAAAGAAACTCTAACATTCTTTCCAGAAATATCTGTGAAAACTATATTAATAGGAGACTTTTGTTGTATTGCTGAACTACTCCCACCACTTGAACTACTCCCTCCACCATACCTTTGCGAAACTGTACCGCTGACTCTACTAGAACTACTGCCTCCACCATACCTTTGCGAAACTGTACCGCTGACTCTACTAGAGCCAGATTTGATTGATTGTGATGCAGATGATAAAACCATTTTATATAATAATAATTTTTATTATATAATATTTATAAGATTAGATTTTTATAAATGTTTGTATTAATTTTATTAAAATTAATAAAATCGAAACATTTATATATATATAAATTATAAATATATAAAATGGGAATAATAACAATTAATCTGGATTTAAAACAATTAAAATTTTTTTCTAAGAAGTCTGAATACAATAGAAGTTCTTATATTCGTAAATTAATAATTAATTCTAAAGAATATAAAGAATGGGAAGAAGGAGAACATAAAATATGTCAAAAGATGTAGATTATGTTGAGATTGCAGGTGCTAAATTTAATGATGGACTTGCAAAATTAATGAGGATAGGTAAACTTAAAGGTGGTTGTCATGATGCAAGAACAAATAAACAATATCATAAATGGTTTTCGTGGTTGCAAGGAATAAGATCTGAAATTAATGCTAAACTTAGTAAACCAGAAGAAATTAAACAAAATGATAATAAAGAAAGAAGATTAAGTGAAAGAGAAGAAGCTGATAAGTTTGAAAAAATTGCAAGATTATATCTTGATGGAAACCATGAAAAAGAAATAAGGATAAATAATAAAAGAATAGAAATAGGAGAGATTGATATATATGATTTATTATTTAATTATGAATTATGGTTAGGAGATTTAGAAGAGAAATATAAATTCGGTATGCCAGATAATGAAGATATATGGTTACAAGGAGAAAATATATAATGGTTACAAAATCTACAATCAATTACCATAAACATAAAGATGATATTGAACAAATTTTAATTAGAAAAAAACCTAAACTAGCTAAAAATTTTATAGATTTTTATTCTGATAGATTTGATAAACATGGTAGATCTTTTATTGATTATAAATTAGCTCTTGCATTATATGATGATTATATCGGAGTAAGTAAGAAGAATGGAATGGCTTGGTACGCAGTATTAGGAGTTGGAGGAAGTGGAAAGACAACTATCAGTAAAAATTGTAGTTATTTTTTAGATAATTCTTTTAGTATTGATAGAGTTAAAACTGAATTGTTAGATATTATTAAAATGTTTAAAAAATATGGTATGACTGAAGCTAAATCTTATGTTTTAGATGAACCTGATTTAAATGTTAATAGTAATAGTAAAGGAGGAAGGATTGCAAGAAATGTTTTTGGGAAAGCGAGACAACAAAAGGCTTTTATGTTTTTTTGTGCTACAGATTTTTCAGATATTCCAAACTTTATATATAAAAAGATTAATAGAATTATCTTTTGTGTTAAAAAGGGAAAGGCTATGTTAATGAAAGACATCCCACAAAAAAAAATATACTTTATAGGTAAACTTAAAAAGGAATATACACAGAAATTAAGTTATGAAGTATTCTTTAATCCTATGTTTAAGAAATATGCTTTATGTTTTGATTCATCTGGATATACTCCTTTAAGTAAAGAACAAGAAAAAGAGTATGATCGTAATAAGAAGAAAGATTATAATGATACTCTTTTAATTGCGGAAAAGATTTTAACAAATCAACAGAAAAGTATTATACAAACTAACCCTAGAGACCTTACTATATGGAAAATGCACCAAAAAGGGATGACTAATGTTGATATTGGTAGCTTTATGGATATATCAGATGCAAGAGTATCCCAAATAGTTAAGCAAATTAAACATAAAAATATCAAAGAGGTGGATATAGTCTCGTCTAATATATAGATTTGAGGGGGTGTGTGGTTTTCGAAGTGTTAAATCTTAAACTTAAAATATTAATGGGGAAAATAAAAAATAAATTTTTTCAAATCTATAATAATATAGATAAAAATGATATAATAAAAAGTATATTGGGTATATTATTTTATATTCATATAGTTTTTTTTGTTTATGATTATATATATAATATAGAATCTTATAAATTTATAAACATTATATTAAGTTATATAAATTTAAAGTATATAATATTAATGGTATGTTTTACTTTATTAGGTAGAATGTTTGATTTAAATTATGGGTATGAAAAAAAAAGATATGGGAAAAAAGAATAATGGATAATTCAGAAATAATAGGATATGGAATATTTATTATAATAGTTTGGATTATTTGGATAGGTTATTTAATATTTAAAAAAGTTAAACGAGGTTAAAAATGAATGAAATAGAAAATAAAAAAATAAAGTTTAGAGATCTTAATTTTATCTCTAAAGTAGGAATTGTTGGTGGTTGGGTTTTGATAATATATTTTATGATAGTTTGTATATGTGGTGTTTATATTGGAATGACTGCGGGGTATTAAATTGGATGGAAAAAATAAAAAAGAATTATTATTTAATAATATAATAAAAAAGAATCTCAAACTTACAATTGAACTTAAAAAATCTTTAGTGTTTAATAGATATATTTTTTATTTATTATTTACAACAGAAATATTATTTTTCATAATCTTAATAAATATGATAGGTTGGATATGAATACAGAAACAATTTTCTTAAGTAGTATGTTTTTCATATTAATATTTATAAGAATTTGGTCTAAACGTAAATGGATTAAAGAACAAATTAAAATATTATTGACATTAGCTCAAGCACAAGGAGGTTTTTATAATGGAGAAAGAATTAAATATAGATTGGAAAAAACCAGTAAAAAATAAAATATATGTTTTATTTGCATTATTCATATTTTTGTTGGGGGGTTTTGTGATTGGTTTTAGTATAGGAGGATCTATTATTCAAAATTCATGGGAAGATTATAATCTTCAATTAGAACAAAAAATAGAAAGAGACTGTGTATGTATTGATGGAATTTTACCTTATAATATAAGAAATACAACTACTTTAAATAATAATAAAAATGGTATCTATTTTAATATAAATTAATTTATTATCTTTTAACTATATGAAACTCCTAGTGTATATACTAAATTAGCCATTTTCAATTTATTTTTTTTAATATTTTTAATCACACATTTTTGTTCATCTCCTTTACTTTTTGTTTGTTACGTAACTTGTCCCAAAATAATTCTTTAGCAGTCACATATTCACATTTACATTGCCAACAATTACAATCTTCTTCACTCATTTTCTTGTGCACTGTCTTTCAAAATTTGTAAAATATAGGAAGCAATATATAAATTACAAATTGTCTTAACATCGTACTCTTCCCATTGTTTATCAATAAACTTTTGTTCTTTAAATTGTTTTTTTCTAAACATATTTTATAATACCTCTCCATCCACATTTTTTACAATAATATATTTTTATTTTATTAATTAATTTACCAGCAAGAGATAATGCATATCCACAATTCTTACACTTATTAGTCATTCTTTTATAATGATTGGATCCAAATATTCTGTTTTATATCTACAACCATCAACCGTACAATCTGTTTTTTTTAAACAATAAAATTTGTGAACATCATCATTATAATACAAAACAGGAACATTCATCCCATCCAGATTTTGACAATAACTAACAACATTATATGTTTGTTGTGCCCAATTCCACTCCTGATATACAAATCCACCCACACCACTACACTCATATTCTTCAAATTTAATAATAAAATGATTTATTGATATAGACATAATAATTGTAATAATTATAGATAAAAATATAATTATTGAAATTTTCAGTGATTTAGACTTTTTAATATAATTCAACATGTTTACACTCATCACATTTATATATAATATCACTCCATGAATATATGGAGTTGAATTTTTTCTTATGGCAAATAGGACAACTCATTTTAATAAGCTTCTTTGTAACGTTTATCTTAATCTTATCATTCATTATTAAAATCTCCAAAATCTTTAGTTTTAGCAGTATGAACTTTTTTATTATCAGGAACATCTTTACCTAAATAATACCTTAATTAATCATCCATCATCTCAACTAATTTATTAACTATTTTCTTACTATCTGTTTTGAAATAAATAAATTCTCCATTTATCAAACCATTTATTTCAAACAAAAAATCGTTCTTATATCTTACTATTTTCATTCCTTCTCACTCTCCGTTAAACTATTTATCACAATAACACCTACACGATATATTATTATTCCAAAACCAAGACCTATACATATAGAACCTAATTCTACTGCTTCTTTAGGTAAATAATAATAATCTTTCATAAAAGACATAACTATTGGAACAATTGTTGACATCATTAATCCAAGAATCCAAAAACAATAATGAAAAAAACCTCTTGTTATTCCATCCCTATCATCAAATATATCTTTTATCGTTCCCATCTTATTCCCTTTTCATTATTGTTTCCTTACTATAATATCGCCTTTGTCAAATAACCATTCGATATTATCTCCTTTCTTTAATCTCATAGATTGAGCTATTGATCTAGGTATAGTTATTATATATTGTCCATTCTTTGATATATTAATTTTACTTGTGTTTACCATTTTCTTAGTTTTTCTTCATAATTTTATTACCTTTTTTATTTCTCACATTGATACATAATTATTTTTTTAACCATTTTTTTTCACAGCCTCACAATCGCAAGGATAATATTTTATATTATTTATATATATGTTTTTACAACAAATTATATATCCTTCTCTAGCAGTTGTATAAGTCAACAAACCATCCCAAAAATCAAAACCTTTTTCTTTACATATATTATTATTATTAAAATTGTTTCTCGAATAAGAATATGAAAGAATTGTTAATATTAATAATAATATCCCTATAATTATTATTATTAAAGCAACTTTTGTTTTATCATAATTAATTTTAGTCATTTTATAATACTTTTAACCCTATATTAGTTCTATCTATAATCTTATATATATACTTATATATAAATGTTTTGTTTTGTAAGGGTTATTTAAACCACTCTCTAAATCATTTACAACTCCATCTTCTTCCTTTTGTTCCGCCTTTAAACTTTCCTTCTTTCTTTGCCCTAGCAATACCTATAGCTTGTTTCTCAAGCATATCTTCAGGCATATAACATTGTTGAGCCATCATTAATCTAAACATAAATCTACCTTGTGCTGATCCTAAATCAATAGGATAAGTAACTGTTAAGAGTTTCTTTCGTTCCCAATTATCTTTAAAATGTTTTTCAATAACAACAACATCATTCCAATTTCTGGTTAGTCTATCCATATGATAAACTAATACTGCTTCATAGTCAAAATTATATTCATCATTGATTATTTTTGAGAATCTTTCACGTTCAAGTAAGGGTTTTCTTCCGCTTTCTTTATCTTTAATAGTCCAAATAACCTCATGATTATTATCTTTAGCCCATTTTTTACAGTAAGCTGCTTGTTGATCTACATCTTGATCCTGTGTACTTACTCTAGCATAAATTAGTATTTTTAGTTTTTTTGTGGTTGTTTTATTACTATACTGATTATTACCTTTTGGATTATTGCTTATAATTTCTGGTTGTATCATCTTTTATAACAATCCTTAACCATTCCTTCTCACTCTCCTTTAATTAATGTATGTTGTTTTTTCATTGAATTATTTAAAATATGCTTTCCTAATTCTGGATTAACACAATTCCTTATAATCTGGTCTTTCCTATGTTTTATTTTTATTCCCTTCAAACTTATTCCATATCTTTCAGTAGTTCCAGTTACTTTATTATGTTTAATCTCTGGTTTTTTAAAATCCTTTGGAGGAATTTTAAAATTAGACCAAAACAAATGTCTATCTAACTTTATTGAAGGAGTAATTAATGGTTCATAATAAGGAACTACATTCTCAACTACCCACTTTTTATCTTTACAGAAATGCTTTAAGAACAATATTTGACTATATAAAGACATATCTGGTAACTTTGCATCATAACTTCCTCTTTTTGAAGCTAAATATCTCATCTTACTATGTGTTTGACAAGGTGGACTTGTCCAAATAAAATCAAAATCCCTCCAATTCAGTCTTAAATAATCTACAGCATCTCCAACAATTACTTTATCATCTTGGAAAAAATCCTGATATATCTTAGCAATCTCTGGATTATATTCTACTGCTGTAACTTTTACATTCTGCCATAGTTTTCTATTCCCTCCAATTCCAGCATATAAATTTAATACTTTAATTTTCTTTTGTTTATTCATCTTTTCTCTTTAGTTCTATTAAATCTCCTGGTGGACATTCGGTACATTCATAATCATTCTGTTTAGCACAGTTCTTACACCAAAAAGCTCCACAAGTCTCACATTCATAAATTATTTTATCTCCACAGTTAATACAAACCTCATTCATAAATATTATTTCTTCTTTTTCTATTATTTTTGACATCTTTCATACACACTCTTTGGCATTTTAACATAATCTTCCTGAGTAAACTCTTGGTCTTCACCACAACCACTACATCGTAATATTGTTGTTCCAGTAGCCACTACTTTACCCATAATGAAATGACTTGTGAGCTTATCACATTTAAAACAATAAAAGTTATCCATTCTTAACCATCTCATTAATTTTTCTTAGTGCTTTAAAATAACCTTTGTCAAACTCTCTTTTTTGAACTTCTTCATACTTTAATTCACTT